>Ga0265797_10007944_pt1 | contig 14315 bp, 13 predicted proteins | sample P2T30metagenome_FD_192433 | JGI IMG/M metagenome (GOLD analysis project Ga0265797, IMG submission 192433) | Plant litter microbial communities from East Loma Ridge, Irvine, California - P2 T30 | ecosystem: Environmental > Terrestrial > Plant litter > Unclassified | place: USA: California... | reverse complement strand
CGACTGGTCGACCTTGATCGTATCGCCCACCTTGACCATCAGTTCGATGACTTCGACTTCCTTGAAATCACCGATATCCGGGACTTTGACTTCCACAATGCTCATAGCGTTTGCTCCGTATTCTCGTTATTGGGTCACCGGATTTGGCTTGTTCGGGTTCAGGCCGTACTTGACGACCGCCTGTTCGACAACGGACAGGTCGATCTTGCCTTCGTCGGCCAGCGAGCGCAGTGCTGCAACGGTAATGTAGTAGCGGTTCACTTCGAAGAACTCACGCAGCTTGGCGCGGCTGTCCGAGCGGCCGAAGCCGTCCGTGCCCAGCACCTTGTACGTGCGGCCCTTCGGCATGAAGGCGCGGATCTGTTCCGCGTACAGGCGCATGTAGTCGGTCGTGGCGATGATCGGGCCCTGCGTGTCCTGCAGCAGGCCGGTCACGTACGGCACGCGCTGTTCCTTGGTCGGGTTGACCAGGTTCCAGCGTTCCGCATCCTGGCCTTCGCGGGCGACCAGCGTCAGCGACGGTGCGGACCAGATGTCGGCAGCGACGCCCCAGTCTTTTTCCAGCAGCTCGGCGGCGAAGATGGACTCGCGCAGGATCGTGCCGGAGCCGACCAGCTGCACGCGTTCCTTGGCGTCCTGCGAGCCTTCCTGCAGTTTGTACATGCCCTTCAGGATGCCCTCTTCCTGGCCGGCCTTCAGGCCAGGGTGCGCGTAGTTCTCGTTCATGATGGTGATGTAGTAGAACACGTCTTCCTGTTCCGTCACCATGCGGCGCAGGCCGTCATGAACGATGACCGCCAGCTCGTGGCCGAAGGTCGGGTCGTACGGCATGCAGTTCGGGATCGCGGCGGCAAACAGGTGGCTGTGGCCATCTTCGTGCTGCAGGCCTTCGCCGTTCAGCGTGGTACGGCCGGCGGTGCCGCCCATCATGAAGCCACGGGCGCGCATGTCGCCGGCGGCCCATGCCAGGTCGCCCACGCGCTGCATGCCGAACATCGAGTAGTACGTGAAGAACGGGATCATCACGCGGTTGTTGGTCGAGTACGACGTGGCTGCGGCGATCCACGAGCTCATGCCGCCCGCTTCGTTGATACCCTCCTGCAGGATCTGGCCGGCCTTGTCCTCGCGGTAGTACATGACCTGGTCCTTGTCGACCGGCTCGTACAACTGGCCCTGCTGGTTGAAGATGCCGATCTGGCGGAACAGGCCTTCCATGCCGAACGTACGCGATTCGTCGACCAGGATCGGCACGACGCGCTGGCCCAGGCTCTGGTCGCGCAGCAGCGCGGTGATGATACGGACGAACGACTGCGTCGTCGAGATTTCACGGCCTTCCGGCGTCGCTTCCAGCACGGCCTTGAACGCTTCCAGCGGCGGCACGACCAGCGTTTCGTCGGCCTTCATGCGGCGGTGCGGCAGATAACCGCCCAGGGCCTTGCGGCGCTCGTGCAGGTACTTGATTTCCGGCGCGTCGTCGGACGGCTTGAAGAACGGGATCTCGGCCAGCTTGTCGTCCGGGATAGGAATGTTGAAGCGGTCGCGCATTTCGCGGATGGCTTCGTCGTCCAGTTTCTTGGTCTGGTGCGCCGTGTTGCGCGCTTCGCCGGACTTGCCCATGCCGAAGCCCTTGACGGTCTTCACCAGCAGGACGGTCGGACGGCCTTGCGCTTCCTGCGCCACCTTGAAGGCGGCGTAGATCTTGTGCGGATCGTGGCCGCCGCGGGTCAGGCGCCAGATGTCGTCGTCGCTCATGTTGGCGACCATTTCCAGCAGCTTCGGATGCTTGCCGAAGAAGTGCTTGCGCACGTAGGCGCCGTCCTTCGCTTTGTAGTTCTGGTATTCGCCGTCGACGGTTTCCATCATCACGCGCTGCAGGATGCCTTCCTTGTCCTTGGCCAGCAGTTCGTCCCAGCCCGGGCCCCAGATGACTTTCACCACATTCCAGCCGGCGCCACGGAAGTCCGCTTCCAGTTCCTGGATGATCTTGCCGTTGCCGCGCACCGGGCCGTCCAGACGCTGCAGGTTGCAGTTGACGACGATGACGAGGTTGTCCAGCTGCTCGCGCGCGGCCATGCCGATCGCGCCCATCGATTCCGGTTCGTCCATCTCGCCGTCGCCGCAGAAGGCCCAGACCTTGCGGCCGTCGGTGTTGGCGATGCCGCGGGCGTGCAGGTACTTCAGGAAGCGCGCCTGGTAGATCGCCATCAGCGGGCCCAGGCCCATCGAGACGGTCGGGAACTGCCAGAAGTCCGGCATCAGTTTCGGGTGCGGGTAGGACGACAGCCCATTGCCGTCGACTTCACGGCGGAAGTTCAGCAGCTGCTCTTCGGACAGGCGGCCTTCCAGGAACGCGCGGGCGTAGATGCCGGGCGACGAGTGGCCCTGGATGTACAGCAGGTCGCCGCCATGCTCTTCGCTTGGCGCGCGCCAGAAGTGGTTGAAGCCGATGCCCAGCATGTTCGCCAGCGAGGCGAACGAGGACAGGTGGCCACCCAGATCGCCGTCGGCGCGGTTGGCCTTGACGACCATCGCCATCGCGTTCCAGCGCATCCACGAGCGCAGGCGCTCTTCGTATTCCAGGTTGCCGGGGCAGTGCGCGCCGACGTGGGCCGGAATCGTGTTGACATAGGCCGTGTTGGCGGAGAACGGGATCAGCGCGCCGCGGCGGCGGGCCAGATCGACCATGCGCTCCATCAGGTAGTGGGCCCGTTCCGGTCCTTCGTTTTCGAGAACCGCTTCAAGCGCCTCGAGCCATTCCTTGGTTTCCAGTGCGTCCGGATCGTTGGCGGTTTGGGCCGTGACCTGGTCAAGTTGAGCTGACATGTATCTAGTCTCCTAAGTTTGATTGAGCCCGAACCGATGCGATGACCGTCGCGGACGCGTGGGGGTGATTATTTACTAAGACATATGTGAAGTGTGAGGATTCTAACAGCGAATTCAGGCTTTTTCAAAATACGCAATGGCTTTTCATAATGTGATATCGCCCTATGGGAAAATGGTGCGGTGCCGCATAAATACTGGCTTTGCGCCGGCTTGTCGACAGGCAATTCCCAGCATCGAAAGGGTTTGCGCGATCGGATTCCGCGCCGTGTCCGCCAATCGCATCGAACACCTTCCGCGCCGATTTATAATGTCAATCTTTCCTCCCCACCACAGCACATCACCATGCCAGCACAACTGATCGACGGAATCGCCCTCTCCCAAAAACTGCGCGCCGAAATCGCTTCCCGCGCCGCCGTACTGACCGCCCAGGGCAAGCAGCCCGGCCTGGCCGTGATCCTGGTGGGCGAGGACCCGGCCAGCCAGGTCTACGTCCGCAACAAGGTCAAGGCCTGTGGCGACGTGGGGATCCATTCCGTGCTGGAGAAGTACGACGCCGACCTGACGGAAGAGGCCCTGCTGGCGCGCATCGATGCGCTGAACAACGACCCGGCCATCCACGGCATCCTCGTGCAGATGCCGCTGCCGAAGCACATCAACCCGCACAAGGTCATCGAGGCGATCAGCACGTCGAAGGACGTGGACGGCTACTCGGTGCTGTCGGCCGGCGAACTGATGACGGGCCTGGACGGCTTCCGTCCCTGCACGCCATACGGCTGCATGAAGCTGATCGAATCGACGGGCTTCGACCTGCGCGGCAAGCATGCCGTCGTCATCGGCCGCAGCAACACGGTAGGCAAGCCTATGGCCCTGCTGCTCTTGCAAGCCAATGCCACCGTCACCATCTGTCATAGTGCGACGCCGGATCTGGGCCTCTACACGCGGCAGGCCGACGTCGTGGTGGCGGCCGTGGGCCGCCGTAACACGCTGACGGCCGACATGGTGAAGCCCGGTGCAATCGTGATCGATGTCGGCATGAATCGCGACGATAATGGCAAGCTGTGTGGCGACGTCGATTTTGCCGCGATCAGGGAAGTGGCCGCGCACATTACGCCCGTACCGGGCGGCGTGGGGCCGATGACGATCACGATGCTCTTGATGAATACCATCGAATCCGCCGAGAAGGTGTAAGCGCGGTTCGACCAACAACTGGAAAGACTATGACGACGACCGAAAACCCCCTGCTGGACTTTACCGGCCTGCCCCGCTTCGATGCGATCCGGCCGGAACACGTGACGCCGGCCATCGACGACCTGCTGGCGCGTAACCGCGCCGTCGTGGCGCAGCTGGAAGCCCCGTCCAACGACGTCACGTGGCAGAACTTTGTCACGCCGCTGGAGAACTCGACGGAGCAACTGGGCCGTGCGTGGGGGATCGTCGGTCACCTGAACAGCGTTGTCGACACGCCCGAGCTGCGCGCCGTCTACAACGAGAACCAGCCCAAGGTCACCGAGTTCTGGACGGAACTGTCGCAGAACGAGGCGCTGTTCGCCAAATACAAGGTGCTGAAGGCCAGCCCGGAATTTGCCACGCTGTCGCCGGCGCGCCAGCGCATCATCGACAATGCGATCCGCGACTTCCGCATGGGTGGCGCCGAGCTGCCGCCGGAACAGAAGGAACGCTTCGGCGACATCCAGGAGCAGCACGCGGCCGTGTCCACGCGCTTCTCCGAGAACGTGCTGGACGCCACCAACGACTGGACGATGGTCGTCGAGAACGAGGACGATCTCGCCGGCCTGCCGGACGACGTGAAGCACGCGGCCAAGTCGCTGGCAGAGAAGAACGGCAAAGCGGGCTGGCAGTTCACGCTGCACTTCCCGTCGTACTACCCGATCCTGCAGTTCGCCGACAACCGCGCGCTGCGCGAGAAGGTCTATCGCGCCAACGCGACCAAGGCGTCCGAGCTGGGCGACGTGTTCAGCGACAAGGACAAGTGGGACAACAGCGGCAATATCGTCACCTTGCTGAAGCTGCGCGCGGAAGAGGCGCGCCTGCTGGGTTATAAAAACTTCGCTGAAGTGTCGCTGGTGCCGAAGATGGCGCAAAGCCCGGAACACGTCATCGAGTTCCTGGAAGACCTGGCGAAACGCGCACGTCCGTATGCGGAAAAGGATCTGCAGGAGCTGCAGGCATTCGCCCGCGAGAACCTCGGCATGGACAAGCTGGAAGCGTGGGACCTGCCGTACGCATCGGAGAAACTGCAGCAGCACCGCTATTCGTTCTCGGCGCACGAGGTCAAGCAGTACTTCCCCGAGCATAAGGTCGTCGACGGCCTGTTCAAGCTGATCCAGAACCTGTTCTCCGTCGAGATCAAGCCGGACGAAGCGCCGGTCTGGCATAAGGACGTGCGCTTCTTCCGCATCGAGCGCAACGGCGAGCTGGTGGGCCAGTTCTACCTCGACCTGTACGCCCGCCCCGGCAAGAACAGCGGCGCGTGGATGGACGATGCGCGCAGCCGCCGCGTCGAAGGCGGCCATCTGCAGACACCGATCGCTTACCTGACGTGTAACTTCACGGAGCCGTCCGTCGTCAACGGCCAGCCGCAGCCGGCGCTGTTCACGCACGACGAAGTCATCACGCTGTTCCATGAATTCGGCCACGGCCTGCACCACATGCTGACGGCCGTCGAGGAGCTGGGCGTCTCCGGCATCTCGGGCGTCGAATGGGATGCGGTGGAACTGCCGTCGCAGTTCATGGAGAACTTCTGCTGGGAGTGGGACGTGCTGTCGCACATGACGTCGCACGTGAAGACGGGCGAGCCGCTGCCGCGCGCATTGTTCGACAAGATGACGGCCGCGAAGAATTTCCAGTCCGGCCTGCAGACGTTGCGCCAGGTCGAGTTCTCGCTGCTGGACATGCACCTGCATTACGACTATGACCCCGAAAGCGGCAAGTCGGTGCAGGACGTGATCGACGAGGTGCGCGGCAAATTCGCCGTCATCGTCCCGCCGGCCTTCAACCGCTTCCAGAACTCGTTCGGCCATATCTTCGCCGGCGGTTACGCGGCGGGCTACTACAGCTACAAATGGGCCGAGGTGCTGTCCGCCGACGCGTATGCCGCGTTCGAAGAGGCGGCCGAGCTGGAAGGCGGCAAGCTGCCGGTGCAGACGGGCGAGAAGTTCCTGCGCGAGATCCTGCAAGTGGGCGGTTCGCGTCCGGCGCTGGAGTCGTTCACGGCCTTCCGCGGCCGCGAACCCTCGATCGACGCGCTGCTGCGCCACAGCGGCATGGCCGCCTGACCCGACACGCTTTATGCGGCGCCATAGCGGCCTCCCTGGCCGGCATGGCGCCGTTTTTACGTCCGCGGTCCGGCCTGAAGCCGGACGGCGGCGAAATGAATTTACAATAGCGTCATGACCCGTATCGACTTCCACACCAACGTCCCCGACAAGATCGCCTACTGCTGCCGGCTCGTGCGCAAGGCCTATGGCGCGCGCAACCGCATCGTCGTCATGACGGAGGACGCGGCGCAGCAGGCGGCCCTCGATGCCGCGCTGTGGACGTTTTCCGGCCCGGATTTCCTGCCGCACGTGGCGTTCGACGATCCGCTGGCGCCCGACACGCCCATCGTGCTGACGCACAGCGACGCGGCCGAGCTGCCCGAAGCGGACCTGCTGGTGAACCTGGCGCGGCGCGCGCCGGCGCAGTTCGAAAACTTCCCGCGCCTGATCGAAGTCGTCTCGCTCGATGAAGCCGATGCCGCCGCCGGGCGCCTGCGCTTTGTCGCCTATAAGCGGCAGGACTACCAGCCCACTCACCTCAGCATCGGAAAATCATGAGCCAGCGCGACGCGTTCGACGCCAGTATTCCCGTGCTGACGGAAATCGTCAGCTCGCCGGCGCTCGCTGCCCCGGCGGTGCTTCCCGATACGGCCACATTGGGCACTGCCGAGTGGGCGGAGCTGGAACAGCGGCTGAACCAGCGCATCCTGCAACAGCTGACGGCGCGCGTGGACAGCATGCTGGAGCAACGCGTCAGGGACGGCATGGCCGCCGTGCTGACCCATGTGTTGCATGACGTGACGACGGAACTGCGGGAAGGCTTGCACGACACAATCGGCAGGATCGTCACGCGCGCCGTGCAGCAGGAACTGGCCGATCTGCAGGCACGCAAGTAGGGAATCGAAGTTCGCGCGCGGTGCAGCGTGCCCCGCGCCGGTGCATGCGTGAAAAAAGCGCGGTCTGTGCCTTTGCCAATTGAAATTTTTGCTGTACCTTCTCGCATGGCAAACGGCGTTCACGAGGCGCCGCCGACTTAAAAATCATTGGAGAACGAGACATGCAAACGAAGTTCGTCGCCATCGCAGTTGCCCTCGCCGCCGCCTTTGGCGGTGCCGCATCGGCCCAGGAAGTGATCAAGATCGGCCACGTCGGCCCCGTCTCGGGCCCCCAGGCGCACCTCGGCAAGGACAACGAGAACGGCGCCAACATGGCGATCGCGGACCTGAACGCCAAGGGCATCAAGATCGGCGGCAAGCCCGTCAAGTTTGCGCTCGTGCTGGAAGACGACGGCGCGGACCCCAAGCAGGGCACGACGGTCGCCCAGAAGCTGGTCGATGCGAAAGTGAACGGCGTCGTCGGGCACCTGAATTCGGGCACCACGGTGCCGGCGTCGCGTATCTACTATAATGCCGGTATCCCGCAGGTTTCGCCCGCCTCGACCATCCCAACCTACACCAAGCAGAAGTTCAATACGGCCTTCCGCATTGTCGCCAACGACAACAAGCTGGGTGGCACGCTGGGCAAATACGCCGTGACAAAACTGGGCGCGAAGAAGATCGCCGTCATCGACGACCGCACCGCTTACGGCCAGGGTGTCGCTTCGGAGTTCATCAAGGGCGCCAAGGCGCCTGGCGTGCAGATCGTCGACAAGCAGTTCACCAACGACAAGGCAACGGACTTCAACGCCATCCTCACCAGCATCAAGGCGAAGAATCCGGACCTGGTCTTCTTCGGTGGCATGGACGCCGTGGGCGGCCCGCTGCTGCGCCAGATGAAGGCGCTGGGCATCAACGCGAAATTCATGGGTGGCGACGGCGTCTGCACGGATGCGCTGCCGCGTCTGGCCGGTACCGCGGCCGCGGACGGCGTCGTCACCTGCGCCGAAGCGGGTGGCGTGCCGCCGGAGCTGCAGAAGAACATGGACGACTTCCGCGCCCGCTACAAGAAGCAGTACAACCAGGAAGTGCAGCTGTACGCACCGTATGTGTATGACTCGGTGATGACGATTGCGCAGGCGATGCAGGATGCCGGATCGAGCGATCCGAAGAAGTACCTGCCGTTCCTGGCGAAAGTGAAGTACCAGGGCGTGACTGGCCTGATCACGTTCGACCAGTTCGGCGACATCCAGGATGGCGCGCTGACCCTGTTCACGTACAAGGGCGGCAAGAAGACCAGGATGGAAGTCGTAAAGTGAACGTTCTGAATTGATAAGGATAACAAGCGCGGAGACAACGCGAGCGGGCCGTCCGGTTAGGACGGCCCTTGTTTTTTCTGCGGCGCCTTATGCGGTGGCCGCATACCGAATGGAGTAAAACGCATATGCAAACCAAGCTGATTCCCCTTGCCGCGGTGGCCCTCGCCTGCGCGGGCGCGCACGTCCAAGCGCAGGAAGTCGTCAAGATCGGCTACGTCGGACCGATGTCCGGCCAGTCCGCCCACCTGGGCACCGACACCCAGAACGGCACCCGCCTGGCCATCGAGGACCTGAACGCCAAGGGCTTCAAGATCGACGGCAAGCCCGTGAAATTCGTGCTGCAGGCGGAAGACGACGCGGCCGATCCGAAGCAGGCGACGTCCGCCGCGCAGAAGCTGGCCGATGCGAAGATCAACGGCATCATCGGCCATCAGACATCGGGCACGTCGATCCCCGCTTCGCGCATTTACTACAATGCCGGCATCCCGCAGATCTCGGCATCGGCCACGAGCCCCGTCTACACGCACCAGAAGTTCAACACGACGTTCCGCGTCGTCGCCAACGACAACAAGCTGGGCGCCACGCTGGGCCAGTACGCCGTGCAGAAGCTGGGCGCGAAGAAGATTGCCGTCATCGACGACCGCACGGCCTATGGCCAGGGCGTGGCCGACGAATTCGGCAAGGGCGCGCGCAAGGTCGGCGCCGGCGCGGTGCAGATCGTGGCGCGTGAATTCACCAACGACAAGGCAACGGACTTCAATGCCATCCTGACCAATATCCGCGCCAAGAATCCGGACCTGGTCTTCTTCGGCGGCATGGACTCCGTCGGCGGCCCGCTGCTGCGCCAGATGAAGGCGCTGGGCATCAAGGTGCGCCTGATGGGCGGCGACGGCATCTGCACGGAAGCGATGCCGCGCCTGGCCGGCGCCACGACGGGCGAGGCGCCGATCGTCTGCGCGGAAGCGGGCGGCGTGGCGGCGGGACAGCAGAAGAAGATGGAAGAATTCGCGGCGCGCTACAAGAAGCGCTACAACCAGAACCTGCAGATCTACGCGCCGTACGCCTACGACGCCACGATGGCGATGGTGCAGGCAATGGCGGACGCGAAATCGGCCGATCCGAAGAAATACCTGCCGTTCCTGGCGAAGGTGAAGTACGCCGGCGTCACGGGCGAGATCGCGTTCGACGCCTTCGGCGACATCAAGGACGGCGCGCTGACCCTGTACACGTTCAAGGACGGCAAGCGCACCTTGATCGAAGTGGTGAAGTAAGCCGGGCACTATACTTTCCCAGACAGGCGCACTGTCGTGGATTCGCACCGATCACGGACGCCGGACGCACCACGTCGGGGACAGGCACCAGCGCAGGGCATTCGCCCGGCGCAGGAGCCAGTCCCCGGCACTTCGCCGCCGCTGACACTGTCGTTCAGCCTGCGCCGCTGGGGACTGGCTCCTCTCGGGCCGAAGGGCCCGCGAGGAGCCTGTCCCCGACGTACAAGCAAACTTAGTCAGGCCCGCGACGTGCCTGTCCCGACTAGAATCCCACCCCGGTCGCGATCACAGCGCACCAAAAAACAAAGCCGGGCAAGCCCGGCTTTTTCAATGCTGGAAGCGCCTTACTTCTGCGCCAGCACCCATTTCACCAAGGTGCGCGCCTCGGCTTCGCTGACCTGCGGGTTGGCCGGCATCGGAATCGCGCCCCAGACGCCGGAGCCGCCTTTCATGACCTTTGCCACCAGCTTGTTTTCGGCATCCTTCTGCCCGGCGTATTTGGCGGCGACATCCTTGTAGGCAGGACCGACCAGCTTGTTCGCAACAGCGTGGCAAGCCATGCAATTCTTGGCCTTGGCCAGGTCCGCATTCGCCATCGCCGCCTGCGACACCAGCGCCGAGGCAAACACCGTTGCAACCATCATGGAACGTTTCATCGATTTCTCCAAAGTAATCTGCCGATGATTCTACTCCTTCTGTAAAGCAGAGCAACCGCGGGCAGTCCCTCCCACAACGGCCACGGAATCGCGCTCGTTGACGGTAAAGATGTTACTGCATGTAAAGCTGGACGCTTGTAAGATGGACGCAAAGGAGCCCGCCATGCCCATCATACTTGTCATCGTTGCACTGTGCGCGCTGCGCTTCTTCGAAGTCTGGCGCTTCGCCGACGTCTCATGGTGGTGGATCGCAGGCCTGATGGTCTTCGCGTTCGTCTGGTTCGAATTCATCGAACCGCTGCTGGGCCTGGACAAGCGCAAGGCCCACAACGAGGATGAAAAGCGCCGCAAGGAGCGTGTCGGCAAAAGCTTCGGGAAACCGCGCAAGTGAGGCGGACGCCGGTCTTGCCCCACGTCACACGAAGCCGCGCGGGGCCCACCTTACGTAAAAAATGCAGGTAATATACGCAGTGCGTATTTATTTTTTGAGGTTTCATCATGGCAACAAACCCGAAAGTACGTCTGAATGCCGACCTTTCTCCTGCCGTCGCGTCGGCGTTGAAGGACCTGGCAAAGTCACAGAACATCTCGTTGACCGAAGCCTTGAGCCGGGCCATCAGTACTGAATCCGTCCTTGCGCAGCGCCGCAGCCAGGGTGCGAAGGTCGTGATCGACGACGGCAACGGCAAGCTGTCCGAACTGATTTTCACCCGATAGTCCCACAGGGGAGACCGTGCCCGAAAACGATGGGGTAGCGGATCCCCCGCAGTCCGCCTTGACCGCAGGCTCCGTGGATCGGCAAGAAAACGCCGAGATCCAGGAAACGCTCGACGCAACGGTTGATGCGGGAAAGCCGGCACCTGGGCTGAGTACGCCGGAGGTCACGGGAAATTACGATCCGGGACGCTACCAGGATGCCACCCGATCCTATATCGCCTACTGGCTGCTCGGCTTGCTGACCTTGATGGTCGTGGGCGGATTCGGCATGCTCCTCATCGTCCCCGCGGTTACATTCGACGACCTCAAGAGTATTCTGGAGCTGGTCTTCGGTCCCATCGTTGCGCTGGTCTCCGCGGCCACCGGTTTTTACTTCGGCGCCCAGCAGCCGGGACCAGGCAAGAAACCATAGCGACGGGCGAGCATTGCCCGCCGCCCGCCATCATGCTGTCAACTCAGGTCAGCGCTTCAGCTGCGACAGGTCGCGCACGGCGCCGCGGTCGGCGGACGTCGTCAGCGCGGCGTACGCCTGCAGCGCCTGCGAGACGTAGCGCTCGCGGTTGACGGGCTTCCACGCCTCCGCACCCTTGGCTTCCATCGCGGCGCGGCGGTGCGCCAGTTCTTCGGCGGACACGCGCAGGTCGATGGTCCGGTTCGGGATATCGATGTCGATCGTGTCGCCCTCCTGCACCAGCCCGATCGCGCCGCCTTCCGCCGCTTCGGGCGAGGCATGGCCGATGACGAGGCCCGACGAGCCGCCGGAGAAGCGCCCGTCCGTGAACAGCGCGCAGGCCTTGCCCAGGCCCTTTGATTTGATGTACGACGTCGGGTACAGCATCTCCTGCATGCCCGGGCCGCCCTTCGGTCCCTCGTAGCGGATGATGACGACGTCGCCTTCGTGCACCGTGTCGCCCAGGATGCCGGCCACCGCGTCGTCCTGGCTTTCGAACACGCGCGCGCGGCCCGTGAACTTCAGGATGCTCTCGTCCACGCCTGCCGTCTTCACAATGCAGCCCTTTTCCGCGATATTCCCGTACAGGACGGCCAGGCCGCCATCCTGCGAGAACGCGTGCTCGCGGTCGCGGATGCAGCCGTTGCTGCGATCCAGGTCATTCTCTTCATAGCGCTCGGACTGCGAGAAAGCCACCTGCGTGGGCACGCCGCCGGGCGCGGCGCGGAACAGCTTGTGCACGGCCGGGTCGTCGCTGCGGCGGATGTCGTATTTTTCGATGGCGTCGCCCATCGTGGGGCTGTGCACCGTCGGCAGCGACGTGTCCAGCAGGCCCGCGCGCGCCAGCTCGCCCAGGATCGAGACGATGCCGCCGGCGCGGTGCACGTCCTCGATGTGGTACTTGTCCGTCATCGGCGCCACCTTGCACAGGCACGGCACCTTGCGCGAGATGCGGTCGATGTCGGCCATCGTGAATTCGACTTCGGCTTCGTGCGCGGCCGCAAGCAGGTGCAGCACCGTGTTGGTCGAGCCGCCCATCGATACGTCCAGCGCCATCGCGTTCTCGAACGCGGCCTTGGAAGCGATCGAGCGTGGCAACACCGAATAGTCGTCCTGCTCGTAGTGGCGTTTCGCGATGTCGACGATCAGGCGGCCGGCGCGCAGGAACAGCTCCTTGCGGTCCGCATGCGTGGCGACGATCGTGCCGTTACCGGGCAGCGACAGGCCCAGCGCCTCGGTCAGGCAGTTCATCGAGTTCGCGGTGAACATGCCCGAGCACGAACCGCAGGTAGGACAGGCCGAACGCTCGATTTCGGCCACGTCCGCATCCGAGACGGTCGAGTCGCCCGCCTTGATCATCGCGTCGACCAGATCGAGCTTGATGACCTTCTGGCCGCCGTTGACAACCTTGACGACCTTGCCCGCTTCCATCGGCCCGCCCGAGACGAAAACGACGGGAATGTTCAGCCGCATGGCGGCCATCAGCATGCCCGGCGTGATCTTGTCGCAGTTCGAGATGCACACCATCGCATCGGCGCAGTGGGCGTTGACCATGTATTCCACTGAGTCGGCGATCAGGTCGCGCGACGGCAGCGAGTACAGCATGCCGCCGTGGCCCATCGCGATGCCGTCGTCGACGGCGATCGTATTGAATTCCTTGGCGACGCCGCCGGACGCCTCGATCTCGCGCGCCACCAGCTGGCCGAGGTCCTTCAGGTGGACGTGGCCGGGAACGAACTGCGTGAACGAATTGACGACGGCGATGATCGGCTTGTCGAAGTCGCCGTCCTTCATGCCCGTGGCGCGCCACAGGGCGCGGGCTCCGGCCATATTGCGGCCCTGGGTCGTGGTGTGGGAACGGTAAGTGGGCATGAGTGTCTCCTCGGAACGTGCGGCGAAATCGGACAGACAGCGTGCGCTTTCCCCCATCAGTTGTCAAATATATGATTTAATGTTCTGTGATTCATTTCCTGTATGAGGACTATGGCCGCCAATATCGAATTGCGTCAGCTGCGTTACTTCGTCACGGTAGCCGAAGAGCTGCATTTCGGCCGCGCCGCCCGGCGCCTGCACATGACGCAGCCCCCGCTGTCGCAGACGATCCTCGCGCTGGAGGACATGCTGGGCGCGGCGCTGTTCGACCGTAACCGCCGCGGCGTGGCACTGACGCCGGCCGGCGAGGCGCTTCTGCCGGAAGCGCGGCGGCTGCTGGCACAGGCCGGCGAGCTGCCGGGCCTCGTGCGGCGCGCCGCGTCCGGCGAAATGGGCAAGCTGTCGCTGGCCTTTGTCTCGTCGGCCGACTACAGCGTGCTGCCGCCGTCGCTGCGCGCCTATCGCGCCGCCTTCCCGCACGTGCAGATCACGCTGCAGGAAGCGACGTCGGACCGGCAGATGGACGAGCTGCTGCAGGGTCGCATCGACGCGGGCCTGCTGATCCCGCCGCTGACGGACAAGGCCAAGGCGGAACTGGACTACCTGCCGATCCTGTCCGAGCCGCTGATCCTGGCCTCCCCCGCGAATCTGCCGGAACTGCGCGGCAAGCATGACGCCAGCCTGCGCACGCTGCCGCCGCTGCCGCTGATTATCTTCCCGCGTGCGATCGCACCGGGCCTGTATGATGCCATTCTCGCGGTGTTCCGTGCAGCGGGCATGACGCCCGTGATCGGCCAGGAAGCGATCCAGATGCAGACGATCGTCAGCCTGGTCTCGGCTGGCATGGGTATCGCACTTGTGCCACAATCGGTGTCGAACCTGCGACGCCCGGGAGTAGAATACCGGCCGCTCGCGCAGACAACGCCCCTCGTGGAGACGGGCCTGGCCTGGCGCCGCGACAATACCTCGCCCGTACTGAAGGGCTTTCTGGATTTGATGAGAAAGAGACTTTAATGCTGATTCACCCGATGCCCGATCCGGTGGCATTCCACG
>Ga0265797_10007942_pt1 | contig 14317 bp, 16 predicted proteins | sample P2T30metagenome_FD_192433 | JGI IMG/M metagenome (GOLD analysis project Ga0265797, IMG submission 192433) | Plant litter microbial communities from East Loma Ridge, Irvine, California - P2 T30 | ecosystem: Environmental > Terrestrial > Plant litter > Unclassified | place: USA: California... | reverse complement strand
GGGATTGAAGGAGGGATTGGGATTGAAGGAGGGATTGGGATTGAAGGAGGGATTGGGATTGAAGGAGGGATTGGGATTGAAGGAGGGATTGGGATTGAAGGAGGGATTGGGATTGAAGGAGGGATTGGGATTGAAGGAGGGATTGGGATTGAAGGAGGGATTGTTGGTTGGTTGGGTGATGGGAGAGATGACTTACATGGCGATGTCGTAGCCGGCGAAGAAGATGAAGAGGAAGGGGATGACTGCGATCCCGGTCGAGCTGCCGCCACCTTCGGCGAAGGCTCCTGATAGGGCTGTGACTAGGCTGAAGCCGACGAGCATTGTGGTGACGGAGGCGAGGAAGAGGGGGCGGCGGCCGACTCTGTCGACTGAGAAGGCTGCTGCTACGGAGAAGAAGAGGTTCCAGACGTTTAGGAGGGCTGAGATCAAGGTTTGGTCTGTCACGCTGCGGACTCCGACTGTGTCCAGCACGAGACTAAGGTAGTACGAGACGACGCCGTTACCTGACCACTGGACGAAGATGCCTAGGGAGACGGAGATGAATAGGCGGTGGCGATTGCCGGGGGTCTTGAACATTTCGGCGTAGCTGGCGCTGTCGTGCGCTTCTGTCTCCGCTCGTAGGGTTTCGGTGATTTCCAAGACTTCGTAGTTGACGAGTGGTGAGTTTAGGTCGCCGCCGGCGTGCCATTTTTCTAGCAGAGTTTTCGCTTCTCCTACGCGGTTGTTGGAAATGAGCCAGCGTGGCGATTCTGGAGCCCAGATGAGACCTGGTAGTGCAACTGCTGGGATCAAGAGCTGCAGGATGGTTGGGATACGCCATGCAATATTGCCTTGCATGTTTCGTGTCCCGAAGGTCTGCGGGGCACGAAGAGACGATGTTAGTAGATGAACCGAAGAGTCCAGGAAGACTTGGTGTTTCGTCACTCACAATAAAGGCAGCAATGGTCCCGCCAACGTACCATCCACACATAAAAAGCGCATTTGCAATACCACGATGCGTAGGGTACGCAATCTCGTTGATGAGCAAGGGCACTGTACTCGCAAAGGTGGCAGAGGCGCACCCAACGAAGAACCTTGACATGATGAAGCCGACATCGTTGTCGATACCGCACAGCCCTACTCCCAGAGCAAGAAGGCCGTATCCGAAGTAGACTCCCAGTTTGCGGCCGTACTTGTTCGATAGCCAAGGCATGGCGAGGTAGGTGAGGCCCGTACCAGCCCAGTAGATGGCATTGATGAAGCCGAGCCAGACTCCTGTTGGGTTGTTCATGAACTCGGTCCATTGGTCCAAGGCTTGCAGTCCGTTCATCAAAGAGCCATCATATCCGTTCGCAGACGCTTGTACGGTCAGTCTACATCCTTCCAAGGAATGAGAGTGAAGAAAAACTCACAGAACATGACCAGGGACAAGACACAGAAATGCAGCTTCAGCATGTGCCCTTTCTTGTACCAAGGAATGCCATCTCTGGGCAAGACTGCGAGCAGTTCTTCACCAACAGCCCTCTTGGTGGCAGCGTCACTGTCAGAGCCCATGTTCACGCTGCTGACGAGTGGCAAACACAAGAGGCTTGCAGTCGACAAAGAGTTTGATGTTCAACGGCGTCCAGCGGTTTCGTCTCGGGTATCTCCAAGGCAGTCTTCCGGCGTTCAAGTCGACGTCTTCAAGACGGACAGCCCTACTTCACAGCACGACTTTCGAGTGTCGACATGTTTCCCCCCCTCCGCAGTTCTGGCTCCATGGCACTCCACATTAGACTCCAGACCCCAAATCTTCTTTCTGAATCTCGTCCGATCATGTGCGGGTGAAGACTCCACTTGGTCGTGAACTTTGATGCGCTAGGCGCCTATCGGAACACCATCTTCCGCATCCCGGCTATCTGGCTTCAGCTTCCGAAACTGTTTCGAAGAGTCCAAACAAAGCATACTTGGCCTTGCTATATACAACCATAACCGAATCTTGGCCAAGTCATCTGCCAAGCTGCGAATTCTTTCCACGAGAATCACCAACTGAGTCTCCAAGCCTGACACCACGTGGCCCCGGCAGCTACCCATACTTTTTTCACGACAACTTTACGTCGTTTCAAGTCGCGTCCACGACACGTCGTCATCATCTCACTGCCCATCGCGACAATGCCACCCAAACGCACCGCCTTCACATTAGATGAGAAGCTGGCCATCCGTAAACATCACCTGCAAGAGCCATCTCTGTCGCAAAAGGATCTCTGTGACTGGTTCGAGGGGTCCTTTGGGAAGCCCATCCGTCAAAACACGGTCAGCGAGGTGCTGAGTAGCAGGTACAGCCACCTCGATGAGGTCCTACTCCCAACGCAGTTGTCTAGCAAAAAGCAGCGCCTGCAAGCCTACCCAGATCTTGAAGAGGCGCTTTCACATTGGGTCTACCAAGTGCAAGGCGAGGTGACAGTCACGGCTGACCTCCTCCGGACAAAAGCCCGCGAGCTCTGGTACAGTCTCCCACAGTATCAAAACCTGGCCGAGCCCGTCTGGAGCAATGGCTGGCTGCACGCGTTCAAGCAGAGACATGATCTCGGCAACCCCAAGGGAGGCTTGCTAAAAGGAAAATTCGACGTCGACTCGCTTCTCTCGGAGCTAACTACCGAGGAAAAAGTATCGCTGCTCGCAGGAAAGGATTTCTGGCATACTCAAGACGTGCCTAGACTGAAGATCCCTTCCATCCGCCTTTCTGACGGACCCAATGGCATCCGAGGAACTCACTTTTACGGCAGCACGCCTTCAGCCTGTTTGCCTTGCGGAACTGCCATCGGAGCGACATTCGACACAGCACTCGCCCGCCGGATTGGTAATCTTCTGGCAGATGAAGCAAAGGCGAAGGGCGCACATGTCGTTCTTGGTCCTACCATCAACATCCAACGTGGTCCCTTGGGCGGTAGAGGCTTCGAATCGTACTCTGAGGATCCTTTGCTGTCCGGTTGCCTCGCCGGCGCATATTGCAGTGGTGTACAGGAGAAGGACATTGTCGCATGCTTGAAACATTTCGTCTGCAACGACCAGGAACACGAGCGCATGGCTGTGAGTTCGATTGTCACGGATCGTGCCCTTCGTGAGATTTACCTGTTGCCTTTCATGATCGCCATCAAGGCTTCGAGACCTGGCGCTATCATGACTGCGTACAATAGAATCAATGGCATTCACGCGTCTGAGAAACCCGAGCTCCTGCAAGACATTCTCAGAGGCGAGTGGAGTTGGAAGGGTCTTGTCATGTCGGATTGGTATGTTCAATTTTTGTCGTGCTACAGGAATGAGTGCTAACTTTGAGTAGGTTTGGAACTTACAGGTATTGCGACTATCCAGCCCAACTTACTAGCTATTTTACTGACTCCATCCTCCAGCACATCCGAAGCCGTCAAAGCAGGTCTCGATTTGGAAATGCCCGGTCCTACCAGGTGGCGCGGTGCCGCCTTGACTCACGCTGTTTCAGCCAACAAAGTCAAAATGTCAGAACTCGACACTCGCGTCCGTGAGGTACTGAATCTCGTCAGGACTGCAAGCAAGTCAGGCGTCCCGGAAGGCGCGCCAGAGAAGGAGCTCGACCGGCCCAAGGACCGCGAGTTGCTCAGAGAAGTCGCCGCGAACGCTGCCGTCCTGCTCAAGAACGACGATGGTGTTCTACCGCTGAAGAAGAACAAGACCATCGCTGTGATTGGCCCAAACAGCAAGATCGCAACTTATTGCGGTGGCGGAAGTGCTTCGCTAAACGCCTACCGGGCTGTAACGCCTTTTGATGGTATCGATGCCCAAGCCGAAGGCGATGTGCTATTCTCTCAGGGCGCGTACGGACACAAGATGCTCCCTCAACTCGGCAAAGACCTGGTCTCTTGGGATGGCAAGACCGGCTTCACAGTGCGCACATTCAACGATCCCCCATCCGTGCACGACCGAGAGATGTTGGAAGAGCGCCACCTGACCGATGCGAATATCTTCTTCGTCGACTACGCGCACCCGAACTTGAAGCCGATCTGGTACGCCGAAGCAGACGGCTATTTCACGCCGACCGAGTCTGGAATCTACGACTTCGGTCTTAGCGTAACAGGCACAGCAAACTTGTTCATCGACGGCCACCTCTTGATCGACAACGTCCACAATCAAAAGCAAGGATCCAGCTTCCTCGGCACCGGCACAATCGAAGAAATGGGCTACATGCACCTCCACGCAGGACAATCATACCACATCACAGTCCAATGGGGCTGCGCAAAGACCAGCACCCTCCGCCGCGCCGGAACCGTCGACTTCGGGCACGGCGGACTACGCTTCAGCGGCTGCAAACGGCTCGACGTCCACAAATCAATCCAAGCAGCCGCCGACCTGGCCGCCAGCGTCGACCAAGTCGTCCTCTTCGCGGGTCTAAGCGGCGAATGGGAATCCGAAGGCGAAGACCGCTCCAACATGGACCTCCCACCCAACACCGACTCCCTAATCTCCAGCGTCCTGGCCGCAAACCCCAACACCGTTGTTGTGATCCAAAGCGGCACTCCCGTGGCGATGCCCTGGGCGTCGCAAGCCAAGGCAGTAATCCAGGCATGGTACGGCGGCAACGAGACTGGCCATGCGATCGCAGACGTCATCTACGGAACCGTGAACCCTTCGGGAAAACTGCCCTTGACCTTCCCCAAACGCGTCAAAGACAACCCAACGTACCTCAACTACCGCTCCGAAGCCGGCAGAGTGCTGTACGGCGAGGACGTATACGTTGGCTACCGCTACTACGAAAAACTGGAAATCGAACCACTGTTTGCTTTCGGTCACGGCCTCTCGTATACGACGTTCGCTCTTTCAGATTTGCAAGTGCAGCCGAAGGAGAACAGCAACAACAACAACAACCTCCTCTCCCTCCGCTGCAGACTAGAAAACACCGGCTCCCGCTCCGGCGCCGAAGTCGTCCAAGTATACGTCGCGCCCGTCTCGCCACCGATCAAGCGACCCGTGAAAGAGCTCAAGGGGTTCACCAAACAATACTTGCAACCTGGCGAGGGCGCGGACGTGGAAGTCGAGATCGATCTGGTAAGGGCGACGAGTTTCTGGGACGAGAGGGAGGGTAGGTGGTTGAGCGCGGCGGGCGAGTATAGGATCCTTGTCGGCACGGGCAGTGTGGGGGAGTTTTTGGAGACTGGGGTTAGGGTGCAGAAGACGAGGTGGTGGAATGGGCTGTAAGGAGATGCCGTTAGGTGAGTTGCGTTGCGCTTTGATCGATCGATGATTCGAAAGCACATGTTTCTCCTCTTGATGATGTCCTCACGCTACACGGGGAAACACAAAATTCAGACAGTGAGCAACTTGCTTTGATCAAGGTCCGTCCTATTAGCCTGCTGCCAGCAGTCAGCCAAAGAACAACAAAAAGAAAATACATACAATCCCATCAACTCAAGCCAAAGGTCAAGAGCGAGCGAGCAAACCAGCTTTCAAAGCCGAACCTTTTTCAACAACCTCCCCAATTCCTCTACCTTCGCCCCAGGCCTCTCAAGCTCACACTCCCCCATCAAAGCCCCAATCTCATCCACCACCGCCCGCTCCTCATCCTCCGCCTCCGCCTCCCTAACCCTCAGCCCCCCAAGAAGCCACTCCCTCAACCGTCCCCTCCTCGCCATAATCCGCCACCAACCGGTTCCGCACATGGTAATACGCCCGGTCCGAACTCCTGGTGATCAACTCGTCCAGAGCTTTCACCCACTTGCAATCCTCCCCGACCCCTGCAAGCTCACTTTCTCCCCGGACAAGCTGGTTCCACTCGTTCTGCGAAATCTCAACATCGTACCTATACGCGTACCGGCCGCAGGGGTCTGCGTCGTAGTACTGCACGAAAAACAGCAGCCGCAGCCTATCCTCGCCCAGCTCCCCATCGTGGTACGCGACCGCGCAGAGCAGACTCGTCGCCGGGCCGTACGCCAGGTGTCCGAAAGCCATCTTCGAGCGCGCGCTGCGGCGGTCGTAATCGAGGCGGAGGGCGTTGTTGGGGCCGTGTTTGGAGATTGCGAGGCAGAGCCTGCAGATCGACTGGGTGACGCCGGCGCGCTGCTGGTCGTGAGGCGGGGCTTCGCGGGTTGCTAGAGCTGCGGGGGGGTCAAGATGGGGCACTTGGGTGGTGTTGGGGGAGAGGAGCTCGCTTACGGGGAATTCGATTTCGAGGATGTGCGAGTTCAGCGGGTCGGCGTCGTGTAGAGTGATGTCTGAGAAGAGGGAGGCGAGGGTGGCGAGGTCGGCCATGTTTGCGGGGCGTGTTGTTTCGAAAATGGTTTTTTTTTTTTTGGTGGTTTCGTGTGTTTTTTGAAAAGAAAACGTGTATGGGGAGAGGGAGAGGTTTGGATGGTGAGAGTTCGATTTGAGCGGCCATATAACGAGGCTGTCATCGACGTTCGCGAGCTGCTCTTGTTAACAATGCCCTTGTGTTCTCTTTGTTATGCCCATGTCTCTTTGTAAGTCGACTGTTCGGTATCAATGGTCCATTGTCACTCGAAAGGATGACGGGGGTTCTCCATCAGACGATTTCCTGGGTTTTCTGGCACTGACGGACCGTTGAGTGACCGCGTGTACAGCCGTGGTTTGTTTCTATGAATCTTACAGCGTAGTGCGAGTTGCATGTCGAAAGGGGGATGTAGGTCAATGGTGGCAGTTCAAGAACAAAGAACGTAAATTGCTGGAGCAGACTCTGGTGGTGTTTAGTCCTAGGGCGAGCGTCGCATGTCGCAAGTCGCATGTCGCATGTCGAAGCTCCTCGAAGTACCTGTAGCAGGTCCTCTTCTGACCAAGTAGACATAGAAAGACCTAGGCCGAGATTCGGGATAACGCTTTCCAGGAGATGTCATCTCGAAGTCCTAAGTGGCGATGTACACCTCGCACGCTGTGCTCTCTATCATTAAATTACCGCCGGCTCCATTACTACTCGTATGTCATATCTCATTCATCGTCCACAAAGCTGCTCGCCAGCTTCCCAAAGAAAGGCACCTCCACCCTATCCAGCGTCTCCGCATGCCTCCAAGCGCCCACAGTCAAGTATGCGATCAACAGCACGTCAAACACAAACAGCAACCAACTCACAATGCTCGTCCAACTAAAGACGATATGCAAGAGGAACAAAGCTCCAAAGACCAGCGAACTCTGCCAGGCGTGGAATCGCACGTAATCAGACTTGTGCTCGAACAGCAGCAGAATCACGCCCCCTGCAGGCGGCAGCAAGAGGTACGCCAGACACGCCTCAAGTTGTAGAGAGATTCCCAGCGAAGTCTCGAACAGGGATGTGTTGCCGGTGTATGTGTAGACGTCGCCGCGGTTGTCGAGATAGTCGTTCCGGCGCGGGTCCGCTCGCTCTAGATCGCTGTAGCCGTTTGTGTCGATGTCTTCATCGTCGTCTGCGTACTGAGAGGGAGAAGGTAGGTGCTGAGCTCTCGCTGCGGCCCAGGGGTCTTCGTGGTTTATGTTGGCGACTGTGGATAGGTTCTGGTGGGGTTTCGCTTGTTGGGGAGTTGGTGAGGCTGTGGGAGAGCGGAGAGGAGGTGAGAGGGCGCGGGTGGACTCTGGAGGGGATGATTGGTACGGGGCGAAGTTCATGTTGTTTGCCTTTGAAAGAGGAGGGGAAGGGAGAGTGTGGTGGGACAGATGTACAAGGTTACTTGAGTTTGTGCGTATTGTGTACGGCGGTGTAGATGGTCTGAGGGCACGACTCGCACGATCACATGCAACAAGGACTCGGCACGTCACTCTGCGCACGTGCCTAGCGCCAAACTCTCGGCGCGCCTGAAGACAACACCCTTGAACTCTCTGACACGTTACTTGACATAACGACACACAACACTTACAGTAATCGCTCAACTTGCTCTATACGCTATCAAACCTAGGATGCTTACTACCTCCAAGACCTAACAATAACACGGCTTCTTCTCATCATCAACCTCTCGACGATGTAAACATGACTCTCCCCTTAACTAACCGAGCCGCTGGACTACCCTAGGATGTCGACAGAGCTGCCAATGCCTGTTCTAAGAAGAACTCAGCCGGTTTGATGTCGATGGACTCCTCACTGTCGTCCCGCTTCGGCGATGACGCTCTGGAACCGGGACCGGCATTGTCAAAGTCTGCCAGTTGGAGATCCGAGTCATCGTCGCCATCACCTTAAGCCTCCTGGTCACCTGAGTGTATGGCATTGTATCGTGCATTCCGCTCAGCCCGCTGCAGGTCAAAAAGTTGCCGATCGCCCATCGAAGGCGTGCGGATGGGACTGCTGCCACTCGGCGCATGGGCCGAGCCTGGACCTTCTTTGGGCGTGCCGGGCGCAGAAGAAATGTGCGTGAAGCCAGAAGGCTTGCGGGCCTGCAGAGGCGACGGAGTCTCGACAGCGCGCTCAAAGATGGCGCTACGCATTGAGCCGTTTGATGCTGTCGTAGTTCCGTCGTCGTCGGAGTCTAAAGAGGACTGCCGTGCATGATTTGCCAGGCTACTCGGACTCACTGGAAGATGTGGAAAGTATCGCTGTCTCAAAGACGGGTCTGATCCGGATCGAAAGACACCTAGCTGCTTAGCAGCTGCACGTTCGAGGTTTGGCTTGAAGATCATGGACTTGTGAGAAGCGCGACTGACGAACTCGTTCTTCGGACGTAGAGGCAGCTTCACCTTACGAGTTGGTGACGGCGGGTCGTGCTGTGGGATGTGGGTCTCGTTAGAATCATCAAAGAGACTATCCTTGCGCAAATAGTCATTCCCTCTGAGGATCAACGGGTCCTGAACCGCTCGCATGGATGCGAGGTCGATGGCTGACAGCGGACTCCAGGCTTTGGCCTTCACTGGCGTGTCATCATCTTCGTATGATGATTTTGAAGACTTCCGCGCCATCGCATTGCAGCTGCTTTTGCAACCCGATCCCACTGTCACTGATCTCTCCACGGAGATGTCTTCGCGTGGCTTTTGAGCGGCGTCTGCGATCAGGGAGGACAAAGCCGAGACTGAAGGCTCAATCGAAGGTCGTTTCGTGCAATCGGCTTGCGGTTCGATTGCGTTGAGATCGTCAGCTTTTTCCTGGCCACGACTCGCAAAGCCAAAATTGTTGTCGAAATACTTGCGCGGTTGTGCACCAAGGCCGAAACGCGGCGGCGGGAGTTCTAAGAGCTCGATCGGACTGCCGCACTCCTCTTCTGATGCAATGGATTCCTTGGTGTGTGAGATGAGTGATTTTGCGGGTGTTGTGCTGACGTCCGACATGGCACGCATTGACACGCCAGCACAATATTCGATGCAATCCGGATCTATCACTTCTAGAGCCGAAGTAGTTTCGGCGTAAGAGGGAGGTTGGTCTCCGACATCGTTTGACATGGTCCGATCCGAGGATCGCTGCTTCATAACGTTCGGCTCCGATTGCAGTGACGGCCCAGGTACAGTAATCGGTGAGAAGGTGTGACTGAAAGGGTCCTCTGTCACAGGAGTAGGCCCGAGTACGAAGTTTCCTGGCTCGGTCGAGGCGTGCTTGCTTTCAGCATTCCCTGACAGGGTTCCAGATACGACGGGTTCGCGTGGTGGGCAAGTACGCATGTTTTCAAGAGGCCAGTTCACAGGAGCGCACGACGGACGTCCAGTCGTGATATTCTTCGGGTCTTGCAACACTTCGATCTCTGTCAAGACTGCATCCGTCATGCCCGCAAAAGGAGGCAGCATCTCCGGCGTGCCGAAGTCGAGCTTCAGTTTGGGCGCCGGTGTAGGTATGGCGATGGGCGAGGATGGCAGTGGGATGGAGCTGGCCGAAGTCGTCACGTCTTCTTCGGCGTCTGTTCTCATGTTGAGCATTGACTTACGCCAGCTGAGCTCTCGCGAGTGACGGACTTGTGCTTCTGGACCGCGGAGACTGGATGCATTGCTGCTTCTGCGGAAGACGGAAGATACGCTCCCTCTGTCCGCTTTGTCGGCGTTGCGCGAACGTCGACTGAGGTGGTGGCGTAGAGAGGTAACCGTTGATCTTGTGGTCGAAGGCGTATCACGAATCGACTGCTTGCCAGGGGTGTAACGCTGTGTATAGGGTACGTCGGTGCTGGAATGGGGAGTATCGGTGTCGATGGGAGATGCGCTGTGTCTCTGTCAGCGATTGCTTGCGATGCTTGCGGACGGTGTGCCTTACTGGGTACTGCTGCTGCTTCTCAGAGCTTCGACTGCGGCTTTGGCTGATAGAGCACCTTGATGCACTACGCTTTTGATGCTGCCAAACCATGACTGCTTCTTGTTGAGGGTGAGTGACTCTTCCAACGCTGTTCGAGCTGGTGAGCCCTCTTTTGGTATTTTGGGAGCCATATTCTGCTCAGCTGGGTGATGTGAGGAGACATGATGAAGATAGTTCGCCAACAGGCCGGGTGTGTTCCTGTGTTCCAGAAGTCACTCTCCTTGACAACGATGCCTTCCTCGGACGAGCGTTTGGTAGGCAACAACATCAGATGAAATCGATGTTTCCAACAACAAATATCCACAACCCACGTGTCTACCCAATGTAGATGATTGAAACAATTGACATTGCATGACACACGGTTCATTCACTTTCCAAATAAATACATGGATAAGGTAGATCTCATTGAAAGTAACACCCAATCACGTGGTGCAGACGGAAGATCCCGCCTCCTTCCATCTCATTGGACCAGGCTGTCGCGTCAAAAGTCCCGCCTCGCGCGACGCTCGTCGTCGTTAAGTTACTGGATCGCTGTCTGGCACTCCAAACATAAATCACCACCGACCACCCTTTGCGCTCTTCATCTCACCAACATCCTACACATTCCTTCAACCCAAGGATACACTCCGATCACTCTCCACATCTCCTCACGTCAAAATGGTCGACGGCAAGAAGCAACCCGTCTCATTTGACGACATCATCCAAGCTGGTATGCAGGCATGCGCCGCACCGACTTGAAGCATGCAGCTAACAACATCCAAAGGCCGCAAACAGCGCAGACATGAAACTCTCGCCCAGGAGATCTTTGGCAAGAATCGCCGCCAAAGCGCACCTGCAGCTGGAAACATCAGAAATGCGCCTATCGGAGGCAGTTTGGCGAGCAGAGTTGGAGTCAACAAGGTATACTCTGTGCAGTAGTCTGTCAATCTCAGTGACCAACTCTTCTAACCACCACAACAGCGCACAGCATCCATCCCCCGCTCAAATAGCACGACACCTCGCAACGGCCGCGGCCCGACCAGACCTCCTCCCATGAGCAACAACAGCCACCGCGGCACCAACGTATCCTCGAAGCTAGCTCCTGCGCAATCCAGACCCACCACATTCGGAGCGAAGAAGCCGGCCGCGAACAGCGGCAGCATCAGCATAAGAGGCGCTGCTGGCGGACCTTATGTCGTGGTAGCGAGCAACTTCGCACCAGGAACCACCGCGGCGGACATTGAGAGCGTGATGCGCAACGTTGGTGGAGACCTTCTGTACTGCAGGCTCATTGCTTCCAACCCTACGGTCATGGCTGAGATGGGCTTTGCTGAAGTCAAGGCGGCTGACACCGTTATTGAGACATTCAACAACCACAGGGTGAGCTCGCTTTGAGTAACCAATGATGATGCAATTACTGACTCCATGCTAGGCCGACGGCAGACTTTTGCACGTGTACTACAAGGACAGCAGCATTGCCGCGAGGCCCGTCGACCCACCCGTCGAAGAGCCAGTCCCGGTTGTCGAAGACGAGGTGATGGAGGTGGACGAGACAGCCGGAGCGAGAGAAGCCGAGAACCGTCTGCGTGAGGAGCGCCGCGGCAGAGACGACAGAGATCGCAGGGATGTCTTCCCGTCTGGACCCAGAGGTGGCGGAAGAGGCTACTACGAGGATTGGCAGGGAGCTCCACCTCAGCCTGGGTACAACGACCGCCGCTACGCTTATGGTGGCGCTCAACAAGGTGGTCAGGGCGGTTACGGGCAGAGGGACAACAGGGCGCCGAACGGTCCCAGGTACGGACGTGGAGGTGGCGGTGGCGGAAACCAGAACTGGAGACCTTGAACGTGTCGAGCATGAGGGTGTTGACAGACGAAGAACCGCTGGTTCACTTCATTGAGGATGCGGGAGCTACACTCCAACAGTGACAACGAGCGACGATGGCTGGATTGGTGCGTTTGCTGCCACCAAATGACCGGACTCCATACTACGCCCGGCTTCGCGGATCATCCCAAGACTGGGATATCAGACGACTACGCACAACCACATACAGTGGTACTGTAAGATAACGACCCTTGAGAAGTAATTCGAAGCAAATTCACAGAATCATTTTCCAAGCGTTCCAACGATACTCATGTGCCGCAACCTCAAAGACTTGTGAATGAACTTTATCCTGTTTCAAGTCTCCCATTGAAGGCTCAACTTAGATAAGGAAGCATTTTCATTGCCTATCAAGTCTAACAATCGGTAGATACCCCAAGCAAACAACCAGACCCCCACTTACCTAACTGGTAGCATCATCCAACGGCGCCACACGCTCCCCTCGCCCCCATTTCTCATCCACCCAATCCACCAACTCCAACAAATCCCGACACTCCATCAACGCCCTCTTCTCCCTCTTCCCCATCCCCTCCATCTTCGCCGTCATATCGCAAACATGATGCCGCACCAGCTCAAAAGGAATCGGACACCTGATCGCATACCCCAAAAACAGCCTCACACACTCGACGGGCGTAACCTCATAACCCGCAAACAAAGCCGGATTCTCCAACAGTCCCCTCGCAGCCATAACACCATCCACGCCCGTCTTCTCCGCAATCTCCCGCACGCCAGCAAGAGTATAAGCATCCCCGTTCGCCACAACCGGCACCCGCGCACACGCCTTCACCTCCGCCACAGCCCCATAGTCCGGCGGCGTGCTACTCCTCTGGCTCCGCGTGCGGCCGTGCACGGTAACATAATCCACGCCCGCAGCTTCCACAATCTCCACCCAGCGCTTCGTCTTGCCCAGATCTTTCGCGATGCGGATTTTCACGCTCACGCTCTTGCCCAGGGGGGCTAGGAGGGCTTTTGCGGCGCGCACCATGGAGGCGACCAGCTCGGGTGATTCCATTAGCTGGCAGCCGATTCCTTCTTTGAGGGCCCATGACTGCGGGCAGCCGCAGTTGAGGTTCACGCCGTCGACCCAGGGGGCGATGAGAGCGGAGGCGCGGGAGAAGGATTCTGGGGTTGAGGCTGCGAATTGGGCGATGAGGACGTGCGGGCGTGAGTCGTGGGGGGTTGGCAGGCGTTCGGCGGGGTGGGTGGTGAAGTCGGAGTCGCGGGCGATGGGGCTGCGGGTGAATTCGTGGGCGAGCATCATGGGGGTGTAGAGGACGTCGGTGGCGTAGTCGCGGGCGAGGAGGCGGAAGGGGAGTTTGGAGTATCTGAGGAGAGAGAGAGAGGGTGTGTGAATGAATACTTCTGGTGGAAAGAGTGAGGAGCGTCGTCATGTTGGTCAAGAGCTTACCTCACCATGGGCGCCGAGACTGATATAAGGAAATATCTTAGTCAGATGTTGTATAAAAAAGCAAGAGATGTTGAGAAGTTTCCCCTACCGTGAAGTGTCCTGCCCTCGGCTTTTGCTTGCTCGAAGAGCGAGAGGATACTGGAGAGACGAAGATGTTACTGACACATTCTCATGCTTCTTTGTCGTCTGCGTAGTCCTTGCCGTTGCCCTTCGGGTAACATTTCATGACGCATTTTCTTTTCCAAATTCGAACTAGGAAAACGATGGGACCTACCGTGGACGTGGGTATTCATTTTCACTCAGGCTCAAGGCTTCGATGCCAGGACTCGCATCCATTGGAGGGACTGACATGGTCAACACCAGATCCACGTTGTTGTGGTTTGGTGTTTATAAAGGACGACCGACGTCTAAAGGATCGTCTGCCGAGTGGATATCTTTCGGGCTATCGATTAGATTAGGGTTTTTCGGGAGAGCCAAGCTTGCATCGGCGGCGAGAACAGCATGTGATTGGTGCGCATTTGCAGAAGGAGCTCCTACGAGAGTGCTATGAACATCGTACCTACCTACTTTACAATGTTGTATATGCATTGTTTGCAGTATAGTTTTAGGCAAAACTTGTCGCCGAGTCATAGATGTAGTAGAAGGAGATATTAGGTACTTGAATACCTACTCTATACCATCGAGACTAGGCTCTGTTGTAGAGGCATAGTCGCAAAACTCCTATTTAGTAAAGTAACCAGGCTGGGTTTGCTATACTCCTCGAGTAATTGGATATATCGATCATGTAGACTAAAAAGGAGCTAGAAGGTCTTGCAACCAAGCAAAAGTATGAACCCTCATGCGGTGAGAGTTCTGACACGTCTTTCTCGATCAAACGTCGTCT
>Ga0265797_10007941_pt1 | contig 14318 bp, 12 predicted proteins | sample P2T30metagenome_FD_192433 | JGI IMG/M metagenome (GOLD analysis project Ga0265797, IMG submission 192433) | Plant litter microbial communities from East Loma Ridge, Irvine, California - P2 T30 | ecosystem: Environmental > Terrestrial > Plant litter > Unclassified | place: USA: California... | reverse complement strand
TCGGGGTGACTTCCTCGGGTGGTGGGAATTTGGTTTCCTGCCCTTGATCGCTCTCGCGAGGAACATCGATCATGATCACCGGCCTCGTGTCGTCGCAGAGAGCTTTTTCGTCGTCTTCAGGTATTTGAGAAATCGTGAGGGTCTTGTCAGCTGACGGAGGGTCGACAGTTCGAGTTTGATCAGCCTGCCCTGCATCAATAGACGGCAGGGCATTTTCTTTTTGAGCCCCTGGAGGCTCTTCCGATGACTCTTTAATTGCGCCGGCCAAGGTATCGTCATCGTTTCTTGTAGTGTTGTCGTCATCAGAGTGAGGTACATCGGATTTCTTGCCGCTAGGTTTGGGGTCCTCAAACAGGCCAGAGCGCAACATGTTCACCGCAGCGACAGCTCTAGTTGTGTCTTGAACTGCAAGGAGAGAGTCCATCAGCGTGTGCCACGCCATCATATCGTTGTCTGGGTCAGTGTCCGAAAGCAAATCAATGCCAAGAGTAACATCCGATCGGACGCATTGCCTTGCGCGATTCTGCAAACCATTGAGCTGATACCAAGCAGCTAGCATGCGGCCGCATTCTCTGCTCTCTGTATGTGAACCCGTAGGGTCTGGATCGTCGCCAAACACCAGCTTGATCAGTTTTTCGACATACCTGGCGACCGCTTGCCAGTGGTCATTCTCGCGCTCTTGCAGTATACGGGTCAGGAAATGGCGGGCGAGCTCTCTCTCAGCCCAGCCCTTGATGTAGTCGTAAGTATAGTTTTGACCCAAAACCGCTTCAAGCATGCTGATGGCCTCGTCTACGCGTTCCTTGTAAAGGCGAAACAAGATTTTTGCGAAAGTGTGAACCACACTGGCCACGGCTGAGTCACCGTCTTGCCGCGCAGTTGAGGACAGGGCATGATTCATGAACTCAGTCAATGTCTTCAGATTCTTGGTGTAATAACCGATTTGCAGTAGTTGTGTTTCGTTGTACGCCATGTACCGATAGATCAGGTGGAAGGGTTCCGATGAGCGGTGGTTGTGTGAGTTCAGTCTTCTCAAGAGCAGCTCTGCGTCGTCCCACTTCTTGTTGGAGGTCAAATCGTAGAAGTAAGAAGCCGCAGCCGAGACCATTCTCTCCCACTCTTCTTCATTGGTGTCAAACGTCACCAGATCTTTGATGGCGCATTGATAAGCACGAAACGCTTCGTCAGGATTCCCGGCTTTCATGCAATAAGAGGCATAATCCTGGTTGGCGTCGATCTCGTATTTCAGAAGAGAATATTCAGAATTCGGCGATTTCTCTCCGTTTCGGATGGCTTCAGAGAACCGACCAACGGCAGTCTTTGCTTCGCGCGCAGCGTCTTCGTACTTTTCTTGGGCGCCTAAGGCCAGTGCCATTCCAGATCTAGCGACCGCGTCGCTGCTGTCTATCTCCAGTGCTTTGAGGTACATGCGGACTGCGTCATCGTAGGTCAGGTTTGCTCGGGAGTTCCCATCATTACCATTCGTTTCAACCGCTCCTGGCTCGGATTGTACAGTATCATTGTGGCGAATTCTCTCAAGTCGGATCGTGGATCCAAGTCTCTGGAACCAACGGCAATCTTGCTGCAAGCCTGTTGACTCTGCTACGCGCAATATGTCTGTTGTGGATGCAGATTGGAGTGCACGACTTGGTGGTTCGGAGGTCGCAAACATGGTCTCAGGATTGTCCTTGATGTCCTTCACTGTATCAGGGTATTGTTTTGGAAGACGTAAGAGCTCATACATTGCGACACACTTACCTGAAATGTTTTCAGAAACCCATAAAAGTCTGCATATCCGTAGGAGCCTTCAAGACACTGTAGCCACCGGTGAGCAACAGCTCTCGCCACACCACCGAATACTTTGATGGGTGACTCGATCGCTGTGCTGATCCATTCCCGCTCCTCATCGTTCAGGTGGTTCTGCACTATGTCATCTTCAAACCACTCCAAGATCCGTTGATAGAAATCTGGTTTGCCAAGAAGGTCATCCGCCAGGTATCTCTCAGCCCACTCAACCCATCTGGCGATGTATAGAGGATTCCGAAGAAGCGCGATGAGACCCTTTCCAATCCTTTTCCTCATGGACACTGCAACGTCCGAGGGTTTCACGCTTTGAAGGTGCTCCGGAAGGAACAGACCGCAGTAACTTCTTGCAAGCTCTATACTTTGCTCGTCTTGTGAAGTCTCATTCGTGCAAAGAGCTTGGATACAATGGAGCAGTACGGTCGCCTGCAAACTGGCAGTCGTGAAGTCTGCAAGCCCAGCCTCAGCGACGTGCTGTTGAATCTCCTCGGCGATCGTCGTGTGACTAAGCGAAATGACATTCTTGCGTAAATTGGCAGTCGCTCGACGCACAGCCAACGAGTCTTCATCGATGGTTTCATGCGCTTGAACTTCTTGCGCTGCTGGTGGCCTAGGCGAGTCGTCAACGACCGCATGAAGATCTGTAGCATCTTTGTAGACTCGTGTAGACTTGATCAAGTCTAATCGCGAGCTCACCAGTTGATCCAAGGCTTTCTGCTTGAAAATCTCATCGCCGCTCACGGAGAACAAAGAGCCGTACGTTTCGCGAACTTTGGTTTCGAGGTCAAGTATCCTGGCTCCGCTCGGCTTCCGTAATGTCAGTAAGGCGTCTAGGGCCGCCAGGCTGAGCTCGCGCTGAGCACATGAGACCCATGCGAGAATGTCCTGTCAAACGTCAATAAAAGCTGACCCGTGATTCTATTAGGATGCAACTTCCTGCTTACATGGAAGTCTTCGCGATCGTAGCTGTCCAATTGACTTGCAAGCCGCTTGATCACAAGCAGCGTCGCCGACTTTAGTGTCTTCGCCGTTTCTGGAAGATTGGAAAGACTATCCCGAATCGCATCTTCTCGGCAAAGTGATGTCACTTCGCTCACAAGAAGGGATGCTTTTAAGAAATTGCTGCTGCAGTTGTCGAGCACCACCTTGCGACAGTTCTCTCTAAGCTCGCCATGAACAAGTTTCTTCTCCCAGGCAGTGGAGATACGCCTGCGAACAAATCGGTCCAGGTCTTCCGTGACTGTTGCGGGACTGATTGGCACACAAGACGCTTTTGTCAATGCGTGGCTTTCGAACATCGTGGCTCGGTCTATGTTCATAAGCAACAAGACGTGAACTTTCGATGCTGCTCGGCCTGCGACTGCGCCTGCGCCAGCGTTGATTGCAGCGCACAATGCGACTGCTTCTGTTTCATCGCATTCGTCCAATCCATCAATGACGAGATAAATGTGTTTCTCGAAGCTTTTGGGAGACTGAACGAACAGCTGTTCCCAATGGCGTTGAATGTCCCAAACAGTAGCCTCTTCGTCCTCATCATCGAGCGGTGTGTCTTGAAGTACGGCTGTACTGACTCTGTGCAATTTCGAGTCGAAGTTGACTTCCGCAACTTCCATGTCAGAATCTGACTCAGATGACAGATTCTGCTGCTCGCTCAATTCGACTCCTTTGCCAACCGCCGGTGCAGCGATCGACCCGCTGACTCCTTCACTTTCGCTGTTCGTGTTCCCGGTGAGATGGGGCAAATGTTCTGTCTCAAGCAATGGCTCGGTAGCTGTGTACGAACTTTGGTCTCCATTGCCTGTGGGCGTGCTTTCACTGATTGTAGTAGATGTCTGGTCTGCGACTGCATCAGAGTCGGCCACAATCGAGTTGTACTGAGCTGTGATTGATTCCATCTTGGCTGCGATTACTTCCGTGTCTGAAGCCGGTCTTTCTGACTGGAGCTTTTGTTCTTTGATCAGATCGCTGAGGCGCTTGGCAAATAGTTTATCGGAGACAGCAATGTCGTAAGCCATAGACCTCAAAGCGAAAGCGACACTGTGCCTCTCGCCTGGGCCTTTTCGACAGAAGAAATACGCCACTGCCTTATCAAGATTTCCAGTGTTTGGCTTGTTTGCGATGAGTTCCTCGACGATGCGGCTTGCGATGAAGGTCTTGCCATTGCCGGTATTGCCACTCACCACCACGAAAGGCTTTTCGCCCTCGAACCAACTTTGCACGGCCGTATCCTCCAGGATCCATTCCGTTGTACCTTTCACACGCTCGTTCCGTATCCGCTCGTAGAACGCTTTGTTCGAGTCTCTTGCACCTTCGATTCCAAGAGCTGCTGCAAGTTTCTTCCATCGTTTGAACTCTTCCGAGACTGACGTCTTCGTCTCCTGGTTTTCATTCTGTTGTTTTCCGCTTCCAGTGTTGGCTGTACGCTGGAGTTGGAGCTGGAGAATCTGATCAAGCTTCGAATTCTGCTGCGTCTGGACTTTCTTGATATCGACGGTGTTCTCCTCGGTCCTGCTCTGCGACTGCTGAACCAGAGTAACCCGGAAACCCAAATCGACGCTGTCCGATTGTAACTTAGACATCGTACCACCCAACTCTAGAGTGAGATCTTGGATCTTGAGGCTGAAGGCCTTGAGGTGTACGACCCCAGTCATGGTCTCCGCCTGCATCATTGCGGTTTCATTGTCCACAAGCTCATCGAGCTTTTGAACCAACTCGTTAACTTTGCTGTTGCCGCCAGTAAGCTGTCTCACATACTCCTTGACGTTCGCACGTGCTGCTCGCGTTGCTTTAGAAAACCTGTGTTTTCGAGAGGTCTCCTTGGTCTTGCGCTGTCAGCAGATACATCAGAACATATTCTAAGGGGTGTTGTGCAAATTACCTGTTCATCTGGCGGTTCAGACCTTAATGTTATTTTGATACCCAGCCCACATATTTTGAGCAGGGTGAGCAACATTGCCTGGTAGATTGGGATCATCCTGGGTGGTATATCTTCCTGGCTGACGAGTTGCATTCGTCTGGTTGATTCACCAATTTTGGCGAAGAGACCAGCTACGTCTTCAAAAGACTTCGTGACGGCGATGCCTGCCTGGTCACAGTGAATTAGATATGGCAACAACGCCACCGGATCATGAACAGCACTTACTTCGAGAAAAATGCCGAGAGCGGATAGAACTTGTGAGCCGCCAGGGAACATCTAAAGAAGATCAGTCAGAACCAGCACGATTCCGAGCGCCAAAGAGCCAACTCACATTACCCGCTGCTCTGTCTCCTACCGCGAGGAGGAACCCCAAAGACCCAAGAGAACTCTTCACAACGCTGGTGAAGCTCGAACTTGCAGAGTCCTTATCGTATTCAGCATACTCTTTTCTGAGGTAGCTGATCAACTCATCTATGTTTTGCAAGTTAAGCAATTTGGTCTCGTTTGTGAGGCTGATGTTGGTATTTGCATGAAACTCCACGAGTGCCGCTTTCCAGATGGCACTAAACTCCGCCGACGAGGTGATCTTTTCGGACGTGATCTTTTCCGCCATGGTGGCAGAGGCTCTTTGGGTGCGTAGCAATGTGTTTCCGAGAAGAGGGTTATTTTTGTATCAATGTCGCCACGAAGCGCTAGAATGAACAGAGAGCTCCGAAAGCACGCAGATGAATGCGTTTTGGTTCTTGGGTTGTCAAAGCCTTGCCTTGTACATGTCAAGAGCGGGCATAAAACAAGGCAGCAGCACTGAGGCGATGTATCGACGCTCTCGGCATGTACACTGCAGCTGAGAGCGCAACGCAGGACAAGCAGCTCAGCCGCTGCTTTTTGTAGTGCCGCCATCGTTCGTAATTGGAGCGCCACCATGCAGCTCGAAGGCACGACGCCTGAATGTAAGTCCATGAACTGTTAGTGTCAAATTACACTGTAATTACCTTGTGCACCTCTGGTCTTTAGCGAGTCCCTGTACCACGGGGTCATGTCCAAAATGTGACTGGACGACAATTTGCTGTGGATGCGCGTGTCTTAGCAGTCATCCTCTTGTTGACGGCTGGTCAATAGATACGGCTCGCTAAAGGATTACACCTAAGCGCCGTGGTTGCATGCAGGTCTACAGCTGAAGTCATGGTGGCGATAAGGCTGTTGCGACAAATGCTCGCCGGAGCACAAGGGAACGGTCCTGATGAGGTAAGACGTCCGACCATTTGTCACTTTGAGTTATACTCTCACCGGTTGAAGAACGTGTACGTGTGACTGCGGAACTATGTGTGTTTGAAAAATAAAGAGGATGTAATGGGCCTCGTTGCCCCGAAGGACGCGTGGAGATTGCCACTGCGTGGAATTTCTAATTTACGGCTGATAACGGGGCTAGTCTGGCCTCTAGGCGATATCAGAAGGTTCGCTACATGTAACAAACATACGAAATAAAGATATTTTAGAAGTGTTAACACCATCTATCGATTTATGTGATCTTGATCATCTTCTCCGCTTCGTTTCTCATGACCACCAACGGTGATCTGCCACATCTTTTGCGCAGGACTTTCCATATCGTAAACTAGCCACGATTACATAGCGGGAGGAAAGCCCAAGCGTCATCGTACGTCTCTTCAAAGTCCTCGATGGCATCTATCCAGAGACATGGCTGAGAGGCGATACTGTGGTCTGCGCAGACCAGGCTGGTCTGTGGTAGTGCTGCTGCGCAGTGAACACGCGACTCCAGGCTTCTTTTAGGCGATGACACCGGCGTGTTCAGGACGGCGTAGAAATGGACTTGGGTACTGGTCCAGGATTCATATTGATGTTGTAACAGGAGAGACAGAATGAGAAGCATGGAATTACCGGCGCTCCCTGCCCGAGGACGTCGAAGGTAACAACAAGCTCCCACTAGCAATGAGCAACATCTTGCATTCACGCGCAAGAACTGGAGCATGAAGACTGCCTGGACGTTTGCAGGTCTCGGTCAGTGTTTCATTTCAATCCCTTCACTCGATGATGGAATGATAAAGAATTGTAGACCAAGACTGTATGTCAATTCCCAGGAAGTGGTGTGGCCGCCAAGCGACTCGACTGTCAAGCGCGCATCTTACGGCATCAGGAAACACAGCATCACATGTATGTAGTAAGCAATCTGCTCAAGTAGGGAGCAACTTTGCTAATGCCACAAGGCACGCCCCTCAAAACAACCTCACTTTAATGAACCACCCTCCACTCTCTACTACAATATCATCAGCTTGAAGATCTCACTACCCGGACACGTCAGCTGAAGAGCAACAACCACCATGAAAGCCGTACGCATTCAACACAGACCTCAAGATGGCCAGACCTACACTGCAGCAAATCCAGCGCCTTCATCAGCGATTGACCTCGCAGATACCGCCATCCCAAAAGCTTCACAACCCGGCCAACTAATCATCCAAATGAAAGCAACAACTGTAGTCCGCGACAACCTCGCCTGGCCCGAACTCTACGCCGACCCTCCAGCACACCTGGGCAACGACTTCGCCGGCATCGTCATAGAAGTCCACCCCGACGAGCACGAGTTCAAACCCGGCGACGAAGTCTACGGCATGACACACGGGGATCGCGGCGGTACCTGGGCGCAGTACGCTGTTGTCACGACTGAGGAAGCGAATTTGAAGCCGCAGCGTCTGTCCTGGGCGGAGGCTGCTGCGCTGCCGCTGAGTGCGTTGACGGCGGATCAGGCGCTGTTTATGCATGCTGGGTTGGATGTGGATGCGCAGCAGGCGAAGCGCGTGCTTGTTACGGGTGCGGCGGGCGGTGTTGGGATGTTTGTCGTGGCGTTTGCGGCTGCTGCTGGGCATCATGTTGTTGCGGCGACGAGCTCTAATGCTCGGAACGAGGAGTTTGTCCGGTCGATGGGTGCTGCTGAGGCTGTTGAGTATGGCCTTCTCGGGTCGCAAGAAAACTTCGACATTGTCATTGACACCGTCGGTGGCGAAGTCCTCGCGAGCTGCTGGAAGAGTGTGCGAGATGATGCCTATATCATCTCAGTGGACTCAGCAAGCTATAACTTCGTGGAAGAGTGCAAAAAGAACGGTCTTGCTGCTGGAAAAAAAGGCGTGCAGGCGAAGTTCTTCATCGTGGAGCCATCGAGAGATAGTATGAGGCGAATCTCTGCTGCAGTCGAGACTAAAGGGATCAAAGGACTCGTGGCCGAAACGATGCCGTTTGAGCAGGCTCGAGAGGCGTACGAGTTGTCTGCGACGAGAGGGTATGGGCGTGGGAAGATTGTTCTTTCGCTGTGATGAGACTGTGAGTACGTGACTGTGGAGTAATGACCATACTGTGTGTTCGGACAGTACTGCATTGTGGTATCAGGACGACGATGCATTCGAACGTGAGATATCTAATAGCAAAAAAAGCGTCAGAAGTCTGCGTATGAAAGACGATGCATGTCAATGGGAGAACGCTTGCCTTCCAACACCATATCTGATGGGAGTAGCGGAAAGATCACTGGTATGATTATGTTGTTCTTCAAGTATCTCGATGATCAACACACTTACGTTGGCATGCACATGCGATAGCACCAGCATGTATATCCTGGAGACATATGCAGATTTGTGCTTCAAAGATCAAAATCCAAGAAACCGCCGCCACATGCGTACTTTGCCACCACATGCAGCAAACGGGGCTTAGACACACACGCGGCCGATAGCTCGCAATCATGGTTTCTTGGCCGAGGCGTAGATTGCGTGTATATCACAAAGAAGACGAGTATGCTTTTTCATTATCAGAATATTTTACATCGTATGCATATTGAAGATGTGCAAAACCACAAAGCAACGGTCGTCAAGATGCAAATACAAGGCTGCCATCTGAAAAGGCAATGATCGTCGCTGTTTGAAGACTGACACGTTGGACGGGTAACCGTATTTCTGCACGTGGTGGGTTCCCCGGTAACATGTCTCGCATGTTTTCTTCGAGACGAAGATGCAGTATGACCTCACGACTCGAATGCTGGTGGAGGCATTCTTGTGTGCAAAGTTTCTTGTGAGGAGTACAAAATAGATGTACTGCTAATGAGCTATCCGAAGGCGCCTGGGCACCCTTGTACGCGTACTTTGGGACTTGGCATGAAAGCCGATAGGGCGACCGTTTCTGGGCTTCTGAAGAGGTAGAAGAAGAAGGCGGAGAGACATGTCTGACTACATGTTCCTTCGTCGGAGAATATATGTACTGTAATAAGCCGTCGCTGTGGCAGTGTATGGGCGCATGAAAGAAGTTGGGGGGCGATGATGACAGGCGCCCATTAAAGGCTGTATTCTGAATGAAGTGTGACCTCAGCACGAACAAAGTGATTGCCACTAAGAATAGGCGCACGTGAGCTAAGAGTACTTAGTTCTCCTTCTGCCCTACGCCGTTGCTGGTCGGTAAGCGGGCCTATCATCGAGTGAGCAGCGCCCAGAGAAGTACAGCCACCATACTCGTCGTCGTCTCGCCGGCGCATCCGTCTCTAGTACTTGGCGATACTGGTGCATACTACACTGCCTCATCCTTGTCTCCCATGTCACTCTCTTACACATTCGCTACCTCGCCGCCGTGAGCGCAAGTTTCACGCTAATTTATTTCACTTCACTACATTCCCTCTCCTAATCGGTGGCCATTACTCTACTCTACCATAGCTACGCCGTGGACCCCCTCTCCGGATCGACGACGAACCCGCAAACTCCAGCGCCACCATGCGCTTCTCTACCTTCTTCTCCGCCGCCTTCGCCGTTGTCGCGCCCATAGCGGAGGCCAGCAGCAACATCCGCAACCCTCTGTCGGCCTTGTCAGAGGTAAATAATGCGACAATCCACACTGGCAATCACCGCGTCCACGCCTATTCACAATTCGACCTCAGCTTCAACATACGAGATGAGCTGCATGTCAAGTTCAGCCTGGAACCCAATCACAACATCCTGGGCGAGGGTGCTGTCATCACACATCTTGCGCCCGATGGAAGCGTACGGCATGTCGAGGAGGTGGACCGCCGGAATCACAAGGTCTTTAAGGGTATATCATGGGTGAAGCGCTTAGACAAGAAGGAGGATCGCTGGCGGAGGGCTGGCTGGGCGCGTGTATTGGTATCGCAGGATGGCAAGACACCACTATTCGAGGGCGCTTTCACAGTCGACCGGGATCACCATCACGTCCAGTCGTCGCACAACTACTTGCGCACCCGCCATCGCTTGGACCCCGAGATTGAACGCGCACAGCCTGGCAGTGAATACATGGTTGTCTGGCGAGACTCAGATGTCACCCCTACCCAGGATGGAATCATGCACCAGGGGCTGAGGCGTGAATTGGACACCGGCAACGAGACCGCCACCTGCTATTCCGATGGCTTAAACTTCAACACAGATCTTGAACACCCCGTGTATGCTGCCATGCGCAAGCGATCCGCCAAATCTTTTGGAACCATCGATTTCTCCAACATCTTCAGACGACAGAGCGACATTACTGGTGGCAACAGCGCTGGCGTGAACTTGAAATCCACGATTGGCGACAGCTCCGGCTGCCCGTCCACCCGAAAGGTCGCTCTGGTTGGTGTGGCGACTGACTGCACTTACACCGGTGATTTCAATTCTTCCGAGACTGCGAGGGAGAACGTCATCCAGCAGATGAACGCAGCGTCTGCTGTCTGGGAGAATACCTTCAACATCTCACTGGGCCTGGCAAACTTGACCATCTCAGATGCCGCATGCCCTGGCACGCCTTCGCAGAACACTGCATGGAATCAGGGCTGCGGCACTGGTGCTGATATTCAAACACGTCTTAACCTTTTCTCCGCCTGGCGTGGCCAGCAAAGAGACAGTAACAGCCACTGGACTCTTCTGTCCACCTGTGCTACTGACAGCGCCGTTGGTCTCGCTTGGTTGGGCCAGGCATGCGTGAACGATGCTATGGAGACAAACTCTTCTACTACTGGTGCTGGCCAGACCGGTACTGGTGGAACCACCGAAACTGTCGCTGGAGCCAACGTCGTGTATCGTACTGATGGTGCCGTGGAGTGGCAAGTCATCGCCCATGAGACTGGCCACACTTTCGGTGCTGTACATGATTGCAACTCTCAAGCTTGTGCCTCCACAGACCCACGAGTGCTGGCGCAGTGTTGCCCATTGGACGCAAACACCTGCGATGCCAACCAACGGTACATCATGAACCCTTCGAGCCAGAGAGGTGTTGACGAATTCTCTCCTTGCACAATCGGCAACATTTGCAGTGCTATCAAGAATAATAATGTTAGGACCGATTGCTTGAGCAATAACAGAGACGTGGAGACCATCACTGGCCAACAATGTGGTAACGGCATCGTAGAAGGCGACGAACAGTGTGACTGCGGTGGTGAGCAGGGCTGTGGCGACAACCCCTGCTGTGACGCCGCGACTTGCACATACAAGGGCAACTCAGTCTGTGACGACTCCAACGAAGACTGCTGCCGCAGCTGCCAGTACGCAAGTTCAGGCACTGTCTGCCGCGAGAGCTCCGGCGACTGCGATCCACAAGAGACCTGCCCTGGCAATGCTGCCGTCTGCCCAAGTGACCAGCACACCCCAGACGGCGACAGTTGCGGTGATGGTCTTAAATGCGCCTCCGGCCAATGTACTTCCCGCGACCAGCAATGCAAATCCGTCATGGGCTCCTACACCACCGGCAACGACACCTACGCCTGCGACTCCTCCTCCTGCGTCGTAACGTGCGGCTCGCCCGAATTCCCCGCGAACCAGTGCTTCAGCCTACAGCAAAACTTCCTTGACGGTACCGACTGCAGCGGCGGCGGCAAATGCCAGAACGGCCGCTGCAGAGGCGCCTCCGTCGGAGGGCAAGTGTCCAGCTGGATTGACGACCACAAAGCCATCGTCATCGGCGTCTGCGCTGGTGTCGGCGGCCTGATCCTCTTCGCCATCCTCAGCTGCTGTATCCGCAGCTGCCGCCGCCGCCGCGCGAACAAGAAAATGGTCGCGCCGCCTCCCCGACCTCCACCAGGCGGCTGGCAGGGCTGGCAAGGCGGCCACCAACAAAACGGCCACCAGCAGCCCCCCATGCAAATGCAACCAAGCCACGGCTGGAACAATCAGAACGCAAATCAAGGCTGGGGAGCACCGCCTCCGCCTCCGCCGGCGTACTCGGGTCGTCCGCGCTACGCTTAGAGCTCACATTTGCTACCTTTTTTTGATTTGTAGATACCGGGAGTGGGACCATCTAGCGCTTTGCGATTTACTTTTTTTTTATTAGAACAATTTATTATAGCTACACTCGATCGCGGCGAAGAAGAAGAGATTTGATCTTCGCCTTTTCTAACGGCCTCTACCTCTTCTGAAAGAATCAGACAGAACACACAGACAGACTGCATACTCGCTCGGCGCTCGTTCTCTTCTTGTTGGGTTTTTGCTTTGTTGGATTCTTCTGGGAGGGTTTTCGGTACTATCTAGCGTTTCTGGCGAAGAGTAAGAGGAGTAGGAGGAGGAGGGTTTGAGCAGTTAGAGCTCGCTGTCGAGCACTGACAGACGTCTATATACAAATACATATATACGTGCTTTGGTGTGGAGATTCGTTTGCTTCTTTTCTTGTCCTGGTTCTTCTTGATATCAAATTATAATGATTTGCTTTCTCCATACGCGAAGAACTTTAGCCGAAGGATCACTGCTGTGGTGTACACAAACTTGTGATCACGTCGACTGTACCTAGACACCCAAATTCGCCACCTTCCTTTGCACAACATCGACATCGACATCTCCCATATCCTCACTCCATACCTATAGCCTCATACAATCCGATTAGCAGACAATCAAACCAAGTCTACTATGACCTCGAGAAATCTGAATACAACATGGCGCGACACCATCTTCACGCAATACGCCGCCGACCTCGAAGCCGACGTGCCCTTCCCTATCCGCTATCTAATCAACGCCCCGCCTTGGAAAGATATTTTCATTACTGTGCCGGAGAAGATCGATATCCAAGCTTATAAAAATGCTGTGGTGGCGTTCTATAAGGAGAAGAGGGGCTTCGAAAATCCGACGTATGAGGGTGGGGGTATTGCTGTAAGGCCACGGAAAGCTGTTGGTGCGACGGTGGAGGGAGAGGGTGATGGGATGGCTGGGGGTGATGATGGGCAGGAGCTGATCGAAGGTGAAGGAAAGTCGCCATGTTTCAACACTTCATGAAAGCGAATGAAGGGTTGGAAGAATAAAAATGTAGACTTATTGCCAATATCCAGCTACTATCTTCGCTTGCGGTGATTGACGCCCTTTACGGAAGTCCTGTTCCACATCCCATGAGCGCTCGTATCAGTACCGTTGCTGATCAAACGATTTGTTTGCTGGACGGGATCGTCGATGGAGTGGTCTGGACTCTCTTTCTCAAGAAATGAGACAGTATACGTGACGCCACTCATAGCTTCAATGCTTCCCGATGTCTGAACGGACCAACTATCGCCTTCTGGATCCTCGCAATTGTTACTGTTGCCACGTCAGCTCCTGCTACTTCAACGATATCCAGAGAAAATCTTTACTTACAAGAGCTTCGCGAGGAAGTAATTGCACTCATCTTCGAAAATTTGATAGTTGCGAGGTCCCCGCGGCCAAGTCACCTTGACTTCAAAAGCACCGTTGTAAGGCGAAGCGTCGAGCTTTCGCGTAAATTCTTCGCCCGACTCTGCTATACCGGAATAACGGCCTTGCATATTCTTAGATGCATTCTCCTCGCAGAAAGCTCTCACCTGAGTCTTGTGAGCCACTCGGTCATCGATCTGATCCCAAGTATCTGTAACGTTGCATTTGTTAGTGTAGCCACCACTCCAAATCCGTCTCACGACGAGAGGTTCGATCTTGAGCACTGCATTGCCATCTTCGCTTTCATAAGCGGCTGTGCCGCCATGCTTCAGGTTCGCACTGTTGCTACCGTCCTCATCTGGCACATCGCAGCCATCTGTAACAGCGTCGAGCCAAGCTCTGCAGCTGTGCTCGCCGATGGCACCATCCGTGTCCCAGCTGATGGAAATGTTCAGATAGTTCAGAGAATTCGAGTTGAAGGTGTTGCTGGTAAGATCGCCTTTGGAACCATGGAGATTCTCCGGGTCTGCGACAGGTGAGTTTGTGAAACGTGGCAGTGTCCTTGGTTTGGCTTACCGGCGCAAAATGTGTTGATGTTGGCAATCATGGTGTCGCGATCAGCCCAAGTGGCGGACGCATCCGTACTGCAGGCCGGATGATCTACGTAGGGTAGATCCACACCCATGTCGTCCACTATCTCTGGTGGAAAAGATTCGCCTACGAGTCATACCGTTAGCAAGCTGACATTGCCGAGATGTGCAATTCGATCAACAGTCGAGCAACATCGTGCCTCTTTACGTACCGACATAAACTGCCTCCATTGTGTAGATGATGAGGTTTGCAATGAGGATGTGGCCACCCGCTGTTGGATGGAAGATCCTTGCGTAGACATCAGGAATCAGCCTGTTCATCTTTCTGTTCTCTTCATCCACAATGTCTTTTTCTGCGGTCGTGACAATGACCTTGGAGCCTGCACCAAAATG
>Ga0265797_10007940_pt1 | contig 14319 bp, 20 predicted proteins | sample P2T30metagenome_FD_192433 | JGI IMG/M metagenome (GOLD analysis project Ga0265797, IMG submission 192433) | Plant litter microbial communities from East Loma Ridge, Irvine, California - P2 T30 | ecosystem: Environmental > Terrestrial > Plant litter > Unclassified | place: USA: California... | reverse complement strand
TCGGTGTTGCCAGCGGCGTCCTTAACCTCGGTGGCGGCAATGTCGGCGCCAGCCTTCTCGTCAGACCACTCGGCCTGGCCCTCTACCTTGCCCCAGCCGTGACCGGCCTGCTTCTCGTGCTCGCTGTGAATATGTCAGTGAAATGGTCTCAATGTGTGCTTCTTACAGTAAAACTCACCCAATGCCAGTGTGGCTGTGACGGTCGTCGCGGGCGGTCCTAGCGGCGCGGTTGCCGTCAGCACCACGGCCTCCGCGGCCGCGGCCACCACGGCCACGAGCGTTGGGGTCACGGGGCTCTATTTAATGTCAGTATTGCTTCGTGTATCCAGTCCTCGAAGTAAATCTTACCGCGGGTGCGGTTGGCGTGACGGTCGGCACGGAGGCCATCATCGCGCCTCTCGGAGCGGTTGTTGGTGGCAGCTGTAGCAAGTTCCGTGTTAGCACATCATGCCCTTCCATCTCCACCCTCACACATTCTCCTCTCGCCGTCGCATCTCCACCACACCATCTCCCAAACATCCCCTCTCCATCCGGGCCACTCCCACCATCCATCGACCGAGAATTTCCACGTACCAGGAACCTGACCAGCAGCGGCCTTGGGCTCAGCACCAGGGTTGCGCTTTCCGGTGCGCTGGACGGGCTTGTCAATGACCTTGACGGGGGGCTCGGGCTCCCTGTTAGGGTCGAGCTCCAGGTCGTTGCCTTTAGGGATAACGTGTCAGCGCCAGAGTTCGTTTTCCATGAGATTTCCGCGTTCGCAGCCTTGCGTGACTCGGCGAGCTCGCGTCGCGGCGCATTGGCGATCGGTGGTGCATACCCAGGAGCTCGTAAAGGTTCTATAGCGATGTAGCAGTCAGTATTTGCGCGCGTTTTGGACGTGTTGTCGGGCGTGGGCGATGGAGCAATTGGCTATTGGCAATTGGCGTCGCATTGAAGGCACAGCAAGGCCCCTAATGCGTGCTCCACGGCCTCGCTGGACGGCGCGACAACAGGGTGTTAGGGAGGAGGACGACAACGTACTTTGCTCGCAATCTGGCTCATGATCTCTCCTGCAGTTTCACAAACGCTCTCCCATTCGAAGAAAGGTCGCGATCAGGTGGACCGAAGGGCAGCCAGGCTTGCTGCGGCTGTACCCGCTGGCCGCTCGAAAATTGGTGCGTTGCTGCTCAGTTCCTCGCTTTGTCTTGGCAGCGACTGGCAGACAGCAGCAAGCAGCATCATCACGGAGACATCATTGCGGCGGCTGCGTGCGGGCAGACCACGTGTTGTTGGTGGATGCGTGCATAAATATAACGTGACTTGATATCGTCGTCTGTACTAGCATTGCATGTGGCATATGCACGTGAGGATACTCATAGCCAGCACCTCAATGGCCTGAAGCCTCCATCATGAGATGAGATGCAAGAAGCCAACAAGCACAAGTTTGCGTACAGCTCGAGGATCATCATTGGGAGCCTCAACGTCATATGTGCCATCATCAATGGCTACATGTCTCAGCCACCAGCCACCAGAGATGCACTGGAGCCTCCGACCAGCACGGCGAGTTGTCGACGCCTTCAGTGGTGTTGGGAGATACTAACGCGGATGACGATGGAAGCACCGTGAGTAGTGACATGGATGCTATTCACCTCACTCTTGTGTGTCGTTCTTTTCTTATTCGACTGTAGTTCACAGATACGCTGAATGGTGTATACGAGCGTGCTTCGCTCCAAGACGAGATCATGTAAAGAAGTGTGCGCAATGCTCATTAAGTTCTCAACATGCATTTCCATTCGTCACATATCTGCAGTCAAGATGCATCGATAACAACGCAGCGCCATTACAGTATGCTATCATGTACTGATCATTCCGTGTTGCGATATTAACTCGCATCACAACTAAACTTCGGTCTCGAGAGACCTCTTTCCCAACCATTCCAACCCAGCTCGCCAGCGCCTTCGCTGTAAATGACTTTTCTTTTTAACCATTCCTCATGCAGCCGTCAAAATGTACAACCCAGAATGCTTTTTTTGTGTTCTCTCGCGCTGACCGTACAAAACAGAAAACGCCGTCCGTGCAGAGCCCTTCAAATAAATTGGCCGTAATGATAAAAACTTTTTTGGTTGATCCGTTGCTGAAATCGCAGGAATAAAAGACCCAGAAAGAAGAGCGCTCACCTTCCGCCACCTCCTTGGTCAAACGAGTAGGAGGTGGGGTAGTGCATACTGGCACTGAGTCCGAAAGGATCTGCGTCTAGCAATGGGTCGTTCGGGTCGATCATGTGAGGAATCGATGCGTATGCACTGCTCTCACTCTCACTTCCCTGCTGCTGCTGACCTTGTCCTAGGTGCTGCTGCTGCTGTTGCTGCTCATATTGCGGCGTCATCTGCTGTTGGCCAGGTGGTGGCATGTGGGATGACTGCCCGGACTGCTGGTAGCCAAAACCCTGTCCTGTGGGAGGATGAGCCGGATCGTACTGCTGTGGAGGGTAGTTGCCGTGCAGGTTGTGGTGTGCGTCGAGGTTGTCGTGTTCGCTGGCATGGTCGGGATCGGTGTCGTGCTGGTCGAGCATGGAGTGTGAACCATTCGTGGTGTCGTACTCCTGTTCTGTACTCACGAGTTAACCCTAGGACGACAAAGTTCCACTGCTTTTGGGTAAGGGGAAGGGCCAACTTGCCGAGCTGATCAATGTGCTTTTGGAAGGGACTGGGGTAGTATGCAGATGCAGACGTTACGGAGCCAGCAGTACCGTTGACGCCACTGCCTGAGCTTCCTGGCGGGTGCGGGCCGTTTGACTGGCTGTTGTTGGGAGGCTTGGGCAAACCACCGTGCCCACCAGACTGGAACTGGCCAGGTCGTTGAGCTCGTTGAAGATGCGATGTCTGTTGCTGAGGCTGATACATCACGGGGTTAAGCGAAGATTGCTGAGAACGAGGGAAATGCGAAGTGTGCTGTCCCTGAGACTGAGCATGTATGCCTGAAGCTGGCGGGGTCATCCCACCTGTTTGCATAGCAATTGGCGATCGGGTCGAAAGGTTGGATGGCGAGGATACGTGGGATGATGGCGTTGGGCCCGCTTGCGGCGAAGTCGAATTGAAACCCAAGTCTCCATGAGAATGACCAGGGGCAAGCTTGGGAGTCAGTGCCTGGCCAGAACGTCGAGCATGTTGCCTCTGAATTGCAGCACGCTGCAGAGGAGGCTGAGAAGATTGCATCTGCGACATGCCGGTGAGTTGTTGCATGAAGCCTGGAGGGAACGCCGGGCTTCCGCTTTTCATCTGCAACTCGGTTTGAACATCGATGCCTGACAAAATCATCAGTCGATGCATGACCAGGTGTTATAGGCAATCACCGTACCTTTCTCAAGGAGAATTCGTTCAAGCAAAGAATTCTTGTACCGCAGCATCAAACACTCGTCTGCAGCAGAACGATGACTCTGTTGAAGAGTCCCTAAAGTCTCTTCGTTCTGCTTGATCGTTGCCTCGAGTTGTTTGATGTATTCGGTTCGACGTTCTCTGAACGCAGCCTGTGCTTGTCTGTTGCGCTGCTTCCGTTCTTCAGACGTTGCATAGATCTTAGCAGTCGTTAGTAAGCATTGTACAAACAACACTCGACATGAGTACTTACGGGCTTCCTCCCGCCTTTGCGTTTCTGAGGTTGAGCCGTGGGCTCTTGCGTCGTCTCCATGCCACCATCGTGCTCTGGCGTCGACTCCATTGAGCTGGGGGTGCCATCGCGGGTGACATCGATCTTGCCAACGGTAACGACATCGTCGCCAGCATCCAGGCCGGTGATGCTGCTGGCAGCATCGTTGTCGGCCATCTGCAGGTACCCGGCAAAATAACGAGAGGTCGAAAGCAATTGCCCAAGCGAGTTAGAGCGTGGGCTGGCCTATCCGCAGCTTCGGTAGGCAGCACAAGGCTGAGAGCTGGGGAATGCGGGCACGTGGGCGGGTATCAGTGTGTAATGAAATGAAAGTCGCAATTGATAAGGTTGCAGGAGCAAACGAGCAGAGCGAGGGTGAGGTAAGAGGTTGGCTAATGGAAACGCGGCCGAGGATGGGCGAGAAAAACTGCACGCGTGCAGCAGGCAAGAGCGGGGGCGGGCAGGCCGGGCTTTGGGCGGCGGAGATGAAGAGACTTCAAGCTGTGCAGAGTGCGCGTGAGCTGGGGCGAGCGAGGCAGACAGGCGAGTACTCGAGTACTGTATGTGCAGGGCAGGCGAGCGAGCCAACAGATGCACATACACACGCACGAGGACACCTGGTACCGCCGCCGCCGCCGCCGTCGGCTGGCCGAGTGTGTCGAGCCGGTGCGCTGCGTGTCTGGTGTGATCACGCGGTGCCGAAGAATCGTCACGCTCCCCGGCCGTTGTATGCTCTTACACCATATACGAACTGGCTGACGACTCGGAGAAATTGTGCCCTGACAGGGCATTGCTGTCGCGACGCCGTTGTCGCTCCACGCCTCATTACTTCCCATCGGCCTAGTGCGTGCTCTAGGCGTAGGATTGCGCTGTGCACGCCCGCCAGTGGCATCTTTGCGGTGGTCAGGATGCAAAGCATCATCACACAAATTCGTCTTCATCGTGGTGCCTGGGGTAACACGCGGAGAGGTGCAGATCTTGCGCTCCGGAATCAAAGCGATTCGCTGCGTGTTACTCAATCGAATCCATCACGCTAGTCGCAGTGGGAAGCCACAAGCGGGTCGAAACGAAGGGGAATGAGTTCTCCGCGGCTTAGTTCCTTGGTATTATCATTGCGGTGGCCCCAGTGCTGGCGACTTCGCTCTTGGCTACGAGCTCGCAGTGGTCATGGACAGAGAAGACATAGTCTTGCAAAAGCATGCTCATGTGAAGCTACGTTCGCACCCGGCGGAATGTTTCACTGTTCTCGTGGTGGCTGCCATGGCGAGAACCAGGTAAGCTGTAACATCTCAATGTCGAAGCAAGAGGTGCCTGTATGAGGCGATTTTGCTCATGGTGAACTGGAGTGCGTGAGAGTAGTTTTGCGGATATTCCGCTGGAACATTGACAAGGTACAATCAGCACCAATTTCGACCGTGTGCTATCCTAGGTTGATGTCGCTGTGGCTATGTACAAGTACATGTATTGCACTTTCCAGGAGCATGTCCAAAGCCACCTCCCGCGACTTCCATCTTCACAATAGCAAGAGCTGGCAGTGTTTGTTCTGTCAAGATGCACCCGCAATGGAGCGTATCACTTCTCACAACACCTCACCCATGGTGCGCCGTGCAGCCGGCACGCACTTCTTCGCCCTCACGATAGGCCGCTGAAGGATGGAGACTCGGCAGCCTGCACCAAGATCGGCAGAGTCGCACAATACTGCAGTCGCGCGCGACAATGTCTCTCAATGGCCGCCGACCGGGATGCGACCGCTGTCAGACATCCGCGAGATCACTGAACCCAGCCTCATCGATATGGTCAATTATGCACAGCGTCAATCTCAGCAGGCACCTGCGACACATCAGAGGAAGACATCCAGGTCCAACTCCATGAAACGAGGTGGATCTATCAATCGCAATGCCTCACTCAAGGCGGCAGAGCAGCCGGCCAGACGGGAACATGTGAGGACGCGATCGGCTGAGAACGGTTCGTCGTCATATTCTACCACACCAGAGTCATCGAGCTGCTATGCCATCCCTCAATCCAGTGTACCAAGGAGATCTTCATCACAAGCACACATCAATCGAACACATAATCGCAAGCCATCAATACGCAGCGTGCGAGCCGAAGATTCGAGATCCGCTTTCCCTGCATCGAACAATCCGCCCAACTCCCAATTCATCGTCACCAACCATGGTCCGAGTAGGTCGCCAGTGAAGGACGTGAGCACACGGCTCAACGCCGTCTCTTCGGACGTCGCAAGAAAAATACCTTCGAAGACATACATTCGCACTCCTGCGCCTACAGACGTACTAGACTTTCCTATCTACAGACATCCAAGAGTCAGGCTTGAGCTCCATACTTCGGCACCACTTTTTGTTGGAGGTGGCAGCGTCGAGGGGCACGTGAAGGTCATTGTGGACGATAACGAGAAGCTGAAGCATCGACGAAGTCTTGGAATCGCAGCCACCACGATTGATCTGGTGGGCTTCGAAGAAGTAACAGGTCGTCGCCGTGCCACATTTCTTGCGTTGGGAACCGAACTCATGGACTCGAACCACCCACCTCCTAGTACAATGGTCGAACCTGACAATCCGTTGTTACATGGCGAAAGGTTCTGGAGTCTCAAGCCATCAGTGTCAGCTTTGCCCTTCATGCTGAGTCTACCGCTGGACACAGGCCCACCACCGTTTGCGTCCAAACAAGCCAAGATCCGCTTTTTGCTCTGCGTCACGGCGACAATACGAGATGCTGGTAAACGCTATCGAGTGCGAATCTCTCAAGACATATGCGTCGTGCCAACATACGATCCAGAGAGGGCGCTCACCTCGCTTCCTAGCCCTTTGATCGCCTCCGACGAGCTGTCACTGCAGCGCTGGGGCACTGTCGAAACACTCAGCCTCACAGCCGGAATGTATCGTCAGGTCTGGGTGAGTGGCAGTAGCATATTTGTCGACTTGCATATTTCAAACAAGACCCACAAGCCGGTCAAGCGGGTGGAATTATCGTTAGAGCGCGATGTCCTTTGCTACAAACATGCTGCCGCAGCCACGCTGGAAAAGACGTCAGGTCAAGCACGTATCTCCGAAAGTAACGATCGCATGATAATGGCCAAGTCAACACACAGAGAAGACTGCGATGGATGGAGCGGCACAGAGGCTTACACGTCGGACGCTCGAACATGTGAACTTCTCGTGCCTCGCGGACACGCTACAGTCAAGTGTGGCAAGTACTTCGAGGTTCGTTATTTCCTGAACATCACAGCAAGCTTGTCAAGCTCGAAATCGGTTTCTGTGCAATTGCCGATTATCCTGGTTCACATGAACTCTCTGGATGTCTTGCCCAACTCTGTCGCACAGGTCGCAGCAGCAATCGAGGAGAAGCGCATGCACCAAGGTCGAAAAGTCCCGCAACCTGACAAAGACCAAAGGCATAGAAGGCAACGTTCTAGCTCATCACCGGCACGGATGACCGATCTGAGCCGCCGACCTTCGTACACCCAAGGACGAGCCTTTGCTGCGCCGCGACAACAATTACTGGACCGCCTACGGGCGGAGAAAGTGCAAATGGCCGAATTACAAGACATGATTGACAATTCGCCTCGAAAGCATCCTCCACAAACAACTCTCCAGCCACCAAAGCGGCCACTATACCTTCAAAATCACAGCAGCGCAGTCTCTTTTGGCGCTCTCTCACTTGAAGGCAAGAGCTCCGGCAGTGGCAGTCTTTTTGGCAGCATTCGCTATCACACGCCACCGCAAAAACAGCGAGACGTACAGCCTTCACAAGGACAGAATAATCCCGAAGCCAAAGCAGACAGTCTGCGCAACCGACTACGACGAATGCACAGTTTCGACTCGATGCACAGCAAGAAGTCAATAGCGAGAATGCGACTCAAGCCATCCGCTCCACCCACAATGCCAATCGAGAACGTCCGACCAACGCCGATGATCCCCACCCAGACCTACGACCACACTCATAGCATGCGGAAATATCACATCGCACCCCACACACTGGGACTGGGCCTAGCAAGCACTTCTGACGGCTTCTCCACGAACAACAATCCGTTCATGTTTGCAGACGATATGGGCTCGGTCGCCGCTGACGCTCGACCAGCGACCGCTCTGAACTTCCGCGAGAAGCTTGATCGCAGCCGCTTCGAGTTCAAAGCCGTCAGAAGAAGAGCAAGTGGTGGTATCCGAGGGCGAGGGAAGCAGTGGATTGAACGAGTGAGGCAAAAAGACAGCGATGGGCTCATGAGTGGCTGGATTTGAAAGGACCCTGCCTCGTTTGCGCAGCATGCGATGAGATGAGAGGAGAGGAGAGGAGATGTGCCGATTGGATAATTCTGGTGCATGTGTACGAAGCATATCTTAACACGCAAAAATGGTCATGGATTTGATTTGCCTTAGCATATGCGAACGAATACTTAGCTTACAAGATCGGTTTCAACTTCGGGCACCAGCACATCTCCGAGGATATTTTTGCAGCTGGCAGATCAACAGACTAGAGCATCTAGGCTCGCCGTTGAGATGCTGTGAGCCTGTACGGCCACACCGCCCTATCCATGTTTAAACTGATGTGGAATGGATCGGCTATAATATCGACACCGCCGGACTCGGCCTTTCTCTCCGTTCGTGTGTCTTTGTGTGAGTGCGGGTGTGGGTGTGAGCGTGGGCGAAACACACACACGCACAGCCACGTGACGAAGCAAGAATGTGATATATGAGCGCTGGTTATACCTTCACGCTGCCGCGAAGGAAGTAGCGCGAAAGTATAGAAAGGCGCATCCGCGGTGGATTGGCATCCGCGGCTGATTTTCATGCATGCGCATCGTGTGCAGCAGCAGCAGGGGCACTTAGCATCGCGCGTATGCAACGCACCATGCTTGATCATGCAATAATAGCGGTATAAAAGGTGTGTTCGGCCCTGTTCTTTTGCGTGACGGTTAGTGCTCTCCCGCCTTCCATCGGGGGGGCCTTCCGAGCTTCTGTTCTCAGACATCGATTAATTATTGTGAGTCCAGAAGGAAACCAAACAGGATACGGGTTTTGGGAAGGGCAATCCTGGATACCCACGCATGGCCCACTCCACGCGGGGCACATAACGGTTCTGTGTAACGGCGAAGATTTGGAATTCTTTATGTGACAGTCAGTGCTTTTGGATGTCAGAAGTCAGAACAAAGGCAGAGCTGAATGTCGTCTGTCGATGATCTGATCTCCAAATCGGATGTCGGCTAGGCGGCTGGCGTCAGTGTAAAAGATCACACTCGTGAAACTGACATGAAGCATATTTGAGCACAATCACTTGGTACGATAGTCGATGGATCAGTCTCAAGAGCTCAAATCGACAACGTACAAGACGAAGCAAAAGTACTCGAATGTCTGTAATACCCTCGACCGGATAACACGGCTCGAAAGCGCCTTGACATTGCAGGATATGCAGGTCAACGATATCGCGGCAAAACAGCGGAGTCTGCATCGTGGTCCGTCGGGTAGTTGTAGAGTTGACGACTAAGCTATCATTAGTAATGGCGATAGGCAGTCCCAACCCAAGTCTTCTTACATAGACCACCGACCAATCCCCCGAAACATGTGCTTGCATTCTGCATTTGTGGGCCAATTGGATTTGCGCGTGGGACTCATCGAAACGTCATTGAAATCTTACTTCCAAGAGCAGCGTCGGAGTCAGGGCCGGGGCTTCGAACATGATCGAGCAATCACCTGTCTGGGAAAGCGCAGATACCTCGAAACTGGGGCTTGCTTAGTGAGCTAAGGTAGGGTGACAGGCGCGTCTGCATGCCCGACTTGTTCGTATTCGTCGTAAATCATGCTTGTTCTAGCCTATAAGATGAAAGGCCATCCACGTGTACCCACTCGAGTCACCGAGGTGGAGGGTGGACAGCGTCGACAGCGCGGCGAAGACGATCGTCTATAGCAGCATTACAAGTGTCACTTAACGTCGTCTGTGCTGAAGAGAGCTGTCAGGGCTGGCTGACAGACTCCTGAACGCCACGACTGCCGCGCAGTCCCTGCTGCAGCGCAAAACAACGCTAACTTCAAAGCCGGTTTGTGGTCTGGCTGGTTGATCGAATGAAGACCTTCCCTTTGTCTGCAAGCATGCAGGTGAAGTCGAGAAGATCGATAGCCATCAATGGGAAACCAGGGCAGCATCCTCAAAAGCCAGCCAGTCTATCTGAAACGGTGGCTCACCGCTGAGCATGCTTTCGGTTGCTTATGCTTTTGTCCCGCTAGCACACCTACTAGCCAACGCAAAATGATAGCCTAAGCTACCGCGGAGGAGGTCGTCATTGCCGAAAGAGCCACGCCACTGCTCAAGGCCTGCTAGAGCCTCCTTCGAAAGGCCCAGCTTGCCGGGATGCTGCCACGATATCGGGCTGTAATATCAGAAAATGACGTTATTGCCCTCGCGAGTTGAGAAAAGTCGTCCCAAATCGTCAAAGATCCCGCCCATAGCAGCAGCAGATGCTTGAAAGATCATAATAGGTAGCGAGTATCAGATGCGGCTTGGCGGGCTGTGTATAGTTCAAACATCGCGTTGCGCTTGTGCGATCCTACCGCTGGGAGATGTGCCAGTCCTGAAGCACCTAATCGATCGGCAGTTTTAAAGAGCGCCGTTCGAAGGCCTTTCCCTGATCGCAGCAACGCCATTGAGTTGCTTGGCGTTCAAGACCGACAAATTTGGTCCCTTCGCTATTGTCTTCCAGGGCGAACGTCTCCTTGAGTCAGATGGTGGTTGCCACTTTTGTACAACACACAGCTATCGCCAGATCTAGCAAACCAAGACGAAACCATGCACCTTTGAACCTTGCTGGATGTACCGGCAGTAACTCCGCATCACGTCGCAAGCATCTTTGAGGACAGTCGCTTCCGCCAGAACATCAGATCAGATCTGAAGTCAGCCGCGCAACAATCGCCTTAAGACTCCGGAAGTTCTCGGTGCCAGCCCGTCATCGTCGGAACGATATTGGACATCGCTCTGCTTCACCGCTGCCATCTATACGGGTGCAATACCAGCCCTAACCGACATTCGCCACCTCCCTTATCGCCAACAACTCACCCAATGCCACGCAGTCCGCGAGAAGGCGGGGTGTCAAATGGTGGTGGGCAACACAACTTCGCCCAGAATCCTCCTCTGGTCATCGTCAACGAACTCGGACGGCATAATGAGGCATCTCGACGGGTGGTCCGCGCACAGGCTGCTCGTGCCAGCGCAGCACAAAGCCGAATTACTAGAGCACGCAACCGTGACCAACGTGAGGGCCGAGGAGAGCTCCTCTCGTTTGGTGAACAGGTAGTGGTAATGGGCTCTCAGGAAACTCCGACACCCAGCGCTGTTGTGCCTCCTGAGGTATCTGGCCAAGCACCTCTTCTATCCTGGCTGGGCGCAGCGCCAGGGGTCGCTGGAGTCACCGAAGGAACTTTGGCACAGGCTGCGTCTGTTCTTAGTCCTGCTCGCAGCCCGTCTGTTGCAGAGCCTGGTGGCTCGCCATTTCAGTCCTTGTTCCAGGGTTTCGGTGGAGAGAATGGCCGACAATTGCCACTGGCTGTACCTCGTGGCTTCGCAACGCTCAAACAAAAAGTTGATATCTCAAGCGAGTTCCTCACATTGATCAGTCGCACGGCTTGCTTCGATTTCGGCAGTCCTGGCGTGGAATCCAGACTCCATCAGCTCTTGCTTGACTTGGTCTTATCTTCGGCAGGCGGACGTATCGTTGGCTCACTAATTCCCGGACACGCGATACAGGGCCATCTACGCATAGCATGCACCTGTTTGACAATCTTCCAGGGTCAGCGAGCCGATGGCCAAAAATTTGCTGGAGATCCCAAATACAATGCCGGCCTGACAGCCGCCTGGTCCGAAGTCACCATGATGGATCAAGGTGCCCTTGCTGAACCCAAAACAGCACAAGCATCAATTTGGGCCATCATGATCATCAGCGTCACTACCGGCGCGGGATCTGCGGCTAGCATATTCCACCAGCTTTTGCACACACTGTTCCAGGATCTTGGTGTCCAAGCTTGGGAGCACGTTCGGAGCATTCTGTTGGACTTTATCTTCCCGGTGAGCTTCCTGGATGAGCCTTGCAAGCGCTTCTTCCAAGGTCTGCAGGACCTTCGTATTGGTCATGTCTGAAGGTATCTGGCATGTTATCCTAGGTTAATGTGTCACAACTTTTGGCGAGGGCCGATAATTGTGAGCCAAGAAAATCACACATCGCTCTCTACGGGCCATGTGACTGTGGGTCAAGACCATGTAGAGCGCCGGGTGAGCCTGAGCTAGAGGGGTTATGGTTGTCCAACCACCGACCAAACCACGAAGATATCACAATGCCGGTCGTATGAGTGGCAGGGCGTCGAGAAACCCTGCAGGACTGACACCGCCGATGCGGTCCTTCAAAGCCAGCGGCGCTGGACCATTCGTTTCAGATCGTCGCCTTAAATAGTGACACGATTTTTTACGTCAAGAACTAAGCAGGCTGAGGAGAGTTTTATGTCGACACGGCACAGACAATGACGTTGCGATGATCTCGCGCGCATGCGTTTCTGTTCGATTTCTCCGGAATAAGTTGGGGCGGCTCCTTTGTTTTGAATCATCAGCAGTACTAGCATAATTCGATGTTGCCAGACGAAGAAGTGCGACGGGAAGTAGCAGAACAAATAGAACGCGCAGCATCTTGGCAAAACGGTGATGCCCGAATGCTATTCATATCCCTTTCACATGTCGTACATGCAAGTAGCCTTTGCGTTTACCGGTTGCGGCATTGCTCGGCGACGCTTCCCTCCCTCTCTTTGCACGACAGCCACTCGCATACCGGGAGATTCCCCGAGGTGTTATTCTCCGACATCTCGTTTCGACCTTGCTGCTAGGGCTAGAATGGCGTTTGGAGGCAGAATCAACAATGACAATTACAATATCCTCCATCTTCATCGACATCCATCTCTTCCTAACAACGTCTACGCATTCACCATCCCTTGTTCAACGCTTCCGTCCAACAGGGGTGGCTAGTCAGGCGCTTAGTATTACGACCCAACGTTATGGTTCGCTTACATGCACTTTCGACATCGATGAACAGCCGAGCCGTGTAGGATTTCGGGCTCAGATGACAAACCGTGGCGGGAGATTTACGTGTGCAACGTGGGCAATGTGGGTAACACTATTTCGGGCTCCCATGAGCCCCCGAATCTCATGGTGCTACGGTCGAAGTCTACGTATAGCGATTCCAACGGCTATCAGGGTAGTATTCGGTGGTGAAAGTGTCCAAGCCGGCTAGGACTGCCAGTGAGACACGGTTGAAGCTTAGCTCTTGTATCAGCATTCGGCATGCCTGTACAATCGGATTGGGAGTCAAAATTGATTACGCTTGCCTATGACTTTGATAAAATACCGGCAATGAAGTAGTTATTCGCGTAGGACGTGTACTTCGACCTTCTCTTGGATTTGATCTGAACACAGTGCCAGTCCCTTGATCTAGGTCTTAGCCTATGAGATTACATCGGTTGTCCAAGCCTGTGAATCCATGTACGCCCTAATGCATGTGCAGCCGATGGGCTGACGCAACTTCACCATTGAATCTCCACTCAGTCCAGGGCTAGCCGGCTCGCCCGGAAGGTCGTTTTCAATGGCATATCCTCTTCCTCGTCGTTCCCTTCCTTGTGGTCCTGCTCGTCTCCATAAGATGCAGGGAGACTGTCAAGGTAATGGCCAATGCAGTCCTGGAGAACGTTGCGACTGTTCTGTGTGGGTCGTGAAACTCGTGTGCCTCGTTTCACTAAGCCACGACGTTGCAGGTCCTCTACAACAGCATGTCAGATTACATGGCCCAGCTCAACAAGGTTTTGTACGTACCATGAGCTAGACAGTGATAGCGGAAACATGCATATGGCTTGTCCTTGGGATCCAGCAATGCGTAGCTGTAGAACCGCTGTGGCTCTCTGCTCTTGATAGATCCGATCGATTCCAAACTAGACATCGTCAGCGATCTTGTCACTCCAGTTTGTGCAATGGCTGTCTGCTTACTGAACCGCACCATCTCCGCCCTGGATCTCGGTCGTAGGAGCGTACTGCCGCTCCTGTCGCCTCCGAGCCTTAGCTCTTTGGACTCGGATCTCGAGCGCCGGAGCCTGTGAGGTCCCATCAATATCACGCGGGAAGAATAGACCAAGCTTCTCGCGACCGACGTCTTGCGGCACGAAAAGTGTCTTGCCTTCCCATTCGTCCTGCGCACCGCAGCCCCAAGCTACTGCGAAAGTTCCATTGACGTAGAGCTTGAAATAGAAGAAGCGTGTCTCCTGTTCCTGCGTTGACATGTCGCAGGCGTAGCGAATCCAGAACTGGCTCGCGGCGTAGTTCGAAATGTAGGCATCGACGGTTCGAGTGTCGGCTTCTCTGTCAGCATCGCCGTTGCCCTCGTCGGGCGCGTGATACTCGGGTATGAGCATGGCGTCGTACTGTGACACAAGCGCAATGTGTATCCCTCTGTGCTCAGGCATTGTGCGAATTCTTCGGTTCTCGTGGGATTTCGCTTTAGTTGATGGTGAACGCAGATTGTCGCAGCGGTGTGTGGTGTGAGATCGATGTTTCTGGGTGGGGTGGCGAGGCAGTTGATCTGGGAGGAAGGAGCGACCGACGCTGCGTTTTCGTTGAAAAGTATCTGTGTCTGGCATCACTCTTCGGCGGCATGGAGGAGGCATG
>Ga0265797_10007939_pt1 | contig 14319 bp, 17 predicted proteins | sample P2T30metagenome_FD_192433 | JGI IMG/M metagenome (GOLD analysis project Ga0265797, IMG submission 192433) | Plant litter microbial communities from East Loma Ridge, Irvine, California - P2 T30 | ecosystem: Environmental > Terrestrial > Plant litter > Unclassified | place: USA: California... | reverse complement strand
ACCGCGGAGCCCAGCCAACTCGAGAGAACTCCTCCTCTTCGGCCTGCTTCGCGTCGAGGGCATCGGTGTCTTGAGCGCCGGGCGCTGGTAGAGCTCCCTGTTTGGAAGGCTCGGGCAGGTCGTAGCCAGCAGTCTGGCCATCGTCTTGATCGCTGACGAGCGCAGCAGTGACATGCTTCCGATGCGGCTGGCCAACAGCTTCGTTCCTCTCCTTCACCAGGCGGGCTTTCTCTTCGGCGCTGGCATCAGGATCAAAGCTAAAGGCAGCAGCGCCGGCGGCTCTCGACTGGCTCAGTAGGGTCTGCTCGGCCTGTTCGGCGTCGATAGAGGTGTTGGGATCACGAGCAGCTTCGATTACTCCCTGCTGCTTCAGCTCGGCGTCATTGCCAGCGGTGCCCTCGAGCATGCTGGCGGATGCGACGTGGTAGGACAGTTTGATTGGGTGGACACAGTACGCTGAGGAATGCGGCGTCTAGGGCCGCGGGATGAAGGTGGGCAGGCCAATGGTTCAGCGAGGCATGTAAGTCGAAGAGAGGACAGAGAGAGCGCGAGGGTAAAGGTGTTCAACAGTAAGGTAAGCAGGTTTGGCGCAGGCGTAAAAGAGAGTGGAGTGGAGGTGGGTTGGCAACAGGGAGGAGGAGGAGGAGGAGACGGTATCTTGCATATGCAGCTTGAGAGTGGCAGCGTGGCCCAGAAGCGCGAGAGCTTAAGCTCGAGCGAGCTCGGCAGCGCAGTGTAAGTTCAAGGCAGGGCAGTGCAATTGAGGAGAGGAGAGTGATGTGGCTTGTGCGTCTGACGTGGACGTGGATAGACAGACGTATGCCAATGCCGCCATGCTTGTCTGTGTTGCCGGAATAACTGCGTGTATACGTGTATACGTACGGTACCTTATGTTGTTCTTGTGTACAGTGTAGCTCCATCATCACAGTCCTTGTTGTCCTATACCGTTCCAAGGAGCCGACAACATATACATAGGTATATCTATACTGCACGGAAATATACCTATGGAAAATCCAGTCTCTTTCGATAAGGAAAAAGGTGGCATGGATCTTCCAATAATACCTGCCACGAGTTTGCACGAGCTCAGCCCTGTCTCTCCCACGTCGCTAGTCGGTGTTATTCCAGGCTAGCAATAAATATTGCCCGAACGAGTGCCACGGATCGTCAAGTCGACCAAGGTTAGACTTCGATTAACCGCGTTGAACCCTGCCTCCTGATAATCCTAGCTCCGTCCGCCTTACCCGTCTTGCTAACCGCCGTCGACGAGGATCGGCTGCTAGCAGCTACCTAGGTATGAACACGCAATCGTAGGTGCATACCAGAAAAGAAACATCCCGACTATTTGGTTGTCGTGCTTGCTGCTCGGTATGCGAGAGAGATGGTGGTACTGACTAACTACCTATCAGCTGTATTCATATATGTAGAGCACATCTAATAGTCTCATTTAGCTGCAACACCTCACAGTCCACCCGAACCTGCGATCCATAACCCATTGAGAAAATCCCGCAGGTCGGGGCACTCATGATCGCAAGAAGAATCTTGCCAGTTGTGAAGCCATTTTAACTAGAATCCTACCGATCTGTAATGTAGGCCAAGCATCTCTTCGCGCACCATCACATCCACCGCTCAGGTGCTGCATCTCGTTAACCTCATCCTGACTTCCAGGCAAAGCGGTCAGTGCAATATGACTTCCGTTATAGCTGGGTTTCGATCAATTCACGGAATGTCCTCAATTTTTGCCTGCAGAAAGACATCGACCTAAGAGTACCTTGAAATACTCATGGAGCCTCTACGATACCATGCCTTTAAAGACTGATAGCCATTGTATTTTGTCGAAGGCGTGTGGGTGTTCTGCGCGTGCATCAAATGTCTTCCATTCTCATATCGAGAGACTTTTGCCTAAGGGTAAACCCTCCTAACAACCACAACACGGCCATAGGCAAGGTACATGTAGTTCTCTCCTTACTTTCAGCAACAACGTATAGTACTGAAGATAACTAAACACCACGAGAACACCGATGAGACTAACTTGTCTAAACAGTGATGAAGTCATGCCCATTTAGTGCTGACTGACACCGCGCGATACAGGCAGCAGAATTCCATCCCCATTGAACACCGATGTCCGAACGCCGTAACAAACAAGCTCTTGCCACAGCTGCACATGACGACCAAAGATAAGGCATTCGAACCGCGTACAAGTATCCCGCATGTACTAGGCCCTGATGATATAAATCACAAATCGGATACGTCTCGATAGCCGAGTCTGTATCGTGCCAGCTTCTCTCAGAGAAAAGATTCTGGTTCTTGGTATGCCAAAAACGACGACAACAAGGACACAACATCGCCTACAACGACTATGGGAGTCAGATCACAATCTCCAAGAGCACACGAGGAAACGCCTCTACTCTCGGACAACTCAGATGCCACCAGACACTCTCAACCCAAACACCCAAAACCAAGCAGACCCTACAAGAAGATCATCCTCCTCCTCTGCGCCGTCCTAGTCCTAATCCAATGCGGCGAAGAGCTGTCCCAATCGCCCCAATCGCGGATCTCCGAAGCCATACTCTGCTACCGACACTACGAAGTCGCCGACCAAAGCAAGTTGCTAGCCAACCGAACGAGCGTTGGTCCCGGAGCGATAGGAGGCGTGGCAGAAGAACAGTGCAAGATCGAAGCCGTGCAGAATCAGCTGTCCTCACTACGCGGTATCCAGGGCTTCCTTGATGGAGGTCCAAGTCTATTGTTAGCCCTCCCATTTGGCTGGGCAGCAGACCGGTACGGACGGAAACCAATCCTTTTTCTCGGAGTGTTGTCTTTCGTCTTGCAAGCTGCTTGGGTGCAAAGCGTCTGCTGGTTCTGGCAGAGCTTTGATATTCGATGGATTTGGGCGTCTTCTCTGCATGGCCTCATGGGCGGGTCGTCGCCGGTTGTGTCTGCTCTCTTCTTCGTCATCGTCTCAGACGTTGCCCCCGAAGAAGAACGCTCGAAGGTGTTCCTCCAACTCGGCGGCGCGAACCTCATCTCGGCAGTCTGCATGCCTCTGCTCGCCGCATTACTCATGGAAATCACGCCTTGGATCCCTGCCACAGCAGGTACGATGGGCAAAGCTTGCGCCGTCTTGCTGGTCCTAGCATTGCCAGAGACATTGGGCTACCGCCATCAGACCGACGACAATACCTCGCTCATCTCGTACGAAGAAGAAGGAGAAGAAGAACAACAAGGAACACACCCAACGTCACAACCAAAATCAAAATCAAAACCAAAACCAAAACCCAACCCCCTAACATCCCTCCGCACCTCCACCGCCTTCCTCCTAACCGACTGGCGCGTCCCCGCCCTCACAACCACCTTCCTCCTGCACCTAATGGTAGCCGATAGTAGCGCCCTCACAACGCAATACATAAGCACGCGCTACCACCTGCACCTCTCCCAAGCAACAACCCTCCTAACCCTGCGCGCCGTGGCAAACATAACCCTCCTCTTCGCCCTCCTACCCCTCCTCTCCGCCTCCCTAACAAAACACCAAAACCTCAGCCCCCTGCGCCGCGATCTCTACATGTCGCGCGCCTCAATGGCAGCCTGGGCCCTGGGCTGGACGGCCTTCGGCCTCGCGCCGACTCTCGCGAGCGCGAGTCTGGGCATGGGCCTCAGCGCGCTGGGGTCCGGGTCGTATTTCTTGATCCGCAGTTTCCTGACGCCGTTGGTTCCGGGTGAGAATGTGGCGGCGCTGTACAGCGTTGTCAGCGTTGTGGATACGTTGGGGGCGATGTTGGGGGCGCCTTTGCTCGCTGTGCTCTTCAATCGGGGGTTGAGGGTTGGGGTGCCTGGGTTGCCGTTTTTGGCGCTGGGGGCGGTGTGTGCTGGGGTTGCGGTCTTGCTTTGTGTGGTTGGGGTTAGGAAGGATGAGGAGGAGGATGTTGGTGGGAGGGATGGAGATGGGGGTGGCGGTGTTGCGGGAGATGCTTGAGTTTCCTTTTTCCTTTGCCCGCTTTTTCTTATTGTTGCCGGATGCATATAATCATAGAGCTGTCTCGTATACTGTGTATCATGATAGAGTAGAGGCTTATCGGATGAGGCACTTCTTCGCACCGAATCTTCAACTGGACCGACATGACTTCTGAAGCCGGATTCTGCACACTTGATGTAGTCGACGCAGCTCTTTTTCTTCTGTCTACCACCTGAATTCACGTGATATCCAATCATCCCTTCATATCAGAAACGAAAAATAGTACAGCGTGTTTGTCGTCAAAAGCGCCCAAACGCCAACGCTTATAAACATCTTGGTCCTCTAGTGTGTTTACAAAGGCTTTCCCTGTCTCTTGTACTGACTGACCGACTGACTCAGCTCGACCTCATCTCCTGCTGACCATCGGTACCTTCGACCTTTCCGGGCCTCTCAAACACATCAACCATAGCTTCCTCAAGAATCGCGCAGCCGGAGTCGATCTCGGCCTCGGTGATGGTGAGAGGCGGGACGAAACGCAGGGTGTTGGTACCGCAGGTAATGACCAGCAAGCCGCGCTCGCGAGCGGCGGTGATGACGGGCGTAGGGTCCCTGGAGAGCTGCACGCCCAAGATCAAACCCTTGCCGCGGACCTCTGTGACGACTTCGGGGAAGCGCTGGTGGATGCGAGCAAAGTTCTCGCGGAAGCGGGTTTCTTTCTTCAGGACGTCCTTCTGCAGCTGCGGGTCTGAGAGTCGGCCGACGATGTGGTGCGCAAGTCTGGAGCCCAGAGGGTTGCCGCCGAAGGTCGTGCCGTGGTCGCCGGTCACAATCTTGCTAGACACGTCTTCGGTGACAATCGTCGCGCCAATGGGGAAGCCGTTGCCTAGAGCTTTGGCGGTGGTCAAGATGTCCGGGTGGGCTTCTGCTGGCAGGTCGCCGTGGGCCCACAGCTTTCCTGTACGGCCAAGACCGCATTGGATCTCGTCGTAGATCAAGACTGCACCGACCTCGTTGCAGCGCTTTCGCAGAGCGATGAGGAATTCGTGTGTCGCGACGTTGACGCCGCCCTCACCTTGGATTGGCTCAATAATCACACCACAGGTGCTCTCAGTGACCATCTCGTTGATACTGTCGATGTCGTTGTAGGTCGCGTACTTGCAGCCAGGGACCATTGGCGAGAATGGCTTCTGGTATTTCGGGTTGGGTGTCATGCTCAGAGAGCCCATTGTACGGCCATGGAACGAGCCGTGGAAGCTCACGATCTCGTATTTGGAGCCGTCCTCTTTCACGCTGCGTCCATACTTGCGCGCGAACTTCATCGCGGCTTCGTTCGCCTCGCTGCCGCTGTTGCAAATGAACGCCTTGCTCGCGTCCTTCATGCATCCGGCCTCCCTTGTTTTTTCTACGAGCTGCTGGCTGAGTGCACCGGTCCATGGGTTGTAGTATAGATTGCTCGCGTGGACGAGTGTTTGTGATTGTTCAAAGAGAATGCGGCTCATCTGTTCGTCGCAGTGTCCCAGCGAGTTGACTGCAATACCGGCGGTGAAGTCCAAGTACTGTCGGTTGTCCAGATCGTACAGGTAGCAACCTTGGCCTTTGTGGAACATGGGAGGAGGGCGAACGTAGGTCGGCACCATGAATGGCTGGTGTGAGTTTACAAGTCGGGTTGTTTGGGAATCGGCGTGAGGATCGGGCGTTGCAAGTGAGGCTTCTCTCTGTTCTCTACAATCAGCGACTGGAGTCTTTACCTTGCTCGGTGTATACGGTGCTCGTATCCTACCTCGATGCCCTGCTTCACATCCTGCGGAAGGTTGGAGCCCGTTATCGAGGCATAGTTGCGCCGCACTATTTGTGAAGTGGCTGCTCTCTGAGCGCGCAGAACGGCGCCAATACGCTGACCACCGACACGGAGAGACATGTTGTTGGCTATGGGGAGGTGGAGAGGTGTGTGAACGGAAGGAAAATGGCTCACGAACAATCCGGTCAAGTCATTGAACCCTGGTCGCCCCAGAAGAAAGTTGACGTTCGCTTCGGCGACATCGGGCGCGTGGAACTCCTACAAACCCACGGCATTCTTCTGGACGAAAGAAGGTTTCCTACTGCATTTGCATTGTCTGACAGATCTACGCGGAGCCGCGTAATAAAGAGGCATTTAAAATCGATGTCCTTCATTGCGCTGCTGGTGCCGCCGCAGTATACAAACATCGCCCGGTTACCACCTCGAACTCCGAGTACGGCGAGGCGACGAACCATTCGCGACAGTGACACATAGAGTGATTTCTTGGACTCGCATACAAAAGACAGTAGTGCTTATTGCAACACACCAAGGGTATTGGCATTCTTCTGTGACTCACGAGCACCCTGTCCTACTAACAGAAGATACATCCAATCTGTTCTACCTCGTTGATCCACGTGAGCAATGGTGAACATCCTGAACATCTGACATCCAGCTACTGTACAACTCCCCCAACCATGTCTTCCGCCTACTCGCCCGCCCAAACAAAAGCATATCTCGACTACATCGGCCTGCCAGAGCCATGTCGTCAAAAGCAAAACGAGCCAAACCTCGCGTTCCTATCAGACCTACACACCCACACTCTGTCCACAATACCATACGAGAATCTGTCGTTCCACTACAGTGACAAGCACACAAACTCCCTAGACCCGCAAGAAATCTTCCGCAAAATTGTCCTGGACCGCCGCGGCAGAGGCGGCTACTGCATGGAAATCTCAATCCTCTACAACCACATCCTGCGCGGTCTGGGCTTTACGGTCTATACGGCCGGCGTGAAGATCAAGCGGAGGGAGAAGGGCATTCCGAGCGGCGACTTTGTCGGCTGGGTCCACATCGTCAACATCGTCACTCTGCCGGACGGCACGAAATGGATGGTAGATGTCGCTTTCGGCGGGGACGGCGCGACTAAACCGGTGCCGCTGGTTGAAAATCACGTTCTGCAGAACCTGGGAACGCAGGAGATTCGTCTGATGAGGGAGCATATTCCTGCGCAGGTCGACCGGCGGCCTGAGACGAAGATGTGGGTTTATCAGTATCGTAACTCGACTGTTCAGCCGTGGAACAGTTTCTACGCTTTCTATGAGGTTGAATTTACTGAGGCCGATTACAAGGTCATGAACTGGTTCACGGGTTACTCACCTGACAGTCCGCAGACTTGGGGGTTGCTGGCGATCAAATTCTTGAGGCGTCGTAAGGAAAGTGATGAGAATGCGTGTGAGTATGAAGTTTGTGGCAAAAGGATGCTGGTCGACAACGTGGTGAAAGAGAACTTGGGTGGCAGAACTCAGGTTGTGGAGACATGTGCTAGCGAAGATGAGAGGGTCGCTGCTTTGAAGAAATGGTTTGGCATTGAGCTGACGGACGAAGAAAGACGTGGCATTGCTGGGTGGAGGACTGAAATCCGTCCCACATCTTGAATACGCTCATCTGCTCTTCCCGCGGCGTGCAAGAGCAGGATGACTAGCCAGACATCATTGCTCACGCGCACTATGTAGGTCTCCGCCAACCTCTTGTTCAAGCAAGCTCCTTTGCTGACTTCTTGCGAAGCCAGTACTTGCTGAAATCCCCCACCGGCAAGTCCAGCGAGTAGCCCATGATTTGCAAGAACATGGTAAGCAAGAGGTACCATCCCAAGAACGTTGTCACGAACCAAGAAGCTCCACAGCCCTAATTGGGTAGAGAGTCAAAGTTAGCTACCATTCCAAAACGACTTTCGGAACCAAAAAAGTGAGTACTCACCACTTGCAACTGCATCCCAGCACTTGTAGCTCCCTCGGCGAGAGCCCAAAAGGCTGCGGCAAGCAGCGTGAAACCGAGACCCGCAGTGACGAAGATGAGGAGGAAGACGACGTTCACTTTTAGAGCGGCGACGATGAAGAGGACGTTCAAGGCCGCGCATGCGATGAGGAAGAAAGCTTTATTCCAGAAATGTCAGTCAAACTGCAGTAACGAGGATCTCTGGACACGGGAAGATCTTACAAATACTGGCCAAAAACTCCGGCTCAGTGAGACCTTCTGCGAAGTTCCCGGTAGCGGAATACGCGGCTGCAGAGCCGTAGAAGGGGTGCAGAGTTGCTGCGACGGCGGTGAAGATTGCACCTGAGGTTGGTCCGTCAGCTATGTGTGTGGGTTTCTTTGCTGTCATCGGTCGACTGACCGTAAGACGTGAAAACGACGAATGGGAATGTGTTTCCGAGGAAGAACTCCAGAATTCCGCAGAAGATCTCTAGCATTCCGCCGACAAAATAGAATGCTCCTCTGTTTTGACGGTCAGCTCTGTGAGATCGTTGGTTGCAAGAGTTCGATGGATGCTTACATGTTTGCAGCTCCCAACCCACCGGATCCTCTCCATCCCATCAGACAGCAAGCTAGAGGAGTCAAAGCAACGATGAAGCCGACGAGGCCGAGTGGAGTCGGGTTTCCGAACGTCTTGCGCAGGTCTCCTTTGACGTTATTCTGAGGTCCGAGGTACAGTTTCTCGAATAACTCGGGGGTCATCGTGACCGTGTTGGACGTGCGAAATCGCTCGAGCTCCGCCATGGGGGCCTCTTTCGAGGGAGAGCCAGCTAGGTTGTTTTGGCTCATCGTTGATGTGTTGGTGTTGACCTGGGATGAAGTTCTAGAAAATCAAAGATCCTCAAGTGTGACCTTTTGGAGTCGATATGGACGGGGGAGTGTGAGCGGCGAAGAGGGTCTTGAGGTCTTTACCATATATACGCAATCAGAGGCCAAAAGATCGTCGTGCGTACTGACTCGAGTATTGCACATCTACACTTGTCCGGTCTTCGAGTTGACCTCGAGGGTTGCTGGTTGGTACTCCGGCATGACCTCCGCCCACTCGACCGCCACAGACCGATTCGCCAGAGTTGAGAAGTCATACACACGAAGCTTCCCCGTGGAGTCCCTCTGGAGTCTCCATTGGAGTCCCCAGAGACCCACCAACGTCTTCCCTCCACATCTTGCAACGTCCAACCACTCGCTCAATGTTCGGGACGCGGACGTAGGGAAGATTCGCGCAGACAGGTTGGTGTCTTGAGGGTGGAAGAGCAAGCATCAGCAGCAATGTACGGTGTATCGGTATAACAGCCGACATAATCAACCGATGTTTATGAAAGTTCAATAGTCGGGCGATTCCTTCCGCACGTGGTAATCCATGGGCGACCGGGAACCGACGTGCTGGATCCTCGTTTTCTCGCGTCAACGCAAGCGCGAAGACCCTTCCAAAATGTGTCAAGAACGTTTCTAAACTTTCTCTCTTTTCTGCTGCCGATCCTCCTCCTCCTTCTCCATCCTTTCGTTCTCGTCACGATTCGGAGTAAACTTGGGAGTGCGCGACCTTGTTTGGTCAATTCTAAAGGGCTCATGTCAAGAGATTCCGAGTGCGTCTATAGTGCATGATCCACTGAGAGCAATGTGTATAGCACCTCCATCGCCGTCCAGGCTGTAAGTCCGAGACCGTGCTACCATGAGGGCCCGAGTCGCTGTTTTCTAGATTCTGAGACAAACATAGCTCTATCCTAAGTGTAGGTCCGAAATGATGCTACTACCTAAGAAGGCCGGATCAATCCTAGCCTAATCAGCCGCCGAGATTGTGATTCTCAGTACAGACATCTTGAGGTCCTCTGTGTGAGTGAGTCCAAGGCGGTAATACCTACAGATTCCGACTTCTGTGAACCTGATGGATACCGGCGAGAAAGCCATTGCCAGTAAAGAAATATGTGGGTCCAAGATGCTGATACCTCCGGAGCCCGACTCATCTTGACCTGATAGACACCACTGAGAGAACCATCCCCATTTGAAGACACCTCTAAAGTACACGAGAGTTCCAGGTGGTAATACCCAAAGGCCTGGACACATGTCAACCCAACAGGCACCATTGAGAATGCTGTAGTCAAGTAGAAGGATCTCTACGATGCGTGCGAGTCCAAAAAGGTAATACCGACGAAGTCATACTCAGCCTGACTTGGTTTAAACCGCTGAGAGAGCCACATCAAATAGAAGGTATCTCTATGGTAGGACGGGTCTATGAAGGTAGTATCTGAACACCCCACCAGTTCCGACCTAATGCTCACCACAGAGAAAGCCATATCAAATCAACAGTATCTCACCGGCAGGGCGGGATCATGACGATAATACCCAAGCGCTCCGCCTCCTGTTGGCCTCGTCTACGCCGCTGAGAGAACCATACTCAAGTATCGCTATCTCAACGGAACGCCCGGAACTCCAAGGTACCTAATACCTAAGACTTCCGCACCGAGTAGATCTCACTCCACCACTGAGAGAGCCATACCTAAGTACAGCCATCTCCCTGGAAGTCCTTAACCTTGAAGGTAATACCTAAGACTGCCGCCCCCATTAGACGTCACATCACCACGGAGAGATATTGAAAAATCGTTGAAACAGAATCATTATCATTGCAAGTAATTTACCCCTTTTCCATTGTGCCTATGCCCAAAAACGCACCTGAAAAACCAAAACCAAAACGGGGGAATGGGGGTTGGGAAAAGGGGAAAGGAAGGGGGGAGAGGAGCCACCTCTCCATAGAGTGAACGCAAGAAAAGAAACAAGAAAACAAAAAGACAAAAACAAAGAGCTACCTACATTCTCATGGCTCTGGAAGCCAAGAAAATGGACGGGTGAGTCGCGAGAGCGACCTATTCGTCGAGAGGAAACAGGTAGAATTGTCAGTGGATGGGCTTGTTTGGGGGGATCGTGGGAAATGCTTACTCTTCCCGGGGTGTCCAGGCGCAGCTGGGGCTCGCCAGTGGTGTAGATCGGGCGGTGGATGCGCTCGATCGGGCTGCCTCTCTCGTCGACGGTGGGCTCGGCGAGGCGGCGTCTGCTGTGCGCGGAGACGGTGTTCTGGTGAATTTGTCTGCGGATGTTCGCGATGCCTGCGCCTAGGCCGACACCGAAGCGGTTCCTGGCTTTCGGAGCCGGAGGCGGGGAGGGAATGGGCGAGGAGCAGGTCGCGGCTGTGCTGAGCGGGATGGGAGTGTGAGGGCCGGCGGCCCACTCTTCGTACACCTGGGAAGAGTTAGATTGGAGGTCTTCGTTTGGAGGCCTGTCGAGTGATCTTACTCCGTAGATCGAGGAGACGCGGTTGGTCGGGCCGCTGAGCTGGATCTCTTCATTTTCCTCCTCGATTGCTTGACGCTCGCCGGCGTCGTTGAACAGTGCTTGCAGTTCGGACTCGATTCTTGGCAGACGGGGAACTTTCTCTCTGCCAGGGCAAAGCGGGCGGAAGGGCTTGTCGAAGGTGATTGCGGGTGCTGGCACGTACTCCGACAACAGGGAGTCTCTAGCCTCGACCTTTATGCGCTCGACGCGAACCTGATGAACTCCGTTCACGTCGCGCTGCTTGAGCAAACTTGCAGCGTCAAGATCCGGGCGGTTGCCGGCAAGTGTGAGGCCCGCCGAAAGCGGCACAAGAAGGTAGCGTGCTTGGCCGTAGTGAAGGTCAAACTTGTCGTAGGGACCGACCCTAGGCTTCATTTCCTCATTCCAGAGCCTCTTACCTCTGGCCATGGAATTGCCAGAAGCTTCGTGCAGGCTATCGAGTACCCAAGGCTGAGAGGTGGGTCTGCCGTCCCCAGTAACGGTGATCTTGCAGGTAGGATCGTGGATCGCCACCGCCCAGACATGACCGGCCAGGTCCTTCTTGTGCTCGTACATGTACCTGTACTCTGCGGTCGAAGCGATGCCGCCGCCGAGAGAGACTGCAGTCTGCTTTTCAGTTGGATCGGTTTCGCGAATAGTGCCGTACATCGTGATTTGCTGGACTTCGCCAAAGAAGGTGACTTGGCTGGCGTCGGCGCCAGGCAGAGTCCACGTGATCCATTGGCAACCTGTCTTGTAGTCCGACCCATAGCGCAGAGTCTCGCGGACTCTCATGTTGGCATTGGAACGAGATAGAATTCCTAGGCGGGTGTTCGCTTGAGCAAGGTTACTGTAGCAACGGCTGCGAGAGAATGTCAGCCACGGCCTAAGAGTAAAGACGTCTGCACCAGGTAACTAACTCCATGCTGAACATGTACTTATCCGTGACGCCACGGCGTTCGAACGCCGTTGTAAGGTACAGTGTAACCTTCGGCATTGAGTCGAATCGGTCTTTGTGTATGAACACCATTGTGGATGGTGCGCTGGGTTGATGATGTTGTGATGCTGTTGGAACAATGTAAAGGAAAAGTTGGTCGTTGAAAAAGGTGAGGGGAAGCAAGGCAAATGAAGACACCAACGTTGTGGGCGGCGGCCGAGTGATGTGAGGTTAAAACCAGGTGCAAGGTGGAAGGTGCGTCATGCGGCGGAATGGTCTTCGACGGGAGATTCCCGCTATTGTACAAGTTGCGAATAGTTTTACAAACAGTGGTGCTACTATAGGTGAAATCAATTGATCATAGTCTCAACGGACCCAATCGGGCGCGATGCGAACGAGACGCAGCCATCGACCACACCCTGCCTCGCCGCTTCAGAGCTGACCTTTGCGCCACCCAGGTAGTTGATCCAAATCAGCCTGCTGATCCTTTCGTCGTTCACGGTGCCGAGATGCTGAATCGCTTTGCTCTGGTCCTCGGGCTGCGCCTCGAAATAGACGTCCAAAACGCCTTGCTGGTTCCGCGAAAGAATCATAACGGAGCCTTTAGGCGCCTTGCCGCCAGAGAAGACGGTCATGAAGTTGCGGATGGATAGGCCGAAATCTTCAGCGTCGTACTGAGTCTCAGCGGCCGGGTTCAGCATCCTAGCTTCTTGTCTGGCCTCGGCAGTACGCTTGTCGATACCGGTCTTCCAGCCGTCGCGCAGGTGTGCGAAGTCAGTGTTGCGTGTGGGAGAGACGCGCCATGCACTCTTCATGCCGGGAGCATTCAGCAACTCATTCCAGATCTCCTTGCTGGCAACCGGGTCGAGGAGTCTCTTCTTGAGTTCCTCTTTCTCCGAAGGCACCAGCGTCGAAGCTTCGGGGTTGATAAGGTGGATGAGCTTAGCTTGCAGACCGCTAATGTCCGCAGTCCTCACGTACATTCCAACGACGTAGACTTGGATACTCAAGAAGGACACAGTCCTGATGCCCAAGCCAACGAGGGTGTATTCCTCCTGGTTAGCCACATTGCCAGGGTTGACAGGCGAGTTGGCTTGCGCTGCCGTAACGAGTCCGGCGACAGGCGTGGAGGCGTTGGGATCCTCTTCAGACGAAGCAGGCAGGTAGATGGTCCTCGGGAAATGCGGAACACTGCTCGTACCAGTCTCAACCAGCTCGATCTCCTCACCTTTGCCATGTGCAACAATCCTCTTTCCCTCCCCAGCTCCGACAGTGTACACCTCCCTGCCCCGGAACCGCTCGTTCGCCTCATTGGAAGCATCGAGCTGTACCTTCCCACTTCTCTGAGCCAGCTCCTCCTTGGCCTGATCCATATCATCCAGATCGAGGTTCCACACCACCGTGCCCAAGCCAGCAAGACTCAGCAGCAAGCCCATGCCGGCGAAGCGCATGCGTCGCAGATGGTACTGGCGTTTCTCCTCGGAAGCCTCCTGGACGGCGCGCGCGTCCAGCGGGTTGCGAGGAGGATCTGTTGGGTGCCTGAACTCAGCATCCTCGCCCGACGGGTTGACGAAGTATGATTCTTGCGCAGGTGCTGCGGTGTATGCTCGCTTCGTGGGTGCGCTGTAGCGTGATGCGTGGCGGATCTGGGATGTACATAGCTTCGTTGCAGGGGCACGTTGAAGCTGCACGAGGCGAGTTGAGAGTAACCTCATTGCGGGACGAGATGACAGAGACATGACTGCAAATTTATGTACAATGATTGGTATTGGGACAGGTCGAATGCTTCGTCTGAAAGCACCAAACTACCAAGCGTCGATGACCTCAAGTCCGAGTGAAGTCAGCGGAAGCCGCACGGACTTTCTTTGATCAACCTCACATGCTCCGCATGTGAACAACATTTCTCTCAATCTGATGCATAGATGCTAATGAAATGAACCATTAGTTCCAGTGAAGGGGATAAAAACCCGAACGAAGCGCACAAAAGTTCCCAATGCCATTGACGCAACGGCTGGAGCAATGGAGCTCGATGTTTGGAACTACAATCGAAATATCACGGGCAACATCTCCGGCCTAAATACCGAACGACGAGGCAGGACAATCGTTGGCCGCAAGCATCAATGGGAGCTTACGATATGCACAAGGAATGAGAAAAGAAAAGATTTGAATGAGAGAAAGCATCTATACTCCATGCGTGAAACATAGCAACCAATTGTAATACAGGATTTGAGAAGCCAGGCCCAGAGTAAAGGTACACATCGCTTGGGTCAGAGAAGCGCGCACTGCGCAACTCCCAATGCAAACCACCTCCATGTGCCG
>Ga0265797_10007938_pt1 | contig 14319 bp, 17 predicted proteins | sample P2T30metagenome_FD_192433 | JGI IMG/M metagenome (GOLD analysis project Ga0265797, IMG submission 192433) | Plant litter microbial communities from East Loma Ridge, Irvine, California - P2 T30 | ecosystem: Environmental > Terrestrial > Plant litter > Unclassified | place: USA: California... | reverse complement strand
GCTTGCGTATGAAGGAACCTTTACATAATACCTTTCGATGTACATTGGACATGAGAGCTTTTTTTTCCTTACAAAATGTCAATTGATATCCAGCAGTGGTTCTCGTATAGTTTTTCCTAACGTCATCTTCTCCTTGATGTCTCCGTCCATAGCGTAGGCGTATGTAGCGCTTTGCAATATGACTATAAACATACTTCCGTTCCGATGCCGTGCATGTGCTGCTTCATGACATGAAATTGTGAGTGCTGGTGATGGTTTCATGAAGCGAGATCTGCCTAATCCGGAATGCCTGCTGTATCTGTTAAGAAGACGATATGCGCAACTGTGCACTCATGTCGGACATCACATAGAAATCGTTTAGCCAAGGCAAGCTGCAGGCATGACAAGCTCCGGCTTGCGTGGACGACGGCGCTGTGCCCCGCTGGTACCAAAAGGCGCTAGTGGCTCTTTGGCCGATGTCTCTGGGCACGCACCGCGAGCACCACATCACGGCAGTATCTCTCATCCTGCTTGACCATTCCTAGGGTCCCTCAGGCATTCCTGCGTAAGTCCTACACCATCGTCGTCATCGCATACCGCGTCTGCACATTGTGTCTCTTCAGCATGGCGTCTGAGGCGCGCAGTCGCGACAGCTTCCCGGTCCTAATGCGGGTGTCAACATTTTATGATTGCCATGCTGATATCTCATAGACCAGTCCGCCCACCATGCCCGCCATGCTCGATGATCCCACCGCGCCGGTGATATATAGGACCTCTGGCGACGTGCCGTACCCTCCTCCTGGTGGCCCGCTACCTGTAGGCATTGCACCATGTCAAGTCATCCTGCGCGATCGCGTGACTACCGCAACGATCATACCCTTCTCTGCGCCGAATCAAGTACCCCTCACATTACTGGCATATCTCTGCGACCAACTGGGTCGCGAGATAGAAAAGGGAGATACGTACCCCATGGTTGATCCGCTCGCTCTTGAGGCTTTCGGTCCGTACTGGTTCGGTGTCTTTGGTGCGATTATGCTGCTGGGAGAGATCCAGGACGGTCGCGAACTACACGAGATGGCGCGGAGGGGTTGCGACTGGGAGAGGGAATGTCTGGGTAGCTTCTACATCAAGCCCAACTACCCAGGACGGTCGAGTCATGTCTGCAATGGCGGGTTCCTGGTCACGGATGCGTCGCGTAATCGGGGTGTCGGTCGCTTGATGGGCGAGACTTATCTGGACTGGGCTCCGAAGCTTGTGAGACTCGCCGTGAGGGTTACATCGCATGCGCTAACACGCTCAGGGCTATACCTACTCCGTCTTCAACCTCGTGTACGAAACCAATGTTGCTTCATGCCGCATATGGGATGCCCTCGGCTTCAAGCGGATCGGTCGCGTGAAGGGTTGCGGTAACCTGAAGTCGTATCCCGGCGAGCTAGTCGATGCCATCATATACGGAAGGGACCTGGGTCAGGATGACGAGTTCGTGTCTGAGGAGCGCTTCGACAAGATCCGCTTCTACCTCAAGAACGGAAAATACCCCAACGGTGCTGATCGAGCAGAGAAGAGCCGTCTCCGTAGCGCGGCGACGCACTACAAGCTCACACCCGGAGAGGGCGACGGCCCTGAGAAGTTGTGGCTCAAGGGCAAGGAGGTTATTGCGGATCCTAAGCAGCAGTATGAGATTGCTCGGGAGATACATCACAAGTCGCATGGGGGCATCAACAAGACTACGGCAGCGATTGCGGAGCTCTACCATTGGGTTCGCATAAAGGAGACCGTCAGCCAGGTCATTCGCAACTGTCCAGAGTGCAGCGAGATGAACAAGGGCCTGTCGGCTATGCGCCAGGGTCAGAATCAAGCACGGGCAGAGGCGAGGTCAGGATCCAGTTTCCTGTCATCAACCACTACCCAGCCAACTCTGACACCAACACCGCCGAGCTTGTTCTCACCAACACAACCACCGCCTCGTTCAGACTCACCGGGTGGCCAGCTACAGCTCGAAGCCGCACAGCACCAGAGCGCAATCTATCCGCAGTACGCCCAAGATAACGGCTACGACCTGCCAGTCGATCCCGCACTCATGCATGGTTTACAGGCCAACACCAACCTCGCCGATCTTCCGCCATCGCCGTTCCTTGCAGCTCAGGCGAATGGCGTACCTCATCCGGGGGAGCTCGACAATCAGCGCATGAGTCTTGACCCAAGCTTAGATGAGCGGGCACCCACTGCAGGGGAGGAGATGCGTAGGAGGTTGAACCGTGTGAGCCAGTATAAGTGAGTAGACATCGTGTGGTTGAGTGAAGTGTCGAGCTTAACAGCGTATGGCGAAGGTGAGTATACCAGTGATACCAGACATGTAGGCGATGGGAAATGTGTATGAAGAAGCCGCAGGAGAATACGTGGAGGATCATACCTAGGATATAGCGGCAGTTCGATGAAACAAGTAGCATAACGATGAAGTCATTGTAAAATCCCGGTTGATTTGGAACATACTTGTGACGGTGTCTGCTTGAGTTGATCTTTATTGCTGTCTGACGTATATAAACTAATGACTACACGCTTGTGGCTCTCCCATCAAAATCGCCGGCTCACATCCTACCCCTCTCACTTTATCTGTTTCGCCAGTTCCCCTCCTACATATCTCGACCTAATTCTTTCCTTCCATTCCGTTCCTTTCGCGTCCAATCAAACATCTTCAGATAACCTCTTCCTCTTCCCATTTAACCCTCAAACAACCCCCACTCCTTCACTTGGAAGCTCTCCAAAACCTGCTCCTTGACCGCCTTGCTATCCTTCATCAACTGCGTTTCTCCACCTTGCTGTTCTGCTGGCGTGTACTCGCCTGCGTAGTGTGGGATATTGACTGATACCATGACCTGCGATTTGTGTTAGCCAACAAAGGGATAAACTGTAGATGCCTGGGGAGAAGAGGTATACGTACATCGGTACCTTGCTCCTTGAGACGGAGAAGAAGGAGATGGATATACGTGAATTCGGGAGTCTTGCGGTTGGGATGAGGGTTGGGTGTTGGTGGTGTTTGGATGAATGATAGTGCTAGGACTGGCTTGTCTCTGTAATCACAGTCAGCCTTCCATCCACGTTTCCGTATACAATACTTGATCCTCTCTTTCTTCGGTCCTGCTTCGCTTTTCCAGAATGATGGGGTGGAATACTTACGGCAAACTCTTCATCACAGCACGCTCTTGCGAGATAATCGTACTCTGATCCCCAGTCCCCTCGACCAAATCTCCGAAATGATACTGAAGCGCTTCTTCATCGCTGTTCTTCTCGACATACTCTAGTATCTCAACAACGATGCTGGAGTAGCCGTTGTTGTCGAGGTAGACTTCCTGGTGGTCTGGGATTTGGCGGATTTGACTGTTTGTTCACTTTATCAGTATGCTGTATTTTGCATTGGGAAAGATAAGTGCCTGCCAAATTAGGCATTTGGAGTTGTGGTGTTGATGGAACGCATGCAAAGGGAAGGCGCGGGATGTGGGGGCGCGCAGGATGAGAGAACTTACGAGGCGTCGGCGAAGTTTGAGGGTAGATCGAGGGTTATTGCGCCGCCGTAGAGGGGGGTGTTTGTGAATGCCATTTTGTAATGTGTCTCTATCTCGACTTGTTGCGCTCTCTGCCGGGGTTGATGTCGTTCTTATGTTGTGACTTTGACGTTGGTGATGGCGCGAAGGGACGTAGGTAGCCACCAGGCAACATCAGGCAGCATGGAAAACGGCAACCTACAACGTATTTCTGACAACGCAGCAACAGAGCAGCAGCTCACTTAGATTGCTGTGAAGTAATTGTGTGAGTAGCATCCAATTCACATATTGTTACTACTTATTTTGGGTCATTCTTTTTCCAGAATGGGCTCATAATAGCCTTCAAATAGCATCATTGATTTGGTCAACAAGACACTACAGTGACTATGATAAGGTCAAGACACTTTGGAAACCTGTGTTTCGATTTGAAATGTAGGGTATCGTCTGAACTCTTTTGTCCTTCTATATGTCCCAAATGCAAGTTTTGAACGCCGTGCAATGCATGTTCTTCTACGAGCCCAAGGGCGTCCTAACCGCGCAGCTATCGTATTGCCACCGGAGTGATGTTTGACCCCCCCGATAGCAGTTCAGCGGTCGCACTCCTAATCCTGCCGTCCATCTGCCATGGACTGCACATCAGATAGTCTTGGCCGTTGCCGTAACCTCAACCTGATGCTGCAACCTGGTCAACCTCCATCGGGGCTGTCGCGGTGGTCGTGCGCGTTCCATTGTTGGTCGTGAGGCCTATCGCTGCCTCTGCCTCCTTCTGAGAGTATGGCTCTTCGCGAAGTTGCTTGACTCTGCAGACTTGTTAAAATCTAATCCTACAGTCGCATACATGAGATGTCCTACCTGCGCTTATGGACCTTGCCCTTCTGGTGTGCGACAAAGTTGGCGTCGCTCTCAAAAAACTTTGCGCATTCCTTGCAGTAGAATTCGCCCAGACCGGGCAAATCTTCTATGGGCTTCGCATCCTTGAATTCTGCGAGATGCTTCTCGTCGCGCAGGTCGGCGTGGATCTGATCGAGGTCGCGCGTGTGTCGACGTGTCTTCTTCTTGGAGTCTTGTCCGCGTATGGCTGGCATGGTGGGCAGTATCCGCGGCCGTCGGTTATCCGTGTGGAATCGTGATGGTCGGCTATAGAGAAAGTTGCAGTGTGGGGACACCTGCCGACGGGGGCCCGTGCCCGGTCTGCAGGTCAGAAAGACTTGTGGAGCTAGGTCAAATTAGGTGCTGGTAGATGCTACTGTCGCTCCAGACCCGAAATTTGCCATGTCTGCAGGCCTGCACGCTGACTCGGCACACAATTGTTGAGTCGGAAAAGGACGCGCAGGCCGCCGGCAGCAGCGCGCGCGTGAATGTGCTATCGCAGAACGCCAATCACCTGCAAAAGGAACGAGCGCGGGGTTGGTGAACCGCTGCCGGGTATGACGTCTGGGTGAACACCTATAGCTTCCCGACACATGGCTGCGCGGCCTCCAAGACGTGAAATAGCAGCAGGCAGCCAGTCGCACACAGCGCAATTACTCTCTCCATAATTGCGTCTCCATTACATCGCCCTTGCACGTGAAGCGGGCCAACGGGACTGCGCTGCCGACCTGTTTCTGGTTCTGGCGCCGAGGTATTCCGCACGCAGCTGGGGCTAGACGAACCAATCACGCCCCTCGTGATCCTCATTAGTTATCGCCCAACTTGAGGCAGCTTCTGACGTTCTTTTCCTCCGCTTCCTCCATCACTCTTCTCTCCACACCACTCCCCTCCTCAAACTTCACCATGCAGAAGTTCTCGAGGCTCGGCCGCCTGGGCCAGAGCCTTGCTTCGCGCAGGCAATTGGCCACCGTCAGCGATGCTCCCCTCTCTCGCAAGGTCGAGATGACCAACTGGGAGAAGGGCCACTACATCAACTACCAGAAGATGAACGAGAACCTCGAGATTGTTCGTGCCCGCTTGAACCGCCCGCTCACCTTCGCCGAGAAGATTCTCTACTCCCACTTGGACGACCCCCACGGTCAAGAGATTGAGCGCGGCTCCAGCTACCTCAAGCTCCGCCCCGACCGTGTAGCTTGCCAGGATGCCACCGCCCAGATGGCCATTCTTCAGTTCATGTCAGCTGGTCTGCCCTCCGTTGCCACACCCACTACCGTCCACTGCGACCATCTTATCGAGGCCCAGGTTGGTGGTGAGAAGGATTTGGAGCGCGCCAACGAGATCAACAAGGAGGTCTACAACTTCTTGTCCACCTCTTGCGCAAAGTACAACATTGGTTTCTGGAAGCCCGGCTCTGGTATCATTCACCAGATCGTGCTTGAGAACTACGCTTTCCCTGGTGCTCTCCTCATTGGTACCGACTCGCACACTCCCAACGCCGGTGGTCTCGGTATGGCCGCCATTGGTGTCGGTGGTGCTGACGCTGTCGATGTCATGGCTGGTCTTCCCTGGGAACTGAAGGCTCCCAAGGTCATTGGTGTTAAGCTTACTGGCAAGCTCTCCGGCTGGACTGCTCCCAAGGGTACGTATTTGCATTATTGGTTTTTGAAGCGGGGCAACCACGCTAACGAAGTCTACAGACATTATCCTCAAGGTCGCTGGTATCCTCACCGTCAAGGGTGGAACTGGTGCTATCGTCGAATACCACGGACCCGGTACCGAGAGTCTATCCTGCACCGGAATGGCTACAATCTGCAACATGGGTGCTGAGATTGGTGCCACCACCTCGCTCTTCCCCTTCAACGACCGCATGTACGACTACCTTGCCGCCACTAAGCGCCGCGACATTGGTGACTTCTCCCGCGAATACGCCGCCCAGCTCCGCGAGGATGAGGGTGCCGAATACGACGAGCTTATCGAGATCAACCTTGACGAGCTCGAGCCCCACATCAACGGTCCCTTCACCCCCGATCTAGCTACACCCATCAGCAAGTTCAAGGAGGCTGTCAAGGCCAACAAGTGGCCTGAGGACCTCAAGGTCGGTCTTATCGGTTCTTGCACCAACTCCTCGTACGAGGACATGAGCCGTGCTGCCTCCATTGCTGAGGACGCCATGTCCCACGGCGTCAAGGCGAAGTCTCTTTTCACTGTTACCCCTGGTTCCGAGCAGATTCGCGCCACCATCGAGCGCGACGGTCAGCTCAAGACCTTCGAGGAGTTCGGCGGTATGGTCCTCGCTAACGCATGTGGCCCTTGCATTGGTTAGTTGTCTCTCTTCTTTTCAAGGTAGCCTGGAGGTATACGATACGTTTTGTTTTGTCTCTTGACAAAATAAGCGCCCTCGTATGCTTCAAAGCTGCTTAGTTCCCCCTTCATTTCATGGTAGCCTGGAGGTATCCGATACGTTTTGTCTTGTCTCTTGACAAAACAAAAGCCGTCATATGCTTCAGGGCTGCTATTTTTCAAATCGTATCTGAGCATCTGCTAACGAATCTCCAGGTCAATGGGATCGCCGCGATGTCAAGAAGGGCGAGGCTAACTCAATCATCTCTTCTTACAACCGTAACTTCACTGGCCGTAACGACGCCAACCCCGCCACCCACTCTTTCGTCACTTCCCCCGACCTTGTCGTCGCCATGACCATTGCTGGAACCTTGAACTTCAATCCTTTGGTAGATGAGCTCGAGGGAGCGGATGGCAAGAAGTTCAAGCTCAAGGAGCCTTCCGGCATGGGTCTTCCCGCCAACGGCTACGACCCAGGCCAGGATACGTATCAGGCGCCACCCGAGGATCGCTCATCCGTCTCCGTCGCCGTTTCGCCCACCTCCGACCGTCTCCAACTTCTTGAGCCTTTCTGTAAGCAACACTCTTGTGCGAAATACACGGTGCATACTAACTTTTACAGCCGCCTGGAACGGCGAAGATGCGAAGAATCTCCCTATCCTTATTAAGTGCCAAGGAAAGACTACCACCGATCACATCTCCATGGCCGGTCCCTGGTTGAAGTACCGTGGACACTTGGACAACATCTCCAACAACATGTTGATCGGTGCCATCAACGCTGAGAACGGCGAGGCCAACAAGGTCAAGAACCTTCTCGACGGATCTTACGGTGCCGTCCCTGATGTCGCCCGAAACTACAAGAAGAACGGCGTCCCATGGGTTGTCATGTAAGTACTTTTTCTATACACGCTTACCAGCCTCTTGCTAACTTCGAACGCAGTGGTGACTGGAACTACGGAGAAGGCTCTTCCCGTGAGCATGCTGCGCTTGAGCCCAGGCACTTGGGTGGCGCTGCCATCATCACCCGCTCCTTCGCTCGTATCCACGAGACCAACTTGAAGAAGCAGGGTATGCTTCCCCTTACCTTCTCGGACCCTGCCGACTACGACAAGATCGGTCCCAATGATCGTGTGACCTTGGCCTCCACTGAGCTCGCCCCGGGCAAGCCCCTGACCATGACTGTCCACCCCGCCGATGGATCCAAGGAGTTCCAGGTCAAGCTCTCGCACACCTTCAACGAGGGCCAGATCGAGTGGTTCAAGAACGGCAGCGCTCTTAACACCATGGCTAAGAACGCCAAGCAGTAGATGCACAGAAGAGAAAACGAACGAAAACAATCACCACCGGGGATGTAAATACGGAGGACGGAATACCCCGCAAATGCTTCACGATTGGGGATGAAAGTCAAATCAGGGGTGGAGCAGAAATATGAAGAGAGAGCTGGGCGTCCGCAGACGGGCGCAGCAGTAACGGCTCCTGGGTCGATCTTTCGGGCTCAAAGTAGTTGGGTTTGCTTGTATTTGTGATGATTAGCATGCAATGTATGACTGATTTTTTCTGGTTACAATATGTATCTGCTGTGATATGAGTCACGATCTGAAATGTGGCTGGCAAAGACGTGTGGTTGTTTTGTTTCCGTACGCAAAGACACGAGGCATAGTGAAGTATACATTGCGATTCTCGCCCGTGTGCTGTAATCGGCAACTGCTGCAAATACCTTCAGGGTACGTCTTGTCGTTTTGTACAACTAACAAAACTTGCATGTATTCGCCCCGGCTACTCCTAGAACTCGAGTATACAAGCTATGACATTCACACGGTGCGCGATTGAGGATGACGCGCGCAGGCTGAGGCACGGTGCACAATACCGCCGCAAACGTGCAAGTGGATCCTGGACCCGTTCCCGCTAGTCACCGGGACAACGGCCGATAACAAACACACTCGGCAGTTCTCCAACATCTACACATCCTTGCGCGAACAACCTTCTCGGAACCAATCGCACACACAACGGCTTGAATATCCTTACATATTGCAAGATTGCATATCACCTCACCTCATCATGGCGCGTCTACGCAAACCAAGCCCGAACGAACCCAGTATCTTTATGCCACCGTCCGAGATGAGAGCAAGCCGATCCAGTCCCCGAAAAGCCACACTGCGATACGCATCATCGCAAGAAGATGACAGCTCGATACTTGTGCCAAAGAGGTCGAGGCGCACCGCGCAAGACATTAGCATATCGCAAGACGAAGAGCAGTCCTTCCGCATACCTTCGATAGCAACGCCAAAGGATACGATCAGCCCCCGCAAGCAACGTGTATTGCGACCGGTCGAGAGCAATAGCCGACTCCTTCGAAAATTGAGTGACGAAAGTCTGGCAAGCCCAGAGAAGAAGCAAAGAGCGAGGAGGGTGCGCAGTGGAACAACAGACACGGATGTGGGAAATAGGAATGGGCTTATGTATGCCAAAAGCCTGGCTAGAAGCGTGGTGAACAAGCAAAACAAGAAAGGCAAGATTAATGTCGTAGGGGAAGTCGAGGCACAAGAGGCCGCTCAACGGCCACGAAGTAGGGAACACGAGAGCACAGAGGAGGCAGTCGCGCAAGACGACGAGGATGCCGAGGCCGAAACAAGTCTGTGGTGTGGCGATGAGGAAGCAGAGACACAAGAAGAGGTCGCTGAACAGGTCATAGAGATCAGCGAGGATGATGAAGAGGACGAGCCTGTCGTAACGTCGCGAACAAACCAGCGACAACCGCGCGCACGGCGCGTCGTATCTGACAGCGAGGAGGACGAGAGTGAGCTAAGCGCACCACAACCTACCAAACAGCCTCAGCAACCAATCTTCAAGATTCCCGAACTCCAACCGCCGACTGATCTGACTTCCATGCGACCGCCACATCGAAAGGGTCACAGCACGATATTGAATTGGGCGCAGGAAGTCGTCGACCTCACCGACTCGCCGGAGGCCCCGGAATCTTTCGTGCTTCCTGAACCCACTCACGCCCGATCAAGCTCTTTCGCAGCATCTTCTCGGCCTACTAGCTCAGCATCGAACGGTCCGCTTGCGATTCTTACGTATTCGCCCACACCTACCAAGCAACGCTCGCCCCGTAAAGCTCCGCCCATCTCGCGACCAGCCACTCCTCCCCTGGCACCTCCCAGTCCCACCAAGCTCGTCTCGCCATCGAAAAAGAAGCCCGTGATTCCTAAAGCGGCCGATCTAGACGGAAGACCAAGCCTTGACGCGTTCTGGAATCCTGCAGCTGTAAACGATTGGACCGACCGACACTCGCCAGCTAAGCAGCTCGTGTCGCCTAAGAAGCAGAAATGGAGGGACGACATAGTCAAGATGATGGAAGGTGTTGCTCTAGAAGACAGCAGTGACGAGGGTTATGAAAGCCCCATCGAGAGCCCCAAGAAGAAGAAGCCCACAAGTCGGAAAGCAGCTAAGGAGAAGACACCAGAGACTGAGCCGGTCCCGAATGTCAAGCAGATCCGTGAGCAACGCAAAGCCTTCGCCGAACGCAAGCACGCCATAGCCGAAGCCTTCCTCATCGAGCTCGACACCACAATCTCATCAGGTCGCATCCACGAGCTCTCGAAACCCACAGGTGGTATCAAGCTCGTCTGGTCCAAGACCCTCAAAACAACGGCCGGTCGTGCGAATTGGCGTAGAGAGCAAATACGCATCCGAACCGGTCCCCTGCCCACCGACACGCGCGTTGAGATCCGACACCACTGCTCCATCGAACTCGCCGAGAAGGTCATTGACGACGAGGAGAGACTCTACAACGTACTCGCGCACGAGTTCTGCCACCTGACCACGTTCATGATCAGCGAAGTCCGTAACAACCCTCACGGAGCAGAATTCAAGTCGTGGGGTCGGAAAGCTACCGTTGCGTTCGCGAGCAAAGGAGTCGAGGTCACCACAAAGCACTCTTACCAGATCGAATACAAGTACGTTTGGGAGTGCGTCTCCTGCGGCTACGAGTTCAAGCGTCACTCCAAGTCCGTTGATCCGGCGCGCCACTCATGCGGCAAGTGCAAGGGCAAGCTCGCGCAGACCAAGCCCACCCCCAGGGGCGGTGGCGCCGGTGCTGCGGTGGGCAAGGACGGCAAGAGAGAGAAGAGCGAATACCAGGTCTTTGTCAAAGCCAACTTTGCGCGTGTCAAGAAGGAGCTTGAGGCGGAGGGCAAGGATGCGCAGATGGGCAAGGTGATGGAGGCTGTGGCTAAGCAGTATAGAGAGAGGAAGGGTGCGAGTAGTAGTAAGGGGAAGGAGATCATTGATCTGGAAGCTGCTCTGGATGACATGAAGATCTAGATCTGACAGTACATGAATGAAGTGTATGAACAACGCCCCATTAAAACACTAGTTGTTCTTCTGCGTGTGAGTTAAAAGTATAGACTAACGTGTAAGGACATTTGTGAGGTCATATACCCAAGTAAGGCCGTAAGTCTCAATTGTCTTTAGCGAGGGCAAAAAGAAAAGCAAAAGCAAAAATAAATGTACAACCTCAGCATCTTGCTGTTATCGGACTTGACTCTCGCAGGTTCTGCGGCAACTGGGCCTCCCTACTTGTCAAGTGGCTGTTCTGAGACTCGAACTCAGGTTAATGGCCTTCAATTCGCCCATAGCGAGGAGGATGGTTACGCTGTGGCGACCATAACAGACGACAGGTTGATGGAGAATCGCAGAATTAGATACAATATATAGTTGATTGAAATCGATACAAAGTCTTGAGTGAGCTGTTACCGCAGCGGAAAAGATGAGAGAGCGGATGCGGGGCGTTACCAATTCGTTTGCATGGTGTGAAACGGTGAAAGTGAAGGCGGCGGTGCGAGCAGACTAGTAATGGGCCTTGTCAGGCTATCGGAACCGGAGATCGGACTCACCGTGGTCTCAGTACGCTGCAGTGAAAACAAAGCACTCTCGCATAGTCAGGCCCTACAGAACTTGTCACCAGCACTAGCTGAAGACTACAGTAAGAAGCTGAGGTTTATTAATGTTAATCATAGGTGAGGTGAGGTGAGTTGAGTTATACATTGGTTTGTATTAGGTTATTAGTGTCCAGTGGAGGTGAGCTTTATGTATCCAGTGGTCTAGCAGTAGAACGTAGATACTTCGAGCGAGGACTGACATCTTCCAGCTCACTCAATCATTCCCCGCTCCGACAAAACAAAATGGGACTATAAGCTCCTCACTACACTATGTCCACACGATCAGACAGCACTTATCATATCCCAGCTATACCGCCATCACCATCATACTAGCGTCGCCTCTGCGTCTTAGGGGTCGTTATCACCCACATCCTTGTCCCCGTCTTCGCCTTTTCCCGCAGGCCTGTTCCTATGCTCATCTGTAGATAGGTTTTGGTTCTGATCCTGGACCTGGTCATGGGCATTCGCCGCGTTCTGGCCGTAGAAGCTCCATACCACATTCTCCCAGTGGTCTGCAGTAATCGTCTTACCAGCAAACATCTTGAGCATGTATGAGAACTCGTCGTCAGAAAGATTACCCTGAGGGGGCACATAGGAGGACCCATCAACTGCAGGGGTGTGTGAATCTGCAGATGGCGCATCGGGTGTCTGTGGGCGAACTCGCTGCAGTGTGTTTTGATACTCCAGATGGTTGACGGACCCTCTAAGACGGATGTAGAGTTGGTTCATGGCGTCGACCATGTCGCGGGTGTCGTTCTGTTGGTCTTCTAGCGCTTTGACACGGGCTTCCATGTCTGTACTCGCTGTAGTTCCGGTGATAAGAGGACCAGCGGCTGCGTCGTGATCTGTTGAAGTGGGACGAGAGGGGTTCAGGTCATGTCCCTTCTGCTTTCCCGTCTTTCCCATAGCTGATATAGGGAGGAAATCGACTACCTCGCCGTCTGTGTTCTTGATTTGGAAAGCACGTACAGAGCGGGCGGGCTTTGGAGTCGCTGTCATGCGGTTCGATTGATCAGCTTGGTTCTGAGCCGCGTAACGAAACAGATCTCTAGAGGAAGAGCTTGATGGGGAAGAGCGAGTGGGCAGAGACATCCTTGAAGCCTCGTCCACCGCGCGACTAGCTTGTTGTCCGGTCCGCAGACCAGAGAGCTCGTCCATTGCTTGGTCGCCGTCATGCTGAGAGCCTTCATTTTGGGGTATGTTGAGGCTTGGTGGAAATACGGCACTTGGTCGAGGTTGATTGATTGTGTTTCCATGTACACCAATTGTCAACCTGCCGTTGAAGTCCTCGCCAGATGGCCCCCTGCCAATTGCACTGTTGAGTCCCATCCTTCCAAACTGAGATAAGCCGTCATTGACGGAAGGGCTGCGATCTGGCGCGGGTCCTACAGCGCCACTGTTGTGCCCACCGCGGTTGTTGGTGCGCTCAGTTCTGTTCGAGCCTCTGCCTCTTCCCTGTTTTCCCCTTCCGGACTCATTGCGACGGCCACGCGACTGTGTATCGCGAGGGCCCGTAGGCGCGTTTGCTGGTGGGGCGGGGGGATCTGGTTCATTCTCGCTATTCGCGCCGCCTGGAGCCCACTTTGAGCTGTTCATAGTCCTTGTGTTGTGATTCCGCGTGGATTTGTGCTTGTGTGTCAAAGAGCGTGACTGATCCGAGTTGGAATGCGGGATGAGAGCCCGAGCTGATGCCTACTGTAGGGAAGAGCAATCGCGTCAAGGAGAGCAAGCAGATTTGCTCAAGCAAGCAGTGCGAAAGGAGTGCAAAATAAAGCACGAGACTGCAAGTGTAGCTCACAGTGCGTAGAAACAGTCAGCAGGCTCGCGCTTTGAGTTAGCGCAGGGAAACGATACGTCAGTTCAGCTCGCGTTTGCTGTGTCGTGTGCGCACTCTTATTTTGCCATCAGGATTTTGTAGAACTAACGGGTCGAGGTTGGATAGACACAGACAAGGGCCTTAGATCGACTATCGGATTCTGTGGGTAAGTAAATCTGATCTCTCCACTTGTTTCTCATGTGCGTTGTATTCTTGCATGCGAATGCAATCCATATGTATTCATCTATCGTTCCCTCGTATTATGTTCATGTACCAGCCACCTCTTTGTGTCCTTTTCTCAACATCTTCTTGCTATACTCATCTTCTGTTCCTAAACTCTTTCCCTACAAAGCAATAGCAAAACCCACAGCTACAACCGCAGTGCTAATCGCCGTCCACAATGTCCTGCCACCAATCATGGCGCCACTCGCGTCACCCGAAGCAGGGTCGCTCGAGCCCTCACCATCTCCCGTTGGGCTCGGCCTCGGGGGTGGGAAGCTTGTGTTGGACGGCACGTCGGTAAGGTTCTGCACGGTGATCCAGGTCGCCGCCAGAGCAGTCGTCAGGTTCGCGTCAGCTGCAAACTGGCTGACATTGAAGCCGACCCTGTTGTCCGCCAGGTTCTCGTACATGGAGGGTATGCTGAAGTTGCGCGGTTGCTGCATGAGGATGAATGTGTAGCTGTGGGGGCTGTCACCCACTGGAGGTGAGGGCTGGAGGTATGGGACGGGGTTGTCCGACGGAATGTCGAGGGCTGAGCCAGTTGTGTTCGCGGAGATGGGAACAGAGCGTGTGACGTTGGTAGCGATCCAGTGGACTAATTGGACGC
>Ga0265797_10007937_pt1 | contig 14320 bp, 9 predicted proteins | sample P2T30metagenome_FD_192433 | JGI IMG/M metagenome (GOLD analysis project Ga0265797, IMG submission 192433) | Plant litter microbial communities from East Loma Ridge, Irvine, California - P2 T30 | ecosystem: Environmental > Terrestrial > Plant litter > Unclassified | place: USA: California... | reverse complement strand
TGTTCAGCACGATGGTGAGGATGGGGATGTTGTACCGCTGCGCGATCCAGTACACGCTGCCGGGCACGCTGAACAAGAACGTCCCATCGCCGACGACCTGACACACGAACTTGCCCTTGTTCGTACCGCCGGCTTGCACGTCACTCGCGAGCTTGATGCCCAGAGCTCCGCCGCCAGACCATCCGAGGCCGCCGCCGCCGCAGTTAATCCACGAGCCTGGGATCGTGGCCTGGACTTGGTCGGCGACGAAACCGGTCTGCGTCACGGCTTCGATGGCCCAGAGGGTGTCTTTGGGCACCGCCTTGCGGACCTCGGACATGAGGTATGACGTAGCGTAGGTGCCGTCGTCGGCGGCTTTGGCCTGCGATGCGATGGTTTCGAGGCGGGATTTGTGGCTTTGCTCTAGTGCTGTCCAGCGGTCTGAGAAGGCTTGCGAGGCGATGGTGTCTGATTTGTTGGTCTTGATGTGTTCGGTGAGCTGGGAGATGGAGGTCTCGGCGTCGGCTTTGTAGCGGGCGATGGCGTCGATGTAGAAGACGGGCATCTGCTGCTTGAGAGGGTCGACGTCGATGTGTACGATTTTGGCGTCTTTCCTCGGCTTGCATTGGGTGTTTATCCAGGGGACGTCGACGTCAAGGCAGAGGATGAAATCGGCTGTTCTGATGGAATCGTCTATGCCGTAGCGGAGACCGAGCCAGGCTGGGTGGTCGGCTGGGAAGCACATGTCGGATCCGCCGGTGTCGAGGACTCGGAGACCTTTGACAGTGCTTGCAAGCTCGACCAGTGCGCCTACGGCTGCGTGGTTACGTCCGCTGTATCCAGTCACAACGAGTGGCTCTTTTGCTTGGACGAGCATTTCCGCGACTGATTCGACTTGCTTCTTGCTCAAGCCGCCCAGTTCGATTGGGTTCCAGTACTGCTGTTCAACCTGATAAGGGTCGATCTCCTCCTCCATGGCCTCTCTGGCACCTGCCAGGTATACAGGTCCTCTTGGCTCGCTGAGAGCAAAGCTAAGTGCTCGGTTGACGAGCTGCTTGACATTGCGTCCTCTCTTGATCTCTCCCGTGTAGCGGCAGTATTGGCTGATGATTTGCTTTTGATCTGGAACATCCTGGATCCAGTGGATGTACTCCGTTCTGCTTCCTCTGTACTCGCCTTCGATGGTGTATGGGCTGAGACCGGCGAAGATCAACACTGGTGCCCGACCGCAGGAGGCATTGTGTACTGCCGCTCCCAGGCCTTGAGTTCCGACGTCGACGTGCACGATCACGCACTGTGGCTTTCCTGTCAGGCGAGCATATCCGTCTGCCATTGACAGGGCGACCATCTCGTTTGGGCATGTGATGATGCGGGGGAATTGGTCTGGCTTCTCTTTCTGGCCCTTGACGATGGCTTCGATGATGGACTTTCCAATGGTGAGGGCTTAGGTCAGCTATGTTCATAAGGCCCACGTAGTATCAATTTCTTTCATGCTTACAGGATGGTCAGAGCCTAGGTTGACAAAGACATGCTCGACGCCAGCCTCCCAAAGCGCTTCGAAGAAGGCAAAGGACGCCGTGTAAATGCTGGCCGTATGATCAGTATCTCTCCACAAGGAAGTTCTTAAAGTACATACCTTTGTGTTGACTTAGCTCCATCGTTAGAAGCCATGTTTGTTACTTCCTTGGCCTGTTGGATGTTCAAGGTGTTGAAGGGGGCTTGGGGAGAGTTGGCAAAAGAGAGAGGTGTGTAAGAAGGAAAGATTGGTAGCGACCTGTGCTAGTAGTCACAATGTGTCCAGTGGTCATGCTGCATCAAGCTATACGATAACATAGCCGATGCTGGCCGTGTTCAGCAGAGCCGAAGGATGCTTGCCCTGATGGCCCCCGCGATAAACATCAAACCCCGCCTCGTTCTCCATCTTTTGACCATCAACTTACCGATGCTGGGCACCGATGTCGGCATCTCGTGCGGTTGATATACCGCACTTGCACCAAGCTGCTTGAGGTTGTGGAAGGTGTTGCAGAATTACATATGACGAGGTGTAAAGAAAATCCGTTGATGTTGGCGCTTGTTAAAGACAAGACATTACCGGCTTACTTGTACAGTACTGGCAGCGTTATTTCGAATGCCCCTATATACCTCAGATCCGTGCGTGTCCTCCTATACGCGTACGCACACATTGCGCGTCTCGGCGTGTTGAAAGAGTGTTGCGCGTATAAATGGTGCGTGGCAGACGATGCGATACATGCAGCAAAGAAGCAAGGTTGTGATATTGATCTGTGAAAAAAGTCGATAGGCACTTGAATACAATATTATAGAGACATGTATCTATACATGAATACACGTGCAAGTAAAGACAAACTGTCGGGAGTGAATTAGGTGATGATGAATTAGGTGATGATGCAAGCTTCTCGGAAGTGAATTGCCGACGTGCATGCAACTACCTACTTCAACGGGCGAGATAAGGCGTGTCTCGCTTGCCTATCTCGGGCGTCTTTCGCGCCGCTGCACCTGCAATAATCACGCATTCCCAACACCACATCACATCAATTCATTCGTCCTTCCTCTACCGCGTCTTGCTCTTTCATTTCCTGTATCTTGTCGCAATTCCATTACCAAAACCATTGACAAGCTTGCGCGCTCGACAAACACCTCTACTGCCTCCGATCCAGCTCCTCCCTACACTCCGATGACATAGTTGCGACTCGACCTTCACCTCTTGCGCATCGTGCGCTTATACCAGAGCCTTTTCTCCCACAATGACACTCCAAGCGCCATTTTCGCCGGAGCAAACCCATCAGAAAGCTCGTATCATCTCCGTGATCGCCGGCACCCTCATAGCCCTCGCTTGCGGCACAAATTATGGCTTCTCAGCATGGGCGCCCTCCTTCGCCGATCGGCTAGGCCTTTCTGCCACACAGATCAATGTCCTTGGAAATGCAGGAAATCTCGGAATGTATGCGACAGGAATCCCAGCCGGCCTGCTGATAGACTCAAGAGGTCCGAGATGGGGTGTATTGCTGGGGTGCATTTGTTTGGCTTGCGGATACTTCCCATTACACAAGGCATACGAGGCTAGTGGACAGGGATACTCGATCGGCCTGCTCGGTTTCTGCTGCTTTTTGACAGGAGTGGGAAGTTGTAGTGCTTTCGGTGCTTCGATCAAGACGTGCGCTACCAACTGGCCACGCCATCGAGGAACGGCAACAGCCTTTCCGTTGAGCGGATTTGGCCTAAGTGCTTTCCTGTTCACTTTTGTTGGTGGCATTGCTTTCCCTGATGACACTGCTGGCCTGTTGTTGCTCTTGGCTATCGGCACTTTCTGCATGGTATTTGTTGGCATGCTGTTCCTTAGAATCATTCCGGCTACCTCGCCTTACGAGGCTGTTCCTGAAGACGAGCGACCTGGCTACAAGAGGACCGACAGCAACCCCATGCGGAGATCTCGAAGCCAGCACGGTAGGCACAACAGCAACAACAGTGCCAAAGCTGACAATGGTAAGATTATAAATTGCAGAGCTTGCCTAACACCTGCTAACTTCAGCTCCAGAGAATGCCGATGAAACCTCATCTCTCGTCTCGTCCCCAACATCATCATGTCCAGGCGACATTGCCGACCGCAAGTCGCACGCGGCACACCATCCAGATATCACAGGCTTCGCTCTTGTTAAGACACCTAAATTCTGGCAACTCTTTATCATGCTTGGCCTTCTTTGCGGCGTCGGTCTCATGTCCATCAACAACATCGGCAACGTCGCCAAAGCATTGTGGTACCACTACGACGATTCTATCTCCCGCGACTTCATCCAGAAGCATCAGCTGCTTCACGTCGGCATCATCTCATTCTGTTCTTTCCTCGGCCGCCTCATCTCGGGAATTGGCTCTGACTGGCTGATTCATCACCACGCCTCTCGCTTCTGGACCCTCGTGGGCTCCGGTTGCATCTTTACCGCAGCTCAAGTTGTCGGCCTCACCTTGCAAGATCCGAATGAACTCTTCCTGCTGTCAGGCCTCACTGGTCTCGCCTACGGTGCTCTCTTCGGCGTTTACCCGGCTCTGGTTGCAGACGCTTTCGGTCCATCTGGCATGGGCATCAACTGGGGCGCCATGACCATGGCTCCCGTTATTTCGGGCAACGTCTTCAACCTGGTGTATGGCAGCATCCTCGACAAGCACTCGTACTCTCATGGTGGAAATGGCGAGGGTGGTAGCAATGGCGAATTGATCTGCAGTGACGGCCGAGATTGTTATGCGAGTGCGTACTATCTGACGCTGATCAGCAGTGTTGTCGGTGTGGCGTGGAGTCTGTGGTGTATCAGGCATGAGAAGGTGGCAAGACTGAGGGATGCAAAGGCTGCTGCGAGACCTCATGAGGGCTGAGCGATGAGTATTCTGATTGACTTTTCTCTTTTGTCACTCGCATATATACCACACTGCTGCATATCTGGCGAAGATCTTTTCATTTTCTTTTTAGACACACGCTGAGTGAAGTGAAGCTCACAATCTATAGATTCATTTGAAGCGATTCAAATCACCATGTTCTATTCAACTATCTGGCGAAGATCCTTTCTTCTCTTTCAGACTTACGCTGAAAGAAGCGTCACTCACGATCTAAAGTGATGTGTAACCTCGTCCTCCCCATCTGCCCCATTTCATACGCACCTCGGATTTCGATTGGCTCGAGAAAGTCACCAACGTGGTAGCACAGGTTCTGAAGTGAACTCACCACGCGCTAGTGATGCATGTGATCAACGCTGAAGAGCTTCTCGCTTTCAACAAACACTTTGGCAAGGTCAGCCAACCTCTTCGCTACGTTCCTCTCGAACCTCGTTCTCAACACAAAACATGGCGGTCCTGCCCAGCCCGGAGGGCAGCATGGAAGATGAGACTTTGCAGATACTGGCATCGAGCGTGTTCTTGCGGTCCAACGACACACCGTTAGGCGCCGTGGCAACAACGCTCAATCTGAGCAGATACGACCAAGCCGCTGCATCGGATGACGACCACGGAAACACTTTTCAGAACGTACATTACTACTCGGATTCCGAACCCTCGGCTCCCACTTTCTTCAATTGCCGACTGGAAAACGTGGACTTCGTTCAGTGCAAGTTTGAGGGTACAGAGTTCTACAACCTGACACTGAGCAATGTGACCTTTCTCTACGTCGATTGCTACAACGTCACTCTCAAGAGCTTGAATCTCAAGAACTGCATTTGGAAATTTGCTATCGCCAAAAACGCAGTGCTTGTGTACAAGTCGACAGAAGACATTGGCAATACCAAAATCACCACACTCGAGCCTCGCAATCCTCTTGGTGGTCGTCACTTCGAAGACAGCATTGCTATCGCCACTCGCCGGCTCACTTCTGTCCCGCTACAGACGGCAATGGACATAAAACGCTATGAGAACGTGTTCTACGCAACAGTCCGAGTTTTGCATACTCCTCGGCGCGGCACTCTGTTGGTTCGTCTGATGGACCATAAGAACATTATCTCGCAGATCATCGGCCACTGCGTTGGCGAGGACAACACTCCCTTCACAGCGTACGTACATGGCGTTCTTGTACCGAAAGATCAACTCACTAAAGATGATAGGGACCGTAACGACGGCGTAGTCACATTCCGCAACAGAGCAGAATTCAACAGTGCAAACAAATCCATCCATGTGTTTTATCCTCATACCGCAGATGACCTCTGCCTTTTGGTACTGGCTTTGTTGTATGCCAGCACAGTGAAACCGACTATGGTGTGCGAATCCTTTCATGGGCCCTTCCATCGGATACAGTGCACGGTCAGCGAACGTCACGCACTCAAGTACGATTCCAGCACTACTCTGGTGCTACACTATCACTTCGAAGACGGTTCCGGCTTCGTGAAAACAGACGACGAACTTTGGCGGATGCTAATGAATTACATTCATCATGACGCCCCACACCTGACTAGTATGCACCTCATGATCGGAAAGGGCTTCTGGAGATTTGCCGATTGGAGACTTGGAGCCGTAGCAGTTCTGAAGCAGACCTCGCTTCGCAACAGTAACAGAGATAAGGAATATCCCAATTTTCTGGCCAACATTGCGAAGATTGCCGCCCCTGCCGACCGCTGGATGGACCACACTTATCGCAAACAACCTGACTACGACAAGAGCAAAGACCTCGATTACTCATCGCATGGCACAGCCTTGCAGATCACCATCGACGGTACGGAAAGTGAAGAGCAACAAGACTCTGTGCGAGACCTTGAGAAGGCGATCCACGATTTGCGAACAGCGAGGCCATTGTTTCGCTCTACGTCCGACTATGAAATGGTGTACACTCGTGAGGATGAGGGGCGCAAAGGTTTTAGGTGGAAGAAACGATGAATCACTCCAACACCGTTGCAGTACGGATATGGCCTATAGAAAACTTGCAACCTGCCGGGAGCTTCGTCCGCCTTTGACGATTGTTGCTATGGTAGCTGAGTAGAACCATCGATACTTCAGTTACCGATCAATCATGCGAAAAAGAGTCCTTTCACCAAAACTACTCGATTTTTCCCTTCCCTTTTCTCTGCATCTACTCGTTATTCTCCTGTTGATACGCCGATCCGTCAGTCTCCATGTCGTAATACATCCTTTCACTTGCTTGTCGGCTGTGGGCCTTCGTTTGCTCTGAAATCCAGACTCCGCCAGAATGCATCCCTCTTCCATTCTGCCCGATTTTCAAATTCGGCCCGAGGATTAATAACGAGTTTGTTAAAGTTCTGCAAGGGGTCGGATGTAGGGAGAATCGAAGGAGTTGTCATCGACCTCTTTGGCGGAGGTGTTGCGCTTGTCAGGGTCGTCGGGTTGGTTGTAGGGGAAATTGGTGTTGTTGTGGCCAGATTGGGCGAGCTGACGTGCGATGCTGTCAGGGAGTTTGGGAAGGCCTTCGAACCAGCTGCCAAGATGGACTGCTCTCCAGTCTTCGTCAATTAGATTGTGTTGGGCAGCTGCTACTTCGACTTGACGAGTGCGATTCTCAGACCCATCAGGGTTGGCATCTTCAGGTAGCGCTAGAGTAGCTTCGTCGTGAGCAGTCACAGTTTCAGGATGGTTCGGGGTTGTCCTCAGACGTGGTGTAGACTGCGGTGCTTGTTCTTGATCTACGTCGAGAGAAGCGGCTCCAACATTGTCACTGCGCATTGCCGTCGTCAAATCAGCATCACGGAGCAGGAAGAGTCCATCCAAACTTCCCAAGAAGCGTCGAATTGTGCCTGGTACTGAGAGAGGCGACTCCGGACTAAAGACAATGAAGTTCCGAATCCAATTGCTTGCGCCGTGACTTGAAGGATACACCGCTGGAGGTGGACGAATGCTGGGCTGTCACAGAGGTTGGGATCTGTAGGCGTGTAGGAGAGGAAATACTCAGACTCCCTTGAGGCGTCTTCCGCGGCCATGGAATCCATGGTTTGATGTATATTTGGAGACGATTGGGTGTGCCCTGTAACTGACTCTGTTATGTAGTTACGACATATGTTTGCTCGTCTTTCAGCATAAAGGAACGATGAGATACATTTGTTTATGAGGCCTGCATGGCACTTAGCAATCAGGTTAGTCTTGAACAATGAAAGGTACTGTTGAGAAAAGGGGCTGGATAGCAGTCGCAAACGTTTCTGTGCAATCAGAGTCTCAATATGTGTCCCGGCTCAGAGCTCCTGCAGAGACGATGCGTTGTTCGGATCGTGTCAGTCTGGCATCCAGACGCCGTCAAGTACGACGTATAGCGATCTGCATGGCATAAATAACTCCTGATCAGATACAAATCAGTAGATGCAACATACCACATCCGTACTGTGACTTTGCTAGCTCAATCGAGGACACAAAATAAAGGGGCCGCTCTATTCAGGGTGTCACCATACTTTTACTTTACTCCAATCCAACCTGTTAAATACATGGTAACCACTTGCAAGTTCATCTCAGTCAAAACCGCTCTTGCTACCAAGGAACATTTTCCACAACTGAAACAAATCATAACCATACACTAGCATGTCTGCTGTGCTTGATCCCAGTAACCAAATCTCGCTTGATTCCTTCTCTCTTTCATGCGGCCAAAAAAGCAGATCTGCTTTGAGGGCGATCGAGTCCAGATCTGCCGTTCGTTGGCCTTCAGACTCTCCATATCCACAGTTTTACAGAGATCTGTTTCGTTCTGCTGCTCGGAAGTGTTCTAGTAACGACCGTGAGTCTGTGTGCCAGCCTCGTACTTCGCATCTTCTCCAGCATCTGGAAAATCATTGGCGGAAGTTCCACCGGGCGGGAGCGCAGGATAGTTGAAGTAAGGGCCTTGGCTCTGAGGTTCCATGGTAAGGTATGGGTTGTAATATCCCACTGAGGGTTCGTGGGTCGTGTCGTAGTCCGGCTCCGGCTCATGAGTGGCTGTTTGTGCGGCTCCAGTCATGTTGTCGGTGCGCACTACCGCTGGAGGAAAGTGAGCAGGGAGCTGAAACGCTTGATCAAGGACACGCAATACAGCATTGAAGTACAAGACCTGCTCCGAGATGTGTCTCCTGATAGCCTGCTCCGAGTTTCCAGTCAACACTGCCACTTGCGCAACTCTGTCGATGCAGTTCTGGAGGAAGGGAAGCGCTTGGCTTCCTGTAAGGTTGGGGTCTGTGGGTATGTAGAGCGTTTGGCTTCCTGTGAGGTTAGGGTCTGTGGGTGTGTAGAGGGTGTCCATGGTTTTCGCCGGCTGGTGTGTGTTTGGAAAGGATGGATCGTGGCTCTGCATCTTGCACTTTTTTATAGATATGGTAGGTGTTTGCTGCTCCGCGGGTTGTCTTCTGATATAAAGGATATTTGCTTCTGGTAATTCGTTCACTTCCTAGGCCTGTATGCTAGCAATCAAGTCTCTCATGGACAACAAAGGATGAACGACGCTTTTGCGCCTAATGGGATTGAGGTGTAAGACAGCAGCAAGCAGTTCTCCCGTTGCACTCTCGATTGCACTTTGCAGCCCCATTATAGAGCTCGTCCAAGACGATTCGCGTCTCATCGCGTTCGGGCTGGATGGTGATAACAATGGCGACGGGAATTCTTAGGATGAACTGTTCACAGTGAATGATGTGATACACTATATGTCAGGTATCAGAACGACAAAGAGACTTTTGGGCCGACTGCGTGGGGGCAGACGTAAGAATGTCTGTACCTTGTGAGCGCTGCTACGATACTTGAGAGGACCAACGTTCTCAACTCTTGACTTCTCAGTTCTCGTGGTCCTTCGAGGCCACGTGATGATGCATCATTAATCTAGGAAGTAGTGATTCCATATTACCCTGTCACAACCCGTTCCGTGCACTATGGCTACTCACAAGTCCATTCCGCTCAATCACCCTCCTCGTTGTACAAAAGACATGCTCCCGAATTGCGGCACGAAATGACCACTTATAGTCTGAAGACGCGCTGATGAGCCGCCATCTATCAGAAATGGTAGCTGGAATACGTGCTGAGTTGACGTGAGGTTTGTTGTGGATGTAACAGAACCATTGTTGCTGTCGGGAGAGTCGTCAGAGAGTTCTAAGGCATGGTGAGCACCGTTCCCGTTGACGCCCATCGTGCCTTGAGCCCCAAGTTGCTGAGAAACTGCAGGAGGGGCGTATGTGGTCCGTGGAAGAAGCATTCCGTCGCCTTGCGCAGGATTAACGACTTCCCCTGCCGAGATGGGATGAGGTATCCCATTCTCATTGATACTTCTTGCGTTCAGAAACCCGTTTCGATGGAGCGGAGCAGTCATTGTAGTAACCGGCTCGCTAAAAGCTCTTCGCCCTCCCATTGTTGTGAAAGTTGCATGTGACCCATCGAGACGAGTGGGCCAGAATGGGCCGAGCACGTCAAGATTCTCATTTCCATGGTCTAGCATTTCATCTGACCCATCCTCGGGCGTTTGCGTGGCGGTTGTGAAGTTTCCAAGGCGGTGCCCAGCTATCACATTGACCTGTGTGTCTGGTGGCGAAGTGGGGAAATTATTCGGAGTAGCATGTGTGGCACCGGTGGATGGTCTGATACGAATGGACTGATCGTCGGGAATGATGTTCAAGTTGCGGAACAATCTGATCAAAGCGTCGAAAGTGTAGTCGAATTCCACCTGATACGAGTCGAGGTACTCCAGGACATAGTCTTCTGCGTCATCTCCCTGTGAAGCAGCGAGCTCAACTGCTCTCTCCCCGATGCGATCGATGAACGCTTGATAGTGGGGGGCGATCAAGCCTTGTGGGTCGGCATCAGAGTCAGTAGGTGTGTAACAACGTGGCGCCGACATCTTGCTTCCTCCTTGCAGTCATGGGTGTTAGTCTGGAAGTGGATATTCCATGGCGTTGATGGTTGCCTCTTATAAATTCGTGTTGGTTTGCTGCTACGGCACCATAATTAATCTATGAAAAAGGATCTCTGTCTTTGAGGTCTAATAGCACAATCAGCTATTGCGAACCAGACAAAGTACTTTTCACAAATACGGTCGACGGACTAGATGGTAAAAGGGTGAATGCCTGCAGAAGCAATCGATTGGCGTTTGCTCTTGTTTGATTCACATGGCAGAACAATGTTCACGAAGCGGTGCGCAGTTGTGCTGATACCTCTAGTTTGCTTGCGCTTGGTACTCTTTCGATCTGGACAAGACGTGCCCAAGAAGTGTCATGGACAAGTCAGGTTTCATGACATGTCCATCTCATCAGCACCATGGCCTTTATTCTTCCGGTCATCCGATCTTTTCTGTGTTGCCGCCTTTGCATCCTCAACCCACTTCTCGTAGGTCCCCTCCTTTAGCTTGGCAGCTGTGACACCCTTCATCGTTTCACCAATGAAACCGACAAAGTTGTGTCTTCGCAGAGCGTTCTCCCATTTCCACTCTCGCCTCTTCCTCTCCTCGCGCTCCAGCAACTCTTGGTCTCCAATCGCCTTGGCCTGTATTCTCAAGTCCTCGCACATGGCCAGCAGGTTGAATCTGATTTCGGTTTGCGGGTATCTTGCGATCCTGGTCTGGAGTACAGGCACGACAGCATCGGCAAAGATCTCACGAGGGCAAGCACCAACATCACCGTGTCGGATCGGTGCTGGTTGCAGGCCGTCGATTTCGTAAAGTGTGTCGTTGATTGAAGTGTAGGCGATGAAGTGGTATACGTCGTCGTCTTCTGTTGCCATGCGGGTCTCGTCGCTCACAAAAGGCGAGCTGCGCGCGAAGGAGTTATGGGTGTCGCGAATGAGGTCGGAGTTTGACAGCGCCTCGCCACGAAGCTGTATATAGTAGGTCAGTATAACAACATCATGTATGTGGGTCTCATTCTCTCAACATACGTCTGCAGGGAAGCCTGATGTGAACTCCTTGAACTCTCTGAGGTTCGGGCCAATGTCGACGTTGCTGTCCTCTGCGCTTCCATCCTTGTTTAAGAGCACGCTTAGAAGTGCCTGGGTTCCGCAAGCATTCTGGATTGTCTGTGCTGCAAACCACACATTCTCCTCTCCCTGAGCTTCTACAGCAGCAAAGTCGAACTCGCCATCTTGAGGCTTGTCTTTTTGAGGCTTCTCGCCAGTAGGGTATTTGAATAGGAAGATGACACCGATAGGGTTGAGTTGTTGGAGTGACTCCGAATCGAGTGAGATCAACTCCTCAAACTGTACATTCTTCGTGCCGAGAGATTCGATGAGGTATGTGAAGACGCCCTAAGAGAGATAGTTGTATTAGCTTGAAGCTCTTACTATAGTGTGTGGATTGTTAGCGTGAAAGTACTTGCAGCATCCGACTCGATTGTGTTCCAGCCACCTGACATGTTGGCGTATGTGTGGTGTAGTGTTTTTGGTATGTGTATATACCGAGGTCGGTATATAGAGTGCAAGTGTATATGTAAGTACTAACGACAAGCTACCGCAATCACATGTCTGGCTCTCGCGCGTTTGGCTTTCGAGTTCGCCGCGGTGGTCGCGCGCCCATCCATTCACACGTCATCGTGCCAAGGAGGCGCTCAAGCTCCGAAGCAGGCAAGATCATGCCCGCATATGCGCCTGCTCTGGTGCGCCAGCCAACTACTACCCACCTGCATTCCCAGTCGCATTTGATCGCATCACACGCCCGTCAGCCAGCAGTAAGGATCCTCTACCCCATCCCTCTTGCAATACCAAACAATCGCGTATTTCCCGCAAACACAAGCCAACCGTGTCTCCAAACCAAAGTGTCTACAGAGAACAACCTCGAATTCCTTCAACGCCCCAACGGTGACAGCGACCTCCCCGTAGCCGCGCCCATCGAACCCCTTGGTGGAGGAGACCCAGCACCACACACCGAGCCCGTCGAAGCACCCAAGCACCACGAAGAAACTCCCGCGCCTGCATCCGCATCCTCAGCATCCGAGACCAAGCCCGCGCCAGAGTCCCAGTCCAACGGCACCCCTGTTGAAAGCAAATCAGAAGAATCTCAATCCGCAGACATGAGCTACGCAGACATTGCCGCCAAGGGCCCAAAGCAGTCCGACGAGGAGAAGTATGTCATCACGTCGTATCTACAAATCGCGTTCAAAGGCTAACATAAATCCCTCAGGATGCCCGACTACATCCCCGAGATCGCACACGACGACAGCGGAGTGCACTCTCTCGACTCTCTCGACAGCACTCACCTCCAGTCGGCATCTTCGTTCGAGGACACTCAGCGCGAGGCCGAGCAGGCCGAGGAGAAGGCTGCCCAGCACGCCCGTGAGACCGCGGAGGAGCTCAAGCAGGCTGGTGACAACGCCGCTACCAAGGCTGAGCAGAGCGCAAGAGACTTCGGCCGCAAGGCTGATGAGAAGGCCGAGGAGCTCAAGAAGAAGGCCGGTATCGAGGGCAAGAAGGCCAAGCAGGAGGCTAAGGAGGCCGAGGAGTGGGCCGAGAAGAACAAGGGCAACCCCGTTGTCATTGGTAACGTTGTTGCTGTCGCTGCGCTCGGTGGTCTGCTCGGCTTCGGCGCCTACAAGAAGTACAACGCTCGCGAGCTTACTTGGAAGGTTGCCGGTGCCTGGGCTGGTGTTGTTGGCCTCTTCGCTGTTGGTGACTACTACGTCAGCCAGTAAGTTTCCTTGATGTGTGGTGTGACCTCGCTGCTCGTGTCTAACATTCTACAGATGGCTCTTCAAGAACCGCTACCCCCCGAAGAACTAGATCTACCCTTGGAGTGGGTGACTTCTCAGCTTAGATTGATGGCTTTTTTGGATTATGCAACTCAACTCCCCTTTTGCGGCAGGTCGTTCATGACTTTCAGTTAATATGTTTGGGTTAGGCCAAGTCAGTACAGCCTTACGCAAGGTTGAGTGGTGGGGATCAATTGTATGATATCTGTTAATTGATTAAACGACCTTGTGATATTGCGAGTTTTCAGAGCAGTCATGCATGCGCTTGTGACGTTTGGTCGCGGGTTGGGTGAAGTGAGGAAGGCACGCATTAAGCTTGTTTCCACGGCCCGAACTCTAAGTCTACAGCAGTGAAGCCCTTGGACGTCAGCGGAGTCCATTTGACGTGTCGACTCGAGATTGCAAACGCAACATTTCTGTATAAGCTGTTGTTGATAGTCGTATATGCTCAATCTCAATAGTCCATGCTTTTCGGTTAGTGATCATGCATTAACATGATCTACCAGCGATGATACCATTCCAGTATCACGTCCTGTTGCCCAGCTGCCAATACCTGATGCTCATTTGATATGAATTGCAATGAGCACATGTACCTTAGTAGTCGACCGAGCGCGAAGCATGTGGTGCGACTTTGGTCACTTTGATGGACACATCTCAAATTTCGAAGCAGCTTCACATGAAAATGATTGTACACTTCTGCAGCAAAGCTACAATGAACACAACGATCAAGCATTGATATGCTAAGCTCCTTATAGCCTCAGATATATCTAAAGCCTATTTGGTTACATATTTGCGGCCCTGTTGAATATCGTTGAAGCTGGGTTTACCCCAACCCCTACCCTTGGTCGCACTGAAATTACGCGCCAATAATTGGAGGGGTTTTTTTTTGGGCAACTTAAATGTAAATGTATACATCCTCCGATGTATGAAGACATCCTGAAAAACCCGCCGGATAGCTCATGTTGAGTCTAGTTGATACACATACTGCGTGTAGGATTCGGGAGTCGGAGGTCGTCCGGACCCAAAGCAAAACGTCATCCGTCAAACTAAGCTTCAACAAAAAAATAAACAATGGTCGTACTAGAAAAGCCATCACCTTCTAGACGATGCTAAACGTGAGCCGAGGCCCGCTCGTGGTCCCGGAAGAAAATATGTGTTGGGCGGCGCGGGATAGTGCGGCTGATCTATGGCTGGTCTGGCGCGAGATTGGAAAAGGCGGTCGGCCGGCAAGG
>Ga0265797_10007936_pt1 | contig 14321 bp, 14 predicted proteins | sample P2T30metagenome_FD_192433 | JGI IMG/M metagenome (GOLD analysis project Ga0265797, IMG submission 192433) | Plant litter microbial communities from East Loma Ridge, Irvine, California - P2 T30 | ecosystem: Environmental > Terrestrial > Plant litter > Unclassified | place: USA: California... | reverse complement strand
AGCATGACCCGCCCGGGCTAGGCCGGGCACCTCACGGAGGCGCGACGACCGAGAGCACGGTCGTCGCGCCTCCGGCCGTCCGGGCGACGACGACGGCCCACCAGCCGGCCAGCAGGGCCGGGCCGAGCGGCACGGCACGGGGGCCGCGCGGTACGGCCCGGGGGCCGGGCGGCACCGCACGGCGGCCCGTCGCGCGTCGCCGGTGGACGACGGCGGCCGCGACTCCCCCCGCGACGGCGGTGACGACCACGAAGAGGCCGGGCCCCGCCGGGTCGAGCAGGGCCGCCGCCGCCACGAGCACGACGCCGAGCTTGGCGTCGCCCATGCCGAGGCCCCCGGCGAGGGCCGTCGCCCCGAGCAGGACCGCCGCGACCCCGGCCGAGGCCACGCTGTCGAGGACGGCGGCGCCCCGCCCGGCGGCGAGCGCGACCGCCCAGGCGACGACGACGCCCGCGGCGGCACCGGCGACGAGCCGGTTCGGCAGGCGCCTCTCGACGAGGTCGTGACCGACGAGCGCCGGGGTGACGAGGGCGAGCGGGACGACGAGGGCGGGGTCGACGGGGTCCATGCCCCGACGGTGCCGGAGGTGCGCCCCCGACCGCGCGCCCCTCGCGCCGGTCCGTGGACGGCACGTCGCCGCCGCCTCCCGGGGAGGAGGAGCCCGGGGAGGAGGAGGCGGAGGCGACGCCCGTCCCGTCAGGCCAGGTCGCCCGACTCGAGCAGCTCGGTGACGAGCGCCGCGATCGCGGAGCGCTCCGACCGCGTGAGGGTGACGTGCGCGAAGAGGGGGTGCCCCTTGAGGGTCTCGATGACGCTCGCGACGCCGTCGTGCCGACCCACCCGCAGGTTGTCGCGCTGGGCCACGTCGTGCGTGAGGACCACCCGCGAGTGCTGCCCGATGCGGCTGAGCACGGTGAGCAGCACGTTGCGCTCGAGCGACTGGGCCTCGTCGACGATGACGAACGAGTCGTGCAGCGAACGGCCCCGGATGTGGGTGAGCGGCAGCACCTCGAGCATCCCGCGCTCGACGACCTCCTCGAGCACGTTCGTCGACACGACCGCCCCGAGGGTGTCGAACACGGCCTGCGCCCAGGGCCCCATCTTCTCGCCGGCGTCGCCCGGCAGGTAGCCGAGGTCCTGCCCGCCGACGGCGTAGAGCGGGCGGAACACGACGATCTTCTTGTGCTGCTGCTTCTCGAGCACGGCCTCGAGGCCGGCGCAGAGCGCGAGCGCGGACTTGCCCGTGCCGGCGCTGCCGCCGAGCGAGACGATGCCCACCTCGGGGTCGAGCAGGGCGTCGATGGCCAGGCGCTGCTCGGCGCTGCGCCCGTGCAGGCCGAAGACGTCGCGGTCGCCGCGGACGAGCTTGGTGCGCCCGCGGGAGGTGACGCGTCCGAGCGCCGAGCCGCGCCCGGAGTGCAGCAGCAGCCCGGTGCCGATCGGCAGGTCGTCGAGGGCCCGCGAGTCGAGCGACTCGGCGTCCCAGAGCTCGGCCATCTCGTCGGTGCTCAGCTCGACCTCGGCGAGGCCGGTCCAGCCGCTGTCGACGACCTGCTCGGCGCGGTACTCCTCGGCGGTGAGGCCGAGGGAGCCGGCCTTGACCCGCAGGGGCAGGTCCTTCGAGACGACGGTGACCGCGAGGCCGTCGGCGGCGAGGTTGGAGGCCACGGCGAGGATGCGGGAGTCGGCGTCGGAGCCCTTGAGCCCGCTGGGCAGCACCGACTGGTCGGAGTGGTTGAGCTCGACGCGCAGGGAGCCGCCGTCGCCGACGGGCACGGGGAAGTCGAGGCGTCCGTGCTCGGCGCGCAGGGCGTCGAGGCGGCGGAGGGCCTGCCGGGCGAAGTAGCCGAGCTCGGGGTCGGCCCGCTTGCCCTCGAGCTCGCCGACGACGACGACGGGGAGGACGACGTCGTGCTCGGCGAAGCGCGTGAGCGCCGAGGGGTCGGAGAGCAGCACCGAGGTGTCGAGGACGTAGGTGCGGGTCGCGACGCGGTCGGCGTCGGCCCTCCCGTCCGTCGTCCGCTGCGAGGCCTGGGGGATGTCGAACGCGTTCACGACCACTCCGTCTCCGACGGGCGCGGGGGTCGCGCCCGTCGACCTGTGCGGACGGCCGGGGAGCGTCACGAGCGGACGTTCCTGGCCGTCTCGGCCGGGCACGGTGCCCGGTGCTCAGAACCTACGTCCACCCACCGTCGGCGCGCACGCCCGACGCGCCGCGCGGACGTGACGATCCCGTGAACGACGCCCGTCCGGTCCGCGGCGAGCGCGGCGGGGAGCTCAGGCCCAGGTGGTGCCCGCCGCGGCGGCGGTGAAGGCGTCGCGCAGCAGCCCGAACGTCGCTTCCCCCGTCGTCACGTGCACGCTGAGCCGCACGGTCCCCTCGCGCACGGTGGCGGTGATGCCGTGGTTGTGCAGCGCGGCGGCGAGGGCGGTGAGCTCGGCGGGCTCCGGTGCGAGCACGATCGTCCCGGCGCGCTCGGCGGCGACGCGGGGCGTGAGCACGGGCATCGCGGCCGCGTCCGCGAGGTCGACGACCCGGGCGGCCCGGTCCGCGACGGCAGCGGCGACGGCGGCCTGGCCGACCTCGGCGAGCCCCTCGAGGGCGGTGGCGAGGCGCGCCTGGGCGATCGGGTCCGCGGGACCGAGCCGGTGCGCGTCGGCGTCCGCCGCGGGTGCGGGCACGAGGGCGGGGGCGACGGCCGTGGCGGCGCTGCCGGCGACTCCGCGGAGGGCGGGCCGGAGGCGCGCGAGGGCCCGGTCCGAGAAGGTCGCGAACCCGGTCCCCGCGCCGGCGCGCACGCCGGCCTGTCCGCCGGCGACGACGACGTCGGCGAGGGCCCAGGGGGCGTCGACGACGCCGAAGGCCTCGTCGGCGTCGACCACGAGGAGGCGGTCGCCGACGGCTTCCCGGACGGCTGCGAGGTCGAGCAGGGCGCCGCTGCGCGGGTCGACGAGGCTCACCACGACGGCGGCGGTCTCGTCGGTGACGGCGGCGGCGAGGTCGGCGACGGTGACGACGTCACCGGCGGGCCGCACCACGGACGGCGTGGGACCGGAGGCGGTGGCGGCGGCCCCGTGGACGGCGAGGACGACGGCCGTGCTCGACGTGGTGGGCAGCAGCAGCCCGCCGGTGAGGCCGGAGAGGACGAGCAGCAGCCCCTCGGCGGCGGACGACTGGAAGGCGACCTGGTCGGCGCGGACCCCGACGACGGCGGCGACGGCACGGCGGACGCGACCGGCCTGCTCGTCGAGGGCGGCGCCCGCGCCGAAGCGCGAGCGCGCCTGCAGGTCGACGAGCCCGCGCACCTCGTCGGCCACGGCGGTGCCCACGGGTCCGCGCGTGGCGAAGTCGAGGTAGCCGGCCTCGTCGGTGAAGCCGGCGGCGTGCTCGGGGATGCTGGTCACGGGGTGCTCCTCGGGGGTGACGATCCCCTGAGCGTACAGCCGTCGCTCAGCCGCCGAAGCGACGGTGCCGGAGCGCGTAGTCGCGGACGGCGCGGAGGAAGTCGACCTCGCGCAGGTCCGGGTAGAAGGCCTCGACGAAGTAGAACTCGCTGTGGGCGCTCTGCCAGAGCATGAAGTCGCTGAGGCGCTGCTCCCCCGAGGTGCGGATGACGAGGTCGGGGTCGGGCTGCCCGCCGGTGTAGAGGTGCTCGGCGATGAGCTCGGGCGTGAGCACCTCGGCGAGCGCGTCGAGGGTGCCCCCGGCGGCGTCGTGGGCCCGGACGATGCTGCGCATCGCGTCGGCGATCTCGCGACGCCCGCCGTACCCGACGGCGAGGTTGACGTGCAGCCCGGTCTTGTCGGCGGTCCTGTCCTGGGCGGCGGTGAGCGCGGCGCAGAGCTCGGGCGACAGCCCGTCGGTGGCGCCCACGTGCTGCACGCGCCAGTCGCGCTGGCGGCTGAGGCCGTCGGCGACGTCGGCGATGATGCCGAAGAGCTCGTCGAGCTCCTGGGAGCGCCGGTTGCCGAGGTTGTCGGCGGAGAGCAGGTACAGCGTGACGACGCCGATGCCGAGGTCGTCGCACCAGGAGAGGAACTCGGCGATCTTCGCGGCTCCGGCGCGGTGCCCGTGCGCGGCCGTCTCGAGCATCCGGAGCTTCGCCCAGCGCCGGTTGCCGTCGACGATCATGGCGACGTGGTGCGGCAGGGCCGCACCCTCGAGGCTGCGGCGGATGCGCCTCTGGTAGAGGCGGTAGAGAAGGCCGCCGCGCTGCGGCGGGCGACGCGGACGACGACGGGACCTCACGCGGACACGGTAGCCCACCGTCGACCCCCGGTCCTGTCAGGGCGGGTGCGCCGCCGACTCCCAGCCCGGTCGGCCGGCGGCTCACCTAGGCTCGTCGCGTGACCACACCCGATGCCCGACGCGGGGCCGCGGCGGACGCCGCGCCGGTCCCGGACCCGGGTCCCGACCTGCCGAACCTCCCCCTGCTCGACGACGCCCGGCAGCGCGCCGCGGAGGCGGCCTCGGGCATCGAGGTCAAGCCGACCTGGCGCGGGTGGATCCACGCGGCGACCTTCCCCGTCGCCGTCGCGACGGGGGTCGTGCTCGTCGTCCTCGCGCACGGCGTCGCGGCGACGTGGGCGTGCGCGGTGTTCATGACGACCTCGCTGCTGCTCTTCGGCATCTCGGCGACGTACCACCGGTTCCCGTGGAGCCCCCGCGCGAAGGTGTTCCTCAAGCGGCTGGACCACTCGAACATCTTCTTGCTCATCGCCGGCACGTACACGCCGATCGCGGTGATCGCGCTGCCCCCGTCGACGGGGACGCTGCTGCTCGTGCTCGTGTGGACGGGCGCACTGCTGGGCATCGTGTTCCGCGTCTTCTTCGTGCACGCGCCACGGTGGCTCTACGTGCCGCTCTACGTGCTGCTCGGCGTGGGTGCCCTGGGCTTCCTGGGGCAGCTCTTCGCGGCGAGCGTCGCGATGACGGTGCTCATCCTGGCCGGCGGCGCGATGTACATCGTCGGCGCGGTCTTCTACGGCCTCAAGGCCCCGAACCCGGCGCCGGGCCGGTTCGGCTTCCACGAGCTCTTCCACTCGCTGACGGTGCTCGCGTACCTCTGCCACTGGACGGCGATCCTCGTCGTCGCCCTGGACCCGCCGGTCCACGGAGCCTGAGGGGCGGCACGCCGGCCGGCGCCCGCCGTCGTCGGCGGGCCCGTCCGCTCAGCGGAGGGGTGCCGGAGGCGCGTCGTCGTCCGCGGGACGGCCCGCGTCCGTCGTCGTCCCGGCCGGGCCGTCGGCGGGCGTGACGTCCGGGTCGGACGCGCCCTGCGCCTCCTGCGCCTCGCGCTCGGCGGCGAGCCGCTCGCGGATCTCGCCCCGGTAGCGGGTGCGCCGGACGCGCCGGGTCATGTCGACGACGAGGAGGACGACGACGATCGCGACGACGGCCATCGCGACGAAGCCGACCACGCCGGGCGTGACGAGCTCTTCGGGGACCGTGTTCGCGGGCAGCGTCGGGCGCGGCTCGGGCTGCGCGACCAGGGCGGTGGCGAGGACGGCGGTCGGGGTCACGGGGCCTCCTGGCCTCGGCGGCGGGCGGTGGGACCGGGGCGTTCGACGACGCCCGTGAGGCCGTCGTCGACGATGCCGGCGAAGAGGTCGTCCTCGGGGAGGGCGGTCTCGACGTCGGACTCCACGAGCTGGAAGTCCTCGGTGGGCCACGCGGCGACCTGCAGGTCGTGGGGCCAGAAGAAGAACGGGCTGTCGAGCGGCACCTGGCTGGCGTGGGACCGCAGGGCCTCGTCGCGGACGGCGAAGTGGTCCGAGACGGGCACGTGCGTCGTGGCGAGGTCGGGGCGGGCGCCGATCCACTCGAGCATCTCGGTGAGGCGCTCGACGAGCGGGCTGCCGGGCTGCTCGGCCTGCAGGTGCGCGAGCATCGCGCGGAGCCGCGCCGGGTTCATGATCCGGTCGTAGTAGACCTTCGGCACCCGCCAGGGCTCCCCCGTGCCCGGGTAGCGGTCCGCGTCCGCGGCGGCGCGCCAGGCCTCCATCGAGACCTCGTGCGTGCGGATGTGGTCGGGGTGCGGGTAGCCGCCGTTCTCGTCGTACGTGACGAGCACGTGCGGCCGGAACCGGCGCAGGACCGCCACGAGCGGCTCCGCGCTCGTCGCGAGCGGCACCGTGGCGAAGCCGTTGACCGCCACCGGCTCGCCCTCGGGCGGCAGGCCGCTGTCGGCGTAGCCCAGCCACAGGTGGTCGACGTCCATCGCCGCCCGCGCCCGTGCCATCTCGTGGACGCGCAGGCCCGCGATGTCGCGCTCGGCGTGCGCGCGCGCCTCGAGGGCGTCGTTGAGGATCGAGCCCTGCTCGCCCCCGGTGCAGCTCACGACGAGGACCTGGGCGCCGAGCGCCCGGTAGTGGGCGTACGTCGCCGAGCCCTTGCTCGACTCGTCGTCGGGGTGGGCGTGGACGGCCAGCAGGCGCAGGGTCACGGGGCTCCTCGCGGGACGGGTGGGGCTCTCGGCGGGAGCCCGGTCGGGCGTTGTTACCCTCGTCCCAGGATAAGCGGACGGAGCCTGCACGGATGCCCACCACCGAGACGAGCACGGGCCCGTCGGGCGACCCCTCCGCGGCCGTCGGCGCCGGGCGCGACCGCCTCGACGAGCGGTACGGGCGCTCCCCCGGCCGTCGCCGGCGCCTCCGGTTCCTCGGCGTCGTCGCGGGCGCCGCGGTCGTCGTGGTCTCGCTGCTCTGGGTCGTCTTCGTCGCCTTCGACGGCGACGGGAGCGAGCTGGAGGTGCGGGACACCGGGTACGAGATCGTCTCCGACCGCGCCGTCGACGCCCGGTACACGGTGTCCACCGACCCGGGGACCCCTGTGCGCTGCGCCGTCCAGGCCCTCAACGACGTCCAGGCCATCGTCGGCTGGAAGGTCGTCGACCTGCCCGGCGTCGAGACCCGCAGCACCACCTACACCACGTCGCTCGTCACCACCGAACGGGCCGTGACAGGCTTGATCTACCGGTGCTGGCTCCCGTAAGTTGGGGCGTTCGCGCCCTCTCGGGCGCGGCGACTCACCCTGGACGGAGAGACCCCCATGAGCCCTGACAACGCCACGACGTGGCTGACCACCGACGCCCGCGACCGTCTGCAGGCCGAGCTCGACCAGCTCAGCGGTGAGGGTCGTCGCGAGATCGCCGCCCGCATCGAGGCCGCGCGCGAAGAGGGGGACCTCAAGGAGAACGGCGGGTACCACGCCGCGAAGGACGAGCAGGGCAAGATCGAGGCGCGCATCCGCACCCTCACCGACCTGCTCAAGCACGCCACCGTCGGCGAGGCCTCGGCGGACGGCGTCGTCGCGCCGGGCACCGTCGTCACCGCCACCATCGCGGGCGACGAGAGCACGTTCCTGCTGGGCAACCGCGAGATCATCGCCCCCGGCAGCGACCTCTCGGTCTACAGCGAGACCAGCCCGCTCGGACAGGCCATCACCGGCCTCGCCGTCGGCGCCTCGACCACCTACACCGCCCCCAACGGCAAGGACATCGCCGTCGAGGTGCTCAAGGTCGAGACCTACGTGCCCTGAGCGCCCCCGCTCCCCACGACGGGCCCCGCACCTCGAGGTGCGGGGCCCGTCGTCGTCCGTCGCCGTCCCGGCGGCGTCAGAACGCCGTGTGCGGCGAGAACCCGGCGTCGCGCAGGCGCCGCAGCACCTCGTCGACGTGGTCGGGCCCCCGCGTCTCGACGCTGATCTCGAGCTCGACCTCGCTGATCTGCAGCCCGCGCTCGTGCCGCGTGTGCAGCACCTCGACCACGTTGGCGCCCGCGTCGCTGAGGATCTGCGACACCCGGGTCAGCTGCCCGGGGCGGTCGGGCATGCCGATGCGCATCTTGAGGTAGCGCTCGGCGGCGACGAGCCCGCGCCCGATGACGCGCTCCATCATGAGCGGGTCGATGTTGCCGCCGCTGAGCACGACGACGGTCGTCCCCAGGTCGCGGAGCCGCCCGGTCAGCAGCGCGGCGACCCCCACCGCGCCCGCCGCCTCGACGACGAGCTTCGCGCGCTCCAGCATGACGATGAGCGCCCGGGCGACGTCGTCGTCGCTCACCGTGACGACCTCGTCCACGGTGCGCCGCACGATCTCGAAGTTGAGCACGCCCGGCCGCGCCACCGCGATGCCGTCGGCGATCGTCGGGCGCGCCTCGACGTCGGTCCGCTCGCCCCGCTCGAGCGAGAGGGCGAACGGCGCGGTCGCCTCGGCCTGCACGCCGACGACGCGGACGTGGCGACCCGTGACGGCCTCCCGCTGCGCGACGGCGCTGGCGATGCCCGCGATGAGCCCCCCTCCGCCGATCGGCACGACGATCGTGTCGACGTCGGGGACCTGGTCGAGGATCTCGAGCCCGACCGTGCCCTGTCCGGCGACCACGTCGGGGTGGTCGAAGGGCGGCACGAAGACCGCCCCGGTCGACTCCGCGAAGTCGCGTGCGGCGCGCAGCGCCTCTTCCACCGTGTGACCGCTGAGCACCACGTCGGCGCCGTAGTGCCTGGTCGCCTGCAGCTTCGGCAGCGCGACGCCGACCGGCATGAAGATCGTGGCGGTCACGCCGAGCTCCCGGGCCGCGAGCGCGACCCCCTGCGCGTGGTTGCCCGCGGAGGCCGCCACGACGCCCCGCGCGCGCTCGTCGTCGGTGAGCTGCGTGAGCCGGTGGTACGCCCCCCGGATCTTGTACGAGCCGGTGCGCTGCAGGTTCTCGCACTTGAGGCGGACCGGCGAGCCCAGGATCCCGGCCAGGTACTGCGAGCTCTCCATCGGCGTGGTGCGGACGACGCCGTCGAGCCGCTCCCGGGCGCGCTCGATGTCCGCCAGGGTCGGGCCCGGCAGGTCCGTGGACGAGGCACGGCCGTCGTCCGGGGTCGGCGCCGCGGGCAGCGGCACCTCGGGCGGGGTCTGCGCCTCGGCGGGCGACCAGCCGTCGGCAGGGGTGGCGGGGACGTCAGGCATCGGCAGCCTCTCGGGGCGTGGTCACGTCGGACTCGTCGGGGAAGGGGTCGGCCGTGCGCCATCGGCCGCTCGCCAGGTACTCGACGACCCGGTGCAGCACCGCCATGACGGGCACGGCGAAGAGGGCGCCCGCGATGCCGCCCACGAGGGCGCCCGCGGCGACGCCGAACACCACGGCCAGCGGGTGCACCTCGACGGCGGTGCCCATGACGAACGGCTGCAGCAGGTGGCCCTCGATCTGCTGCACGAGGATCACGACGGCGAGCATGACGACGGCGACGACCCAGCCGTTGTAGACGAGGGCCACGAGGACGGCCACCGCCCCCGTGACGACCGCGCCCACGAAGGGCACGAACGAGCCGAGGAACACGGCGATCGTGATGGGCACCACGAGCGGGAGCCCCAGCAGCAGGGCGCCGAGGCCGATGCCGACCGCGTCGACGAAGGCGACGAACACCTGGACCTTGACGAAGCTCGTGAGGGTCAGCCACCCGGCGGTGCCGGCTCCGTCGACGGCGACGCGGGCGTCGCGGGGCCAGATCCGCACGAACCAGCGCCAGATCGACGGGCCGCCGGCGAGGATGAAGATGGTGGCGAACAACGTCAGCAGCAGTCCCGCCCCCACGTGGCCCACCGTGGTGCCGATGGAGAGCGCACCGCGCAGCAGCGGACCGGTGTCCTGCCGCAGGGCGGCGACGCCGTCCGCGACGAAGTCGTTGATCTGGTCGCCGGTGAGGTGCAGCGGCGACTCCAGCAGGAACCTGCGCAGCCCGTCGTAGGCGACGACCGAGCGGTCGCGCAGGTCGGGCCACCCGTCGGCGATCTGCGTCACCACGAGGACCACGAGGCCCGTGACCACGGTGACGAAGCCGACGATCGTCACGAGGACGGCGAGCCAGCCGGGCCAGCGGTGGCGCCTCAGCCACGACGAGATCGGCACGAGCAGGGCCGAGACGAGCACCGCGACCATGAACGGGATGACGATGATGCGCAGCTGGACCACGAGCCAGACGAAGACCGCCGCGACGGCCACGACGAGCAGGATCCGCCAGGACCAGGCACCGGCGACGACCATGCCCCGGGGCACGCTCGGGTCCGCCGGCGGGGCCGGGCGGGGCGCGGCGGGGGCGGCCGGAGGCGTCGCGTCGGGTCGGGGCGCGGGAGCGCGCCGACCGGACCGGAGGAGCCGCATCATGGGGTCAGTGTAGGGCCGCCCGGCATGCCGTCCCCGGCATGCGACGGGGGTCCGGACTAGGGTCGGCCCGTGCCCCCGGTCCGCCTCACCGTGCCCCTCGCGCGACGCGTCGCCCTCGCCGCCCAGGGCTTCGCCAGACCGCTGCCGTCGCGGGTCGGGGCGCGTCACCTCACCGCCACCGTCGAGCGCCTGGGCCTGCTGCAGATCGACTCGGTGAACGTCTTCGAGCGGAGCCACCACCTGCCCCTCTTCGCGCGCCTCGGCGCGTACGACCGGTCGGCCTTCGACGAGCGCGCGTTCGCCGCCCGCGGCCCCTTCGTCGAGTACTGGGCCCACGAGGCGGCGCTGCTGCCCGTCGCGACGTGGCCGCTCTTCGCCTTCCGGCGCGACGACCACCAGCGTCGCGCCGAGGCCGAGGGCTCCTGGCTGTCCACCAACCCGCGCCTCGCGCGCTGGCTGCTCGACGAGATCCGCGCCGAGGGCCCCCTGCCGGCCAGCCTCGTCGAGCACGAGGCGACCTTGCGGACGGGTCCCTGGTGGGGCTGGAGCGAGGTCAAGCGGGGCCTCGAGGCGCTCTTCCGCACGGGCGACCTCGTGAGCGCGGGACGTCGGCGGTTCGAGCGCGTCTACGCGCTCCCCGAGCAGGTGCTGCCCGACGCCGTCCTCGGCCGCCGGGTGACCCGGGCCGACGCGCACCGCGAGCTCGTGGAGCACGCGGCGCGCGCCACCGGCGTGGCGACGGCGCGCGACCTCGCCGACCACTGGCGCCTCCGCGCCGCCGACGTCGCCCCGGCCGTGCGACGACTCGCCGACGAGGGCGCCCTCGTGCCCGCCGCCGTCGACGGGTGGACGCGGCCGGCGTGGCTGCACGCCGACGCCCGGCGACCGCGACGGGTCACCGCCGACGCCCTGCTCTCACCCTTCGACCCCGTGGTGTGGACCCGCCCCCGGGCGGAGCGGCTCTTCGACTTCCGCTACCGCATCGAGATCTACACGCCCGAGGCGCAGCGCGTGCACGGCTACTACGTCCTCCCCGTGCTGCAGGACGACCGCCTCGTCGCCCGGGTGGACCTCAAGAGCGACCGCGCCGCGCGGGTCCTCCGCGTGCAGGCGGCGTGGCACGAGCGCGACGTGCCCGTCGACGTCCACCGGCTGGCGCGCCTCCTGCACCGGGCGGCGGCGTGGCAGGGCCTCGACGCCGTCGAGGTCACCGGTCGCGGCGACCTGGCGTCCGAGCTGGCGCCCGCCCTGCGGGCCACGACCGACGAGGGCGCCGCAGAAGGCGCCTCACACGGGCACTGAGAGGGACACTGCCCCGCAGGCCCGGCGCCCTGTCCCTGCTCAGAAGGACGTGCCCACGCGACGCAGTCGCGCCACACGGTCGGCGAGCGGCGGGTGGGTGCTGAACAGGCGGTCGATCGCACCCGGCTTCATGGGGTCGCTGATCCAGAGGTGCGACATGGACGTCGACTGCTGCCGCATCGGGCGCCCGTGGGCACCGAGCTTCTCGAGGGCGCGGGCGAGCCCGTCGGGGTACCGCGTCGTGAGGGCGCCGGTGGCGTCCGCCAGGTACTCCCGCTGCCGCGAGACCGCGGCCTGCACCGCGGCCGCGGCGAGCGGCGCGACGACCATGGCGACCAGGCCGAGGACGAGGAACACGGGGTTCGATCCCCCGCCCTGCTGGTTCGAGTTCCGCCCTCCCGTGAGCGAGCTGAAGGACGACATGCGCAGCAGGACGTCGGCGAGGAAGCCGACGGCGACGACGAGCCCGAAGACCATCGTCGAGACGCGGATGTCGTAGTTCGCGACGTGGCCCATCTCGTGCGCCATCACGCCCTCGAGCTCCGAGTCGTCCATGATCTCGAGGAGGCCGGTCGTCGCCGCGACGACCGCGTGCTCGGGGTCACGTCCGGTCGCGAACGCGTTGGGCGCCGGGTCGACGACGACGTAGACCCTCGGCATCGGCAGGCCCATCGTGATGCTGAGGTTCTGCACCGTGCGGTACAGGCGCGGGGCCGTCGTCGCGTCGACCTCGCGTGCGTGGCTCATCGACAGCGCCTGACCGGAGGCGGCGAAGTACTGCACGAGGGCGTACGCGCCGGCGCCGAGCAGGGCGAGGATGCCGATCGACCAGCTGTTCCAGATCACGCTCGCCGCGACCCCGAGGGCCCCCACGATGAGCAGGAACACGAGGACGATGAGCACGGTGTTGCGCTTGTTGCGCGCGACGGCGCTGTACACGGTCGGACTCCCCCGTGGGCGTCAGAACTGGACGCGCGGCGGCTCCGCGATGGCGGAGGGCTGCTCCACCTCGAAGAAGTCGCGCGCGGTGAAGCCGAGCCGGCGGCTGAACAGCGAGTTGGGGAAGACGCGCATCTTCGTGTTGAACTCGCGGACGCCACCGTTGTAGAAGCGTCGCGCCGCCTGGATCTTGTCCTCGGTGTCGACGAGCTCGGACTGCAGCTGCAGGAAGTTCTGGCTCGCCTGCAGCTGGGGGTACGACTCGGCGACGGCGAAGACACCGCGGAGCGCGGTCTGCATGTGCCCCTCGGCCGCGCTCGCCGAGGCGGGGCTCGAGGCGCCGATCGTCTCGGCGCGGGCCTGCGTGACGTCCTGGAACACCTTGGACTCGTGCGAGGCGTACCCCTTGACGGCCTCGATGATGTTCGGGATGAGGTCGGCACGGCGCTTGAGCTGGACGGTGATGTCGCTCCAGGCCTCGTCGACCCGCACCTTGAGGGTGACGAGCGAGTTGTAGGCGGCCCAGAACCAGATGCCGACCACGACGGCGGCGAGGACGACGAGTCCCACGGCGACGAGGACGCCGACGGTGACGGGTTCCATGAGGTGACTCCCTTGTGGTGCGCGGACGGGCGTCACCCGTCGCCGTCAGCACGGCCGGTCGCCCCTCGGACACTCTAGGCGGTCGCGCCTGCGCGCCCGCCGACGCCCGGCGTTCTCGGAGGCGACCGTGACCGGCCCTTGACTCCGCCCCCCGGACGGGGCTCAATGGAGGGACGTGACCGAGCCCCTGCACCCGCCCACGCCCCTCCCGCGCCCGCGCGCGGAGGGCGGTCGTCGTGCGTCAGGGCCCCGGAGGCGCGTGCCGGCCCTCCGCGTCGCCCGCCCGCGCCTCGTGGCGGCCTTCGCCCTCGTGCTCGCCCTCTGCGTGCCGCTCGGCGTCCTGGCCGCCACCGCCCCGGCCTCCGCGCAGCCCTCCCCGGCGCCGGGCGCCCCTGCACCGGCCCCGGGCGGCCCCACCCTCGGCTCACCGACGCCCGTTCCCGGGTCCCTGTCGATCTCGTCGCCGGGCCCGCAGACGTCGAACACGGTGGCGGTCTCGGGCGGTGGGGCGCCGACGGACTCGCGGGTGCACGTGGTCGGCCCGGGCGGGGTGACGGTGTGCCGGACGACGTCGACGTCGACCGACGGCACGTGGTCCTGCAGCGGGCAGGTCGCGAACGGGGCGGACCAGCCGCTCACCGCCCGCCTCGAGGGCACGGGCACGGAGGCGTCGACGACGGTCTCCGTGCTGGGACCGCCCACCGTCCAGGGCGGCGCCCTGGTGCTCGGGCGGGTGTCGGGCACCGCGGAGCCCGGTGCCCGCGTGAGCGTCGGGGCGACCGGTCGGAGCACCGTGACCGGCACCGCCGACGGAGGCGGGGCGTGGTCCGTGCTCCTGCCGGGCTCGGGCTGGCCGTCCGGCAGCTACGACCTGCGCGTGACCCAGTCGACGACGACGGTGCCCGCCGTTCCCGTCTCGGGCGCCGCGACGGCCCGGGTCGTCGTCGACCGGACGGCGCCCGCCGCGCCCGTGCTCACCGCGCCCGCCACCGACTCACGGCTCCCGGCAGGCCGGGTCACCGCCTCGGGGACGGGCGAGGCCGGAGCGACCGTCACGGTCTACGTCGACGGCACCGCCGTCTGCCAGTCCCCCGTCTCTGCGGGCACGTGGAGCTGCACCACCGATCCCCTGCCCGGCGGACGGCACACGGTCCAGGCGGCCCAGGTCGACGCGGCGGGCAACCAGGGGCCGCCCGGCCCGGGGGTCGCCGTGCTGCTCGGCACGGGCGCCGCGACGAGCCCGCCGGGGAGCGCCGGGCCGACGCCCGCCCCGACGGGCGGCGCCGCGCCTCCGGCCGCTCCCGCGCCGTCGCCCACCGAGG
>Ga0265797_10007935_pt1 | contig 14321 bp, 15 predicted proteins | sample P2T30metagenome_FD_192433 | JGI IMG/M metagenome (GOLD analysis project Ga0265797, IMG submission 192433) | Plant litter microbial communities from East Loma Ridge, Irvine, California - P2 T30 | ecosystem: Environmental > Terrestrial > Plant litter > Unclassified | place: USA: California... | reverse complement strand
CGTCGCCATCAAGGCACGAACCGTAAATATGGGCTGACCAATACAGGGTAAGGACATTAATCCCAATGGAGACACCCTGATGAAGAATTCCAAATTGGCTGCCCTCGCTCTCACCGGTCTGTTGTCTGCCGCGTCGCTGAACGCCTTCGCTGCGACGTCGTCCACTGGCAAGACTGATCCAGTCGGCTCGCCGCCAAGCCCTGCCACTCAAGAATCCCAGGATTCCATGGGTACTGGCCTGGACACCAATGGCGGCGCGATCATCGACAACGGCGCCGACCCGCGCACTAAAGGCAATGACACCCAGCGTCAGGCACCCGCTGCCGTGGGCAACGGCAAGATGGGCCCTGGCGTCGACAAAAATGAGCCGAAGATCAACAAGGGCGACGACTCGAATATCCCAGGTGCACCCAAACAACCTGCGCCTTGATACCTCCATGGCCAGAAGGAGTGTTAGCGATGCCTCGTGGAAGCAAAGCGAAATACACCGAAGAACAGAAACGCAAAGCCGCTCATATCGAAGATAGCTATGAGCACAAGGGACTGTCCAAGGACGAAGCCGAGGCGCGTGCCTGGGCTACCGTCAACAAGCAGTCGGGCGGCGGCGAAAAGTCCGGCGGATCCGGCCAGCGTAAAGCGCCGGCAAAGAAGTCTCAGGATCGGCAGGATTCGGCCAAGCGCGCGGCAGCCAGCCGTGAGGGGCATCCTCGCAGCAGCCGCGACTCACTTGAGACGCAAACCAAGGAAAGCCTGCTGAAGGAAGCGCGGGCCAGGGATATTCCCGGGCGTTCGAGCATGCGCAAGGATGAGTTGATCGAGGCGCTGAAAAAAGCCGGTTAGACACAGTTCCAACTGTGGGAGGGGGCTTGCTCCCGATTGCAGTGGGTCAGTCATAGAGGAGTTGGCTGACACACCGCTATCGGGAGCAAGCCCCCTCCCACATTTGGATGTGTGTTTATTCAGTCAGCAATGCATCCACCTCGGCGGTGCCGGGGCACGTCGCTGGCCCCCAGCGTGTCACCGCCAGTGCCGCCGCTGCGTTTGCTCGGCGTGCGGCCTCAAGCGGTTTCAAGCCGTTCGCAAGCCCGGCAATAAATACCCCGGCATGCGCATCCCCCGCGCCATTGCTGTCCACCGCCTGCACCTTGAAACCCGCCACATGCTCGATTTCGCTCCCGCGCCCTACCCAGCAACCCTTCGGCCCATCGCGCACCACCAGCAACGCTCCGGCAGACATTTGTCGATTCAGTTCGGGCAACGCGGCGGCGATACTCGTGGCACCGGTGAATGCCAGGGCTTCCGGGCCATTGCTGGTCCAGATATCGATACGCGGCAACAATGCGCGCATCACGGCTGAGTCCGGTGCCTTGACCAGCGGCCCTGGGTCGAATACCACCACGACCTCGCGCGGCAGCGCCAGCAGCCAGTCGATCAGCGGCTGCGCCTTGCCCTCAAGCAGCAAGCTGTAGCCACTGACGTACACATAGTCATCAGCCTGCGGGACGGTCGACGCCAGATCCACGGCATTCAATTCGCCCTCGGCACCGAGATGGGAAATGAACGTGCGCTCCGTGGTGGCTTCGGTCAGGGCCACGCACAAGCCGGTGTCCTTGCCGCTGCTCGTCGGCAGCGCCATTTCGATGCCTTCGGCGTGCATCGCAGCGCGGGCCAGATCACCGAAGCGACCGGTGCCGTGACGCCCCAGGTACACCACGCAGAGGCCATTACGCCGTGCGGCGGCCATCACGTTAAAGCCGCCGCCGGCCTCGAAGCTGGCCGATCTGGCCAGCACGTCGCCACCCGATGCAGGCAGGGTGTCGAGGGCCATGACCAGGTCGACGATGACCTGCCCGGTATGCAGCAATCTAGGCATTGGCACGCTCGACTGACGCGGGGCGTCGATCGGCAGCGCCGCCCAGTACGGCATACACACCGCCGGCCACCAGGAAGGTGACGATCCAGCCAAGGCCGTTATGGCCCAGCCAGGAGTCAGACAATGGCCCGGCGAACCAGACGGTTTCGGCCGTGGTACCAATGGTGGTGAAACAAAAACCCAGCACGATGGCCAGCGCCCAGGCGCCGAAGGCGCGCCACTCCACGCCGCCGCGATACCAATAGGCGCTGCTGGGGCTGACATCCAGCAAATCCTTGGGGCTGTAGTAGTGACGGTGAATCAGGTCGACCACGAAAATCCCCACCCAGGCGGTAATCGGCACCGCCAGCAGCGAGATGAAGGTAATGAACGGACCGTAGAAGCTCTCGGCGATCAGCATGAAATAAATGGAGCCGGCGAAAATCGCCACGATATCGACGATCACCGCATGCACACGCTTGACCTTCAAGCCCAGGGTCAGGGTGGTGAGGCCGGCGGAATACACCGACAGGTTGTTCGATAACAGCAGCCCACCGAACGCAGTGATCAGGTACGGCACCGCCATCCAGGTCGGCAGCATGTCGCGGATCGCAATGATCGGGTCCGTGGCCGAAGCCAGGTCGTTGTTACCCACCGACAACAGGCCACCCAGGGTGATCAGCAACACCAGCGGGATGCCCGCGCCGAACGCGGCAGAAGCCACCAGGCGCACGGCCTTGACGCTGCGATGCTGGTAACGCGACATGTCGGCACCCGCGTTGGCCCAACCGATGCCGGTGCCGGCCGCCATGGTGCCGACGCCGATGATCATGGCGCTCAAAGGCGCCGGAGTGGCGTTGAATACCGCGCTCCAGTCGATGGTGGCGCAGAGGAAACCGCCCACCAGAATGTTCAGGGCGCCGAACACGTAGGTCGCCCATTTCTGGATCACCAGCAAGGTGGCGTTGCCCAGGCCGGAAACGGCCAGGGTCAGCAGCACGAAAAGGCCGATGAAGATCAGGGTGAGCATCGGTGCGCTTTTGGCCTGCACCGGCGAACCGAACAGGATCGAGCACAGCGACAGCAGCACAAAGGCCGCCGTGGTGGTGTTAACCGTTTCCCAGCCCAGGCGCGACATCAGCGACACCAGGGTCGGCCCGATATTGCCGCGTACGCCGAAGATGGCGCGGGACAAGGTCAGGCTGGGCGCACGACCACGGCGGCCGGCGATGGAAATAATGCCCACCACCGCGAAGGAACCGGCAGCACCCAGGATCGCCACGATAATCGCCTGCCAGATCGCCAGGCCGCGAAACGCAACCAGCGTGGCACCGAGCGGCAAGCCGAGGATGCTGATATTGGCCGCGAACCATACCCAGAACAGCTGCAGCGGATGCCCGTTGCACTCGCCCTCCGGGACCGGTTCGATGCCGCGCGTTTCCAATTGCCCGACGCTTTGGCCGGAAGAGGTGCTGCTCATGGGAGTGCTCCTGGTGCCTGTATTATTGTGGTTGTGGCAACGCTTCAATCATTCAACGCAGTGCGAGCAGGTTTTGAATCAGCGGTTGCAGGTCCAGGCCATTGACGCGCTGGACCTGCTCGACCATCTCCGGCGGCCAGCACCGCAAACCCAGACAGGCACCGAGCATGGCACCAAGGATCGCGGCGATGGTGTCAGTGTCGCCACCCAGGCTCGCGGCCAGGCACAACGCCTCGAAGGCGCTCATGTCGCCCGACGCCACTTGCTGCGCGAGGGCGAACGACACCACTACCGACTCCTGGGAGGCGACGGAGGTCCCAATCAGCTCATAGAGCAAGTCGGTGAACAGGGCCTTGTCGCCACTGCCCACGCTCAGGGTGCGCGCCCAACTGATGCGCGTGGACATGCGTCCGCCGGCAACCCAGTGGCCGTGGTGCTCCGCCTGTTGTGCAACCTGAGTGCCGATGTTCAGCGCTTCGCCCAGGTCCACGCCGTTGATGCCGGCCGAGACCACCGCCGCCACCGCGGCCGCGCTGGCAATGCCCAGGCTGGTGTTATGGGTGACCTGGCAGGCCTGGATCACCGACTGGATAAACCGCGTCGGGTCGCTGACGTCGGCGGCAATGCCCACCGGCGTGATGCGCATGGCCGCGCCATTGGTCGTACCGTAGCGCCCGGATTCTTCGGGTGTATGCCCGGCGAGGATCATGTCGATAGCACGCTTGGTGGACGGCCCGAGCAGGTCCTGGGAACCCTTGGCGCGCATGGCCGCTTCCCAGTCGATCAGGCGTTGGGCGAGCACGGTGGGTTCAATCCTGCCGTGGCCCTCCACCAGCAACTCAGCGACCAGGATTGCCTGTTCGGTGTCATCGGTAATGGAACCGGCGGGCATGTTTGGCGCGATGGGCTGGTCGGGGCCAGCGCTTTGCAAGGTGGTGATCGCCCCGAAACGCTGGCGGACTTGCTCACGGCTCAAGGATTGCGTGGGCATGCCCAGCGCATCGCCCAGGGCCAGGCCATAAAACGCGCCGAGCGCGCGGATCTCAGCAGTCATGTGGACGCCCCGAATTGCAGGTGCAAACGAAAGTGCAGCGGGTCGAGCAAGCTTTCAACATGCTCCATGAAGCGCTCACGCCGGTCATAGGTGGTACGCGAAGCCTTGAGAAACACCGTCCCGGCCGGACGCCCGAGCAACTGGGCATCGTCATCGCTCAGGGCCTCGGCGCCGATCCATTGGTCACCTGCGGCGCCCACATAGCCGTAGGCCGCCAGGGTGATGGTCAGGGAATTGTCGATCAGGCCGGTGCGGGGCAGGCTTTCCAGATCTGCACTGGCAGGCATCAGCGAGCGCTCCAGCGACACCGGGGTACCGTCGGCCGCGCGTCGGCAACGGTCGAGGGCTATGAACTGTTCGGTGCCGAAACGGCTGAACAGGTCCGGGCGCGTCACCGCTTCAAAGCGCAGCACCTCGGTGCTCACCTGTGCGCCTGTATCCGCCAGGGCCTGGGCCCAACCTTGGCGCTGGTCGAGCACCATGCCATCAAAGGTGACGATGGAGCCGACACCGCTTTGGGTGGCAATGTAGTTGCGCCGCTTGAGCTCAGCCAGCGCTTCGCGCAGCGTGCCACGACTGACCGCAAACTCCTCGGCGAGTTGATGCTCACCGGGCAACAGGAAACCGTCGGCCATCACTCCACCTTCGATACGGCGGATGAGCTCGTCGACGACGCGTTTTTTCTTATCGAATCGAACATGTCTAATCATGTACAAATTGATAACCGAAAGCTGCGGTTTGCAGCAAGCGAATTATTCCAGGGAATTCAAAAAACCGACCTCAGGGCTCCAGGCCAATCGGGAAAAACTCCCCGTTGCTCCATACGCCAAGCCAGTTGTGACCGTTGATCGGACGGCTCACGGCCAGTTCGACCAATTGGTAGAACACGTTGCGGTGCACCAGGGCTTCGAGGTTACTGCGCACCCGCAGGTAAGGCGCCGGTTCCTCGGTGAGCGGATCGATCACCACACGCAGGGGATGTTCGGCGCCCGCCTCAACCTGTTCGTCGACATGGGTGGTAAACCGCAGCACCTGGCTTTCGCCCTGCCCTTGCACCTCGAGCGTGACGGCGACAAAGGGCGCGTCATCAACCTTGATGCCGACCTTTTCAACCGGTGTCACCAGGAAATAATCATCGCCATCGCGGCGAATGATGTTGGAGAACAACTTGACCATGGGTTTGCGCCCGATCGGCGTGCCCTGATAGAACCAGGTGCCGTCACGGGCGATGCGCATGTCGATATTGCCGCAGAAATCCGGGTTCCACAGATGCACCGGCGCCGGCCCTTTGCCTTTGGGCAGTTGCGCCAATAGATCATTGGCCTTGGCGGTATCGGTCATGGAGGTCTCCTTTTCAGGCTTACTGATCACTCATGCCCAGCAACCCGCGGGCGTATTGGGCCAGGGGCCGGGCAATCAGATCTTGTGGCGTGTTGTCGTGGAACGTCAGTAAACCGCCACGACTGCGAATGCGTGCAGTATCAATCAAATACTGGGTACTGGTCTCGATCAACATGATCTGGATCACACCGCTGTCCAGGCCGAGGCGGTCCAGGGCTTGCTGATCGGTCCACTCATCGGCGTTGCCGATACGGTCATCGGCTGCCGCGAAACGGCAATACAGCAAGTAATGAGCCCCCGCCGCACGCGCTTCGGACATGGCCTGTTCCAGTCCTTCGGGCTGACGGGCACGACGCACCATGGGGAAGTATTCAACGAAGCCGTTGAACGCTTCCTCGGCCACCACGTTCGGTCGCGGATAGGCGCTGCCAGGCGGCACGAACGCGCCCTGGGCGATAAACACAAAGGAGTCCGGCTGGATACGGACCGACGCGGTGCGGCGGGTATCACTGTGGTCGAGCAAGCCGGCGTCGCTCATCTGATAGCGGGTGCCTTCGGCCATATCGCTGACGGTCATGCAACCACTCAGCGCCAACGACACCAGCAACAAAACCAGACTACGCATCCTATTCCTCCAGAAGCCGGTGACGGAAAACCGGCGAATGGGCGTGAGATGCAGAATTTGCGCCAGCTTGGATCAAATGTGGGAGGGGGCTTGCTCCCGATAGCGGTGTATCAGCCAGCTTATCTTTAACTGACACACCGCTATCGGGAGCAAGCCCCCTCCCACAGGGGATCTGCGCTGACTGACTGGCATTAGGGCAAGCACATTGGAGCAAATCAGCCGCCGATGATCTTCATCACCGTTGCGCCACCCGAGAAAGCGACTTCCTGCTTGTCGCCCAGCGCCTTCATCAGCAAACCCTGCAAGGCCGGCAGTGCCTGGTGGCGAGGCTTGTCCAGCAGGTCGCCGACGTAGTGACGATTGCTCGAAGACAGGCAACCGTGCAACCAGCCCGTAGAGGACAGACGCAGGCGCGAACAGGTGCGGCAGAACGGCACGCTTTCATTGGCAATCACGCCAAAGAAGCCCTTGCCCGGCACCTCATAGCGCACAGCGGTGGCGTCGACCGGAGCATTGGCCTGCAGGTATTCGTGGTGTTCGCCGATCAGGCTGAGCAGTTGTTGCAGGCTGACAAATTGCTGCAGGAACGCGTTGGAGTCTTTCGCCAAGTGCCCCATGCGCATCAATTCGATAAAGCGCAGCTCGTAGCCCCGCTCCAGGCAGTAATCGAGCAACGGCATTACCTGGTCCAGGTTCTGGCCGCGCAGGGGCACCATATTGACCTTGATCTTGATTCCGGCCGCGCGGGCCTGGTCCATACCGTCGAGCACAGTGGCCAGGTCGCCACCGCGGGCGATACTGCGGAAGGCGTCGGCATCCAGGGTGTCGAGGGAAACGTTGATGCGCCGGATGCCCGCGTCCACCAGCAGCGGCAGCTTGCGTGCCAGTAACTGGCCATTGGTGGTCAGGCTGATATCGCTGAGCCCCATCTGCCCCACGGCGCCCATGAAGGCTTCCAGCTTGGGACTCACCAACGGCTCACCGCCGGTAATACGCAGGCGATCGATGCCAGCCGCCTCGATCAGGTAAGCCACGCCTCGCGCCATGGCTTGTGCCGAGAGTTCGTCCTGGGCAGCCACCAGCCGCTTGCCATTGGGCACGCAGTAGGTACACGCGTAATTACAGGCTGAGGTCAGGCTGATCCGCAAATTGCGAAACCGCCTGCCTTGACGATCAACGATCATGAACCACTCCGGCAGAGGATTTTACGAGGGCGCACTAGAAGCTGACTTATTAATCAGCTTTTAGCAAGGTCCTTGCCTGAGTATATTCCTAGGGTACTGCGCCTGGCAGTAAATCATTGAGTCATCAGCGTGGCGAATGACTCAGGCAGCAGGCGCTTCGCCAGCTTTTTCAGGGCCGGGCAACTCTGGGCTGTGCTTGCGCTTGTTGCCCATGCGCACGCCGATGTCCATCAGGAACTGAAAGAACCCTTCCTGATCTTCCAGCACATTGCTCCAGAACGGCGAGTGGTACAGCGCCACGGCGCCATGCACCAGCGCCCAGGCGGCGCAGTAGTGGAAATAGGGAGGCACGTCTTCGAGCTTGCCTTCGCTGATGCGGCCCTTGATCAGCAAGGTGAGGCGCTCAAAGTTCGAGGCGCGGATCTTGTGCAGCTCCTCGACCATTTCCGGTACTTGGTGGCCCTTGACCACCTTTTCTTCCAGACGGTCAAACAGGCGGTAGCGCTGCGGATCGCGCATGCGGAACTCGAAATACGCGCGAGACAAGGCCTCTTTGTCCTTGTCGACATCGGCCGAATGCAACAGCTCGTTCAAGTCACGCTCGTAGTCGAGCATCAGGCGCAGGTATATCTCGGCCTTGGACTTGAAGTGTTTGTAGATCGTGCCTTTGCCGATACCCACGGCATCCGCGATCATCTCGACGGTGACGCTGTCTTCGCCTTGTTCGAGGAACAATTTGAGTGCGGTGTCGAGAATTTCCTGCTCACGGCGGCGAAACTCACGGACCTTACGGGGTTCTTTATGCATGAGGAAGAGGTCTGCACAGGTCGGAATAGGGGGGGTTGCGCACGCCGTTGATACGTGACGATACGATTTACCCGATGCGAGGGATTATCCCGACTGAACGGTCGTTGGGCAACGCCTATGTGAACCGGTTATGCACTTTACTTTCAGTACGCCAACGATTTCAGCGATATCAGTCAGAAACAGTACGTGACACTTGAGCCCGCGCATCAGGCCCAATGAGAACTCAAGCGAAGAACGCGTATTCCAAATCTGTTTAAAAATCGATCAATCGCGACTGGACTGAATCCGATAGTGATCAATACTTCAACTGTCGGCGCGACATCTCCCCCAAGTGAAGCGTCGACCTGGGTACCGACGGACTGTGTGCCCTTGTTTTACTCCTAATGGTCTTAGCCCGGATTCACCCCCCAGAACCCGGGTTTTTTTTGCCCGCGATTTGGTAACAATCAGCCGGCCACATGGGCCAGTGGAAACAAACGCCTGAAATTCTCGGTGGTCTGCTCGGCGAAGCGCTCATAGGACTCACCGCGCAGCATCGCCAGATAATCCGCCACATCGCGCACATACTCCGGCAGGTTCGGCTTGCCGCGATGGGGAATCGGCGCCAGGTACGGCGAGTCGGTTTCCACCAGCAGCCGGTCGGCAGGCACCTGGCGGGCGACATCACGCAGGGCGTCGGCATTGCGGAAGGTCACGATGCCCGACAGGGAAATATAGAACCCCAGGTCCAGGGCGGCCTTGGCCATCTCCCAATCTTCGGTAAAGCAATGCAACACACCCGCCTGCGGCAGCGCGGCTTCACGTAACAGGGCCAGGGTATCGGCACGTGCGCCGCGGGTGTGGACGATCACCGGTTTGCCGGTCCGTTGCGCGGCGTGCAGGTGCAGGCGGAACGAGGCCTGCTGCAGCTCGGCGGCTTCGGGTTCGTAGTGGTAATCCAGTCCGGTTTCGCCAATAGCGACGACGCGCGGGTGATTGAGTTCGCCCAGCAGCCAGTCCAAGGCCGGTGCTTCGCCGGGTTTGAGATCCAGCGGGTGGATACCCACCGAACAATCCACATCGGCGTAGCGATCAGCAAGGGCTTTGACGTCGGCGGCGTTTTCAGCGCTGACGCCGATGCACAGGAAGTGCCCTACCCCGCGCTGGCGCGCAGCTTCAAGGGCGGCGTCAAGGGAGCCGCCGTGCTGAGCGAGGTCGAGGCGATCAAGGTGACAGTGGGAATCTACGAGCATGGGCCTCTACAACTTGAGTGACGGAACGTGTCTGGCCAACGATACACCCGCCGGCCATGGAAATTAACGCCGACCGAGCAGGCCGACCCACTGCACCAGCAGCGCTTCGAGCAACAGCACGCGGTTGAGGTTGGCCTTGCCGAGCACTTTCTGGCGCTGGGCGAGAATCCAGTCCTGGAGGGTCAGTACCTTGTCCTGGGCGCTTTTCTGCGCCAGGTACTGCACTACTTTGCGCATGTCCGGCAGGCCCAGGCCGTTTTCGTCCTGGGTCAACTGGTAGCGCAGGATCAGGCTGGACCAGTCGCAGAACCAGTCGAACAGCAGCAGCAGGGGAATGTCTTTCCAGGCGGTTTCAGCCAGCTGGGTGGCGGACATTTCCTGTTTGATGAGCTTTTTTACGCCCTCGACCACCAGCGCGCGCTGCTCACGCACGCCTTGGGCCTGCAACTTCACCGCCGCCAGGGGAGAACCGGCTGCCAGGGTCAACAGTTCAACCCGTTCTTCCTGACTGCACTCCGGCAGCGCCTGCGCCAGCCACTCAAGGCTCATGGCCTCGCTCGGCAGCGGGCATGCCTGCTGCACGCAACGGCTGCGAATCGTCGGCAACAAGCGGCTGGACTGATGGCTCACCAGCAACAGCACGGTGTCGCCGGACGGCTCTTCAAGACTTTTGAGCAAGGCGTTGGCCGCGTTGATGTTCATCGCCTCCACCGGCTCGATCAGCACCACTTTGCGCCCGCCCATCTGCGCGGTCTGCACCACGAAGCTGACGAGGTCGCGTACCTGGTCGACCTTGATAGCCTTGTCTGCTTCTTCAGGTTCCAGCAAATAGTTGTCGGGGTGGCTGCCAGCCTTCAGCAACAGGCAGGATTTGCACTCGCCGCACGCATCCAGATTGACCGGGCGCTGGCATAACAAGCTCGCCATCAAGCGCTCAGCCAGAGCGCGTTTGCCGATGCCTATCGGGCCATGCAGCAAATAGGCGTGGGTGTGCTGGGCACGGCCGGCCAGTTGCTGCCAGAGGCCGTCCTGCCACGGGTAGGCTTCAGCCACGGGCGCGCTCCAGAAGGGTGGGCAGCAGCGCATCGATGGCTTGTTGCACCTGAGCCAGCGGCTGGGCCGCGTCGAGCAGGTAGTAGCGCGCAGGCTCCGCCTTGGCACGCTCGAGGAACGCGCTGCGTACGGCGTCGAAGAAACCCTGGCCTTCCAGCTCGAAACGATCCAGGCGGCCGCGGGCGCTGGCGCGGGCCATCCCCACTTCCACCGGCAGGTCGAACAGCAGGGTCAGATCAGGACGCAGATCCGCCTGCACGAAGGTTTCCAGCGTCGCAATACGCTCCAGGCACAACCCACGGCCACCACCCTGGTAGGCGTAGGTGGAGTCAGTGAAACGGTCGCAGATCACCACGGCACCGCGTGCCAGGGCCGGTCGGATCACCTCGGCCAAATGCTGCGCACGGGCGGCGAATACCAGCAGCAGCTCGGTGTCCGGGTTCATCGCCTCGTCACCCGGCGTCAGCAGTACCTCACGGATGCGCTCGGCCAGCGGCGTACCGCCGGGCTCGCGGGTCAACACCACTTCGACGCCCGCGGCACGCAGGCGCTCGGCCAGGTAATCGCGGTTGGTGCTTTTGCCGGCGCCTTCCGGGCCTTCGAGGGTCATAAACAAGCCAGTCACAGGCAGTCCTTAGTCAGAGTCATTGCGGGCTTTGCGGGGCGCTGGTGTCCGGCGTGGACTCTGCCGGTACGTCAACAGGTGGCACCGTGCCTTCCAGCGGCTTGGCTGACGGAACCGGGCTGGATCGGTAATCGGCGCGACGCTTGAGCTGGAATTCACGCACGGCGGCATTATGCGCATCCAGGTCGTCCGAGAAAACATGGCTGCCGTCGCCACGCGCAACGAAATACAGGCTGCTGCCCGGCACCGGGTTCAGCGCGGCATGAATCGCCTCGCGGCCGACCATGGCGATGGGGGTCGGCGGCAGGCCGGCGATCATGTAGGTGTTGTAGGGGTTGGCTTCCTTGAGATGGGCGCGGGTCAACTTGCCGTTGTAGCGCTCGCCCAGGCCATAGATCACCGTGGGATCGGTCTGCAGCATCATGCCCAGCTTCAGGCGACGCACAAACACGCCGGCAATTTGCCCGCGCTCTTCGGGCACACCGGTCTCTTTTTCTACCAGGGAGGCCATGATCAGGGCTTGATAAGGTTCGGTGTAAGGCGCATCAGCGGCGCGTTTGCTCCACTCCTGGGCCAGCACGTCATCGAGACGGTTGTAGGCTTTTTTCAGGAATTCGACATCGGTCATGCCCCGCACGAAGCGGTAGGTGTCGGGAAAGAACCGCCCTTCAGGGAACACGCCAGGATGGCCGAGCTTGTCCATCACTTCGCTGTCACTGAGGCCCGCGAGGCTTTGCACGATCTTTTCATGCTTGGCCAGGGCCGAGCGCACCTGACGAAAATTCCACCCCTCCACCAGCGTCAGGCTGTATTGCACCACTTCCCCACGCTGCCACAGACCGATCAGGCCTTCGGCGGTCAGGCCAGGGGTCATGCGATATTCCCCGCTGTGCAATGGCTGGCCCTCGAGGTTGAAGCGCCAGTACAGACGCAGCCAGAAGGCACCCTCGAGCACACCATCAGCTTCCAGGCGATTGAAGGTGCCAGTGGGCGTTGCCCCTGCCGGCACATCGAGCAATTGCTCCTGGGTCAGATGCAACGGCTGTTTCAAGGCAGCGTTGTATTTCCAGGCAGAAAAGCCCAACACCAAAACCGCCGAGAACAGACCGATCAGCAGCAGTACAACCAGTTTTCGTATCAACTCAAATATCCAATAGCGCGCGAACAATACCCTGCAGTTTACGGGTGAGCGGCCCAACCGACCAGCTCATCCCCGCGTACTCGCGTACCGGCCAGATGCCATAAACGCTGTTGCACACAAAGACTTCATCGGCTTGCTGCAATTGCTCAAGGCTGATGTCGGCCACGGCCAGCGGGATGCTCAGGGCATCTGCCTGAGCGAGAATCTCGGCGCGCATCACACCGGCAACGCCGCAACGCGTCAGATCAGCGGTTAGTAACAAGCCGTTGCGCACCAGGAACAGGTTGCTGAACACGCCTTCGATGACGCGACCGGATATATCCAGCATCAAGCCTTCGGCATGCTCGGCATCACGCCATTCGGCGCGGGCAATCACCTGCTCAAGACGATTGAGGTGCTTGAGCCCGGCCAGCAACGGTTGTTCGGCCAAGCGCGTGGCGCACGCGAACAGGCGGATGCCCTCGGTGGCATGGGATTGGGGATAAGCGGCAGGCGGACTGCCCTGCAAGATACGGCGCACAGCGGCATCGGGGTTGATGCCATAACCCCGCTGGCTGTCGCCACGGGTCAGGATCAACTTGAGCACGCCATCGTCAAGGGCGGCGGCATAGGCGAGCACCTCGCTACGCACCAGAGCGTGATCCCCCGCCAGTGCGAGGCGCCTGCAACCTTCCTGCAGGCGCTGCAGGTGACGGTCAAGCAGCAGCGGCTGCCCAGCCTTGACCGCGATGGTTTCAAACACACCATCGCCGTACGCCAGGCCGCGATCTTTCAGGGGCACGCTGTCCGCTGGCTGACCGTCGACCCAGCTGTGCATCACTCGGCGAACCGGCGGAACACCAGCGAGCCGTTGGTGCCACCAAACCCGAACGAGTTGGAGATCACCACGTCGATCGGCATCGGTTGCGCTTCGTGCGGCACGAAGTTCAGGTCGCACCCTTCGTCCGGCTCGTCAAGGTTGATGGTCGGCGGAGCGACCTGGTCCTTGATGGCCATCACGCTGAAGATCGCCTCGACCGCGCCCGCCGCACCCAGCAGATGGCCGGTCATGGACTTGGTGGAGCTGACCGCAAGCTTATAAGCGTGCTCGCCGAATATCGATTTGATAGCTTCCGCTTCCGCGAGGTCGCCGGTTGGCGTCGAAGTGCCATGGGCGTTGATGTACTGCACTTGGTCGGCGTTGACCTTCGCATCGCGCAGGGCGTTGGTGATGCAACGTGCAGCACCGGCACCGTCGGACGGCGGCGAGGTCATGTGGTAGGCGTCGCCGCTCATGCCAAAGCCGATCAGCTCGGCATAGATGGTGGCACCGCGCGCCTTGGCGTGCTCCAGCTCTTCCAGTACCAGGGCACCGGCACCGTCGGACAGCACGAAACCGTCACGGCCCTTGTCCCAGGGACGGCTGGCGCGGGTCGGCTCGTCGTTGCGGGTCGACAGCGCACGGGACGCGCCGAAGCCGCCCATACCCAGGCCGCAGGCGGCCATCTCGGCGCCACCGGCGATCATCACGTCGGCCTCATCGTAGGCGATGTTGCGCGCCGCCATGCCGATGCAGTGAGTGCCCGTGGTGCACGCCGTTGCGATGGCGTAGTTAGGCCCCTGTGCGCCCAAGTGGATGGACAGGAAACCGGAAATCATATTGATGATCGAGCCCGGCACGAAGAACGGTGAAATTCGACGGGGGCCGGAATCGTGCAGCGTGCGACTGGTTTCTTCGATATTGGTCAGACCACCAATGCCCGAACCCATGGCCACGCCGATACGGTCACGGTTGGCGTCGGTCACTTCAAGGCCGGCATTACGCACCGCCTGAAAACCGGCTGCCAGGCCGTACTGAATGAACAGGTCGAGCTTGCGGGATTCCTTGACCGAGAGATATTCCTCGACATTGAAGCCCTTTACCGAGCCGCCAAAACGGGTGGAATAG
>Ga0265797_10007933_pt1 | contig 14322 bp, 7 predicted proteins | sample P2T30metagenome_FD_192433 | JGI IMG/M metagenome (GOLD analysis project Ga0265797, IMG submission 192433) | Plant litter microbial communities from East Loma Ridge, Irvine, California - P2 T30 | ecosystem: Environmental > Terrestrial > Plant litter > Unclassified | place: USA: California... | reverse complement strand
TCCGGTGGATATTGATGCGGCTGCGCGATGCGGTCCTCAAGCACAAGAAGCGGTATCCGGCGCTGGTTCCATCGGCCAAGGGCGCGGATCACAAGAAGAACATCCCCGACCACCCGCTGGGCGCCACCGGGCAGCAACACCCGGCCAAGGGCGACGCCAATGCCTGCAAGCTGTGCCCCGCAAAAGGCGGCACCGCGCACTCGATCAGCTTCGCTACCGGCGCCGAAACCTTTACCCACACTGACTTCGTACTGGATGCGCCGCTCCCCATCGCCTGGAGCCGCACCTACCGCAGCCAGTTGAGCGCCTATGACAGTGGCAATCTTGGAGCGCGCTGGCTAACCCCATACAGCACCCGCATCGACGTCATCAAGCAGGGCAAGCCCACCGCCCTGCTCTATCACGCCGCCGACGGTCGCAGCCACCGGTATCCGTGGCTGGGTATCGGCCAGCGGCACTATGATCCGGTCGAGCAGATCACGCTCACCCGCATGAGCGCCACCCTGCTCACGCTCGACTTCGGCAAGCCCCTGCCCGAGGGCGCGCCCAGTGCCTGGCGCGAAACCTATGAGCTGGTCGACACGGTGCGCGCCAAGGCAGCGCAGATGGGCAAGGAGCATTTTCGGCTGATTGCACTGCACGCCCGTGACGGCGCCGCCCTCGGCCTGCGCTACGACCACGTTGTCGTTAATGGCCCGTGTGCCGGGGAGGAGGTGCTCAGTGACATCATCAGCAAGCAGGGCGAAGTCGTGGTCGCCCATGCCGGCACCCAGATCGATGCCGACAGCGGCTGCATCCGCGCGCTGTGGGAGATCAAAGAGGGCAAGCTGCTGCGCCAACTCGCTGCCTATGATTACGACGAGTATGGCGACCTGATCCGTGCTCAAGAGGAAAATGGCGCTGCCTGGCAGTACCAGTACGACCGCCACCTCGTCACCCGCTATACCGACCGCACCGGGCGCGGCATGAACCTCGCCTACGACACCCGCATCGACAGCGGCGCCAATGCCAAGGCGATCCGCGAGTGGCTTGATGACGGCAGCAACGACACCCGGCTTGAATGGGACAAGAACATTCGCCTGACCTACGTCACCGACGCGCTTGGTCACGAGACCCGCTACTACTACGACATCGCCGGCTACACCTACCGCGTCGTGCATCCGGATGGGCGCGAGGAATGGTTCTATCGCGACGAGGCCAAGAACGTTGTCCGCCATATCGATGCCGATGGCAGCAGCGAGCATTATAGTTACGATGCGCATGGCAACCTGCTCACCCACACGCGCGCCGATGGCAGCCAGGTCCACTTCGAGTATGACGGCCAGCACCGCATCACCGGCATCCGCGATGGTGAAGGCGGCACTTGGCGGCGTGAATACAATGCCCAGGGTCACCTGGTCGAAGAAATAGACCCGCGCGGCAACAAGACCCAATACGCGTACGACAAGACCGGCCAGCCCATCGAAGTCACCGATGCCAAGGGTGGTGTCACGAAACTTGTCTACACCTCTGACGGCCAGCTCGCTGGCTTAACCGACTGTTCCGGACACAGTAGCCAGTGGGAATATGACGACCGCAAGCGTCTGCTTAAAAGCATCGACGCTGCCGGCAATGTCACCCGTTATCGCTACACGCCGCTCAGTGCCGACACGCTGGCGCAAGCGCACAGCGAAGGCAGCGACAGCGGCAATTATCCGGGCCAGCTCGAAGCCGTCATCCACCCCGATGGCAGTCAGGAGCAGCTACGGCATGACGCCGAAGGCCGGCTGCTTGCGCATACCGACCAGCTTGCGCGCACAACCGCCTACCGCTACACCGCGGCCGGAATGATCGCGAAGCGCATCAACGCTCTTGGACATGGCCTGCACTATCAGTGGGATGCGCTCGGCCGCCTGTCCGCGCTGGAAAACGAAAACGGCAGCGTCTACCGCTTTCGGTACGACCCGGTTGGCCGTCTGCTGCAGGAACAGGGCTTCGATGGTAAGACCACCGAGTATCGCTATGACGAAGCCAGCGGCGTGCTGGCGGAGACCGTCGAAGCCGGCGTGACCACGCGGCTTGACTTCGATCCCATGGGCCGGCTCGTGCAACGCCGGGCCGCAGCCCCCGGCCAGCCGGAGCAAATTGAAACCCTGGCCTACAACGCCAATGGCCAGCTAATCGAAGCGCAGAACGAACACGCCAGGCTGCAATGGTTCTACGACGCTGCTGGCAATCTGGTGCGCGAGCACCAGCACTACCAGGGCCCGTTCCATCCAGACAAGCGCACTGCGGTCTGGCATCACCATCACGACGAAATCAACCAGCGCATCGGCACCATCCGCCCCGACGGTCACCGTATCGAATGGCTGACCTACGGCGCCGGCCACGTGCATGGCTTGCTGCTCGACGGACAAGAGCTGGTCTCCTTCGAGCGCGACGCGCTGTACCAGGAAACCAGCCGCACCCAGGCCAATGGCCTGATGCAAACGATGAAGTATGACCCGGCCGGCCGCCTGATCGAACAGCAGCTTGGCGCCATTGCACAGGTCAGCCGGAAGGATCAGCCTTTTTACCCCGACGCGTACCGTCCCGACGTCCAGGTCGGCATGCAGGCCGCGATCAAGCGCTGCTACCGCTATGACCCATCTGGCCAACTCACCAGTGTCGAAGATAGCCGGCGCGGCCACATCGACTACCGCTACGACCCAGTCGGGCGGCTGCTGGCGGCAAACAGCGCAATGGGCCATGAAACCTTCGCGTTCGATCCGGCTGGCAACATCCAGGCAGCTGATAGCTCGCAGCCGGAACCCATTACCCGCCGCCCTACACTGCCAAAGTTGCTGGACAACCTGCTCAAGGAATATGCCGGTGTCAGCTACCGCTATGACGAACGCGGCAATCTCGTGGAACGCGTGAAGAACGGCAAGCGGTCCGAGTATGCATGGGATGCGTTCAACCGGATGACCCGCGCCACGACGTGGAACGGCGTCACTGCTTATGCATACGATCCGCTGGGACGACGCATCGCCAAACACAGCCAGGCGATTGAAGGCACTGCTTTCCGGGAGGCGACCAGGACAATTTACGGCTGGGATGGCGACACGTTGGCGTGGGAAAGTAGCGTGCACGAAGGCCATACAGCGGTTGAACGGACGGTGCACTATGCGTACGAGCGCGACAGCTTTGTGCCGGTGGTACAGGCTGCCCGAAATCAGGCTTTGCGGCTAGTGCCTACCACCGATGTCAAGGCGCTGATGGCGGGCAACGACGGCAAGTATGACCTTATGCTTGATCCGCTATGGAACGGCAAGTCGGAGCAGGAAGCGGCCCCGTTCAGTAAGGATGAGATCGCCTTCTATCAGTGTGATCATCTGGGTACACCGCAGGAGTTGACCGACCATGAAGGCAAGGTTGCGTGGTCGGCGCAGCACAAAGCATGGGGGCAAGCGAAGCAGGCAATCAGCGTGGCGGCGCACAGGGCCGGGATACGGAATCCGATACGGTTCCAAGGGCAGTACTTTGATGAAGAAACCGGGCTGCACTACAACCGGTACCGGTACTACGATCCCGACACAGCAAGATACCTTACCCAAGATCCGATCGGGCTTAACGGCGGCAATAACCTCTATAAGTACACGCTTAATCCAACTGGCTGGATAGATCCATTGGGACTCACCACATGCCCAAGAATTCCAATCAAAAATAACTCGGCAAGAAACCTTTTGAAAAAGCGGGGACTTTCAGAAATGCAGCAGAAAGAGGTAGTAAGTAGCTTTGATGGTCAAATATTTGCTTCTCAAGGACGCGCCGATGAGCAATTTGTCATTACAGAATCCGTTGCCGGAGCAGCATCAGGAGTATTCGTAACCCGCTGCTCTGCTGGAGGAACGCCTGCGGAAAGACGCCAAAAACTTGCGCTTCCACCAAGTAATACAGCCGAATTTGAAAATACTGCTGTATTAACTCGGAATCAAATTCTTCTTGAAGGAAAAGTGGCACCTCAGTTACAGTGGGGATCTGATAAGACCGGAGGAGGTTGGCAAGTTGTGACCGCAGGCGGGAAATACACCGGAGCAATCAAACGATGATGACTTTTTCAGATTTAATTGCGAGCGTTGTCTCGGACCTACAACAAGGAGGATTTATTAAAGATGCTGATGATCTGCAACACCTCGCCAATTTGGCATTAGATAAAAATATATCTAAAGATATGCGTAAAGACGCTTTGAAAAGAATAGAAATGCGTTGCCATGTTAAGTGGCTTGGGGATTTTTACCTTAAACATTTATCGCAAAAAGAGTGGTGGGGCAAGCTTGAGAAACTTAAAAAATCAACAAATAATTATGTCCAATCTTTCTGACAGTACTAAGGGCAGCGTAAAGTGATAGGCCATAGCCCATCGCTTTATACACAACTGACATCGTTGCCTGCAGCTCGTAAGCTGCGCAGCGTTTTGGCCGCGACATGAACCTCCTTCAAGCCGAGCCAGATCGTCTTTGCCCGGGCTCGCCGTCGCTTTTGCGACCGATGAAGCCGCCGAGGCGAGCGATCAAACGGGGCACTTCGTTGAGCGTTGGCTTGGTTGGTTGTTTCATCTCCATCAGCAAGTAAGCACCTTGTATCTCGTCAGGGTCAAAGAACAAGCTGGCATCCAGGTCTGGGCATGCGCGTCCCAGCCGCATCAAGTGCGCAATACGCCAGGCGACGACCATGAACAGGGTGATCGCGCGTTCAAGACGTTCGACCGTTCCAAGCTGCAGCGCCTCGACTCGGCACGCGTTCTTCAAGATGTTGAACAACATCTCAATTTCCCAGCGTGCCCGATACCAGTCGATCAGTTCAATGGCGTCTTTTATGTCGGCGACCAGGCGGTTGGTCAGCAAGCGTCACTCAATTGGTTTTGCGCCGGTCGAGGTGCCCACCTCACGCGCGACGAGACAGGTGGCGGCGACCGTTTTGCCTTTGCCTGCCGGCAGCGCGACCCGCTCTACCCACAGTTGCTGGCGCACCGCACGCGCCTTCACCCCATGGCGCGATGCCATCGTGAACGCGATCTCGCCGATGCTCGCGCCAGCTGTAGTGTGCTCCCACAGTTTCACGCCATCGGGCAGGCAGCGATTGTGGCTGGCACGGATCAGCCAGTCAGCCGGGGTGCCGAGCTCCTGGGCGCGTACCATCAAGGGCATCAGGTCCGCCTCGCGGTCGGCCACGTAGACCACGCGCGTGCCGCACAATCCGCCCGCCATTTCCGCGATGCGTCCATAGCCTTCGATCCAGCGCAGGCTTTCTTTGGGACCTCCGCGCACGCCGAACTTGTCCTTTTTCTCCCGTACCCACATCCAGGCATCGAGTACGCCCAGCGGCTCGCGTTGTGGCGTCACCGCATAGGTCGGATGCACATACATGCACGCTGGGCTTCGTAGCTCAGCAGCCCAAGGCCGATCGCACCCTGTCCATTGAAATCGAGTTCATTGGTGTCCTGCGGGCACAGCACAACCGGCTGCGCCGCCATTCGCTGGCGAGTCTGTTGCCAGTGCGGCTCCAGGATGTCGCGCCATTCCACGCTGTCGTTATCGAAGAAGCGATATGCCCCCATGATCTCGCCCCAGCCTTTGCATGCATTGGGCACGCTGGCCGTCGGGTCAGCCGCAAATCGTTCCATCAACGTCCTCGCTCGCTTGTCGAGGCGCGCATCGCCGAGATTAAGTTGGGCAAATTCCGTCGCCGCCCAGTGTGTCGTTTCGCTCGCCAATACTGCACCCAAAAGACGAGAGTAAACGCGAAACTCGCCAAGTTTACAAGTGCCGCTGTAACCCATTGATAGTAAACAACTTTCCGGCCACCGATCTGGTCAGCTCAGGAGATGTGTATAACCGGATGCACAAGACCACATCCCCGATGTGGCCTGTGTACGAAAAAATTTAGCTGTGACACCACAATTTAAACCGGAAGTGTCGCACGTACAAACGTTTCACACTCCTGAAGGAGTGCAGCTCCAGCATGGAATGGTTGGGCCTCAGACGCATGGCTGCGCAACTTATCCCGGTGGAGCCAGCCAAGTACAGATTCTGAATTACGCGGACCGTGCCAAACTCGTTCCCGTTGGAGCACCGAGACGTATTGAATAACAGAGACAGGCTATGACTAAATTACAGAACTTCAGACATATTGAACTGGACCCGAACTACGACAAAATACAAAACCCGAAGCGATTAACAGTGAGGGAACTACTCCCAGTTGGGGCATCATGGGAACACAATGGACAAAAATATGAAGTGTTGAAACCATGGGGAGTTCTCGCAGTGCCGCTAAACGATTTCCGCAGTATCGCCATTGTGGAGGGACCATTCGAAACGGGACAAAAAAATCATGCTTACGTCATGAATGCGGACGGAAGCGTTAGCTTTGAAATAAAAAAACCGAGCGAATTAAATACTTCATCATTTTCCGATGTTTATTATGTTTCCGGAGAGCTATGTTTCTTTATGTCCGGATCATCAGGTGACTTTCGATTATCAATAAATGAAATTAACGGCACGATTTCCAAAATCAATCCGAGCCGATAATCGTGTCGTCAGTTAGATCTCCAAGCGGTAAGGCAACAGGCTTTGAAGGTGTGAGCGAGATATGCGAGCAGTACAGGTAGGAGATCTGGCAACCGTTCCGCCTGTAGGAGTAGTACTTTGATGAAGAGACCGGACTGCATTACAACAGATACCGCTACTACGAAAGTCAAAGCATGTGAAGGTCCATTGCCACCTGGGACTAAGGGCTATGAATTTACAACAGAAGTTCTGCCGGATGTCGGACACGTTCCTAATCGCGTCGACTCGCCCGATTGTTCTGTCATCTAGACGACTGAAAACGACAGGAACCACGACAAGGCGTCCAAGTGTGACGAGGATGAGAGCACCTCGTTATACACAAGTTCATCCCTAAGACATTGAATAATTAATTGTATCCAGGAGCGACTGATTAATTCTGCAGAGGAGCTTCGCCGCAGTGGTCTAACTTGAGACAATAGTGATGCACCAACAGTCCAAACTCAATCATGCAGAAGAGCTTTTCCGACCTCGAGTAAGCCGCCAAGAAAAAGCTAACGTATCGTGCCCGCATCCCCGCGGAGATCGCCGACGTAAGCCTGTGAGGGAAGTCGCATATGCTTGTCGACCGTTTTGTCCGAGAGTTGAACGAGCCGGTTGCCCACAATGCGGCGTGGTGCGCGTGCTGCGCACGTACTTGGCTCAACAATGCTTTGGCTTTCGGATGAAGGCATCGAAAATGCAATCTACCAATCCATCCGCGCTTTGTCGGCATCGATCTAGGCCGCGATCGGCGCTGGACGCGACGGCCTTGTTGACGTTCCGCCGCCGGCTTGAAGCCAACGGTCCCACGGCCAGATCTTCGAGACGATCAACGGACGCCTGGCAGAAAATACGCTTGATCATACGCAAGGGCACTACCATCGATGCAACGCTGATCGCTGCGCCACCATCGACGAAGAACAAGGACGGGAAACGCGATCCGGAAACACACCAGTAGAAGAGAGGCAGTGACCAGAACATTGGCATGAAGGCGTATGTCGGTGTCGACGCTGTATCGGGGCTGGCGCATACTATCATCGGCACAACTGGCAAAGTAGCTCACACAACCCAGGCGCATGCGGTGCTGCATGGAGCAAAATGCAGATAAGCCTTTGCCAAGACGAGCAAGCGCCGCTATAATGCGTGCTTCGGGCGGCTGTAGCTCAGCTGGATAGAGTACTTGGCTACGAACCAAGGGGTCGTGGGTTCGATTCCTGCCAGCCGCACCAAAGTTTTAAAGAGAATGGCTCAGAAGAAATTCTGAGCCATTTTTCTTTTGTGCTCGCGTAGGCGACATGCACGCGCGGTCCGCAGTCTTCCTCAAAATATGTAGCAATGCAGAAATGGCGTGTTTGCCATTCCGCGACATGCTGCTATAATGCGTGCCTCGGGCGGCTGTAGCTCAGCTGGATAGAGTACTTGGCTACGAACCAAGGGGTCGTGGGTTCGATTCCTGCCAGCCGCACCAAAGTTTCAAAGAGAATGGCTCAGAAGAAATTCTGAGCCATTTTTCTTTTCTGCTTTCTCTTTCTTGTAGTTCAGGTAGTGCCCTCCATTGTCAACGGGCTCTACGCAAGAGGATTGCGTCAGTTTGCGTAGGACCTCCCCCACGTATTTACAGCAAGCGCCGCGATATATTCCCTTGGCCAACGCGACCAGCCAGGATTCTCCTATGAGGAGCAGCTCAGCGGCCTGTCTCGGTAGCAAGAAGTTAATCGCCGGAATACCTTGCCTGTTCCAAAACCCCGGCAAGGTCGACATGTGCATTTCTTTGCCATTTTGTTAGCATGAATTTCCGACTCATGAACCCAGGCTGCAGGTCGCGGCTGCTTCTTAGTGAGGAAAGACATGAAAAAATCTCTCATTGCTGCATTGGTACTGGCATCGGCATCGTTCGGGTCTACCGCCGTGCTCGCGCAGGTTGGCGAATCGCCACAGCCGTTGGACATCGACGACGTCAGCGCCTTCTTCGGCGATACCTTCGCCGGCGGTAACGAAGGCGCCACCTTCGCCGACCGCTTCACGTTCTCGGTGGACGGCACCATCGGCGCCAACCTCGACGCGGTGGTGGCGTCGATCACCCGCAGCGCCGACGTTGGCCTCGACATCACCGCCCTGGCCCTGTACGGCGCCGATGATAGCCTCATCAGCAGCGGCACCCAGTTGCAGACTGGCGTGTTCGACCTGTGGAGCATCTCCAGCAGCAATCTTGCTGCTGGCGACTACTACCTGCAGGTCAGCGGCGCGCTGGTCTCCGACACCAGCGCCAGCTTCGGCGGCGCCATCGCCCTGGCGCCGGTGCCGGAACCGGCCACGGTCGGGATGATGCTGGGCGGGCTTGGCGTGCTGGGCTTCCTGGCGCGTCGCCGGCGCCCGCAGGCAGATGCCTGAGGCAAGCAGGCAACGCTTCGGCTGACGCCGAAAAAAAAACGCCGGTCAAGCGACCGGCGTTTTTTCTTGTCCACATCCGCAGCTGTTACGTCCGCAGCTTCTTGATCATGGTGCGGTTGCCGAGGATTTCCTCGATCTGCTCGAAGCGCACCGGTTTGACCATGTGGTGATCAAAACCCGCCTCGAAAGCCAGCTGGCGGTCTTTTTCCTGGCCCCAGCCGGTCACCGCGATCAGCACCGTCAGGGCGCCGGTCGGCAACTGGCGGATGCCGCGCGCCAGGTCGTAGCCCGACATATGCGGCAGGCCGATGTCGAGGAAGGCGTAGTCCGGACAGAAGCGCGCCGCCGCTGCCAGCGCATCCGGACCGTTGTGGGTGATCACCACACTGTGCCCCATCGCCGTGAGCAGCGCGCCGATGCTGTTGACGAAGTCGACGTTGTCGTCGGCCAGCAGGATGCGGTAGCTCTCGGTGCTGATGAAAGCGGCCGGGGTCGGCTTGGTCGGCGGTTCCGGCTCGACCACGATCGGCAGGCGCACCACGAAGCGGCTGCCCTGGCCCAGGCCTTCGCTGTGCGCGGTAATCGTGCCGCCGTGCAGTTCGACCAGCTTGCGCGCCAGCGACAGGCCCACGCCCAGGCCGGCATTGCTGCGCTCCAGCGTCGAGTCGACCTGCACGAACATCTCGAATACCGAGTCGAGCATCTCGGGCGCCAGGCCGATGCCGGTATCGCCCACTTCGAGGATCAGCGTCTTGTCGTCGACCGCGCCCCTGAGCATGACCTTGCCGCCGCGGTTGGTGTACTTGGCGGCATTGTTCAGCAGGTTCGACAGGATCTGGGCCAGGCGCGTGGCGTCGCCGTGCAGGAATACCGGACGGTCCGGCAGCTCCAGCACCAGCTCGTGGCCATGCAGCTCGATATACGAGCGCACCACTTCGAGCGCGTCGTTGACCACCGCCTTGAGCTCCACGCGGCCCATCTTGATCGTGAACTTGCCGGTATTGATGCGCGAGACGTCCAGCAGATCGTCCACCAGGCGCACCATCTGGCGCAGCTGGCGTTCCATGATGTCGGTGGCGCGCTGGGTCGCCTGGGCGTCGCCGCTGCGGATGCGCAGGATGTCCAGGCCGGTGCGGATTGGCGCCAGGGGATTACGCAATTCGTGCGCCAGGGTGGCCAGGAATTCATCCTTGCGGCGGTCGGCCAGGATCAGCGCCCCTTCGGCGCGCTGGCGCACGTCCATCTCGGTCTCGAGCTTGCGGTTGGCCGCCTGCAGCGCGTCCGAACGGCGGCCGATCTCGGCCAGCATATCGTTGAAGGCTTCGACCAGCACCCCGATCTCGCCCTTCTCCTTGCCCGGCACACGCAGCGAGAAGTCGCGCCGCAGCATCACCTGGCGCGCTACATTGGTGACTGCCTCGAGCGGCCGGGTGATCGAGGCCTGCAGGCGCGAGGCCACCAGCGCCGCGATCACCAGCGCACCCAGCAGCACGCCGCCGAGGATGGCGCCATAGCTCAGGGCCCGGTCCAGGCCACCGTAGCGCGAGCGCAGGTAGACCGTGCCGACCCGCTCGCCATTCTCGACGATGTCGCGGTACAGCACGACCTCACCGCGCTCGATGCGGTAGCCGGCCGCCTCGGGGCGGTCCGGCAGGCTGGCGCTGATCCCGGGCCGCACATAGGTGGCGAAGCGGGCGCCGTTGGCGGTGTAGATGGCGGCCGCGACGATCTGGGGGCGCACCCGCAGCAGGGTCAGGCTCTGGGTCACGTCGCCGGCGTCGTTGAACGAGACCGCGGGCGCGGTCACGCTGGCGACGATGTCGGCCTGGGTCGTCAGGTCGTCGATCCAGTAGCGCTGGAAGGTGCGCAGGTCGAGCAGCAGCATGGCCACGCCCGCGCTCAGGAGGGCGACCACGGTGGTGGCCACCGCCATCAGAATCAGTTTGCTGCGTACCGAGCCGGTATCGTGCATCGGCATCATGAGGCTCCTTTCTGCACACGGTTCGCGACTGTCAGCAGGCGCGAACTGAGCTTCACATTATTCTTTTCCGCCGCATCGAGCGAGACATCGAAACGTACCCGTTCGTCGACGATCGTAAAATTGATGACGCTGCCGAGCTGCAGACCGCCCTCGCACTCGGTCACGGTGAGCAGCGCCGGCGAGGCGCGCAGCTGGCGCCCCGCGCGCGCCGCATCCAGGCCGGCCACGAACAGCAGGTGCAGCGGCTGCGCCAGGTCTTGCTCGCGCAGCGTGCGCACGGCAATCGTGCGCCCGGCCACCATCCTCCCGCTGGCGATCCGGCCCAGCTCGGCGGCCATGTCGTCGGCCCCGACCACGCCGATGGTCAGCGGCGCCGCGCCGTCAGCGAAGGACTGGGGCGGAAAGTCGGCATAGCCCAGGAATTTATACAGGAAGGCCGCCTTGACGCGCCGTTCCAGCATGGGAGCGGCCGCAGCCGCGGCAAACGCGGCGCCGGGCGCCAGCAGGGACGCGCCCAGGCCTGCCAGCAGCGGCAGCGCCAGGGCCCGGCACGCGGTGCGGCGGCGTGGGCGTTCAGGTTGAATAATTGTCATGAAATCCATTGGCCAGTCAAAAACGCAGCGAAGCGCTGGCGAACACGGTCCGCTCGAGCAGCTGGCGGCTGCCGGCCGCCCCGTACTCGGCGTGGCTGGCGTGCAGCAGGTTGCGCCCTGCCAGGGCCAGCTCGAGATCGGGACGAATCTGCCACGCCAGCCGCGCGTCGAGCTCATGATAGCTTGGCACGGCCGCCTGTGGCAGGCGCGCGACGTAGCGAAGTGAAAAATCGGCATGAATCCGCTTGCCGAGGTCATGCGCGCTACGCAAGGTCCAGGTCACGCGCGGGTCGTTGCCTGCCAGGCCGGAGAGACCGGTGGTGTCGCGGCTGGCTGGTTCGCGGCCGACATCGACATCCTGCAGCACGCCGCCGGCGTGCAGGCGCCAGCCGCGCGCCGGCTGCCAGGCCGCCCACAGCTCGACCCCGCGCAGGCTGCCTTTACCCAGGCTGCCCAGTACATAGCCGGGCAACTGTCCAGGGGCGCGTTCGAGCGAACGCAGGCGCTCGAAATCGGTGTAGAACAGCGTTCCCGACCAGGATAGCGCCGGCGTTGGCTGGCTGCGATAGCCGAGTTCGGCCACGCGCGCGGTCTCGGCCACGGTGTCCTGCCCGCCCGCGATCAAAAAGGCTTGCGGATCGGCCGGGTCGAGCACGTACAAGTCGCGGTCGATGCGGGCCGGCGCGCGCACCGTGCGCGACAGCGCCGCCCACAGCATCGATTTCTCATTGACGTCCCAGGCCAGGCGCAGGTTCGGCAGCAGCTCGCTGCCGGTGTACACATTGTGCTCGATGCGCACACCGGCGCTGGCGCGCAGACCTGACGCCAGCGTGACTTCATCCTGCACGAACAGGTGCGACCAGTGCAGCGTGCGGCGCGCCGGCGTAAACCGCAGCAAGGGACCATTGTCGATCCGGTCGCGGCTGTGGCGGTGGCCGGCGCCCCAGCTCAGCGCATGCCGGCCCAGGCGCAGCAGGTGCTGGGCTTCGAGGTCGACCGTATCAAGGCGCTGGGCGCCGATGCCGTTCTGCTCGCGGCGCGTATGGTCGATCCAGGCCTGCAGGCGCAGCAGCTGGCCGTCGTCCAGGCGCCGCTCGAACCGGCCCAGCAGGTTGGCGCCCGAGAATGCAGCGCGCGGCGCCAGGCTGTCTTGCTGCAGACGGCCGTGGAACACGTCGCCGCTGACGGTGACGTCGTCGCGCTCGCCGTCATGGTCGAGCCGGAAGCCGGCCTGCTGGCGTTGCATGCCGCCATCTTCCCAGACGCTGCCATTGTCGGTACCGTCGGCGCGCATGCTTTTCGCATAGGCGCGGTAGTGGACACCGCCGGCGAGTTGCCCGCCCTGACGCACGGTGGCGCCCTGCTCATCGGCGCCGGCGTAGACGGTCGCCACGCCGCCCTGGGTGTCGGACGCTTTTTTCGTGATGATATTGATGACGCCATTGACGGCGTTCGCGCCCCAGGCAGTGCCGCCGGGGCCGCTGACCACCTCGATGCGCGCGATATCTTCCAGGGCCACGTCCTGCATTTCCCAGAACACGCCGGAGAACAAAGGCGAATACACGCTGCGGCCGTCGACCATCACCAGCAGCTTGTTAGCCTGGGGCGACATGAAGCCGCGCGCGCTGATTGCATACGAGTGCGCATCGATGCGCGCCACCTGCAGGTTCGGCGCGAGGCGCAGGGCTTCGGGCAAGGTGGTCGCGCCGGAGCGCGCGATGTCGGCGCCCTGGATCACATAGACCGAGGCGGCGGCGCGCGCCAGCGGCTCATCCTGGCGCGAGACCGAGCTGACCACGATATCGGATAACTGCTCCAGGGAATAATCGGCAAGCTGCGCGTCCAGCGGCGTCTCATCGGGCGCACGGCCAGGCACTTGCGCGTACGCCGGCAGGACGCAGGCGCATGACAGCAGCGCGGCAGCGGCGCGGGCAAACGGCGAAAAAATTAACATAGTTGCCATCGTAGAACATTTTCACGCACGCACCAAGTGCGCACGCGCCACACCGACCGCTTGACAATCCGCTGGGATATTTATTAATGCTATGACGGTTATTGCAAATATAAATTGGACTGATTTGACGCGATGCAGCATCATTCACCTGTCTCCTCTATTCTCCTCCTAGGAAATAGATTCAGCCCGCTTCCTGCAAGCGGGCTTTTTTTTTGCCTGCCTCCGGCGTCGCAGGTGCATCATTTCTTGTATGCACTACCCCATTTAAGTTGGTTAGTTACAAATTGGCCGATCATTGCCGCGCACGCCTGTCCAAGCATGACATTGTCAATTGGTGTACGATGCCCGCCATCTTTTCGTTTTTACAACAAGCCTTTCTCATGCCCCATCACCACACCTCCGTCCGGAGTACCGCGTCCTACGACTGGGCCGCGTCCGCCCTGGGCGATGCGGCCCGCTGGCCGCTGCCCCTGCGGCTGGCCAGCGACCTGCTGCTCAATTCCCCGCTCCCGACCCTGCTGGTCTGGGGGCAGGAAACGATCATGGTGTTCAACGAGGCATATGGCGAACTGGCCGGTCCCGGCTACGGCCGGGCGCCGGGCGGTTCGGTGCCGCCCGTGATGCCGCCGCCACTGGCAGCTGCCGGCGACGCCCTGCAGGCGGCCTGGCGCGGCGAGGCGACCGTGGTGCAGGACGCCGCCCTCACCTTCCGCCGCCTGGACGGCAACCATGAAGGCCGCTACGACCTGCGCCTGACGCCGCTGCGCGACGAGGCCGGCGCGGTGCGCGGCGTCCAGCTGGCGCTGGCTCCGGCGACCGAGGCGCCGCTCCAGCAAG
>Ga0265797_10007932_pt1 | contig 14325 bp, 15 predicted proteins | sample P2T30metagenome_FD_192433 | JGI IMG/M metagenome (GOLD analysis project Ga0265797, IMG submission 192433) | Plant litter microbial communities from East Loma Ridge, Irvine, California - P2 T30 | ecosystem: Environmental > Terrestrial > Plant litter > Unclassified | place: USA: California... | reverse complement strand
AGGCAGCAAGAATCATGTCCGACGACGGCGCAACCCCGAAGGAACTGCTCTTTGAGTCTTGCCGTCGCAACAACACTGCTCTCCTGAACGACCTGCTCTCCCAGCCACCTCTGTCTTCCGACGTCTCCAAAATCGCCAGCTTCCTCAACACAACCACCGATAGTCTTGGAGCTAGCGGCTTGCACATTGCTGCCAAGTACGGCGCATACGAGATCCTTGACATTATCTTGGACCAGGAGGGAGTCGAGATCGACCAGCAGGAGAAGCGTGAGGGCGACACATGCTTACATTCCGCGGTGCGCTACGTCAACGCCCTGAAGCCGAACGAGTGGGAGGGAGAAGGAAAGGCTTTGGTAGAGATTCTGGTGGATGCCGGATGTGATCCCAGAGCAAGGAACAAGGCGCGGTTACGCCCTGCCGATTTGCTTGATCCGAGGAACCAGGTCATCAAAAACGTCTTGCAAAAGGCTGAGGTGCAGTTCATGGCTGGCGGTGACGTTGTGAACGAAGACGAGGACGACAGGCCGAATGGTCCAGGCAGCGAGAGTGACTGAGGCAATGGTTCAGACGGCTGGGCCTGCAAATGGGATACATGGGACCTCACGGCACCACAGAACAAATCGGGAGAAGGAAAGAATCGAGCGTGACGTGTAAATATCCGTGGCGTTCAGTCTGCAATTGAAATCGTAGGGTGAGCGCTTGCAGCCGCGTGCACCATAGACATATATACGACCGGTTGCTGTGTTCCAGCTGCAGTATCGATGCCGCAATCTGTGCGACCCTTGCGCTTTCCTTGATTTATTCATCCACGCCAGCAACGCCTCGCTCTCTTTACTGTCTCAACGCAGCAAGCCCGCGCTGCCTTTGATACAGCGCATGATACAACACATAACAGAGCGTTTCCCTCCGTTTTCATGAAAATGGGTATCTTGATTTGCAGGTATTCGCAGTTCTCATTCATCTTCCGTGGCCGGAGGCGGTCCCACTGGCAGCACCATGCCTTCCATACAGTGCCGGCGCACAGCTTCCACATTGATGCCCATTCCCACGCTCATGTAAAGCATCATGCTCGGATGGCCTTGGAACGAGGAGTAGGAGTCGCGCATGATATTGGAGGTCCACTCGTGCTTGGTGGTGTCGGCGTGACCTGTGCCGATGTATTTGTTCTGCAGGGCTTCGAGCTGCTGCTGTGTGCGGAGTTTGTCGGCCTGTCGATATTGCACATGTCAGCAGCGTCTAGATTGGCTTTCACATAGCAGCAAGTACATACCATTCTGTAGAGTGATGTGATTGAAAGTGGGCTGGTGTTCGGTCTTGCGCTATCGCTTCATGGGAGTTGTCGCAAATGATTCGAGGCAACTCAGCCGCAGCCGAACGTCGTCACATGTCAAACGCGAGACCAACGCGATTTCGAGAGTGCTTTCAACATCGCGCAATCGATACCGTGTCGCGACGGGAACTTCGAGACAAAGCACTCGAAAAATGCCGTTGTTACAGCGCAAGCGACGTGCCGTGAGTCTCTCATCTAAGTTCGACACATCACATGCATGAGACTGACATCTCGAGCAGCCACAGGAAGAAGAAGAACAAGAAGAACAAGACGAATCTCCCGATGAGTCTCCTCAACCAGCAACCCAGCGAAGACGAACTTCGGCCTCGCCAGAAGGAGATGCGTACAATGGCGACTCGGGAACACAAGCGGATACTAGCCAGGACCACATGGTGAAGAAGCTTGTCAGACTCGCTCTCGCAAGCGAATACCAAAGACGGCCCATCAGACGCGCAGATATCAGCGAAAAAGTGCTCGGCAGCCAAGGGCGCCAGTTCAAGAAAGTTTTTGACCAGGCGCAGTTGGATCTGCGATCGGTGTTTGGCATGGAGATGGTGGAGTTGCCGGCGAAGGAAAAGGTCACCATACGACAAAGAAGAGGTTAGTCTTTGGTCTTTCAGTCTGACCTGGGATGACATGTCATGGCAAGTTGCTGACGACGACCAGCGGCCGCACAACAAGACAAGCCAAACAAGACGACCACCTCATGGGTGCTAACGTCGATTCTACCTTCTGATTTCCATCACCCGGAGATCTTGCCTCCTTCAGCTGTGCCCACAGAGGGTGAAGAGGGCACATACACGGGTATATACTCGGTCATTGTGGCCGTGATCTCATTGTGTGGCGGCACTCTGAACGACAGCAAACTGGAACGCTACATGAAACGCATGCGTCTAGATGACGCCACCCCGGTCGAGGGTTACGAGAAGCCCGCTCTGTTGATCAAGCGGATGGAGCGCGAGGGTTATATCGTTAGGATCAAAGAAACTGGTCCAGGCGGCGAAGAGGACGTCTCTTGGATGCTGGGTCCGCGAGCAAAAGTGGAGATCGGCGATGACGGAGTTCGTGGTTTGACGAAGGTCGTGTACAACCAGCCCGAAGGTGATGAGGGGCAAGACCTGGAAAAGCGGATAGCCCGATCTTTGGGCATAGGCGAGAGGCCCGACGAAATTCGTCGTCAAGCAGCGGCGGCTGCAGCTGTGGATGGCGGTGCCGAGCAAAAGAGACGAGGAAGACCCAGGAAAGATGACAACGCCGAAGACGCCGAGGAGGACGATGACGAGAGTGACGACGAGTAAACACTGTTGCTTTATGAATGATACCCATACGTATGTACTAAGATGATGCGCTTGCAGTCCGAATTCGCTAAAATAAGCTGCCGCCTTTCCACTCAGATCTGCGCTAATCGTACCGAGTGAAATCACCCAGGACTTTTGTGTCACGTAAGGACCTCCAATGTTTGCCTGGTACTAGAGGTTTCGCCCTCTTCGCATCAGCACACCACGTCCTGCCTCATTCGTTCATACTAAACTTCAGCCCGCCCGCTGGGATTTGCTTGTTGTTTTGTTTTGAAATACAAGCAGTTTGGTCCAGATGAAGCAAGCATCTGTAACGACGGGCTGCAATAGTTCGGTTTAGAGACGCTGGACACTAAGACGCTGCGACTGCTGATCTAACCTCGCATCTCCTTCAAAGGGAAAGACGCTCATCGTTCCAACACTTTGGCTAGTCAAACTCGGTGGGTGTTCCTCACACTGTCTTCGGCTGTCATTATAGAGCTTTCAGGATCGCTACCGTTCTCCTGGTACGTATCGAATACTTTCGACTTTTCGCCGATCTTATCGCCTGCCCTTTTGGTAGCCGTTGAAACATTTCTTATCTCGCACCGATGGACCAATCCCTCTGTCTTTCCTCGAATCGGCGTGGCTAAATTGCATCTGAGTGGTAGCGATGTGCTCGGGTAGCGGTTCGCTGGGCAAAAGCTGCTGGCGACGATACTGACAGCTTTACATGCAGGAACTGACTATGTTGCTTGATCTGACTGTCCAATTGAAGCAACAGGGGCTGCTTGCTCCCTTCGCACCACTTAAGAGAGTCAGACGTCCCGGAAAGCAGCATTTATCCACCACCTCCATATATCCCAACGCGACCTGCCTGCATGGTGTCTCTTGCATGATGCGTGGAAAGTTTTGCTGAACGTTTCCTCTGGCGACACCGTCAAACGATTAGAACGAGCTCTGTGCGTCAATGGCCATGGTCTGAGATGCACTTCACGTCCACGTGATCGAATGAACGCGATCAAACCCAAGCACAGACGACGAGCACGTGAAGAAGCCTCCGTACCCATAGCTAACGGGTACATCGTGGCCTACAGTAGCGCGATCGGTTTCCGTCTTGGCTCCTGTAATCCTAGTCAACACCTTTGTACTCCGAATCCACCAACGTGGTCCTGTGTAAAGAGGTTCCAGCTTGTCGGGACCGGATAGATTCGAAAGCCCTAAGGCCGGCAGTTGAACACCGCTTGGAGCACTATATATATGTACTGCCGGTGTTTAAACGCATATTGCAGAGTTTCCGTGGGCTTCGATCCCGATCTCCGAAGATTCAAGATAGTGCAAGGCTTCCGTGTCTTCGTCAATGGTCGAAGAATGGGATGGAGGAATCTTGTGTGTTGTCCAACAAGCCGCCTGCCCAAGCTTAGGACCTGGTAGTGCACCATGTGTCTTGTGGGCCCTATGTGATGTCGAGGTGTTGTAGTGGCTTGACAGCTTATCGCTTGAGAAAGCGAAAACGAAAGTTATGTCGCTAAGAGACCGACTGCATGCATGATATATGTATATGTAAATGCGATGCAAGACAGGGTTGGAAGACGCGCCATGCCTCTTTGAGCAAATGCAAAGGCGAAAATAGCTTGGTGTTGTACAATCACTGCAGACTCCAGCAGCGACAAATACGGGGATTTGGGAGGGAGGGAAATCTCGTTCTTTTATTTTATTTTATTTATTCTGAATATCTGCTGTTATTCTGTTTCCTAATTGGATTTGCCCATTGCCAGTTCCTCTATTCTCTACAAGACGCGCCCTTCGGCGGGCTCTCAACACTCGTGGTCCCTTCGGAACAAACGCCACGGAATGAAGTGTCTAGGATCTTGGATACAGCGACGTAACCGCGGCCATCCCTTGGGATCTCGTGGCGTACGTGTGATCACTCTGTGGAGCACGCCTGCTCTTGACCTTGACTTGCGGTTTGTATCGCAACACTTCCTCGAGAACCGACTTCTGACACTTCGAAACCGTCGCGGGCCCAGGTCGCCTCCTTGCGTGTTCTTTGCGACATGCTTGGATGCATGCTCACCACACTGTCGAGAACCGATCGTCCATCTGGCCGGTTCCAGAAAGCAGACCCTGCAAGAAGCCCCCCTGAACGGACACCAAGACTATTGGACATGTCGCTTTCGGACCTCCATTGGCTGCAAGCAGCCTCTGGCTCGAGAAACCCCCCCCCAACACGGGATCGCATCATCAGCGATGAACGTGTAAGTTGACACATTGGCCATCGAAAGACTTCTAGCGATCGCAGTGAATCCCTGCCTCGAGACAAAGCACACTCGGTGTTGCCGTCAGCGGTTGATTGCGGAGTGACTTGTTGGCTGTTGAATTGCGATGAGTTCTGCTAATACCACGGGCCGGTGTCGTCAACCCAGGCCTATGTGAAGATCCTGAAGACCGTGGAAGAAGCGTTTGCAAGGTTCGTCCAAGAAACTCACTGGAAAGATGAACTCCAGGAGAATGCTGCGTACGTGCTCCCAGGCCTTGACGTTCAGATCCTGGAACAAATTGTGCAACAGCTGGTGGAAGATTTTGGCCGCGGCGCCCGCACCTGTGGTCACACTGATGATTATGATAGCCCAGATCGATGCCTGCGCCGTCTTCGGCTCCGTCAGAGCGCCCTGGTCCATCATGGTGACTTCGGACCAAGCAGCCATGAGGCCAGCGTGGTATTTGGGGTTCTCAGCAAACTCCTTGCCGTCTACTCGTTGGCCTTGGAAGATCGTCAGACAAGTGCATGCGATCCGGAGGTGGCCTTGGATGCCGTGGCCCGGAATGGTGAGCCCACTGAGAGTTGCGCCCGCAGATGACAAGATCAAGTCAAGGATCAATTGGTGAAGTCTGGATTCCACACCTGGACTGCCGAAATCGAAGCAAGCCGTGCGACTGATAAGCGTGAGAAATTCACTCGAGATATCAACTCTTTGTTTTAGCGTCGCGAATCCACGAGGAACGGCCAATGGCAATTGGCGGCTCCCGTCTGCACCCATACCCTGGAACAACGATCGAAATGGTGTCCCTTGTCCATTGAGAACTGTTGCACCTTGGGCTAAACTCGCACCGACTGTTCCAGCAGGACAAGGCGTACTTCCGAGCCAGGATAACAGCGGTGGTTGACCTGCGCCTTCCGGAGGCAAAGTAGCTCTCAGCGGCGAGGATTCTGTGGCACTCTCGACTGCTACTGGTAGCAGTTCGACTGGAGACTGGGTTTCTCCCCGGCCCTCACGCTGGTCGCGATTACGAGCTCTGGTGATACGACTTTGAGCGGCACTTGCACGAGCGGCCTGTGCGCGAACGACTCGCCGAGACGCTTCATCATGCCTCCCGGACTCATTCACAATAACCAACGGAGGATTTTGGGCGAAGATGATCTGCTGCCCCCCGCCGGCTTGAGGTCCACGTTCCTGAGGGCTGCGCGGCATCTCTCTGATCCAGTGTGGCGAATAATATTGGGTGGCAAATGGTAGTTCCCTGTGATCTGCCTGTGCAGTCAAGAGAAGGGTTGACACCGAGCCAATGTGGCTGAGCTGGATCCTCTGAGGATATATGGAATTCCACAATAAGGGCTTCGCGGTGGGTCGTAATCCGGTCTGTCAGGGTAGGCTGGATGCCTTTCGAGGAGGTTGCAACAGGACGCGGAGTTTCTGCCGGCTCGACCAACTAGGTTCAAGAGTGCATGTTTCGTGCGTGGTCTTATGGAGTGGCGATAGCTGGGTGTCGTACGGGATTGACGACCACGTCTGACTAGGAAACCGGTTCTGTATCAGAAGCGATGGCCAGACAAAGCGAAGAGCCCAAATTTGCCTTGTTAGCCGCCAAGCAATCAGGAAGGCGTTGATGCAATCGAGGGAATTGTGCTAACGGCGTCCGCTCTGTACGATAGCCGATCGAGTAGTGTTCCAGGACCAGAGCGGTAAGATCGCACAAGCGCACCCAGACGTTTTAACTATACAGGATCCGCCAAGCCGCATATCGACAACCTTCGTCGTGTTAGCCTTTCACATCCCTCACTGGCTGCTCTGCTGGGACGATATTATTAATGCGAGCAAAATGGCATCCGCAAGTTGTGCACCCAGTCTCCGATCTAGTAGCGTACGGGCGGGCACGCATATCACTGACCGAGGATGATGCCTGAATGACAAAGGACATGCCATGACGATCCAAAATGAGGCTCTACACCACTAGCAAGCAGGGCCTGGAGTAGCAAGCCTCTCTGGGGATAAATAAATTGGGACAGATCTTGGCCGCGTCGCCAGTAGTCTGTCTCGATTTAGCGGACCCTTGGGCGCCAGTAGCAGCGTGACCCGGCAATGGAGCCCTGTTCCGCGGTAGTGGTTAGGGCCTCTTTAACGTTGACTAGCAGACGGACTAGCGGCACCAAAGGCACGAGCGACCGAAACGATGCTGAGCGGCGAGCCACGCGTTTCAGATAGGGCAGTTGGAGAAAGAGCCACATCCCTGGTTTGCTGTTCGTGGCCATATCCATCTCTTCGACGTCGCCTGCATCTTTCCCAGACAGGAAGGCACGCAGACACCTGAAGTGAAGCGAACAAACCCGGCCCTACTTTCCTGGCTGCCAGAAAACTAGAGGCGGCTTAGCGCTTATTGCATAATGCATATGCACTGCAGCCCGGCTTGTCGGCAGTCACGGGGTGCGCGGCTGTTTGATGGAGCACAGAGCCTGGTGCCGCATCTTGCATCTTGCTTGCTTCCTTCTACTTGGGAGCCCTGAAGTGCGTGGGATCCGGCGTCTCGTTGGTTGTTTGTCGGCGGTGTGTTCTGGCAAGGCAGTCATGGATAACGCCTCCGAGTGCGTACCCCACTGGACAACAGACACCGTGAACCGGCACACCACATCGTTGTAGGCAATCTCGTTGGTATTATAGATGGTTCATTGTGAAGTTGTAGGCAAGCCACGGTAGCCTTGCTCGAGAGTTCGGTTGCACTGCGTATACTCGAAAGGGCCATTGCTCAATGCCAGTGGCCAGCTTTTCTGATTGGCTCCGCGCGAACTCCGGCATCGCTTTTTTGAAGCTTTTCTTTCCACCGCCAGTCCACGTTGATTAGGTTGATTGGCTAGCCCCAGAGAAGGAAGAAACTAACCGCGCCCATCCGCGGTGCCGCGCTCCCAGGTGGCAGGATCGTGAGATCGCTAGTCGAGATCTGACATATTAACGGCAGTTGGCTGTATTACTACTCATGAGGCACAGCAGAGTAGTGCATGGCTTTCACAAACACCGCCAGTAGGAGCGAGAGGCATACGAGACATGACAAATATCGGGCAGCAGAACTCCATCTGCCTGCCTCGGCTCGTATTATCATTGTTCTATCGACATTAGCCACTTGTATCCAACTGGCATTTCGCATCGCTGTATTCGAAACAAAGGGCTGCCTCACAGCCAGCCATCCATTACGCCATCGCCGCCATCCCTCTGCCTCACCTTCTCCAGCCATTGCTTCCCTTTCCCGCGGATACCTCCGCTCGCTCTCCTTCTCACAGCTTTGAATTCGAATCGGCTGCGGTCGAGCTTCTCGCGGAAGGTAAAAGCAGTTGCAGGTCGAGACTCTGCCGTGCTTGAAGGTATACTTTCGAAGAATGGAAACGGCGGAGGAGGACCCGCGGGTTCGCTTTCGATGCTGCTCGCCAGGCCAAGTCCGATCGTGTGCGGTGCGATGTGATATCTCCGCACACCCTCACTGGGCTGGCGAGCAATCGGAGGGTAGTTTGGCGTTGGCCGCAGATTTTCGGTCAGTAAAGACCTTTGAGGGAGGTGTCTCGCGCGCATGCGAGCGATCGATTTCTTGCTGTGCACAGAGTCGAAACTTTGCATCCTTCTCAACCGGTCGCGTAGACCGCCGGTTTCACTATCGGGCTTGATCTCCACTCGTGGAGGCTGCGCATCCCGTTTCTTAGGAGGTGGTGTGTGGTAGCGAATGCTGCCGAAAAGACTGCCGCTGGTTGAACTTCTCCTTTCGAGCGAGAGAGCGCCAAATGAGACGGCGCTGCTATGGGTTTGCATGTAGAGTGGTCGGGGAGGTCGTTGATGATCACGTGGAGCGTTTTTGCGAGGCGAAACATCTAGCATGTATTGCAGGTCGTCCATCTGCACCTGCTTGGCTCGCCGGCATTCTAGTGTTTGTTGCCGCGGCGCAGCGAATGCTCGCCCTTGGGTATAAGACGGCCGTCGACTGATATCTGTCATATGCGCTTGGGAGGAGCCGGATCGTTGTCGTGTGTGCGTTCTATGAGCCTCCGGTGCATTCTTCTTCTGGCGCTGATGAAGTCGCTTCTCCTCGATTGCTGCAGCAACTTGGGCAACGGAGTTCGGTAGAACATCTAGAGAGTTCATGTGGATCAAGATGATGGGCAATTGCACCGACAACACTTTCGAATTGGATAAGCTGGCCACAACGTTCAATAAATACCGCACCTCGAAGTACTTGCCACATCTCACGGTGGCGTGTCCCCTGGGCACCTGAAGCTCACATGTTCGAGCGTCTGAGGTGTATGCCTCGGTGCCGCTCCACCCGTCGCAGTCATGTCTTTGTGATGTCCTTGCCAGGATGAGACGATCGCTGCTTTCCGAGATGCGGGCTTCACTTGACGTCTTCTCCAGGGTCGCTGCAGGAGCGTGCTTGTAGCAAAGTACAGCGCGCTCCAACGACAAGTCCACACGCTTGACAGGCTTGTGTGTTTTGTTCGAGATGTGCAGGTCGACGAATATGCTACTGCCACTCACCCAGACTTGGCGATACAAGCCAGCAGTCAGATTGAGTGTCTCTACAGCACCCCATCGCTGCAACGATAGCTCGTCAGAGGCGATTAGAGGGCTTGGAAGGGACGTGAGCGCTCGCTCGGGGTCGTAGGTCGGCACGACGCATATATCATGCGATGTGCGTACTCGATAATGCTTGCCAGCGTCTCGAATCGTCACCGTGACGCATAGTAAGAATCGTATGTTTGCTTGTTTCGAGCTAAAGGGCGGTGGGCCAGTGTCCAATGGCAGACTCAGCATGAAGGGCAGAGCCGACATTGACGGCTTGAGAGTCCAAAACCTTTGGCCTTGTGATAGCGGGTTGTCAGGTTCAACCATGGCGCTGGGAGGTGGATGGTTGGCGTCCAAGAGCTCATTGCTTAGTGCCAGAAATATAGCCCGGCGGTTCGCAGGCACCTCTTCAAATCCCACCAGGTCGATGGTAATTGTAGCCACCCCGAGGCTTCTCCTGTGTTTGAGTCGTTCGTTATCGTCCACCGTTATCTTTACGTGACCCTCTATGCTGCCGCCTCCGACAAAAAGGGGCGCAGTAGTTTGCAGCTCGAGTTTCACCCTGGGGTATCTGTGTATGGGGAATTCCAGAACATCTGTTGGAATTGGGGAGCGAACGAAGGTCTTGGATGGCATCTTCCTAGCGACGTCTGAAGAAACAGGGTTGAGCTTCTGGCTCACATCCTTCACCGGAGATCTGCTGGGCCCGTGGTTGGTAACGATCAGTTTGGAGGCAGTCGCAGCCGCGGTGTCACCTCGTACACTTCGAATAGACGGTTTGCGGCTGTGTGACTTTTGGGCATGCAGCTGTGACGATGACCTCCTCGGCACACTAGATTGAGGAATGGCGTAGCAACTCGATTGTTCCGGTGTGCTAGAGTAAGACGATGAACCATTCTCGGCCGATTGGTTTCTCAAATGTTGCTTCTGACCAACCGGCTCCGCAGCCGCCTTCAGCGAGGTATTGCGACTGGTTGATCCGCCTTGTTTTGTGGAGTTTGACCGCGATGGCTTCCTTTGGTGAATGGCAGATGCCTGCTCAGAGTGTCGCTTTGCATAGTTGACCATGTCTATCAAGCTTGGTTCGGTGATCTCGCGGATGTCTGACAGCGGTCGCATACCTGTCGGTGGCCACTGTGATCCTCCATGGCTGGGTGCGATTGCAGGCTTGAGAGGTTTGGGTGTCTCTGAGTCTGGCTGTCGGCTTTCCATTCTTCATGGACTGGTCGTACGAAGTTGGAGGCGAACATGAGCGCAAGACACGTTGACGGGCAGATGCTATCTGTCAATAGTGTTCCGGTAAGATGGTGAGGCGGTCGATGTAGGAAAGGTGTTCCATTCTTGCATTTCCAGCGCAAGGCCTGACGCTTGAACGTGACGGAAGTTACTGCTCGTGTGGTAACCCTTTCGTCGGCAAGCGCAAAGCATTGCACGCAGGCGCGGCTTGTTAGTCTGCAAGGAAGAGCATGTACCTACATGTAATGTATTATGTGCTTAATGATAATGGTGTCCCTCGTGCTAAAGAGAGTCAACGCTTTCTGGCTGGTGCATATTTGACAGCATTCCACATGTTCGCCATAGGTTGGCAAGCTGGCGACTTGACACTCATATCGCGTCCTTTCCTCCATGACTCCACATTCGATGTCGATGTCGATGTCGATGTCCATGTTGACATCCGTCTCACATACTCGGAGCCATCTGAGCTTGCAGACGACGCGCCAAGCGACTAAGCCGCGGAGAAGCGTGATTTTAATCGCTTGGACTTCCTGTTGTTGGCTAGGAAAAGCATGGCATCGCTGATGGCTGGCGAATCGCTTGCCTGCCGTGCTCAGGATCTGCATCCTCTCCGCCTTCGCTTCATGCGTCATGCACGGTGTTTGCGAGGTCGTGAGGTCTGTGTTCGTGCTTTCGGTCTGGTGATGTCGTGATAGGATGTAGCGTGCGGCAAAGCACGAATAGCACAAGGCGACGATGAGAGCGATCAGACCTACTGAGGCGCATTTTCACGAGCAGTGAGGAGTAGAGGCAGAGGCGCAATGGTTTGCGAAGGTGAGGGCTTGGTGTGTTCCGGTCGTATACACAGGGCCAGCCAGCACCCATAGCACAGCGGAGGAATTACAACGGCTGGGAAGCGTGACGAAGTCGGCAGCGCGTGACCTGTGATTTTCAACGGCTCTACAGGCTACAGGAGGAGCATGTCCACTTTGACAGGATGGAATGCACCGAGACTCCGAGTCCGAGAGTCCACGTCGACGTCGACACGACGGGCAGCCGAGGCGACACGACGCCATTTCCATCCTTTTTCTCGCCCTCTCATTTTAGAGGTATGCACGTTACCTACAGTGCGGTAGCGCCGGACTGCTAGGTGGTCACGCTGTCGTCTCTGCCTGCATTATTTGCCTGCTCTGCACTGCTGGGTAACCTTCGCCTCTGCATCTGCGCCGCTGCTGCCCTCTGCTGCTGCTGCTTCTCCAGGTGGCCTTGAAGTCTCTTCATCAATCTCCGTCCGCCGGACCCCGCTCCCAGCTCTCGCGCGCATTTTTCTCGCTCACCATCTCGGCCGCGTTTCCATTAGCCAACCTCTTACCTCACTTACTGTCCTCTCGTTTGCTCCTGCAACCTTATCAATTGCGACTTTCCATTACACACTGATACCCACGTGCCCTCCCGCCTTCCCCAGCTCAGCCTTGTGTTGCCTACCGGCGGTCCGGCCAGTTTGATTTCGCTCTAACTAGCTTGGGCAACTGCTTGCTCTTGCTCTCGCTCTCTCCGGGTACCTGCAGATGGCCGACAACGATGCTGCCAGCAGCAACGCTGGCCTTGAACCCGGCGATCATGTTGCTGCTGTCACGAAGATCGATGTCGCTCGGGATGGGACCCCCAGCTCCATGGAATCGACTCCAGAGGCCGATGGTGGCATAGAGGCCACCCAAGAACCTGCCGCTCAGCCACAAAAGCGAAAAGGTGGAAGAAAACCTGTAAGTTGCCAATTTTTCTCTCAAAGGACGAACAGACTGGGGAAAATTCGGGCGACAATGGCAGTAGCCTGTCCCAATTGACTTGTCCCGTGTGAGAGCGCATTTGCCTCTCAAGGGTCAAATAGATTGGGACAATGTCGGGAGGCAATGGTAACAGCCTTTCGCGATCGATTCGTCCCTTGAGAGTTTTCCCATTCAATCGACCCAAATCTAATCGTTTCCAGATCTACGCAACATCCGAAGAACGCAAGCAGCGAAACAGGCAAGCACAGGCTGCGTTCAGAGAACGTAGGACCGAATACATCAAGCAGCTCGAGGCAACAATCAAGCAAAACGAAGAAACTCTCGGCACGCTTCAACAAAGTCATCGTTCTGCCGCCGACGAGTGTCTGATGCTACGTTACAAGAACTCTTTGCTTGAGCGTATCTTGCTGGAAAAAGGTAAGACCGTCTCTCCCAAGGAACGAATAGACTGGGACAGGTTTGGACGGCGACGGTAGCAGTCTGTTCTATCTTGTAGGTCCACTGAGAGAGCTTATTTGGAAATACGCTCTCTCAGTGGATATATAGACTGAGACAGACCTGGGCGACGTTGGCAGTAGCCTGTCCCAATTGACTTCTCCACTGAGAGTCTGTACTTCCTACAATAACACTTACTAACAAGCCTCTAGGCATCGATGTGCAGACCGAACTGCAAATGAAGACTGGCAGCCCCGCCTTCCCTCCTGGTTTCATGCAGCAACTCACGGGCATGTCCCAGATGCAATCGACGCAGCCTCCTCTGCAACGTGCCGCGATTCAGAGACAACACGCTCGACGGTCGGGGCAAGCTCTCACTCCGAAACTTGCACCAGGCCAGTCCAGTTCTGATTTGGGTTTTCACGCAACTTCTCCTCAAGCTGGCCCAACACCCTCGTCCCATGTATCCTCGCCATCCAACCTCTCAACTCGATCTCCGATTGCTCTTCAAACTGGTGCAATGACTCCGCCGACTTCAGGCGTCCTCGGTCAACCCCATGGACAACACTCGCAATTTTCTCGTTCCCAGCAATCGTCACTAAACCCAGTAATGTACCAACCTCCACAGCATGCATCGAATCTTCAACGGTCTCAGCGACCCGGCCAGTTCCAATCCGGTGGCAACGGCAGCTTGTCTAAGCTGCCAAATCACGGCCAGCACCAAAACCCACCTGGAAGCTCCGGCAGCGGCGGCGGCGGTAACGGCACTGCCAGCTCCGTAACCTCGGCCTCAGCCTATTATCCCAGCCCTTTCCAAAAACACATCGATCAGCTAGGTAAACACCTCAGCCCCTACCAAACACCACGCCTTCATTCCAATGTTAACACGCGTACAGAACAGGAATACGACACGGCGAACAATTCTCACTCCATGCTCGACCAGCACGATGCAGATCCCGATCAAGCCAGCGACCCCGACAACATCGATGGACACAACTTGCACGGAAACTACGGCTCGCAGCAGTACGACTCGGCACACCCAGCGCCTGGACAAGGCTTTGGTTACCAGCAGTCTGCTCAGTCTGCTCAATCCGCCCAAATGCCTCCGCCTGGCCAGCAACAGATGACGCCCCAGTATGAGCAGCAGCAGCAGCACCTGACTCAAGGCCACCAACAACAAGGAAGTGAGAGCGAGAGCGGCGCATATGCATCAATCCCACACATGATTGATCCGAATGATCCTATGTTAGACGCTGATCCTTTCGGACTCAGTGCTAGCATGCACTATCCAACTTCTTACTCATTCGACCAGGGAGGCGGTGGCAGGTGATCGTTTTGTGGCAAAGACTATGATACCACCGCATGAGAGTACTAGATCCCATGAGAGACTGGGGTCTGAGAACCGTTCTCCCACTGGCGTCGTCACATTTTGGGTGTATCAAAGCTGATGGCATCACCGCAAA
>Ga0265797_10007931_pt1 | contig 14325 bp, 20 predicted proteins | sample P2T30metagenome_FD_192433 | JGI IMG/M metagenome (GOLD analysis project Ga0265797, IMG submission 192433) | Plant litter microbial communities from East Loma Ridge, Irvine, California - P2 T30 | ecosystem: Environmental > Terrestrial > Plant litter > Unclassified | place: USA: California... | reverse complement strand
TGCGTGCTCTCCAGAAGTACGGCATCATACCGACTGTAGAGGGTCCCTTCAGCGGTCGTCCTGGTCAGGTCCAGGTATGTCAAAGATTTTTGCGACAAGCTTTTTCTTCGTACTGACCTCGTGCAGGTTGAAGATGTCGAACACAACACATTGTACATCGCCGAAGTTGGCATCGGCACGCCACCGCAGACAGTCAAACTGAACTTCGACACTGGATCTGCTGATACCTGGGTGTAGAGCACCCTGCTTCCGGCGGATATCTGCAAAGATGGCCGTCACGCCATCTTCGACCCGACGAAGAGCTCCACGTGGAAGGATGACAAAACCAGCAGCTGGCAAATTGCTTACGGCGACAAGAGTACCGCATCCGGCACAGTTGGTACAGACAATCTCAGCATCGGCGGACTCATTGTGAGAAACCAAGCCATCGAGCTCGCCACCTCAGTCAGCAAGGCTTTCATCGACAACAGAGGCGACGGTCTACTCGGACTGTCCTTCGGCAGCAATAATTCAGTCAGACCCTTCGCAGTCGCCACACCTGTCGAGAACATGATCCTGCAAGACGACATTCCACCCGAGGCCGAGCTCTTCACAGCATGGCTGGGCAACAAACTCGAACCCAGCTTCTTCACATTCGGGTACATCGACGAGAAAGCCCTCCACGGCCAGAAACCCACCTACGCACCCCTAGACAACAGCCAAGGAACCTGGATGTTCGAGTCCAGCGTCGCATCCATCAACGGAAACCAGTACGACCGCTCTTTCAACAGAGCCCTAGCAGACACAGGCACCACCCTCTGCCTCGTATCCGACTCCCTATGCGAGCAAATCTACAGCACCATCCCCGGCGCCACCAAAAGCCCCACCCAACAAGGCTGGATCTTCCCAACTCCAACTGATCTCTCAACTCTACCTAAAGTCGCTTTTGCCGTCGGCAACGCCCTCTTCCACATCAAACCCGCGGACTTCGCGTTCCAGGACCTCGGCGACGGCACTACGTACGGCGGCGTCCAGTCTCGCGGCAGCCAGGACTTTGACGTCTTGGGCTGTGTGTTCCTCCGCTGTGTCTACGCTATTTTCGACCAGGGCAACTCGCGGTTTGGGTGTGTCGAACGAGACCTGCCGTCTTCGGGCAAACTTGAACAGCCAGCGACGGATCCGGGCAGGCTTCTGGAGCTGCCGCCGCCTTCGACGACGTCCTCTTCGCCACGAAGGTCGCTCAGGAGGAGGATGACGATGAAGCTCTTGCCTTGTTGTATGGGGGATAGTAGGGCGGGGTCTAGCAAGTATGAGTAGGTGGAAGTGATGTGCGGGGTTTGATTACGTGGTTGTTGCGGTCGCGCTAATGCTTAGCTTTGAACACCAAACCTGTGAAACATCGCAAGCTCATCTAGACTATGGGATCACTCTGCGATATGGACCCGAAGCATAAGCAAATGTTCTGTTATTACCATTCTATCATAAGCGATTGTCCTATAAGTCATACTCAGTTAATCATATCATCGTGAGATAAGCGCCTCGCCTCATCAGTCCGCCATCAGTCGTCTTCGCTGTCACTGCCAGCAGTATCAGATCCCTCCCAGCGACTACTGACTCCATCGTCGTCTTCGAGGCCTTCGAAGCGAACCATCCTCTCCACAGTCTCATTAGCCCTCATCTCCCTCTCTTTCTCAACCTGCTCATTCAGCCAGAGCAAAGTCTTGTCGAAGAAATCAAAATGTGTCAACGAATTGTGGGCTCCAAGCGTCATACCGACCTCAAAGGTCCTGAACTTCTTCTCCAGAATTTCGATTTGTGTCAGGTAGTTCTGGAACGCGGCGAGCGAGTGGGTCTTGGAGAAGGCGAGGCGAAGCGCTGCTACGAGGACTTCGTCTACGCTGGTGTGCATGACGGGGAGCGTGTGGTCGAACATCGCGTTAAGCTTGCGCTGGCTTGGACGGAGTTCGCATGCGGAGGCGGTGCGCCAGAGGAGCTCGAGGAGCAATTTGGTTATGCGGTCGGCGACGTAGGGTGCGGCGTTGGCGGTTTGAATGAGGGTGAGGGTGGATTTGGTGGCTTTGTTGATTTCCCGCCTGCGGCTCCTTTTGCTCGTTGTGACTTGGAGGTTTACCACTTCGAGCGCGCCAGCGAGAGGATTTGGTCTGCTGGGAAGCTGTTCTTTCATGGCGATGGACTGTTCGCGGACATTTGGACTCTGGATTTGTTGCATGGTGGGTTCGCTGTTCTGCGCCTGAGCGTGGCTGACAGGAACATCTTTGGCAAAGTCGAGGACAGTCTTGAGACTCTGGCTCACATCTTCGAGCGCGGCAGAGAGGTAACAGAATGTGTTTGCTCCTTTCTTTGATTTCGCCAGGGCCTCGTCGATCTTTCTCTCAAATTTGCGGCGGATCTCACGTTTGAGATTTGCAAGTTCAATGCTTCCCGCATCAGCATGTTGAGAGTAAGGAGGGAAGTGGTCCTCATCGTCCAGATTTCCGTATGCCGGTGGCAGGTCTCGACGTTCGTCGTTGCGCGCACGCTTGTCCTCTACCTCGACGAATCGCAGCTCCTGGAGGTCAGATTGTAGAGTGGTGTTGAATTGCTGCAGATGTTCTGTTTCCACGCGATAGGACTCTACCGCACGTTGAGCATTCAGAGTCTGAGTGCGTTCCACCAAACTCTTCTCCATTGCCTTCTCGAGCTTCACCTTGTACTCCGCAACTTCTTTCTCATGGCGACGCTTTGCGAGTTCGGCTGCCTCTGCAGTCTTCCTCAGCTTCTCTTTCTCTCGCATGATGTCCATCAGCATGTCTTGCTTCACCTGGTTCTGCGCCTGCTCGGTGAAGGCTCTCTGTTCGACGAGTTCAGCCTCGAGCTTTGAGATCTTCCTCTTCTGCCGCGCATGGACATCTTCGTTGTGTTGAGGGCTGGGCTGCTCTGAATCCTTTGGCAAAAGCTCACTAAAGTCATGACTGTGGTCCTCGGACATACATTCCACTGCGGTGGTCGCGTGCCCTGTCGAGGAGGAGAGTGCAAGCTCCTTGCGAGAACTCCGCCGTCTGACGGGGATTGAGGGGCCCTTGTCATGTTCGACAGGCTTTATGCGAGTGCTGTCGGGGTTATCTGCAGCGCCAAACTCGGTCTCAGTCGTGGCATCGGATGGCAGGGAACGTTTACGGCGCTTCACGGGTGGTTCGCTGTTGGTCGTCTCTGCACGTGGTTGCTTTGGGTCTTTGCGCTTCACGGCTGGACCCTCGCCAGACGGATAGCTTGTCAGAGGTCGCAGGCGGGCTCGAGGACGGAGGGCAGAGGAGGGCCCTGCAGAGGGTTTACGTGGCGCTAATGGGTTCATGTCGTCCGTAACGGGTTTGGGAGCGAACGTCAAGCGAGTGGAAGGGTACTTTGGAGGGCCGGTATCTTGATTAATATTCTTAGCGAAGGAAAACTCCGGACTGTCTGGCAACAGCAGCCAGTGGTGTTGCAGACCTCATACGCTGAGGTGGGCGTTGGAGTGAAGTGTGACGGAAGAAGTCAAGCTGTCGTTGTCTGTGGAGCTTTTGGGAGGAGGAGGAGTCGAGTGTGGGGTGGTGGCCGCCTTGGGCATGGCTGTGACGCGCGAACAGGCGCGTAAAGTGTTGTCTGACCTCGTTCTCTCTACATATATTTGTGTGTATCATATGTTCAGAAAGCTTCATTTTTTCTTATATCCACGCACGCCAATACGTTTGACGTTCATAGACCAAGCAGTACTGCCGGCTGGGTGTCTGCATTGCCATGGGGAGCCAATACGCGATTGATCGCATCACCGGAAGCGATTTTGAAGAGATCCTTTCGCAATATCCTGATACAGTACCCACGAAGCTGGCGGATCTCGAAGAGCAAAGGCTCTCAACGATACCAAATGCTCTTGCGACAAGACGGGCCGAAGGTCAAGCATATCTGACCAAGGCTGAAGTCGCCACACTTGTAGATTGGAAGCTGTAGGTTCACTCGTTCTGATCATGTGTATATGCTTCCTTTAATTCCGGATCTGGTGACTGATATCATGTAGCTCTCACGGCAAATTTCGCCCTTCTCTGAAAGGTCTTGTACAACAGAACAGCGAGGAGTTCGTAAAAGAAACCACCACCGAAGGCTTCTCCTCAGGATCATGGAATCACAGTCTGAGTGTTCTCACTCGATTGAAAGGCATTGGTCCTGCCACTGCGGCTCTGTTATTGTCCACTAGCGATCTGGAGAAAATGCCTTTCTTCTCAGACGAACTCTTCCGCTGGGCTTTATGGGAGAATAAATCCGGTGCCGGATGGGATCGCAAGATCAAATACTCTATCAAAGAGTATAGCGAGCTGAAGGAGAAAGTCGATGGACTGCGAGAGAGGGTTGGTAAAGGAGCCGTTGAAGCTGAGAAAGTTGCCTATGTGTTGGGCAAGAGAGAGGCTGATCTGAGTGCTCCGCAAGAGTCAGATCGAGTTCTACAAGGAGCCGATACTAGCAACAGCACGCCGCCCAAGGAAGCAGTAAGCAAAGCGAAGCCCAGCGCCACAGACTCGAAGCGCAAAGCCGCCCCAATTGCAACAGCAGAGGAGCAAACGAAGCCTGAGCAAACAAGGAAAAAGCAGAAAACCGTGGAACCAGCGACCTCACGGCGAGTGACGAGGTCGTCCGGCAAGATGGATTCCAAAGTCTGATGATCACCTCAAACGACAGCATGTATGGCACCAAGATATTTGGGTACTCGTGTCTTCATGATTTGCTATACATTCCAACATCACGAAGCCCCACCATCTCACTGGCCTCTTGAGCCCAAAACTTCCACCAACCTCGCAGCAAAGTCTACGGGATTCGTCGCATGGCCAACGTGTGCGCCCGGGAAAAGCACAACTTTCAGACCCAAGCGCTCCGCCAACGCCACGTTCGCACGGAACTGGTACGCTTCTTTGTTCGACTCCTCGCCATTGATCAACACCAATTTCGCCTTGTACGGTTTCAGCTCCTCGTCGACGTCGAACTCAGCGTTGGGGTAGGCCATGAACTCGCGCTCAAACCAGTACATCGAGTTCCAGTTTTGACGCAAATTGTCTGTCGGGGCCGCTCTGATCACTCTGCCCATGCTTTCTTCGGTCTTGGTCAGCACGATGAACTTCTCGTAGGCAGCAGCCATGCCGGTGGCGCGGTAGGTCGCGTAGATGTCTTCGGCGGACGCGTAGAGCGATTCGAAATCAGGCAGGAAGCGGGCTGCTGGCGGTTCGTACGCCAGAACTGTAGAGATGAGGTTAGGATGCCTGGAGAGAAGCTTGAACGAGACGATGGCTCCGGAGCTGTTCCCGATCACGACGGGGGGAGTTTCGGGGCCGAGATGCTCGATGAGACGAGCAGCGTCGTCTGCGTCGGTCTCAAGGCGTTGAGAGTAGTCTTGCGCGCCGGTCAGGTAGCTTTCGGAGAAGCCCCGTCCTGGAAAGGCATCAGCATCTATGGTCTGAGAACAGAGCGCTTCTACCATTGGCTCTCAAAATTCGTAGGAATTGGACGTACGATCATAGGTTACAACCGTGAAGCGATCTTTCAACGCTTCTCTGAACCCCCGCCAGATCTCACCGGAGCCGTCGCCGCCGTGGATAGCGAGCAACAACGGACCTTGGCCCACGGTTTTGTAGTGAAGGTCTGCGCCTGGGACTTTGAGGATCGGCATGGTCCACACTGGATGTAAAGAGGCGTCTCGATCTTGCTTGATTGCGTACTGTATCGCTGAGACGTGTCGAGTTGTCAACAATTCCCGTTATGTATTTGTATAGCGGCGTCTGTCTTGGCAGACGATCGACGCCAGGATTCCTTTGCATCGTATTCGCACATTCGCGGTGTCGATGTTAGATCACCTATCTAAGATACGGAGGTAAGCTTATATCTTTAATGCCGGAGTATAATGCTTAATACTGGGGTACCATCGCCGAACTAGTGAGGCAGCCAAGTACATATTTGACACTTTGTGTGCATGAGCTGCCGTACGCCACTCACGATTCTCTAGGAATGGTATCTACCCGCGATATATACTGCTTTGGATGGCATAGCTAACGACATCGCACGTGGACTTGATCTGGTGACATCTCTGGCTCTAAACAACGATGATTGCGACAGCCACATGCATGCACGGCAATCTCGTGGCTCCGAATATTTAACGCATCGCAGGATGGACGCATAGCAACTGCCAACCGAATTGGGCAGCTGAACAGTCTGGAATCGATCACCGGCGAGTTTTTAATTACGCCTACCTGACGAGGCGTTTTATCCGAAGCGCTAATACATGCATAGCACTTCCACAAAGTTGGAAACGGCTGATTCGCTAAAGCACAGTATAGCGGTGTTGTAGGCACCAGCGGTGTACTCTACTAACAAGTAGTCCCCAAAGCTCCGTTGATCCATGCTTTAAGCAACAGACTACAACCTACAAGCATTTCAGCGCTTGAAGAAAAAAATAGATCGAAGCTTATCGCTTCTCATCTTTCTACGACTTGACCACCATCTATTGCCATGTTCCCCACTACCATTGCCCTGGCTCCTCTCTTCTGGGCCCTCACCCTCGCAACAATCACCCCAGAAGACATCCCGGCTGAACTCCGAGCTGGATCGGACTACTACATCAAATGGGCCCAAGATCGCGATTACACGGATGGCCTACAAACACTGACTGTAATTCTGACCTACCTACCACTTTAGACCCTTGAGGTTTTCTACCTTGTGCACCAAACATCCGGCAACGAAGGCTGGAGTTTCGAGCGATACGTCCCCAACCCGATGAATTACACCTCCGGCGCGAGTGAGTCGCGGTGGGCAGTCCCTGCTGTGAAAGATAACGGGCAAGTCCTCGGACTACCTTTACTTCTCCGCCCCCATGAGACTCGCTGGTAAGAAAACACTGCCCATGTTGATGCTAACGTTTCACTACTACCCAGCCTCTATCAAATCTATCTCTGCAGCGAGCCTAACATGTCCAACATCGTTCCCCCGCCGTACACCGAGCATCGTGGCGAGATCAACGCCGATGCGACTTCGAACGAGTTTAGGATTATTGGTGGGCCGAAGTTGTATAAGAAGGAGATTGTGGGTGTTGTAGTTGGAACGGTGGTAGGGATCGTGCTGTTTGGCGGCGCTGTTGCATGGGGTCTGAGGGTTTGGCGGAGGAGGACGTCGGCGAAGGTCGCGTTGTGAGAAGGGTGATGGTGGATTTGGGGTGTGTGGTTTGAGGTGTTGCCGAGTGTTGTAACAGGTTCTTCCCAACTAACTTCAACGCCGTTTCTCGATAGGCAGTTGTACAGATGAATCACGACGACTGCAATGTCTTAGGGATTGCGGCTACAATCTGCTATGCCATCCTATGCATGGCACGTTGTACAGCCTGGGCAATCACAACGAGACCCAACTTTGGACAAGGCCGCTACAGAAATGCGCCACATTGGAACTGGTCGCACAAACAGGGATCAGCTGCCTTACTCGCGACTGCTCTCTACTGATGTGCCAAAAGTTTACCGGCGGTATGTGCCCGAAACGACTTCTCCCTCTTGCTGAAGCGCCGGTTCATGGTCCATAAGCCGCTCTAGTGACTACATCACAACTCGAACTGAAGTTCACTCTTTGGCACCAGTGAATGACACGAACTTGAAGTCACCCGACTGTCTAATGTTGCTCTGCCGACGCCATGTCTCTAAGCCGAGTGGCGCTTCTGTGCCTCTGCAAACCTTCGCCAACCGCGGATGCATATCGATGCCCAATCGATCTCGTCCGCAATATGCGGGACGATAAGTACTGATGCTGTGGTAAGTGGTCACCTTGTCTCCGCCCGCTGGCAGCAAACATACTCGTCTTGTCAATTTTACACTTCATTGTATATGAAGCTACAACATTGCAACTGCATAACGACAGTGACGACCTCGCAGCGCTGATATGCCGATACAATGCGATACCGGCTTGTTTAGACCGGGTCATGGGTTGTTTTGAACTTCCTTCAATGCAGTGAGTAGGTTCTACGGTAATCGATAAATACCTTCTCTGTTCCTGCCCTGTTTTCGATTTTTGGCTGCAACCTTTCCCTCGAACTTCTTAACTCCCCTCTCTGGCCCAACATCACAAACAGCTGCGATGCAATCGTTCCTTGTTCGCCTATACGCTCTTGCGCTATCAATGTCTGTCGTCTTGTTTGGCTCAGCCACAGCCGAAGCCTCGTTCACGCCAATTCTGCCTCCATCTTACCCTTTGGCAGTCCGGAACCCATATCTCTCAGGTATTGTACTACAGAAGATACTCCGAAGGCCCACACTGACATATCTCTCTAGCATGGCTCCCCGGTAACGAGGTTGCGGACTTGTCAACCGCCGTGGCTCAGTTCTACCACGGCCAGCAGCTTACTTGGTCGGTCATGGCCCGAGTCGATGGCACAACATATAGTCTGTTCGGTGTGCCACGCCCCGGAGACAACATCAAGCCTGGTACTCTCACCTCCGCCGATTTCAGCGCGACACACTCTACATTCACGGTCACCGCGAATGATGTCAAGTTTGTGCTGGATTTCTTCTCTCCGGTCTCGCCGCACAACTATACTCGACAGAGTATGCCCTTCAGCTACCTCACAGTGTCTACATCGAGTCTCAACAATGAGACGCCCAGCGTGCAGATTTACTCGGACATGGACAACTCTTGGGTTGGCCAGTTCGGAGACGGCGATGGCATCAACTTATCATGGGACTGGAATGAAACCCAAGAGACGACCCAAGCCGTGACCCAAGTCTTCAGTCTAAGTCAAGTCGGGACGGCAAACTACTCAGAGGAAGAAGACATGGCGCTTTGGGGTACTGCGGCTTACTGCACTCGCGAGAATGGCTCGAAGCTCAGCAACAGAATCGGAAACGTCGATGAGGTTCGTGACGCATTCGCCGCAGACGGCAAGCTTGGTGGTGGAGGAGACTTCCACCCTGGTAGCGTGTTTGCCTATAGCCAGGGTCTCGGCTCTCTTGAGGGAACAAGCAATGTCACTTTCGTCATTGGACATGTCCGAGATCCACTTGTCAGCTATCATGGGGTCGACAGATCCAGCTACTGGCAGAGTGTTTGTAAAGACGTCAACTGCGGCTGCGTACGCGCTCTTGACGATCTCCATGCTGCTGACGAGGAGTCGCGCGACCTTGACTCCTTCATTGCAAACGTAGATATGGGCGTAGCAAACTATAGCGACATTCTGGCACTGTCAATTCGACAAACATTCGGCACTTTGGAACTCACCATCCCGTCGGAAACTCTGGATCAGTCATCTGTGCTAGCTTTCCTGAAGGAGATCTCCAGGTTAGTGATCGTTTGTTCGATCTGAGGTGAGATATAAGTACTGACTTTGTCCTAGCAACGGCAACATGAACACCATTGACGTGATCATGCCGATGGCGCCAATCTTCTACGTTCTCTCGCCCGATTACCTCAGGTTGCTCCTGCATCCGGTTATATACTACTCAAACTCAGGTGCATGGCCGCACAGCTATACGATCCATGACATCGGCGCACACTACCCTAACGCGACCGGCCACGACGACGGAGAAGCTCAGAAGATGCCTGTCGAAGAAAGCGGCAATCTTCTGGCGCTCATGTATATGTATGAGCTTGCCTCTGGTGATACCGACTACAAGAATCAGTTCCTCGACATGCTGAAGACCTACGCAGACTATCTGGTAGAGAATGGACTGTACCCTGTCAGACAGTTCAGCACAGACGATGGTGCCGGCGAGGCCGCCAATCAGACAGGTCTTGCTGTGAAGTCTGCCATCGCACTGAACGCCTACGGCGTGATGACCAATCAGCCCAAGTACTGTGACATCGGCCGTCAATTCGCAGACGTTCTCTACAACCAGACTCTGGGCACCGATCCAGATCGTACGCGCTTCACCATGTTCCAAGGCGAAGCCGAGACATGGAGTTTGCAGTTTAATTTCTATCTCGATGTCTTGCTGAAGCTGAACACATTCCCGACCAAGGCATACAGAATGCAGACCGACTTTTATCCTACCGTGAGGAAAGAAGCTGGCGTTCCACTGGACAGCAGAGACTCTTGGGCCAAGACCGACTGGATGGTGTTCGCTGCTGCCACTGCCATGGCTCCAGGCGTTGACAACGAGGGTGTCAGAGATATGTTTATCAACGACATTCACGCCTACATGAGCAATGGCAAGAACGACGCGCCCTTCAGTGACAAGTTCTGGACGGAGTCTAAGCTGGGCCTTGACGGCAAACAGCATGAGATCGGGTCGTACGATGGGTACAGAGCAAGGCCTGTGGTTGGCGGGCACTTTGCGTTGCTCGCTCTCGAGGGACCGGATCAGTGGAAGGGTGGCGGGCATTGATGTACACAGTGGGTGGTACGATCTATGTTGCGGGTGTTTAAGCCCCATGAGTTTGCGTTGTAGTATGAAGCGTTGCTTTGCGATTGATGTTTACCGAATTGCGACTGTACGATACATACGCAAATTGACCATAACTGCTTACAATGTCCAACTCAGAACTCCGCCAGAACACGGCGCGTGTGTTCGATTGTGTCATGCCCATACAACCAAGATGTGAACTTAGGATCCAGCAGCGGACCGCAGTCGACATCTTGATCAGTAGGCAAAGGGTTGCCAGCGAGCTTTCTGTCCCGGTGCTCCTGCTCTTCGCCATCGGGCATGTGTATGAACTCGCCATTACGGCGCGCCTGTGACTGCACTCTCTCACCTCTCCACTTTCGACTCCGTTCGTAGTAGTGCATCGCATCTGGGATGTCTCCATCCGGCCCAAGATCCTTGACGCACTCCGCAAGAGCTCCAGCGTCTTCGGTCGCCATTGCAGCGCCTTGAGCCAGGAATTGCAGCATGCCGTGCGCAGCATCTCCGATCAGGACGACTTTGCCGGACTTGGATCTCCATCGTGATAGCCGTGGAACTTCTGCCAGAGCCCAAGACTTGCAGTCCCGCGCCTGGGACAGGATGGCCTTGGCTATCGGATCGAAGTCGTGGAATCGCTGCTGGATCTCGTCTACGCTGGCGGCTTTGTTCCACTCGCCTGCGCTGTCGTTGCGAGACGGGTAGGTACCGTTGATCGCCAGGATCTTTCCGCCCTCTGCAGGGTATACGATCATGTGGCGACCGGGGCCAAGCCATACATTCGTCGCAGGCTGTCTCAGCAACTCTGCAACTTGCTTATTTGTGTTCAGCGCGTCCATTGGCGCCCATGCTCGATATGTTGACAAGGGCTGAGACAATGCTGCGGTGTCTTCTTCGGGGATAATCATTTGCCGAAGTGCCGACTTGATGCCTGATATGGTCAGCTTGGTCGTCGTACTATCGGGAAAACGAATTGGCCTATTTACCATCAGCGATGACCACGATGTCCCCACGGACGATCGTTCCACCCTGGAGTTGTACGCCTGGGAGAGCGTCCTTAATTTCGACGACTTTCTGGCCCAGGCGAAGCTCGCAACCGGTCTCAAGGGCAGCTTCGTGCAGGACTTGCTGGTAGTCCGACCGACGTACGGATAAGTATCTGTAGCTAGAGTCAACCTCATTCGTGAAGACCTTATCACATACAGGGGGAGCTTACGGCGTTGCTGGGGCTTCTTTCGACTTGTTTGACCCCGATCGTGCCAGGACAGAGCTGTTTGCATATCTTCTGAAGACGAACCCAGCGGGCGCGACTGCTTTGCTCTCCAGCTTGTCAAGAATACCCCATTGCTTCAGGAGCAGAGTAGCATTTGGCGGAAGATGGATTCCAGCTCCGGTCGGAGACAATTCGCTCGCTCGCTCGAGTATGATGACCTTGTGTCCCTGCTTGGCCAGTGCAATGCCAGCACACAGGCCGGCGATTCCAGCGCCACAGACGATGATGGTCAAACTACCTGCCATGTTGTGAGTGTTTTTGAGATGAATTTCTTCTAATGATGTCAAACGATGCAGTGGATGCTGGTTCCTACCTTCAGAGGTATTATATCGCACTACTTATATAACATCTTTCTGGCAGAAGGTTCGTTTCGTACGCAGCCCCGTAGCCCCGAGGCTGAATAAGAACATGGGCGTAGAAACTTTGGTCAACGATGATCTTGCTATAGTCGATGACAGCCAAGCAACTTTGTTTGATGTTGTCGACATTTGTTGTTTCAGCTCGCCGTTCGAGTCCGCGTTTGGAAAAGAGAGAGCGATTGAGTCGGGCTTTTCGGACTCTCAGCTGCAAAGATGCGAAGCCCGAAAGTCCTGTACCAAGACTTGTGAGCCGGGCCAAGACTTGTGCCGAAAGTCCATAAGTTTGTGCACATCCTGACCACCTGCAACCCTCGAGGTGAACCTCACTAGCTGCACATATGTACATGTGCGACCTGTCGTCGTCCCGAGGTACATGGACGAAAGTCGCTCTTACTGAGTAGCGATAGTAGCAGCTAGTCCGAGCGCACATTGCGCTTAGGCCAGAATTGGGTCTATGACATAGTTTTGCTTTGTCAACAGTCGGTATCCACACATCGACCAGCTATGAGAGAACATCGCCCACCGTGAATACTAGATTGTAAACGCACCAGCACCTCACTTACACTTCAACTATTCTATGACAACGATGTCTGACAACAAGAAGATCATTGCCATCCTTGGCGCAACCGGCCAACAAGTACGCGGCACAATTTGATCGAAGCACACGAAGGTTCTCTTGGTGGCAGCATGGACTGACACAACTTCAAGGGCGGTTCAGTCGTGCAGTCCTTCCTGCAAGAACCCACCAAATACCACGTCCGCGGCCTAACCAGAGACCCCACCTCAACAAAAAGCAAGAAACTCGCCGACCAAGGTGTCGAACTCGCCCAAGCAGACCTCGACGATGCCGAAAGCCTGCAGCGCGCTTTCGAAGGCGCCCACATCATCTACGCGATGACGGACTTCTGGCAGAGCATGTCTGCAGCCATCGAGACCGAGCAAGGTAAAAGAATTGTCGACATCGCTGCGGGGCTTCCGCAGCTGGAGCACTTCGTTTGGGCATCCTTGCCTGATGGGAAGGAATTGTCCAAGGGAAAGTTTGTCAATATCTTCCATTGGCAGAGCAAAGCAGATGTTGCGAAGTACATCAAAAACTCCAAGCCGGAGCTGTGGGCTAAGACGATTGAGATCTTGTTCCCGAACTACTTCGAGAATTGCGTGACGAATGCACCGGTGTATCTGCCCGTGAAGGTAGGTTGACATTTAATCAGACATGTCGTTGCGATGCGTGATATGCTGACACTGTGCTTACAGCACACTGATGGGACTTATGTTCGCTCTTTTGTCCTTCCAGGAGAGACACCACTCCCGAACGCTGCTATCTCAGACACTGGCAAGCTGGTCAAGTACTTGACTGAGCACGGAGATGAGTACCACAAGCGTACCGTTGCTTTCAACTCTCAATCGATCAGCGAGTCGGCAAAACTTGAGGTTCTTCAGAAAGGTATGCGGGAAACAAGCTGGTCGTATTGTGAAGCCGTGAAAGTCCTGACAAATTTTCTCTCAAGCCTACAACATCCCCGTCCGCTACGAGCAGACTCCCCAACAAGACTTCCGCAACAAGCTTGAAGCTGCGATGGGCGCCGTGACTGCACTGGACTTCACCGAGCAGCTGATGATCTTTGAAGCGTGCGGTATGATCTACGACCACCCTGACTTCGTCCAGGCAAACCAGGTAAGCTGCATATTGTTGTCCGGTTCATCTCCATGCATACTGACATGCTGGTAGCTTCCTGGACTGCAGTTGAAGGCTTGGGAGGACTTTGTCAAGTCGAACGACCTTTTGTCGCTAATGAAGGAGGCTTGAAAAGGGTCAGTGTTCATGGTCTGAGATTCATGGTGTAGCCATTACATACGATGCCCATGTTCGGGAGGCGGGAGTTCCTGTGAGAACGCCTGTGAAGACTCATTGATAAATGATGGAAGTACCGCCCATTTCCCGGCTATGCTCTCCGCTTCGTGGCCTCGTCAAGAACTATCATGTTCATGCGATTCTTTGCCTGGTCGAGCTTTGCCCACAATTACCATAACTGTACGCCTCGCCACAGTAAGTGCTATCAACCGGACCACCTGGCGCAGTGATCGAGACATACGCAGTCCAGTAGCCAGCGTGGTTCTGCTTGAGACAACTCACGCTGCAGGCGTCTTCCTTGAGGTCGCGAGTGTAGGCTCTTATCTCGTCTGCGGCCAAAGACATCTGTGCCGGTACGTCGCAGCCTCTACCGGAAAGATCTCCTCCACGGACAACTGCTTGCCAATGAGTGCTGTCTATTTTTCTTGTAGAGATGGTGCAAGTATTGGTCGGCGGTTGATTGGTGAATAGATA
>Ga0265797_10007930_pt1 | contig 14325 bp, 16 predicted proteins | sample P2T30metagenome_FD_192433 | JGI IMG/M metagenome (GOLD analysis project Ga0265797, IMG submission 192433) | Plant litter microbial communities from East Loma Ridge, Irvine, California - P2 T30 | ecosystem: Environmental > Terrestrial > Plant litter > Unclassified | place: USA: California... | reverse complement strand
GCGCGGCTGAGCGGGCAGTAATTGCGAGCGATTATGGACGACGCGCTAGTTTTCCCGCTCGTCTCCTGATGCAAATCGCGTCCGCTATCAAACACACGACCAACTCCATCATGAGCATCTCCAGTTCCATCGGCACGACTCTGTCTTTTCTTAGTTTAATATGGGTCCCGGCCACACTGCTATGTTGCTTGCCATGGGTTCAAAAACGTTAGAAAGCACCTGACGATTAAGTAAATCAGGCCAACGCTAATCATGCCAGAAATGCTTTATCTCCATAATTTCACCTTCTTCCCAGGCAAATGGTTGGTACAGCCCGAGAGAGCGGGATTTCTGAGTACGTCGGCTCCCCTCGTCCTCCATCACAGGATATCGTGCCGCAAGGTTTCTTGGGCTTATGCAGTCAGAAAACCAGGTCGTCCCCTTCCGCATCACCTCAAAAGACGGAGAGCGGCTTTTCGCATGGCTAATAGCTCCATTGGGGGTATATGCTAGAAATTCCGACGCCTTCATGCAAGAGAAGACAGGCACCGATGTAGAGCATACGCTTGCATGGAGATTGCTGCGTGACGATCCAGAAGCAAGACTCCTCATCTATTTCCATGGCAACTCTGCTACGTTGGCACAAGAGCGCCGTACAATAGAGTATCGCTCGTACTCTGCTGGGGCGTCTGAGAAGATGTTCGTCTTAGCATTCGACTATCGCGGCTTCGGCATCTCAACAGGCGACCCCTCGGAGAGTGGCTTACTGAACGATGCAGAGGCTGTAGTTGACTGGGCTTTGAACACCTGTCTTATACCGCCAGAGCGGATTGTGCTCCTCGGACACTCACTGGGAACGGCGGTCGTATCCGGCATCGCACACCGTTATGCGACCAATCTCGGCATTGAGTTTGCAGGCCTGATCTTGTGTGCAGCCTTCACGAATGCTGGCAACGCATTCTCTTCGTATTCAATCGGTGGAATTGTTCCGGTTCTTGCGCCTGTAAAGGTATTCCCTGCCTTCCGAGCCTGGTTTGCCCGTAGGATGGTAGACACTTGGCGAAGCGATGACCGACTGGCAATAATGGCGCGTAAGTTGATCAAAGCCCATAATATTGTGGGACTATCTCAGGAGTTTTCAGATGTTCAAATTTCCTCAGATCCGTCTGTTCCGATACTGATGACTTGGCCAGGGACTTGCTCGAGGTTCAAGTTGGTCCTCGTTCACGCCGAGAGTGACCAGACTATGCCATGGCACGAAACGGAGTCGCTGTTCCAATCGACACTTCGGGCCGCAAAGGACGCGAGTCCTAACGAAGACAATCTCAAGAGTCTTGAGGTCGTAGATTTGGGCGAAGCCGGTAGACAAGAGGTTTGGCAGAGCAATTCGCGCAGCATTTCAAAAACGATTGCTAAGCACGGCGGTACGTACTCGTCCTGACAGTTTGATCCCTGAAGGTCGGCGCTTGCAGATTGCGCGTTTCGCCTATTGTCAGATGAAATCGGGTTGCCCCACATCCGTCTAACGAGGTCGATACACTCTTGCACCCTTCATTTCCTGGCTTCAACGACTCCATGGAGCGCATTGCATAGAGCCTCAGGCCAATGGCAGTGTGCTCAGGAAGATCCTGATTTCACGCAATGCAGACGTCTACCCCACACGTGGTGATCGGGACCAGGCTAGCCTCACACCCATGCGGTCATCGCCGCGCCTTCCGGTCCCGCTAGCTGGAAACAGGGCTAACGCTTCATATTAGGACACAACACGTCAATGACTTGGTCGCCTGTAGCGCTCACGATCCTTCAGGTTTTCGGCCTTACGGCTGATACGGCATGAGTTGTAGGCTGTGCAGCCTTCTGTGAAGCATCCGATGCAGCCCCTGGAGATCAGGAACGGTCTCAGGTTCCTGGTCGCCTCAGTATCAGGTGGGTAAATCAGGATAGCTGACGAATTCCAATGAACGGTTCATTCATGGACCACATCACACCCTCAGGAGCATCTGTGAAAAGAAAGACTAATGGGAGTCGGCTTCGCACCAAGAGTTGTAGCGTAACTTTAGTGCGTGAACGCGCAAACGCCACGAGTTCTGACTTCTCGGCATAGCGGCCATGTGCGTCAGTCCATTCTCCACTGCCCATGACGTCTCCACGGGTGGCTCATCCAGACCCGCATACAAAGCGCTTCACCGGCAACTGTCATCCTTTGCGTTTCAGTACCTGTTCATCGTTCCAGACGCCCCCGCGTCCAACTGTCGCTTCACCACCCTCCGTGTCCAATCCACCCTAGTCGCTTCTGTATCTCTTGACTTCTTTCGACTGTGACTTCTTCTTAGCATTGACATCACGCATAACACCAAAACCCTCGCCGCCAAACCAAACATCGAACCCTCACTCTACCGAACAATACTCTCACAACAAACATGCCTGCTATCGCCCACCTCCAAGCACGCTTCTTGGAAGACTCCAGTGGTAGCGGTGGAATCTCGGGAACAGCCATCGCCCTCATCGTGTGTCTTGGAATCGTACCGTGCATTGTCTTGATCTGGGCTGTTTGCTATCTGTTCTGGGCCTACCCATACGACCGTAACTGCTGCTGCATCAAGCGAAAGCGCCGCCCAGAACCCCAAAGTGTATTGAACCAAGCGCCGATGAGCGAAGAGACACTATACGAAAAGCCCGGTGTGGCACCACCACAACGACCATTTTCTGGCCAGTACAGGACCGACACAGGAAGCTCAAGCAACAGCGGACGTCTGCAGAAGCAGCAAAGGCCTGGTAGCGGAGTCGACCCCCGGAACACGCGTATGAGTTTGAACAGCGTCGTCAGTGCCAACACTATCACTTATGCCCAAGAGCCCAAGCCATTTGTGTGAGGATTCAATGCAAAGCGATGATTGCAAACCTTGTCGTTGGCAAATCCTCACACGGGGATTATCATGACCAGCGAAACCATGACGACGCAGCCGCGGCTAGTCCGATCTGACTGACGGTGTCCTGACGCCACGTCGAGAAGACGTAGAACTCGAAGACCAGCCAGCGGGTTTGAGCGGATGAACGTCAACACGAACAAACCACAGCCACAGGAATCTCGAAATCGCAAGGCCTCAACATAGCGGCTACAGGCTGCGACGCAGCGCTTACAAGACGCTTTTCCTCCCACGATGGGCATGTGAAGAAGATGAGGATTGCGTCGGATCGAAAAGCTCAGTACAGGGCTAAAACCTCAAGGACGTAAGACGTCGAATGTACACTATTATTACTATGCATGCAGGACATTTGCATTTGGGACGGAGTTGGCGGCATAGCATTTGACACGAATTAACGATACATGACAATGAACAAATTTAATTATCACAATGAGGTTAGCATGCCGGTGAGATTAGCGTAGGTGGTGAAGGCGATGAAAGCGGTGACATTGGGATGATGGGATTCGAGGTCAGGCATGCAAATCACGAGGTGGGTCTGGGGCATGTGATAGGTCAAAGGGCGTCAGTATGCGGCGGCGATGTATGAAGCAATGTAGTGGGGTAGTGGGTAGGCATATCAGGCGCAACTCCCCAATGCTGAAATGGTAAACTTGAATCTATCTCCATCCCGCGTATTCGTTCGTGTTCCATTGCATCGGGGACGGCCAGATTACTTGTCCGACACGCGCAGTAAACGTCGGCTTTCTTATCTCCGCGTCACAATCGCGTTTCCGCCACCGTAACTCGTCCAGAGGCTACGTCAACATCTCGTACCAAAACAAATTCGTCGCAGGCGGCGCCTTCAAGGGCGCTCTGCGACACGACCAAATACCGCCACCATTCCACCTCCACAGCATTTTCCGCGTTCTTTCTTCCGCGCATCCCACTCGTCGCTGCTTTCTGCGCGCCTGCGAATGCTTCGAAGTTACCTAGCCCGACCCAGCGCCCGAAGCGTCATACACAAGAGCGTGGGATTTGGTGGCGCAAGCTACATCAGTTTGAGCCTAAGTACGCCGATTAGAATTGAGAGCAAAGCGAATTCGACAATGGCAGGACACGATGGCGAAGAGGCAAGGCAGGGCGGTCAGCAGGCTATGCTGGCGAGCCAACGCGCAAAGGAGCAGGGAGAGGCACAGGGGAGGTTCTCCAAGTGGTTCCCTCTGTCTGCCAAATCGGGCTTCGACCAGTGGTGGGCGGGACTATCGCCTATGGCGTGAGTAGTGCCCTGTAACAAGTGTATTCCACATATGTACTGACTTGTGCCGACCTTTAGAACCGAGCATCGCGTTCTATCCTACATTCCACATCTCCAGAGCCCGCCCACACATACGCAAACAGGCTCCGCGCCTGCTTCGGCTGGTCCGTCCTCGGTAGACCTTCAAGCGCCGCCCAAGCATCCCGAAGACCAGACGACCACCAATGCCACCAACGACCCGTACGGACCGCGAAGATGGAATTCGCAAATGGTTCAGCTAAGTGGCAGGGATCGTGCACTGAACGAGTTCTCCGTGGAGCGACTGGGCGAAGAGGTGGAGAACAACTTGGTTATGCTCCACGGGTACGGTGCTGGACTTGGCTTCTTCTATCGCAATTTCGAGTCATTATCGCGTGCCGAGGGCTGGAAAGTCTTTGCGCTGGACCTTCTAGGTATGGGCCGGAGCAGCCGGCCAACCTTCAAGATCCATGCCAAAGACAAGGAGGGCAAGATCTCAGAGACCGAGTCGTGGTTTGTGGATGCTCTGGAGGAGTGGCGGATAAAGAGGGGCTTGGACAAGTTCACATTGCTAGGACATAGCTTAGGAGGGTACCTGGCTGTTGCTTATGCGCTCAAGTACCCGGGACATCTTAACAAGCTGATTCTTGCGTCTCCGGTTGGCATTCCAGAAGACCCGTACGCAGTCGACGAGGAGATGCCTGATCCACAAGACTCGACCATGGCGAATGAGTTTACTCAAGATGCTGCCGAGACGAACCAGAATGGTGTACAGCCATCGACAGCGGACAACAACAACTTCATGAACCAGCGGACAAAGAATGGTACGTTGTTCAGTAGCAGAGTTGTTGCATCTCGCTAACATTCCATAGCCGACACCACAAAAGAGGCTAAGCAAGCACCAAAGAGGCGATTGCCGTGGTGGCTGTATTCTCTCTGGGAGGCCAACATGGTCTCGCCCTTTACTTTTGTACGTTGGTCCGGGCCTCTCGGTCCTCGTCTGGTATCAGGCTGGACCTCACGCCGCTTCTCGCAATTACCAGAAGAGGAGGCACAGGCGCTGCACGACTACAGCTACGCTCTATTCCGCCAACGGGGTAGTTCCGAGTATGCGCTTTCCTATCTGCTCGCCCCTGGCGCTTTCGCTCGCAGCCCAATGATCCGCAGAATCCAGGCTGTTGGCAGGCAATATATCCAACCACACGAAAGGCCTACCGCAGATGGCGACGCCGCAGCTAGTTCTACTACGCAACGCGAGACTTGCTATCCAGTCATCTTCATGTACGGAGAGAACGACTGGATGGACGTGGCTGGTGGATATGCGGCTGAAGAGAAGATGAAGCAAGAACGCGAGCGCCTACTAGCAAACGCATCGGCTGAGGAGAAGAAGAACGACCATGGGGTAGGCAAGGTGATCATCATCAACAAGGCCGGTCACCATGTATACCTGGATGGTTGGGAGCAGTTCAATCGCGTAATGTTGGAAGAGATGAACGAAGTTAGACGCAGAGAGCAAGGGCGGGGTCATGCATAGATGTCTGCGTGTTAGAAGGATTGCATTATTTGGCGTTTGGTTTCTGTATAGCGTTGCGATTTTGGGCATGTCGGATCATACCACTACATTTCAGTATAGGGCCTCTTCAACAATGGGCATTCTTCCACCCACAATTCAGTATCCCCTTCACACCTTGACCGACCCATCTGTTCGGTTTGCATGGGTGAATGGGACCCCTCACTTCCGCGAGACGATCTCACATGAGCCCCTGCATATTTCACCCCCGCTCCGTCCCGTTGACATCGTTGACTACTGCAGGGCCAAGGACGTGTCAGCCATCTCAGTGAAGGAGCCTGCCTATACGAAGCTAGCATTGTGGGGTAGAGCTGTATGCCAGCAATCCATGTCTTCACCGCTCCGGCTAAGCGAGACAGGTGCATCATCGGGAGCGACTGACCGACTCGCGCCGGATACACAGCATTCGATATAGGCACGAGTACCCCTCCCAACGCGTTGCGCATTCTTCTGAACGTGTACGCGACCCGTCTGATGATGACAGAGAGGAGAAGAAGACAGGCACGAGTCACGCATAGCATACCCGCATCACTACCATCTTCGTAGTCGTCGCCAGTGTCGCATTCACATGTCATTGCCAAACGCACCCACAGACTAATTGATGGCGCCGCAAACACTCGACCAGATTGTCAAAGGCGCACCGGCGCCGAGCACAAGCCTGAACAAGGTGGCCGAGAGCGTCGAGAGCGACCCGCCGCCGTACTCTGCGTCCATCCTCCAAGACACACCCCACAATGCCAACAACGACCGCCTGCCCACCATCAAGACCCCGCGACCGCCCGTCCTTAGCGATCCGACATCCCTCCTCCCCTCGTCGCCGCCGCAAATCTACCTGAATCTCCTCATACTCGAAGCCAGTCTTCGCAGCCAATACCTCACCCTACGCGCCCGCCGGCGGCAGAACACTTTCGTCCTCACACTGTTGGCGGTATGGATAGGCTTTTGTTTCTACCTGTTGTGGTTGCGCCCACGAGAGGATGGCAAGGGTATTGGAGGTTCACAATACTGGCTCGTTGATATGCTGCAGAAGGTTGGCTTCATAACAGGCGTCGTCACCGCTCTGCTCTTCTGGGCGACTGGACAATGGGAGAGAGGGGTTAGATGGCCGCGCCGGTGGATCGGCGTTGCAAATCGAGGGCTCAGAGGCATGAACGCCAAGATTGTCGTCATACGGGGGCCGTGGTGGAGAGAGCTGGTAGAATGGGGTCACTTTGTCGTGCCTTTCTCTGGTGGGCTGTGGGGTGGGGAGCAGGGAGGCAGTTCCTACCACTTCATCAACGTCGCGCAGGAAAACAAGCATGCATTAGACGGCGGCCGACCCCGCCATCGCATCGTGGAAGATGGCAAGGAATACGCCGAGGAAGACATTGCACCGGGAGGCGACTACATCAAGCTACTCCTCCTCCCGAAGCCCTTCACACCCGACTTCCGTCAAGAGTGGGAAGTCTACAGAAACGAATACTGGGCCACGGAGAACGAGCGACGAGCTGAGCTGCGGAAACGCGTCCGCGCCAGACAACGTGAGATTGCAAGAGAAGAAGGAGGATGGCTATGGTGGACCGGCTGGCGAGGCTGGAAGCGCGCACGCGGTCTCAGTGGACGAAGCGCCGACGTAGAAAAGAGTGGCCATCACCATGGTCACAGCCATAGCCTCTCGCATACAGGCTCACGGAAGCGACGACAAAGTTTACTGCAAAACCCAAGAGGAAGGGACGGGTCGCATTCCCGTAGCTCTTCGCGAAGCACAACGCCCACCCCCGACCTCGACATGGACGGTCGTCTCCGGCCTGCCGAAAGCCGCGAGCGTCGATGGAGTAACACGTCCACCAGTACAACCACGAGTCGCAAGTCATCTCTCCGCTCTAACTCAACCATCACACAGGGTAACGCGCAATCGGCAAGACAACCGCCACAAAGAAGCAGCGTGGGGTCCCGACCTAGTACGCCTAGTGAGGGGAATCTACCCTGGCAGAGTAAGAGAGCTAGCATGCTGAGTAATGCGTCGAGTATGAGTGAGATGGAGGAAGATGGCGGGTATGAGGCTGCGACTGAGGGGAGGGGTGATATGAGACCGCCGGTAAGGCCGGTCGGGAAGAGGAGGAGCAGTCGCGAGGGTGGTAGCAATAGTAGTGGAAGGGCCGAGAGCGCTTGATTATGTTTTGATCATGAGGTGTTGGGGGAAGTGGCGGGTTGATCGTTACGCATCTATGTTCTGGCCATGTTTTACGATACTTTGGTTTGGCGATTCCATGTTCAAATAGCGAGTGTTTTACTACGAAGCGGGATTATAGTGAGAGTTGGTGGATCGTATTTGAGAAATTCCATCACGGGCATGTGCATGGAGTCACTTTTGTTGTGCTTCCTTGTAGTATTGTAAAAAGGTTGACTACCCGTACCATTGTCGGCATGCATTTTCTCTCAGCCAGTGAGATGTTTGCAGGATTTGAGTGTCCCCGTCAATTCATCGGACTTTTTAGGAGAGGAGAAGTCGTGTGTCTTATCGATAGTAGTGGTCCGCCCCACCTTCCATTCCCACAAAACCATGCAAAAAGAGAGCCTATGGTTCTATGCGAGCTCTGCAAAAGGTTTCCATTGATGGAAAAGGCAAAAAAAGCGACCGATGTGGGACTCGAACCCACAGCCTCAGCCTTAGGAGGGCTGCGCGCTACCATTGCGCCAACCGGCCAGTTGCTTGTTGTTGAAGAAATTGTTGTTTTTGTACATTATATCCCGCGGAATTTTTCGCTGTGCAAAAAGCTCCACGAAGCAACCAGTTCTATCCTTACGGTCATCGTCCTTTCCAAAATCAGTCGGCCAAGTTCGGCCCTCGACATTCGGACCTTCCATGATCGTGAGGGTCTTACTCTGACAATACGGCAGGTAGGATTATAGTTTTTGCGGCACTATCGTCTTACAGTCACAGAATCACCATCTTAAAGAGAGTAACTGAACATCTCTTTAGAGGAAAGTACTTATACCTACTACAATAACACGTGTTAAGACCTTTCTAGATATAGATAGAGAATCTAGAAGTCTATAATGCTACTAATCTTGCTAGAATTTCTTCTTAAAAGCTAACGTAGGCGGTAAGTTAGGGAATGTCATCTCTATACCCGTTCGAATTTTCTATTGTCTACGGTGGAATGGATCGAGCAATGTAGCAGGTTCGATCAGAGTTGTCACGCCTTTTGGGTTGCTTTGCAATATTCGGGTAAGGAAACAAGATCTACAAATTCGTAAGACGCTAAAGGGCGATGTCAACGGCAAGCTCCCAACAGTGTTGTGCCATTTCTTTCATACTATAAACGATTATGCTAAAGGTGACAGGAGTCGATCCAGGGTGTCCAACAGACACGTCAGCTGGTAGCATGGCGTTTTGCTGCTTCTCACTCTTCTTGAGTTCTCTGATTGCACAATGTGACGGCATCGCTCAACCTGCATCTCGACTTATGAATGCTCAATTTTCTCCGACCCGTACTTCACATTGTGCGTGGACGATACGGAACAATAAATAGTTTTAGTAGTACAACTCACCTCTTTACAGCTACCTAATCCTTGCTTTACTTCGAGATCAACCTTGCAGCTGACGATGGCGACGTGGGATCGTTTCCGACACATGGATTTGATCGAAAAGGTCGAGGAGATTCAGTCTCAGCTTTCCCTCTTCGCAACACGTAGTAACAATAGCCCGAAGTACAGAGCAGACTTAGTCGAGCTCCAGCGACGTGGTCACGAGTATCGCCAAATCTTGGCCCTTCCTGTGACTCCAGCAAAATGTGAACAAAAGATTGATGACGGAGAAGTATGGAGATGGATTCGTGAAACCAGAGATCTCCTGATGCGATGTGAGAATTGTTACTTTTACACGATGTTTCACCTGCAGGACGCGGATTCGGTTTTCAGGATACACCACATCCCTAAGGGTTTCGCAACGCTCGATCAAGGCAAGTCAATTGGAATTATGTCTTGACGTTCGCTGACCTATCACCTGTATAGCACAACAACGGGAGCTGTACGACGCGTGGATCCGTTTCGATAAACATCCACAGAATATACGCAATCGGAGCAAAATTGAGTTTGAGTCCTTCGTCTACATGGTTCGTCTTCGTCTCCAAGCTTCCACATGATAGGTAGGTAAAGAATCTTCAATAGCAAGTTACGGCAATCGCAGGTCAAGCGCCATCCAAGCGACGCCGCTGGTCACCTGTACAAGGAGAGGAGACAGTACCATCGAAGAAAGCGAAGCCTGACTCTCCTGGTAGGCATGCGAGTGGACAGAGGGTGGTTGATCGGAGCAGCAGTTGAGTACCAATCGAGTTCGAGGACTGTTCCCACTGACCGTGTTTGAGGGATTGGTGTCGGGAGTACGATAAGGGAGTAGGTTGGCGGCTCCATTTCAGACTGATGCCTGGCATTGTTTTGCGTTGATCATTAAGATCGTGCTTTCAAGGACGGAGTTTGTCGCGGCAACTGCATTTAGATGACGGCATGCATACTTGGAGTATGTCCATGGAAGCAGTACACGGCAAGTACTAGATTCGTAGCCCAAAGAATGTATTGCCATCACGCGGGCTCGCTGTGCCGTCGACCCATATTCTCGTACCCATGCTCTTGGTCTCTTTGTAGCGGCGGACTCATGAGAAACGCAGGTGTGACTGGTGTCGGTAACTCTGTCAGGTATATGTTCGTCATTCTGGTTCCAACAAAGGTCGTTCTTGCCGTGCTAGGTGTCACTGGCTCAAAGCCTTTCCATAGCTTGGCCTGCCGGTATCGTCTTGCTGGTTGTGGGCGACGGAGTCTCCATGCGCGGTGAAGTAATAGTACTATAGTCAGGATGAATATGGTACCGACGATGCCTATAGCGACGCCGATTCCGATGGCGGTTGGAGTAGAGAGCGAGCGGCTGTTGTCTGCATCGGAGTTTGCCAGCGACGTCGTGATGATCTGAGCGGTGCGACGATTTAACGAAGGCATGCGGACGGTAGATCCCGCAATGGTGGGTAGCATGGCCATGACTGTGCTTGCGTACTCGGCCTGGCTGTCGCAGCGTTGGTATACAAATTGGAGCCATCAATAAAACTATTCAGGTAGGCCATGAGCCAAATTATGCAGATAGAGCAAGATTGCAGCCAACAAAAGCCTTCACCACAAAGCTGAGCACTACATTCGAGTCGTATGCAACTAAGCGCCATCTGCGTGGATCTCAATCGATCACAGCCTTGGTAACCCACATGTGGAAGCCTCCTGCGCTTGCGGCAAATCGTGCCTACATTGACATGAAAGGTGTGGCTTAGTGAGTTCATGGGTTGACAGACTCATTTCTTCAGAAGTCATCGCACTCGATCAGGCTCTGGAAGCTGCTCCAAAAGTGGTGATAGCGATCCATCACTGCGTTCTCGTGCGACTTCGAGAGGGCATTGTATTAAATTGGCCCTGTGCAAACCTGAGCGAAATGCGTCCAAAAGCGGTTGAAATTAGACAAAACGGGCGTGGAAAAGCGAGACGAGTGCCCGAAAAACACAAGTTCCCGACTCAGTGCGTTCCTCTGGCGCTTGAGGCGGGCCGCACAAATTCTTATTCGATGTTGTTGCGATGCGCTGTCACACATGATGTTGGTGTATAGCCTCAGCGGCTACGACGACACCCTCTGTATTTAGCTTCGGGCGTCCCAAGTCTGAAAAGATATGGTAGCGGCCTTTTATAGATAATCAAGCCATTTACGAGAGTGTTGATCAACAACTTTGGGGGACAGGACGAGAAGTAGAAGTGTATCTCCGAATATGCTTGTGAAATCGAGGAAAGCTTGCGCATATTGGCTGGTAATCGCCAAGTTGGACTATCCAATCAAGTAGATAAGCGAATTGGGCGCTAACCAAAGATGCCAGCGACGGATCAACGTCTCTTGTACAACCAAGTCAGCTTGACTACGAGACGACCAGTCAGCCCACTCGGTAGCTTACCTACGAACACTACGGCAGCCATCAGCTTAGCGGCTGCAGGAATCTAAATCAGCCGGACCTGTAAGACCGAAGCGACATGTGCTCACTACGACGTATCGAAGCGTCTCTAGTAATGATGAGAGGGGGTCCACGTGTTCGTGGGAAAGAAAATGTGCTTAGCACGCGTCTCGTGGCATAATACCTGCTATGGCATTTGTCAAAGCGAGCGTCGTGGGGGCGAGGGAGATACTTTTAGTCATGGCAATGGCAAAGCGCGCGGCAAAAGAGGAGATGGACTGCGTCGGCGCCGGAAAAACATCGTGACTCGAACCACGATGAAGGAACAAGAGTGACATCAACAACGCGCGTCGGGAATACGAGACGACGATCAAAGATGAAGATGTTCTGATGAAATTCTACGGCAAATGGGAGAATCCGGTGGGCTAGAATTAGGGTACCGGCAAGAACGGGCTTGGCGCTAATCCTGAATCGAGCAGGGTTGCGACGCGAATACCCGAGTAGGGATGCGTGGCCAGGCACCACCAATCTCAACTTGCCGCCTCGAATTCATGGTCTGCTCGAACCACCATATTCATCCAAGATTACTCTTCGTCATAGTTGTCGGCTCGGCTTCTCCAGTGACGTGCGCCCTGGTTTCGGGGGAGCGTTGGCCGTCTCAGAAATTGCTGGCCTCGGAAGACGAAAGAAGGCCGGAGAATGACGACATGCTTGTCTCATAGTCGCCCTGGAACGCAAAACACGCACCCAGCTCCGGGGGACCCAATCGATGCGGCGGTGACGGGGATGGTTGCCTTGACAGCAGGTGGGTCACGCATGTACAGCATCGTGGTACAGATGCAGAGAGCTGAGCATCGAGACACGAAAACGTCGGGCTAAAGAGAAGCGTGCTGCTGGTTGCCAGAGCGGTCAATGGCTGGACGTGGGCCCAATTGAACCTGCATTTCAGGGACCTGAAGTTCCACCTCGCGTTAAATCGCGCTGGCGGTGGTCGGAAAGCTTGGCCAGACGACAAGACAAGTGCTTACTTGTTTCAGAGTGAGTTGATCACCGCAACGCTGGAAATAGCATCTGGCACGCCTCAGCGTGGCCCAGAGTGGCGTATGGGCAACTGCAAATGCATGGCCTCGCTGTCTGTTAGTCAGACGGGGCATTGCAGGACGACTGCAGCAGGGCTTGGATGCTTCATGGCACCGCCTCCCGCCCCGATTAATCTCGATACAGTGCACGACGGACGAATTGGAGAGGCCAAGCAAGACGTCATAGACCAAGACGGTGAAAGAGCCCCGGATCAAGCTTCTCTGGAAAAAGCAGGAACGGGTGCCGATGACTGGGATGAGCTGCGATAGTTTGCCGCATCTAGTCAAGCACAAGGCCAGTGCGGGCCATGTGGCGTCACTGGCCAGTTATTTCCTTGCATTACGTGGCTAAAAAATGTGGAGGAGGCGCAACCGAGCAAGGGCCGCGACCGCTGTGTTTGTTGCTGGCTGCTGGGGCTATGGCGAATGGCGACATGAAAGCACGCTAGCTGTTATGCACTCACTTGGTATAAGAGCCCTCACTTCGCCCTGCCCTCTATCCCCCATCCACAACTCACACACACTCTCCACATCAATCAAACTACTTTCAACTCTTACCCACCCAACCAAACCCACCAAACCACCACCATCAAGATGCGTTTCTCCACCATTGCCACCGCTGTCATCGCCGCCGGCGTTGCCAACGCCCAGGTCGACTCCATCATCTCCCGTGTCACCTCTGCCGTAGGCGGTGTCCCCTCTGACATCGGCTCCGTCGTCAGCTCCATCACCTCTGACATTGGCTCCGGTGTTGCATCCATCACCAGCGACGCCGCCTCTGGTGCTTCATCTGTCGCCTCTTCCATCGAGAGCGACGCCTCCTCTGTCCTCAGCAGCCTTGCATCTGAGGCCTCCACCGCTACTGGCTCGCGCGCCTCTGAGATCGCATCTGCTACCAGCGCTATCGCCAGCCGTGCTAGCTCTGCTAAGTCTGCTGCCAGCTCTGCCGCCGCCAGCGCTACTGGTGCCGCCGACTACAACAACGTCCCCGCCATGGGTGCCGTCGCTGGTGGTCTCCTCGCCATCGCTGGTCTCTTGTAAGCAGCTCGACCTGCAAGGGTTTCCTTCGACTCCGGACATGAAAAGTCTCTTTCGACAGTTTCTTTCATCGGCTAGCGACATCAGCCACGAGCTGAACACGCTTCGTCTCTTATGAGACATTTGCGGGATAGGAATGGTTCTCGGCAATACTGGAGAATATCCAGTCGGTCTACAAACTTATAATAAGTCATTTCAATGAAACATTCAAAATACCCACAATATTGCCCGCATTGGGCTATTTTCCATCTGCTTTGCTTCAATTCACCTGTGATGTTTGTTACACCATTCACTTATTGTGCTTTAGCTCGAAACTTCATGTTTCTTTGTTGTGGACCTCGAGTTCAGCCGCATTCGCTTGTTGTCATGGAACATCGCAGCTGCGATGCATGGTGTGAGGTTCTCGCTAATGACGTAGGGACGCGTAACCACCTCGGTGGCGTTTTCCGAGACCAAAATAAGCCTGGTTCCATATGCACTCCGCATCCGCGCATGAAAATCCTTTGTCTAAATCCGTCCAACC
>Ga0265797_10007929_pt1 | contig 14326 bp, 8 predicted proteins | sample P2T30metagenome_FD_192433 | JGI IMG/M metagenome (GOLD analysis project Ga0265797, IMG submission 192433) | Plant litter microbial communities from East Loma Ridge, Irvine, California - P2 T30 | ecosystem: Environmental > Terrestrial > Plant litter > Unclassified | place: USA: California... | reverse complement strand
TACCCTAGCCCCAGCACCGGCCGGGTAAACTTCGTGGTGACGCCCACCCAAACCGGCAGCCTGACCCTCGACGTGTACGACCTGCAGGGCCGCCTGGTGCGCCACCTGGCCACCGCCGCCGGCACCACCGGCGTGGCCACCGAGTATACCCTCGACGGTAGTACCTGGGCCGCCGGCATCTACACCGTGCGCCTCACCAGTGCCGGCCAAACTACCCACGGCAAGCTGGTGCTGGTGCACTAGCCCGCTAGGGTAGGCCCCAACAAAAAGCCCTTGCTACGCACGTAGCAAGGGCTTTTTGGTTTTGTTGAATTATAAAAACACGTTTGTCATGCTGAGCTTGCCGAAGCATCTTGGCAGGTCACGTTAGAGTCAGCAGTCCAGCAAAGCGACCGCGATGCTTCGGCAAGCTCAGTATGACAAACGTTTGCAGCTTACTGACTTATTTCATTCGTCACCTCAAACCGCTCGAACGTAGCCGTGGCCGACGCCGGCCCCTGGGCCACTACGCCCACGCGCACGCCGCGGTCCCAGGGCGGCAGGAAGGCGCCGTCGGCAGTCTGGCCGGTGGGTAATAGCTCGGTCCAGGTGCGGCCATCGGGGCTGTAGGCGAAGCGGTAGTGGCTGCCGCCCTGGTCGTGCACGCGCAGGTGCAGGGCCGCAGTAGCGGGCAGCGCGGTTTCGGCCAGGGTGCGGGTTTTGCCGTCGCGGCGCTCCTGCACTTGCAGCTTGCCATCGCCGGCCAGTAAACTCAGCGCGTTGCTAGGGTCGCCGAGGGCGGCCAGGCCGGCGGTAGCGCCCGCCGGCAGGCTAGCCGGGTTGAGTAGGGTAGTGGTGGCAGAGTAGTTGGCTGCCAGCGTGGCGCGGCCCAGCGCTGCGCCGCCCTTATCGGGCCGGGCACTTAATTGCAGCCGGCCATTTTGCAGGGCAAATTGCGGCTTGTCTTCCACCGGCCACACCCAGCTGGGGGCTAGCGTGGGGCTAGCAAACTCATCGGCTACTACGCCCGGCATGGGTGCGGCGGCCGTGGGCGTGCCGTGGTCGGCCAGGAATTCGGGCCAGCCGGCGGCCGTCCATACAAACTCGCTGAGCACGCCCTGGCGGCCCACATACTGCTTGCTGCCAGTTTGGTAGGCGTGGTGCAGCATGTACCAGTGGCCGTTGCGCTCGATGGCCGTGCCGTGGCCGGGGCAGGTCCAGGTGTCGTTGTTGGTGAGAATGGGGTTACGGTCGTACTTCTCCCAGGGCCCGAGCAGGTTTTTGGCCCTGGCCACGCCGGTAGCGTAGGTGCAGCCCGCGCCGCAGCAGCCATTAGCCGCGTAAAACATGTAGAAATAGCCGCCGTGGCGCACCACGCTGGGGCCCTCCACCAGGTTGCCCTCCCAGGCAGCGGTGTTGCGGAAAAGCTCGGTTTTCTCACCCACCAGCTGGGTGCGGTCGGCGCTCAGGCGCTGTGCCCAGATGGGCGTGGGCTTGTTAACGCTGTTGCCGTCTTCCTTCCAGAGGAGGTAGGGCTGGCCCTTCTCATCCTGCATCGGGAAGCCGTCGATGCTGCCGTCGGGCTGGCCCACCAGGGGGCCGTGGTCCTGGTATGGTCCTTCGGGGCGGTCGGCGCTGGCCACGCCCACGGCCAGGTTGCCGCCCCGCTTGTGCGCGGTGTAGAAAACGTAGATTTTGCCATTAGCGCCGTGGCTAATCTCGGGCGCCCAGAAGTAGTAGTCGGCCCAGGTCGGCCGCTCGCCCGGAAACACGTGCCCCACCAAATTCCAATGCTGCAAATCGGTTGATTTCAGCAATGGAAACGTGGGCCCCCAGTTCGATGACGTGGCCGTGGCCCAGTAGGTATCGCCCACCTTTGTCACCGAGGGGTCGGGGTAGTCGCCGGCCAGTACGGGGTTGGCAATGGGCGTGGGGGCTAGCCGGGCCGGTGCCGCTGGCGTGGCGCGCTTGATTTTGGTTTTGGCCGGGGCCTGGCCGGCGGCCAGCAGCGGGGCGGCGCCCAGCAAAGCCAGCGCCGCGAGCGAGCGGAAAGAAGCGGGTATTTGCATTGAAAACAGGTAACAAAACGGCCTGCGCGAGGCAGGCCATCCTTGGAAATAAAAGGTATAAGCAGCGGGCCGCTAGCCTGCTACTCGCCTGCGGGGCGGGCTAGCATAGTGCCCAGCGCCACGGGTGTGCCAAAGTTGGGGGTACCATCGGCGTTCCAGGTAAATTTCTGCATACGGGTGCTGCGGTAGTCGCCGCAGCCCTGCCCGGTTTGGGGGTTGGCGTGGTACACGAGCCAATCCTCGCTGCCATCCTTCGACTTGAAGAAGCCATTGTGGCCCGGCCCGTAGGCTTTGTTGGCGACGTTTTTCACGAATACCGGGGCCGAGGACTTGGTCCAGGCGCCGGTGGCTAGGGGGTCGGTGCCGGTCAGGGTGAGCTGGCCCAGCACGTAGTCGTCGGTGCTGCAATGGCTGGCCGAGTAAATAAGAAACGTTTTGCCACCGTGCTGCACTACCTCGGGGCCCTCATTCACGAGGTTCGTGATTGGGCTGCCGTTTTGCTCCCAGGCATAGGTGGGGCGCGTAAGCTCCACGCGTGGGCCGGTGAGCGTCGTGGGGCTGCTCATCTCCGATATGTAGATGATTTGCGTTTGATTAGGCGTTGTTTCGTGGCCCGACCAGATGAGGTAGCGCTTGCCGATCAGCTCCAGCACAGTGCCATCGATGGCCCACAAATCCACGCTCGGGTTGGCAATGCGGCCTTTGTTGACCCAGGTGCCCTGGGTAGGGTCAGCGCTGGCGTTTTCCAGCACATGCACCCGGTGGCCATCGCAGCAAAACGGGTCGGCTGAGTAGTAGATATACCACTTGCCATCGAAGAAATACAGCTCGGGCGCCCACAAATCGCTCTGGGCCACGCCGGCCAGGCCAGGGTTCCAGACGATGGTGCTGGGGGCGGTGCTCAACTCCGACATTTTCGCCGTTTTGCGAATCACCAGGTTGCTGCCCGTCGTCACCATCACGTAGTAGTAGCCATCCTTTTGGGCCACCCACGGGTCGGGGCCCGAACTCAGCAGCGGGTTGGTGAAGGTAGTGGCCGCTGGCGTGGGGGTGGGCGTGGGTGCGGGCGTAGTGCCGCTTCCCCCCGATTCTTTGCTGCACGCCAGCAGGGCTACCAGGGCAAAAGGCAGCAGCCGGGCGAAGGGCCGCGAGTAGCAAAGGCGCATAAAAAGGAAGTGGGTGGGAAAGATAAAAGGTGGCCACAACGCTAGCGGGCCCGGAAAGCGCTGGGCTTCCCGGGCCCGCTAGCCTGCTACTCGCCGGCTGGCCGGGCTATGGCCGTGCCGATAGCTACCGGCGTGCCAAAGTTGGGCGTGCCATCGGCATTCCAGGTAAACTGCTGCATGCGCGGGTTGCGCGGGTTGCCGCAGCCTTCGCCGGGGTTGCTGTTGGCGTGGTACACGAGCCAGTCTTGGCTGCCGTCCTTCGATTTGAAGAAGCCGTTGTGGCCGGGGCCGTAGGCGCGGTTGGCGGGGTTTTTCACAAAAACCGGCGTCTGCGATTTAGTCCAGGCGCTGGCCACCATGGGGTCGGTGCCGGTCAGGGTTAGCTGGCCCAGGGCGTAGTCGTCGGTGCTGCAGTGGCTGGCCGAGTAGATGATGAAGGTCTTGCCGTTGTGCTGCAACACCTGCGGGCCTTCGTTCACCTTGGGGTAGCCGTTGAGTTCCCAGCCCAGCTCGGGCTTGCTGAGCAGGGTGCGCGGGCCGGTGAGGGTCCAGGGGTTGCTCATGGCCGAGATGTAGAGGTTCTGCTGGTCCGAGCCGCCATCCTGGCCGCTCCACAGGGCGTAGCGCTTGCCGTTGAGGTCCAGAACGGTCATGTCAATCGACCAGAAATCCTGGGTCGATACGCTTAGGCGGGCCTTCTCGGTCCAGGTACCCTGGGTAGGGTCGGCGTTGGCGTTTTCGAGCACCCACGAGCGCTGGCCTCCGCAGCAGTTCTGGTTAGAGGGACCAGCGGTGTAGTAGATGTACCACTTGCCATCGAGGTAGTGCAGCTCGGGCGCCCACACGTTGTTGGTATTGTCGCTGTTGGCCTGGGGACGCCACACCACGTAGGAGGGCGCCGAGCCCAGCTCCGACATCTTGGCCGTCTTGCGAATGGTCACGTTGCCGCCCGTCGTGGCCATAAAGTAGTAGAAGCCATCCTTCTGCGCTACCCACGGGTCGGGGCCCGAGCTCAGCAGCGGGTTGGTGAAGGTGGTGGCCGCCGGCGCAGTGGGGTTGGGCGGGGTAGGTGTGGGCGTGGTGCCGCCCCCACCCGAGTCTTTGCTGCACGAGAGCAGCCCGACTAGCAGCAGCGGAAACAGCATGCGCGGGGAAGAAGATAATTTCATAGAAGGAAGAAGGCGTTGGTGGGCAGTCAGACAATGCCAACCGGGGCTAAGAGGTTCATTAGCTGGCTGGCACCCTGCAAGTGGCAGGGGTGGCGGCCCCGAAAAAAAGGACCGTTGGTTACCGCCAACGGTCCTTTTTGCTTGGTGCTCCGGCACCGGGGCTAGCCCTACCAGCCGGGGTTCTGGGTCAGCTTGGCCAGGTCCACATCGGTCTGCGGAATGGGCAGCAGACGCGACTTATTAAGCTGGAAGCTACTGTAGTCGGCATCGCGGGCGGCCAGGGTATTGATGCCGTCTTGGGTGTCGAAATATCCCCAGCGGCGCAGGTCAAACCAGCGGGTGCCCTCGCCGGTAAGCTCGGTCACGCGCTCGTGCATAATCTGGGTGCGCAGGCTAGCCTGGGTGAAGGCGCCGGTGCCAAGCGCGGCCAGGCCGGTGCTGGCGCGCTGGCGCACCTGGTTGATGAGCGGAATGGCGGCGGCCGTCTGGCCTTGCTCGTTCAGAGCCTCGGCCTGCATCAGCAGCACATCGGCGTAGCGCATCACGCGGTGGTTGATGGGCGAGTCGAAGTCCTCAAACTGACGGTAGTAGTCGGTTTGGTACTTGCGCCAGAACACGCGGGCCAGGTTACGGGCATCGCCAGCGTAGCGCGTCTCAAAATTGCCGTTGCCGTACACGCCCCGGTCGTTATCTATGGGCAGGGCGCTCGGAAACTGCGTCTGGTCGAGGCGGTTGTAGAACAAGGTGGAGGCTAGCCGCGGGTCGCGCTGGCCGGTGGTAGTGCCTTCTTTCAGAAACTCGGTCACGACCCAGGGCCGTACCTCGCCGTCGTTGAAGCCGAAGCCTGGCACGCCGAAGAACTGCGAGCGCTGCCCCCCCTCCGACGATGTGGCGTCGTCGCCGTCGTTGCCGCCGCGCTTGGTGTCGGTGAACTGCACCTCAAAAATCGACTCGCTGTTGTTCTCCGTCGTGTGGCGGAAATTGTCGGTATACGTGCTGGTGAGGCGATACTGGTTGGAGGCGATAACGCTGGCAAACTGCGCCGAAGCATCGGCCCAGCGGCGGTTTTGCATGTAGGCCCTGCCGAGCAGCGTTTGGGCGGCGCCCTTGGTGGCGCGGCCCAGGTCGTTGCCGCTGTAGCTCAGCGGCAGGTCCGGAATGGCAGCCTGCAAATCGCTGTACACCTGGTTCCACACCTGAGCTTCATCCGTAGCCTGCGCCGGAATGGTACCCAGGTCAGTTACTTGGTTGAGTACCAGTGGCACGCGGCCATACAACGACACTAGGTTGAAGTACTCCAGGGCCCGAATAAACTTGGCTTCGGCCACAATCTGCTTTTGCAGTGCCGCGCTCTGCGGGTCAGCACTCATGCTCGCAATGCCGGGCACGTTGTCAATCACCTGGTTGCAGCGCACGATACCGCGGTAGTGGTCGCGGTAAATAACGAGGTTCACCTCGAAATCATAGTTGCCGATGATAAAGCGGTTGAAGTCGCGCAGTTCGTTCCAGGGGCTCTGGCTGAAGCCTTCGTCGTCGCGAATATCGAAGGCAAAGTTGAGCCAGCGGCGGTAGGTGCCCAGCTGCTGCAAGCTGCTGTAGGCGGCTAGCACACCCTTGGTAGCGTCGCCGCTATTTTGCCAGAACGACGTTGTGGTGGCCAGGTTCGGGTTGGGCTGGTTCAGGATGTCCTTCTGGCACGAAGTGGCGCCTAGCAGCAGACCACCGGCCAGGCCCAGCGCTTTTAGATTAGAGAATTTCATATCGGGCGGGAATTGTAAAGCGTAGAATACGAGGGTGCTGGCGCCTTAAAAACCAGCCTGAATGCCGAGCGTAAACGAGCGTAGGTTGGGGTACTGCCCTTCATCGAGGCCACGCACGAGGATGCCGCCGCCGCCGCCCACCGTTTCGGGGTCGTAGCCGCTGTACTTGGTTGCCGTGAACACGTTTTGGCCGGTGGCGTAAATGCGCAGGCGCGATATTATCCGCATTTTCTCAATTACCGATTGGGGCAGCGAGTAGCCGATTTGCACGTTCTTCAGGCGGAAGTACGAGCCGTCTTCGAGCCAGCGCGTTGAGTTATACTGCGAGTTGTTGACGGCCGAGGTACCGGCGGCCACCAGGCGCGGCGTGTTGCTGCCGGTGTTGGTCGGCGACCACGGGTTGAGGTCGGTGCGGTAATTGCCGGTCTGGTCGATGCGGTCGGTCCAGTAGCGGGTGTTGTTGAACACGTCGTTGCCCTGAATGCCCTGGAAGAAAGCCGCCGCGTCGAAGCCGCCGTAGCTAGCCGTCAGGTTAATGCCGTACTGGATTTTGGGGAATACCCGGCCGGTATGAATCCGGTCCTTCTCGTTGATGATGCCGTCGTTATTGGTGTCGGCATACTTGGCATCGCCCGCTTGCAGGCCCGTCGGAATGTTGGTATCACCCTGCTGGTACACGCCCTGGAACTGGTAGAGGTAGAACGAGCCCACTTCATAGCCCGCTTCAGTGCGCGTCACGCCGCTAGGGCCCGCGTTGAAGTAGTTGGGCTGGTCGCCCACGGTACCCACGTCGAGCACACGGTTGCGTAGCGTCGAAAGGTTGCCCGAAATGCCATATTTAAACGCATTGCGGTTCTCGTTGTAGGCCGCCAAAAACTCGAAGCCCCGGTTCTCAATCTTGCCGATGCGCTGGTACGGGTTGTCACCGGCATTGCCAAACAGCAGCGGAATGGGCGGCGCCACGAGCGCATCGGTGGTGCGCGACACGTAGTAGTCGGCCCCGAAAGTCAGGCGGTTGTCGAGGAAGGCAATGTCAAAACCGAAGTTGGCCGTGTTGCGGGTTTCCCAGCCAATACCCACGCTGGGCAGCGCCGTTTGAATAGCGCCGTTCAGGATGGTTTGCGACGGCCCGAGCGGGTAGTTCACGTTCGGGTTGATGTTACCCTGATAGAGGTACGAGCCCCCATAGGCGCCGCTCAGCTGGTCGTTGCCGAGGCGGCCATACGAAGCCCGCAGCTTCAGGTCGCTGATGGCGGTGATGCCCTCAAAGAAACGCTCCTTCGACACGCGCCAGCCTAGCGAGGCGGCGCCAAAGTCGCCGCGGCGGTTGTTGGGGTCAAAGCGCGACGAGCCGTCGTTGCGGTACGCGGCCGTCACGAGGTAGCGCTGGTCGTAGTCGTAGGTAAGCTGCGCGAAGTACGATTCCTTGGTGTTCACGTACGACGAGCCGATAACCTGCGGGTTCTGGGTGCCCGCATCGAGTGCCCAGTAGTACACCGGGCCGGTGCCGTAGCCAAAGTTTACGCCGCGCGTAAACTCATTGCTGAAGTACTGGCGGCTGTAGCCCACCAGGGCCGTCACGTTATGCTTGTCAAAGCTCTTGTCGAAGGTCAGCGTGTTTTCGGCCTGCCCAAACACGTTGTTGCCCTGGTTCTCGGCATATGACGACAGCACGGTGGGGTCACCGATGTAGCGCAGCAAACCAAACTGGTTCTGCGAGCGGTCATGGAAACCCAGGTATTCCAGGCCCAGGTTGAGGCGGTAGCGCAGCCAGGGCGTAAAGGAATACTCGCCAAAAATGCTGCCCTGAATACGGTTGTTGGTGGTCGTGTTTACGTTGAGCTGCTGCGCCCCAATGGGGTTGGTGCCGTACGACACGGCATTGGGCGTGCTCAGGCCGTAGCCGCCGGGGTTGTTAGCGTCGAATACCGGCGTTACGGGCAGCATACGCACCACGTCGATAAACGGCAAACCGTTGACAAACTGCTGGTTCACGCGCGACAGTAGCAGGCTTTCGCCAATCTGAAGCTTGCCGCTGGTCAGGCCCGTGTTCACACGTATTGTGTAGCGCTCAAACTGCGGCCCCTTGATGGTGCCCGACTGCCGGAAGTAGCTACCGCTTAGGTTGTAGTTGGTGCGCCCGCCGTTGTCGTTGAGGCCCCCGCCCGAGAGGCCGAGGTCGTAGCTCTGCACCGCGCCGGTCTGGAACAGCTCCTTCTGCCAGTCGGTGTCGATGCCGGCCGGTAGGGCGTTGGCGAAAGGCTGGCGCGGCAGGCCCGCGTTATCGTAGGCCTGGTTGGTGATGGCCGCCCATTGCGCCGCATTGGTGAGGCTCAGGCGCTTGGCAATATTCTGCGGGCCGCCGTAGGCATTGAATTGCAGCTGCGGCTTACCAGCCTTGCCGCGCTTGGTCGTCACGATGATAACACCATTGGCCCCGCGCGAGCCGTAAGGGGCTAGCGAAGCCGCATCTTTCAAAACCTGAATGGATTCGGCATCCTGTGGGTTGAAATCGCGCAGGCCGTCGGTCCAGAGGCCGTCTACCACGTAGAGCGGACCGCTGCCGCTGGCCAGCGTGCCTAGCCCCCGGATGTTGACCACCGGCGCCTGGCCCGGTGCCCCCGAGTTGGCGATAGTCACGCCCGGTAGGCGGCCCTGAATACCCTCGGCTAGGGTAGCCACTGGCGCCCGGTTGGCATCCACAGCCGAAACTGAGGCTACGGAGCCCGTTACATCTTCGCGCTTCTGGGTGAGGTAGCCCACCACTACTACGTCGCTCAGCGCCTGGTTGCTCTCGCTCAGGGTCAGGTTGATGGCGGTGCGGTTATTAACCGGAATCTCCTGGCCGGCAAAGCCTACGGACGAGAATACCAGCGTGGCGTTGGCCGGCGCATCAATGGTAAAGGAGCCGTCGGCCCCCGTGGTAGTACCATTGGTAGTGCCCTTCACGAGCACCGTTACGCCGGGTAGGCCTTCGCCTTTGGTATCGGTTACGCGGCCCGTAATGGGCGCGGTGGGCTGGCTGGCACGGTGCAGCTCGGTGGCGCGGGCAGCCACCGGGGCGGTAGCGGCCACGGCCAGCGGCAGGTAGCAGGCGAGCATTGGAATCAGCAGCCGCCCGTGGGGGGGTACTAGCTTTTTCATATGGGTGGGAGTAAAGTGATTAAGAAGCGGAGGGAGGGACGGCAGCGCGGGCCTTCGTGCAATCGTTTGCATAAAGGCCTAAAAAAAAGCAGCTTTCGCCAGTCGGGTAGTAGCAGCCGATGCGGGGGCGGCCGATTGCCGCGCTTATGTCAGGCTGAAGTAGTCGGTTCACGGCGGGCTAGCGTCGCTGAAAAAGAAAAATTAGCTAGGCTAGGTAGTTGAGTTCGACCCTACAAGATGCCGTAAAAGTAAAACTGGTTTCCTAAAAAGCAAGTGCACAACAGTAATAATTAACGCAGACAAGTTTTTCTTGCATATTTCGGCTATAATAATAACCTTGAACATAGTAGAACTTGCCAGGGCATTAGCAGAAGTGTACGCAGCAGCCGAGGGCTGAAAATCAGCCGGCCGCGGCCATCAGTAAAGGCAGCGCCGCGCGCGGCCGGGCTGCAAAACTGGTAGTTGGGCTGCCGGTGGCTGGCTAACCTGGGTAAATGTTGGAAAGGCACGATGCGGCTACTTAAGAAGCTGAGTATGAAAAAAGTATTGCCTAAGACGCGCCGAAACGCCCAGCCGTAAAATGTTAATGAAGCAAGCGCTTAAAACCGGAATCTATGCAAACGTTTGCATTTGCTCGGAATAATCCGGACTTTTAGCTTTTCATTGGCCTCTTTTAGGTCAGCTTTATCGCTTTCGTATGCTTGCTACTACTATTTCAGACAGCTTTCAGCAGCGCTTTGGCTACGCGCCGTTGGTGGTGCGGGCGCCGGGGCGCATCAACCTCATTGGCGAGCACACCGACTATAATGAGGGCCTGGTGCTGCCGGCCGCCATCGACAAGGAAATTGTGTTTGCCATTGGCCTGAACGGTACGGCCACGGTGCGGCTGCTAGCCCACGACAAGGGCGAAAGCCACGAGGCGGCGCTGCCCGTGCAGGCACCCGGCCCAGTCGAGTGGGCCAACTACCTGCTAGGGGTGGTGGCGCAGCTACAGGGCCGGGGCGTGATGGTGCCGGGCTTCGACTGCGTTTTTGGTGGCAATGTGCCGATGGGGGCGGGGCTGTCGTCGTCGGCCGCCGTGGAGTGCGGGCTAGCCTTTGCCCTGAATGAGTTGCTGGATGCTGGCCTCGACCGCCTTGCGCTGGCGCGCCTGGCGCAGGCCGCCGAGCACGAGTTTGCGGGTGTGCAGTGCGGGCTCATGGACCAGTTTGCCAGCCTGTTTGGCAAGGCGGGCCACGTGGTGCGGCTCGACTGCCGGTCCACGGTCTACGAGTATTTTCCGTTTGATGCGGCGCGCTACCACTTGGTGCTCTGCAACTCGGGCGTGAAGCACGCGCTGGCCTCCTCGGAGTACAACACGCGGCGCCAGGAGTGCGCGCAGGGCGTGGCCGTGTTGCAGCAATATTATCCGGAAGTGGCTAGCCTGCGCGATGCCACCCTAGCCCAGTTGGCCGCGCACGAGGCCGCGCTCGGCGACCTTGTTTATCGCCGCTGCCGCTACGTGGTGCAGGAAAACGAGCGCGTAGTACAGGTATGCGCCGCCCTGGCCGCCGGCGACATGGCCACCGTGGGCCAGCTGCTCTACGCCAGCCACGCCGGCCTGCGCGATGACTACCAGGTGAGCTGCCCCGAACTCGACAAGCTCGTAGACTTGGCCCAAGGCGCACCTGGCGTGCTGGGCGCCCGCATGATGGGCGGTGGCTTTGGCGGCTGCACCCTCAACCTGGTGGAGGCTGATAAGGTGACCGAGTTTGTGGCCACGATGCAGGCGCAGTTTTTGAGCTTCTACCGGCGCGGGCTCGACACGTACGACACGACTATTGTGGCGGGTGTAAGCATTGTGCAGCAGCCCGTGCCCGTGGCGTAGGCCCCAAAAAATCCGCGTTGCTTATCCTTTACCTTTCTACCTGCTTATGCCCACCCGCCGTCACTTTCTCACGGGCTCGCTCACGGGGCTAGCCCTGCTTGCCATGCGCCCCGCCGCCTTTGCCGCCGCCCGCACCTACGCCAACCCAGTGCTGGCGCGCAATTTTCCGGACCCCTTTGTGCTGCGCCACGCGGGGCAGTACTACGCATTTGGCACCACTGGGCGGGGCCGCACCACCGATGGCCGCGTGTTTACGCTGTTGAAATCGAAAAACCTCGTTGACTGGCAGCCGCTGGGCGGCGCTCTCACGCCCCCGGCGGGCAGCGAGGAGTTCGATTTTTGGGCGCCCGAGGTAGTCGAGCACCAGGGCACATTTTACATGTATTACTCGCGGGGCGGTGGGGCTATTGGGGCCACGGTAGGGCACCAGCTGAAGGTGGCTACCAGCAAGCGCCCCGAGGGCCCGTACACGGAGGTGGCTAGCCTGCCGGTGGCCGACAGCCAGTTTACCATCGATGCCCACGCCTTTCAGGATACCGATGGGCAGTGGTACCTCTTCTACGCCCGCGATTTTACCGATACCGCCGATGGGTATTATCCCGGCACGGGGCTAGTGGTCGACCGCCTCACCAGCATGACCAAGCTGGCCGGCGAGCCCCGCACCGTGCTGCGCGCCCGCCACAAGTGGACGCTCTTCGAGGCCAACCGTACCATGCCACTCTACGGCAACCGCACATTTGCCGAGTGGCACACGCTCGAAGGACCGTTTGTGCGGCGCCACGCGGGTAAATACTACTGCTTTTTCAGCGGGGCCAACTTCCTCACCGACCGCTACGGCGTCGATTACTGCGCCGCCGACCACATCATGGGGCCGTATGTCGACTCGGGCTCCGATGCTGGGGCTAGGGTCTTGCACTCGGTGCCGGGCCACGTGCGCGGCCCGGGGCACCACTCGCACGTGCTAGGCCCCGATGGCCGCACCGAGTACCTCGTGTACCACGCCTGGAACGCGGCCATGACCGAGCGCCAGCTCTGCATCGACCCGCTGGCCTGGACGGCCCAGGGCCCGCGCTGCCAGGGCCCCACCTACACCCCGCAGCCTATGCCCAAATAGCGCAGACTCGCCGTGATTGGCAACCATTTTAAAGTAAAACGCCTCCCCAAACGTCTAGTGGTGCTTCGCGCCGCTAGGCGTTCTTTTATTAGGGCCCTGCCCGTGGGTCGTACCTTTGGGGCTCGTTCGTTATCTCTAGGTGATGTATAAATATCCTCGGCCAATATCTGCGTTTGGCCGCTTCGTGCTGTTGATGCAAATGATGGTAACCCGCCCCGAGCGCCGCCAGGTGCTCTGGCAGCGCACCCTCGACGAGGCCATCGAAATTGGGGTCGATTCCATTTTTATCGTGGGCCTGGTAGCCACCTTTATCGGGGCCGTAACCTGCGTGCAGATTGCCTACAACATGGTAAACCCGCTCGTGCCCATGAGCACCGTGGGCTTTATGGTGCGCGAAATGACGATTCTGGAGCTTGCGCCCACCATTATTTCGGTGGTGCTGGCGGGCAAAGTGGGCTCGGCCATTGCCGGCGGGCTGGGTACCATGCGCATTACGGAGCAGATTTCGGCCATCGATGCCATGGGCATCAACTCGGCTTCGTACCTGGTGCTGCCGCGCATTCTGGCGTCCATTTTTGTGTTTCCGCTGCTCGTCATTCTGGCCATGAACCTGAGCATTTTGGGCGGCTACGTAGCGACCCAACTGGCGGGCGTAATGCCGGGTGCCGATTACATCGAGGGCATCCGCTACGCCTTCAAGCCCTACACGGTGCTGTTTTCGCTGATAAAGTCGGTGGTGTTTGCCTTCCTCGTGTCGGCCATCTCTGCCTACAAAGGCTACACCCTCAAGGGCGGCGCCCTCGAAGTGGGTAAGGCCAGCACGGCCGCCGTCACCAACTCCATTATTTCCATTCTGCTGGCCGACTATGCGCTGGCCAGCATTCTGCTGTAAGCAGCAGGTACTTGCCAAACCGGCCTTCGCTAGGGTATAGCTCCTGGCGAAGGCCGGTTGGCGTTTGGCCAGAATGGTTTGGCCCTTCGCAAAGGCTAAATGAGCCTAGCCAGGCCCTGGGTCGGGGTAAGCTCGGCAACCCCGGCCCCCGCCTGCCGCGTACTTTCGGCTAGCCATGCCGTTTGCCCTGCCCCGCGTGTCGCGCCGCGACCTTTCATACTTCTTTTTCAGCCAGCACTTTTCCGATGGGCTGCGCACCACGCTGGCCATTTTGCTGCCGGCCGTGCTGGGCGCACAATGGGGAGAGTTTGCGGCGGGCATCACCATCTCGACCGGCGCCGTGTGCCTGAGCGTTACCGACACGCCCGGCCCCCTGGCGCACCGTCGCAACGGCCTGCTGGCTGCCCTGGGCCTCGTGTTTGTGGGGGCGCTGCTGGTGGGATGGCTGGCGCCCTACCGGCTGGCGCTAGGGGTGGTGTTGGTGGGCCTGAGCTTTGGGCTGACGATGCTGCTGGTGTGGGGCGCGCGGGCCGGCGCGGTGGGCTCGGCCACGCTGCTCGGCATGGTGCTCACGCTAGCCCACCCGCCCGAGGGCAGCCATGCCAACGTGCTACACGCCGGCATGCTGGGGTTAGGGGGCTGCTGGTACCTGCTGCTGGCGCTGGTGCAAAGCCGGGTGCAGCCCTACCGCTCGGCTCAGCAGGCGCTGGGCGAGTGCCTGCACGCGGTGGCCGGCTTTCTGCAAATCAAGGCTGAGTTTTACAACGCCAGTACCAACCTCGCCGACGACTACCGCCGCCTGGTATCCCAGCAAGTGGTGGTGAATGAAAAGCAGGAAGCCGTGCGCGACCTCATCTTTCGCTCGCGCCAGATAGTGAGCGAAAGCACCAGTGCCGGCCGCCGCCTCGTGCTCACCTTCACCGAAACGGTGGACCTCTACGAGCACATTACGGCGGGCTACTACGACTACGCGGCCCTGCGCACGGCCTTTGGCAGCACGGGAGTTCTACCCGAAATACAGGGTTTTATCAACCGCCTGGCCGTGGACCTCGACTACCTGGGCAGCGCTGTTCTGGTGGGCCACGCCTACGGCACCCCGCCGCCCGACCGCCTGCCCGAGCTTACCCAGCTGCAAGCCCGCATCAATGCCTGGGGGGGGGGGGGGG
>Ga0265797_10007928_pt1 | contig 14326 bp, 10 predicted proteins | sample P2T30metagenome_FD_192433 | JGI IMG/M metagenome (GOLD analysis project Ga0265797, IMG submission 192433) | Plant litter microbial communities from East Loma Ridge, Irvine, California - P2 T30 | ecosystem: Environmental > Terrestrial > Plant litter > Unclassified | place: USA: California... | reverse complement strand
CGAACGAAACAATCAACAGAATCTGTCAAGAGAATTTAGATGAACGTCATTAAGGTAGTCAGAAGATATTGTATTACTTGGATCGCTATAGGACCCATACCGAAGCCCAGAAAAACGCCGTCGCTATGCTATGGAATTGCCAACCAAGGCCATCCAGTCCAAAACCTCAAGAATCTAGACCAGCCGCCAGCACTCTCCTGCCATGTACACACACCATGTACCAGCAACCATTCTATCTCTGTATAATGGAAAGTTCCAAGCAAAGCCTTCTCGTCGTGAAATTCGTTAAAAAAAAAGGCATAGCAAGACCTGACCGGTCGGAACGGACTCGGGGCGATCGATCACAATCGCAGGCCCGACTTACTCGCCCACTCACAAGCCCGAATCGATCTGCTCAACAACATTCTCCCCCGTCCAAGCCGCCCAAGCGCGACAAGTCTGCGCCACGGTCGAAGGCAGGCGAATCTTCTGGATCTCCTTCGGGTACGAGATAGAGTTGACGTACAAGCCGCCGGACATATGCCAAGCGACATGGCAGTGGAAAGCTATGCAAGTGTCAGTCATGTGGTGTCCTCATGCTTTTGGAGACTCCTCTCTCTCTCTCTCTCTCGAAAAGTCGGTATGGGGAATTGATGACAGGTGACTTACGCCAGACACCGGGGTTGTCGGCTTCGATCTGGACGACCATGTACGAGGGGGTGCCGTCTTGTTTTGCGTTGTGCAGGATGTGGACGTCGCGGCGTGCCGGGTTGCGGGCGTTGACGACGCTGCCGTCCCAGGTGCCGTAGCCTTCGGCTAGGATGTGCATGTTGTGGCCGTGGTAGTGGAAGCTGTGGAGAGAACAGAGTCAGTCTTGTCGATCATCGATCGGAGAGGACGTTTCGATACGACTTACGGGTGAGAGCCGGCGAAGGCGTGGTTGTATACCACGATGCGAATGCTGGAGTTGTCGTAGAAGTTGATGACGTTGTACTCTGGCTTGAAGTCGTCGAAGTTGCCCAGGTTGGCCTCGAGCAAGATGGGGTCGTTGTAGTTTGCGCGGAAAGTGCTGTTGTTCATGAACCAGAGCTTGTGGGTGCCGTTGGACTGGAAGGTGATGTCTAGCTCTTTGGTGACGGGCGGGTTGGGGTCGGGGGTGATCCTGTAGTAAGGGACCGCTGCCGTCAGAGGGTCGTTGGCGCAGTTGTTGATGGCCGACTCGGGTACTGCAGATTCAGTCGTGGGTACTGCGGTGGTGTTTGCGTTCTGGTAGTAGATTGCTGCTACGGCCTCGGGTGAGATGCCATCGAGCAGGTTGCAGCCTCCCACAAAGGCGCTCTTGCCAAGCGTGGATCTCATCCAAACTGCGTCGGTGGGTTTTCCGGTGGCTTTGACGATGATGTCGGTTCTCTGGCCAATGCCGAGGGTGACGACTTCGGCTTGATAAGGCACGACAGGGACGAAGTCATTGGCGATTACGGTCATGGTGTCTGGAATGAATTAGCACTGAGAATCAGATGCTCCCTATCGGTATCATGGTAAAACTAGACTTACGGTTGTCAATGCTGAATTTCTGCATGCCCTCAGCACCCGAGTTGATCAAGCGAAGGCGATAGGTCTTGCCAGACTCAAACTTGAACTTGGCAACGCCGGCATTGGGAGTACAACTAGTGTCGTTGCTCTGGCAAGGGTAGTTCATCTTTCCATTGATCAAATTGTTGTTGCTCACGGGCGGCAATTTAGCCTCAACTTCCGGAGCCATGACATCTTTGACAATATCGTAGTAGTCGGGGTGGTACCAATCGGAAATGAGAACCGGTCCAAGATCTTCATCGTATTCAGCATTATCGTGCGGACCGTGAATGATCATGGGACCGAAGAGACCGCCAGCAGCTTGAGCGCTGTAGTGGGAGTGGTACCAAGACGTGCCGTAGAGGTCTGCGCGGAATCTGTACGTGAACGACGAGCCTGGAGCGATGGGACATTGCATGACGGAGGGTACGCCGTCCATCCATTGAGTCTCTTTCTGCAGGAGACCGTGCCAGTGGAGTGCGGTGCCCTCTTCCATGGCGTTGGTTACAGTGACTGAGATCCAATCTCCCCAGTTTGCCTCGATCGTTGGACCAGGGAAGGCATCGTTGATCACAATGCCCGATTTGTTGACTCCATCTGGAGAGATGATCTTCTTGCTGATGGTGAAATCGTAGGATCTAGTCATGCCAGTGTGAGGAGGATCCTTGTATGGGTCTGTGTTCGCGCAAGTTCTCGGTCCCCAAGGTTTGCCATGCGGCATCGGAGTTCCACCGCCGCTGATCCATGGTGGCAGGTGGCGAGAGTCAGGCAATCCGAGTTTCGATTTGCCGTTTGTGGTTTCTTGTGACAGCTTCGGTAGAAGGCTCGATCCCCAAGGTAGCCATGCTGATCCGTGACGGTATGCAGATGCTCGAGATCCGCCATATGGCTGTGGTGGGACTTCCAGCAGTGTTGCTACTTGGTGTTAGTAGGGTTCCTGATGATGAAAAGATCGATGATTACCATATTCTGCGGTCGCAGGTGTATTCGCGACCTCGCCACTGGAATTGCTGTATGTGAAAGTTGATGCCGTCGAGTCATCTGGATCAACGGCAGGCGAGGCAAAGGCAGCTGCGAAGAGAGCAGCTGCTGTGAAGAAACGGCCAGCCATTGTGACTGTGTCCAAGATCTAACAAGACGTCCTTCAAGAATGAGTCAAGCAAAGGCAAGAAACCTCGAGTTGGACTTGATCGTTCAAGATCGATATTCTGTAGTGGTGTGAAGATGTTGCTGATGAAAGACACTAACAGCCTGGGTGTGCGGTCTGATCGCCTTATAAGCAGACTTCAGCATCCAGTTGGCACACTCATCCGAACGCTGACCAGCACCAGATCTATTTCCCCATGGAGGCTCAGCGGATATGCGAAGATCCATCGGTACATCGGTAGCCTGCTAAAGAATAGCCAAGACCGGTGTTTCCATGTTTAGGGCCGAACGCGGACCAAAATTGGAAGTGGAAGAAAGTCTGACATACGGGTAGGATCGCTAAGCTCACTTACAATCGTGGGTGACTATATCGGCCAAGCTAAGCTAACAGACCGTGCAGAGGGCGGTACAGTAGGAGTAAGCCTGGACTGCCATTTTTGTCTCTACGCGCTGGCAAGTGAGAAGTCTCGACGCTGCGAGGAGCAAAGGCCGTTGCGGAGATTGTCATTGTTAGGCTTCTCAGCCCCACGAGGCGGGCTCGCGCAGACGCCATTTGCGCATGCCTGCCAATAGCAAAGTATAAAGTTGAGAGAGTCTTTCTCAACGGCGAACCCAGCTGGTGCTCCAAGCCAATACGATCGTATCATCAGGCGGCCCGCAGGTGTCATGAGAATAAGGCTGCCAGGGTCCGTAAGCATGCTTAAGGCTTCGCGGTTGCACCACCTCAGGACGCAGCACATGGGCAGGGCAGCCCTGACGTGCGGCTGTACCGCCGATCCATGACTGCGTGAGATTGAAGCAGGCGGAGCATTTGTCTGCATGCGTCAGGACATGCTGACATGTATTCTCCGATGGACGGCTGGCTGGCGAAAGTGATGAGGTCGACGACATTATTGTATGTAGCACAGTCCTCATGTCAGGGCGAACCGGTTCCTTGCGATGGACACATGTAACCTCGTACCATTGTTCCCGGTTCCGGCAGCGTGGGCTTGGAAGGCTAGGTCTCGCGTGGTTATAATGGACAGGTCGTATTGTATATGGATCGCGGCTCGCGGCTGTGGCGTGAAGTCGGATTCGTGGTACAAGTCGACGTCCAACTTCTTTTTGTTATTTTTAGCAGCAAGCGGCGACTCTGATTGGATGTTACGTGCATGCTGCCAGTACACACTTTTGCGTCGATAGCCGAGGAGATCCTCCACACTCCACCGCCTGAATATCTCGACGTACTGGATGCGAAGGAAGGTAGTGGCATGTCGACAAGCGAGCAAAACCGAGACTATTGCTTCGACACGAACTCACCATTGGACGGGATGGAGACTAGTGCAGCCCGTGTACAATACCGCCTTCAAAGGCTTCGTTTAACAGGACTGGCGGCGATCACCGATATTGTGGTGCAGGCGATCATCCAGTATCGCGGTGTCTTCGACGTCACCCTATACACATTCTGGAGAGTGAGGGGCCGAAAAGAGAGTCATCACCTTCGAAGTCTTCAATGACATTACCATCGAGTACAGGGAAATTTGCCACACCTCTTCTTGCGCCAATCGCATATCAACACGGCTTTGACAACAAGACGGTCAGGATCCGAAGGATGGTGTGAGGCCAGCCGCCTTGGTATCGGTGCAGCCCAAATACGGTCTTTCCTGACATTGTGACTGGAAACTGAGGACTGACCGGTCAATAGAGGCGAAGCCCGTCTCGAAACCCGTCTTCAAGTGCATCTGCAATCTGCATGCAACTGTGCCATGCGGCGAGATTTGCCCGGACGCTATAGAATCGTGCCCTGCATCGCATCCTGTACCACTACATATTGTCCGAGCCGCATGGCAGCGGACCCACAATCATGCACATGTGTAAACGTCCACTGTTGTGCATGGTTTTTGCATGCTTCATGGCTTAGGCAGAAATCATTACGATGTGCTGGCACGCTTCTCTCAGCCATCCATCCAGCCGCATCGCCACTTGAACGGTCGCCTGACCCGGTCCACTCGTCTTGGAACCTGAAGCCCGTCAGCAACGCGCATGGTGGCTGTCGAGACAGTCTGGAAGCAATTTCGCATTATGTAAACGCCAGCCTATACATGCGTGACTTATGCTCGCTGGTCTGCGTTATGTCAATATTGCGATTGCATGATTTAGGGTTGACTACTGTTCTTGAATGTGTCAACAATACTGAGCTGGCTGAAGCTCTTGACGGCCGTCAATAATAATGTCAACGATTTGGACATATGTTTCGATCGGGCTTCGCGCCTCGTGGACTGACTCCGTGGCTGCTTATGGCCACTTGGTCGAAATCGCCCTGATTGACAGGCTGAGATTGCTAACGACTGATATTCTGACACGAGACCACTGTTGTGGCGTGCTGAATTGCAGCTAAGATGTGCTGATCAGCCCAGTACGTTATCAGTAGACTTTGTTTCTCATCACATAGGGTCATGGTACGAAATTAGTATGAGTACTTGATCATTGAATGAGGAGAACCAATGCCAGTCACCGTGATCCGATCACTTGAAAAGTTTTTGGAAATTATCGCAAACTTGGAATTCGAAGCGAAAGAACATTTGGTGTTTGCCCATTCTATCGTAATTGTAAGCTCCAAAGTGTGTACTTCGCACAGTGCGCCCCTCTGCAACACACACTACCTCCCGACTTCCTTCCTCAAGCGCCCTGCAGCCGTGTTCTCCCTCGGTTCTGGCCACGCTTCAGCAGCCTCTTCCACTTGACCCAAGAACTCCGTCGAGCTCAATACGCCGGTTCCACCCAAGACGACTCTCACTCCGGGGCTGCTGGCGTTGACCTGCGCCACCATCTTTGCTTCCTCGTATGTCGTCCCACCAACCATGAACACGATGATGTCTTGCGGTTTGTCGCGGGTCTGTCCACCACCTTCGACAAACGGGTGAGTGCCGGTGTTGAGGCGGCCTTTGATGAGGTCCTGCAGAGTTGTTTCGAGAAGAGGCGAGTGCTGAGTGTACACGTTTTCGACGCCACGGAGACCACGATTGAAGCGGGCACGGGCCGAGTCGAAGAGCCCTGTGGGTTGGAACAGGTCGGGAATGCCGGCGCCGCTGCCTTGCGTAGCTTGCAAGGAAGAGGCATATGCCAGCAGACGAGGGATAAGGTTTACGCGATATTTTGGAACGCCGCCTGCGACAGAGAGAAGTTCGCAGAGTGCTGGGGTAGCGTTCGATGAGTGAGTGCTGTATCTCAACGCGTAGATGGCAACTAGGCGAAGCTTGTTCTCAGCTGGAACAGCTGGATTTTGAATTAATGTCTGCAATGTCTTGACGTCTTGTGAATGGTTGTCGTTGCAAGCGAGACTTTGCTCGAGTTCAGAAACGTCGAGCAGGTTGTCAGTGCCAACTCGGCGAGACAGTTCACCCACGAGGGTGACGTGCTTGGTGACATTTCCAGAAAGGCGACGGAACTCGGGGAACTCTTCGACAAAACGCTTCATGTCTTCGATGCTGTCAAGCTTTTGTCCCGAAGCTTGCTTCGATGCGAATTGTTCGACATAGTCTTTCGCATTTTGACCCAAGTCGCCGAAGTTGAGGTACATGTTCTTGGCGAAGAATGGATCTTGATCTTGGCTTATAACAATGTCCTGAAGACTGTGAGCAACAATCGAATCGAACGACACCTAGATACTCACCTTGAACTCAGGCCTGATGTCAGGTACGTCGCTCAGATTTACTCGCCCGTTGTTGATTCCAAGAAGCTCATGAACCATGGCTTGGTACGTCCATTGTGTCAACAGAGGAGTGATGGGATCCTCCCTCCGATCCAGCAATAACAGAATGGGCGGTGTGTCTGATTTCCGAAAATCGAACAGCTGTTCCTCCTGTGTCATGCTATACCGCACTTCTGTAGCCAGCTTCTTACACAGCAGACTGTTCTTTTCATAGCGAATCAACGGCTTCTTCTTAAGCGACAGCAAGAGAGCGATGACGCCTTCTGTCGTTCGAGACAAGCTGTCCTGGTTCCAGAGCTCGGGCGACGACGAGAAGAGTCTGGCAGGGAGGCGTATTGAGCACAGGTCCGGGTTGATCACGAGGAAATCGGCAAAGTATTCCATTACACCCTTGACAACTTCATGGTCGTCGGCTTCCGCTAGCCGTTCAAGGGCGCTCTTCTTCACGATGTTGCTGAAGTCTGTGTCAGTCAGAAAGCCCGCCTTGGTCAAATAAGTGTCTCTGCATGCGACAACGTACAGATGTGGTATTCTCCATATTTGGGTTCCCGTAGCTCGTCGATCAAGAACTGTATGCTGTCTGAAGATGGGCGGATGAACGCAAGGCACCGGAGGTGTCGCATCTTTTCTCTTTCCTGGTTGTCAAGGCGATCGGTGAGGTATACATTGTGATTGAGCAGCGCAGACTGGGTGGTGGCCGACGAGACGATGGGTACCTGGAGGGGTGTAAGTTTAGGTTGCGATGTCAAGGGATTGACCATACACACGGTCTCGTTGTCCAGCAAGAGTATCTTCATCTTGGCAGCTACCTGAGATTGCGCAACGTCTCCGGTCGACACCATCTTGGTGATGTAGCCGGAGACCGCTTGGGAGATGTCCATTGTTGCGGATGTCTGCTTAGGGACGGGAGGAGTTGAAGTTGTTGGTTTTGGATGAAGAGCAGTCGCTGCTCCCTCACATTCCAGTAGACGGGTCGCAGCTGTTTGTCTGTTGGTAAGATTGTATAGAAGAGGGAATGAGGTTACTTGAGTGCTGGTGGTCCCTTGGTCGCATACTGTAGTGTTGATCGACGTAACCGGGTTAGATATCGCTCGGATCTAATCTAGTCTTCCCGCAGAGCCGCATCCCTGTTGGCCGCAACAATGTTTCCCAGCGCACGGTCTTCACTAGTCCAATCGTCACTACTTTCCCTTTAACGGAGCTTCTTCGATCGCAAATCTGGACGGAGAAGCCTGCATTGCCACCTCGCCGCCATCGCCTCGCCGTGCTCTTCTCTCCCATGTACAGACATCTATCGCATGCGCCTTCACGGAGTCTCTCAGGTCACGTGTGTCTCTCTTGCCGCCGCCAGTTCCATGCGACCACGCGACAACGGAAAGATGACAAGGCGGACGACTGGCTCGCGAACTTCAACGACTTGAGTGCCGCGCAAGAAACAAAGTCATGGCACAAGGATCAGTCGCGCAGAAACAAGCTTCTGCAGGAAGCCGAACAGCAAAATATCTCGAATCGACCACAGATAGAGACCGAAAGCGAGCCAAAAAAGGATGTGAATAACGACTCGAAGCCCCAGGCAACCAGCTTCGAAAGCCTGAGGGCTAAGCTGAACTACGCGACAAGAAATTTGAGATTTGGTCTAGGACGTCGGGCACAAGAGTCAACATTGGACGACACGTCTTCCCAGGCCCTTGAGGGAATCCCAAGGGAGGCAGAAGCCAAAGATCATGCTAGTCAGCCTGTCAGGCAAGCGTACGAGTCTGTCCTAGCGGACCTCATTGCAGAGCAAAACCATGAACAAGGCAATACCGTCGCGAGCGGGCCACTCATCCGCCGGGGCGCGCCGAGACCAACAATACAAGCATCTGTCTACAGCGGCGGCTTTGCGGACAGTCCGGGAGAACTCGCAGACCAAAGGGCACAGCAGGAGGCGGCTACCGTGATGGTACGGCCTAGTAAGGAAGAATCCGGCCCTTTCCAAGGACGGATTGCGTTCAAAGAGCTTGGGAGGAAGATCGAAGGCAGCGACGACAAAGATTCAATGGTTTCCCCAGAGCAGGAGGAAGCAACAGTGCCATTGGACCGCTTGTCTGACGGGCACCAGGCGACGACGACCGAAGTCAACCCCCCAACTCTCAAGACTCTCAAGAGGCGAAGGGAGAGAAGGCGCAAACAAGAAAATAAGAGGGTGGCCCGGGAAATGAAAGCCAACGAAACAAAAGCCAACGAAACAAAAGTCAACGAACCGCAAGAAGCCCAAGCGGCAAACAGTGGCTCTCCCACCTCGGAATCGCAGGTACCCGAAAGTGAGGGCTATAATCTTGCTGAAATCATGGAAGGCCGCCAACTATCCCAAGCCATGAAAATGAGCGACGAAGCAAGACCCAGCACCAAAGATGCCGATGATTCTGGTCTCCCTACAATAAAAGCCAAGGACCTCCGGATTACACCTCTCAACGTTGAACAACCTCCAGTTCCAGGACTGTCACACGGTCTGGATAAGGTTCTCTTCAATCCCGGAGTCATGGCTCTGCAAGATCAGCACTCCCGTGTTTACAACTTCGACCCATATCTGCAGCATATCATGCCTGTCGAAGAATTCGACTTCAATGCTTTGCAGCAGTACAAAACTTCTTCGCAGGACAGCGCACTATCTGAATTGGCCAAGCAATACGAGAAGAAATACGTGGGCTCCACTTCGAGCATGACAAGCACATTGAGCCACTTCCACTACCTGTTATCAGGGTGGAGAGATCTCAATACTGGCATGCTCTCTCGTCAATTTCCCGACAAACTTACTACGTTCACTCTGATCAACCGCGCACCAACGGCTATTTTCCTGCGATGGAAGAACGGCACATACGCTATCGACGCCGACAAGGAACACGACAGCGGAAACATCCTGATGATGCTCGGCAAGTCCATGGAGAAACTGCTCACCCTGTCTGAGTCTGATTATGAGCGTTACCGCAAGAGCGACCCGCGCCAGATCTCCGAGGAAGAACGCAACCTGCCCGAAGCCTACGAGTACACCGCGATGGGCGACTTCCTCATGCGCTCGCAGCTCGACGCATACGACCCTCGACTTCCAGGAACGGGCATGTTCGACATCAAGACTCGCGCCGTCTCAAGTATCCGCATGAGCACGTCAGACTACAAGCCCATGCTTGGTTATGAGATCCTCACCCACCAGGGCAAGTGGGAGTCGTACGAACGCGAATACTACGAGATGATGCGCTCGACAATGCTCAAGTACATGCTGCAAGCACGCATGGGCCGCATGGACGGCATTTTCCTCGCATACCACAACGTACAGCGCATGTTCGGTTTCCAGTACATGCCCATCGCCGAGCTCGACCATGCCATCCACGGCCAGATCGATCGCTGTCTGGGAGACCAAGAGTTCAAATTCAGCATCGACCTGCTGAACAAGGTGCTCGACCAGGCGACCACCAGGTTCCCCAACAAGAGCTTGCGACTGCACTTCGAAACCCGCACATCTCCCGTGACAGCCATGTACGTCTTCGCGGAACCCATGGAAGAAGAGCAAATCGACAAGATCCAAGCAACCTCCAAAGAAAAAATCGCACAATTCGAGCGCAAAATGATGGGGATCGAAGCGACCGAGCAACAACCCGCAGACACCCAAACTCAACCCAGCGAACCCTCCGAGCCCCCCACAGAACCAACACCCCCTTCCTCAGACTCCTCCCACGCCCCCCTCTACGCCGCCACCCTCCTAATCGGCTCCAGCGTCAACGGCCAGCGCGTCGAACGCCCCGAAAGCCTGTGCCCCGACGACGACTGGACGATCGAATACCTGCTGAAAGAAATCGAAGACCCCGCCGACGCCTGGGCCACGTACGCGCAGTGCAAAGCGACCCGCCAGAAAGTGTTCGCGCGCGTTGTCGAGACCGGGGACGAAGACGGCGCGGAGTCCCTGGATCCCAACCTCGAAATGCACGAGTCCGACGGCTCCGTGCGCACTTTTGACGATTACTACCTCGAGATGCTGAGGCGGTTGGCGGAGAAGGGGAGGGAGTATAGGAGGCGGATTGATGAGGTGGAAGAGGGGATGGAGAAGGTTGTTTTCAGGGAGAAGGGTCCTGAGAGTGGTGGTGCGGCGGGAGATGAGTCTGCTTCTGCTTCTACTTCTGGTAGCGATGAGGGTGCTGTTGACGTGGAAAAAGCCCGCATCGGCGGCGTCGAAGACTACATGCAGTGGATGTACAAGGGCGTGGAGATGGGGAAGCCTGGCGGTGGCGAAGGCACTGGTTCGGATGAGTCGGAGATCCGCGGTGTCGACGATTACATGTCTTGGATGTTCAAGCGCGTCTGAATGGGGTGCTTCGCATCGTATCGTGTCATTGACACGTAGTGGATTGGCTGCGAGTGCATAATTGTTAACATTTAGCGTCGGCGTTTGTGGAGGGTGCGTGTTTCTAAATGTATTATTATTGTCATCATATACATGTATGTATCATCACGGATCTTCAAAACGAGCACATGCATAACCATTTTACCAAGTGCCAAAGAATCAAGTCTCGGTGTCTCTCCACGTTAACCTTGACGAACATCAAATGACACTTCTCGGCAAGAACGCTGGAAAAGCGTAACTACCTCATCTACATACCCACGAATAATCCATATAAATCCAGGCACGCTCACACAAAAATCCTATGCGCCGGGTATATCATGCATGCTATATCGATTACTGTAAAAGTAATGTAAATCACATCAGACGAAATCGTCAAAATAAGAACAGCTATGTAGCTCTCTTTTCAAGAAGCCTTCTGCAAGCGCCCCTGAAACTGCGCGAGAATCGCCTTCTCCTGAGGCGATAACCTCATGCGAGGAGGGAAATGGATCTCGGTGGCCGAGATCGAAATGCTTTCCGCGCCACTGGCTGCTGCTGCTGCTGTTGCTGTCGAAGCACTGCTGAGGTGCGGCTGTAGAGTATTTTGGCTGTGCGAGATACGGTGTTAGCAAAAAACAACCAGCACACCGTGTCTGTCAATCAAAAGACGAAAGGCAAAAAAGAAAAAAGAAAAAAAAGGCACATCACGCTTACTCACCTCCCACTGTCGTCGGAACCCAGCCTGTCAACCTTCTTCTCCTCGTCCTCGTCCTCCGCCTTGCGCTTCTTCGCGCTGCTAAATTTACCCCCCACCTCCGCCGGCGTCCACCAGAAAACAGGATACTGCCGCAGCACGTTGTTCCACAGAAGGGCAACAAGCAGCATGACGACGGAGGCCAGGATCGTGACGGGCGGATACCACCAGCCCATCGCGACGACGCTCGCCTGCGTCGTGGCGATGACGGCCGTCGCGCCGCCAGGCGGATGCACCGTGTTTGTCACGCACATGACGAGCGACGCGCACGCGCAAGCCACGGCGCCCGCGACCCACTGCAAGTCCTCGAAATTGGAATTAAGCTGGAAGCACTTTGCGATCGCGACGCCGACAATCGCGCTGAGCCCCTGGCCCAGGACCGAGTTGCGCGGCTGGGCGACGGGGGAGCGGATGGCGCTGTAGTCGAGGATGGCGGTGGCGCCGAGCGAGGCGATGATGACGGGGGGGTTCTTGGAGGCGATGCCGGGGGCGTATTTGAAAATCGCGCCGATGATCAGGATGCCGATGAAGGCGCCTACGAAGGCCGAGAACCATTGGACTAGGGCGGGGGGTTCTTTGTAGGGTCCTTTGCGGTGGCCGAGGAAGCGGGCGAGGGGCGTGGGGAGGCGGTCGATGCGGTTGTGTGGGAGCCAGGGGTTGAGGTAGCGGTCCATGTCGAAGTCTAGGAGTTGGGAGGCCGTTTTTGAGGGCATGTTGGGCGGCTTGTGGTTTGCGCGGTGTTGAACAACGCGTATATGGGCCGTGAAATCGGAGAGGGCGCGTGGGTGTTTACAGAGATAGAGACAGAGACAGTGTAGGGTGAGGAGGAGGAGGAGTAGTTAGAATGTGATGACAACACAAACGTGCAGTCAGTAGTGGGCTGGAACCTACTTGTTACCGAGAGTAGTTATCCAGACGGATCTTCAGAGAGAGCACGAGAAGGACGCCATCCACTTCCGCAAGACTGCCGCTCTCTCAAACGTAAGTACTAGATGACGCCTTACTTTTGGCAGCATCGAGCAGGAGCCTCCGCTTCTTGGAGTTTTGAACAACTCCTCGGCAAAACACAGCCGAACATTACTCGCCATGCCAGCAGCGACGTAGTTTGGAGGGACTGTCAGACGGTAGTAGAGGCAGAAGAGACGGAGGGAATCCCATCAAGCACAGAAACTCCAGCTCTGGCATCTTCATAGCATCGAATACCTACCGCGTTTCCAACCTTTCTGGAAGTGCTGATCGTACCGCAGTTTGCAACAACGGTTCGGTTCGGTTCTTGCGATCGCCCTGTTTTGAAGTCACAGCTCGTGGCCGGCACGCCTGGTGACCGCATTTCTCTCTCTCACCTCCGCAATTCAGGTGTCAAAAAGCTTATTGCCGAAACCAGTACGTAAGAATTAAGCCGTTGCGAGGGTCCTCGATCGAGCGGTCTATTCTGGCTTGTTTAGGGTCGGGAAGCATCGTTTGTTAGCGAGAGAACGAGGAAGAGGTTGTTGGTATGTGAAGAGGAAGAAGTGAGGTCGGAGTTGAGTATGTGAGGTCGATATTTACCTGATGTTGGCCTTGAGATAAGAAAGTGACATTGCCGGAGAAGCGGAGATGTCCAAATAAGCGCGCAGGCGAGGCTTGGTGTTACAAGCGGCTCTGCGGTCGTCGGTCCCTTGGTCTCACGTGTGATGTTTGCACTGACAAATATGTGATATATCCATGTCTTTGATGATCTCATCGAGAAATTCAGTTAGCTGAGGTCATTTGCACGAAATCCTCAGATTGCCCAAGTCATTCGCCGGGAAAAAAATGAATTTGGATAATATAACGAGCGAATTTCCATCTGGACATCCAAGCGACAGCCACGCACACGCGTGCGCTCAAAAACGCCAAATACCAGCGGTTTTCATCGACATGAAATCCTTAGCGTGCAGGTCAGCCACTAGCGTGCGAAGGAGCCGCAAATTTTTGATTGGCTGGATAGAGATGCTAATCGATACGAAAGTTCGCTTAACAAGATAACTAACCAATCAATCAATTTGATCGCAATTTGATGGATTTGATGGAGGATTTGTACAAAATTTGAAGGACTTCAGGCGCGCACTTTTCAACTTCTTTGGCTATCAAGGACTCCTCAACACAAGTTGCCATGTTGTATACATGTACACTTGTCTAGTCGCTAGGTAGGGACCAAAATGCGAGAACCGACCAGACAGACCGGGATCATACGTCCCTAACTCTTGCGGAATCTTGGAAAGGCAAAAAGCAAACAAGCAAAGGAGACAAAAAGGAAAAGACGGCAACGAACCCTGGATTACCTTCCTCGCGCACTCAATCAATACTCTACATCAACATATGGCACCAGGAATACCAAGTTCACGGCGCTCAGAGGTCATGGCTGATCTGGATCATGTCGAGTATGATGGCAATCACGGGTAGCAGGGCAACGATGGCGACCAACGTTGCCGATTTCACGCGCTACTTGAGAGAGCCCAATGGCGTATACTGGCAGGGGTTCTTTTTGCCTATCACCTGCCTGATCCCAGGGCTCTTCGGTATCATCATCTCCACTCCCCCAAACGGAACGCCAAGCACATCTCCCAACTCCGAACAAAGCCAAACCCTCCCTTCACCTCACCTCACCAAAACCTCCCCCCCGGCGCCCCCCAAGCAGTCGGCACAATATCATCCGGCGCAGCACCCGCCGCTCCCCTCCCACCACCACCACCACCACCATCCCCCACCACCGCCGACCTCAACGGCAACGCCTGATACGCCCCGTACTTGTCCATGATTTCATCCTCGGCCCACTCCCGCTCGGGTTCCGTCCCGACGTAGTGGCCCT
>Ga0265797_10007927_pt1 | contig 14327 bp, 10 predicted proteins | sample P2T30metagenome_FD_192433 | JGI IMG/M metagenome (GOLD analysis project Ga0265797, IMG submission 192433) | Plant litter microbial communities from East Loma Ridge, Irvine, California - P2 T30 | ecosystem: Environmental > Terrestrial > Plant litter > Unclassified | place: USA: California... | reverse complement strand
GTGTGGAAGAACATCTTCTGCAGGGCGCCGGCGTCGCGCTCCGAGTCGCCGACGCCGAAGGCCGAGCAGACGACGAGGCGACGGACGCCGGCGGTGCCCATCGCCGGGAGCAGCGCCCTCCCCACCTCGACCTCGACGGGGTGCCGCATCTGCCGGGAGCCGACGGCGTTCAGCACCGCGTCCTGCCCGGCGACCGCGGTCGCCACGTCGTCGGCGGAGGTGGCGTCGCCCACGACGACGCGCACGCCGTCGTCGACGTCGAGGGCGGCGGGGTCGCGCACCAGCACGGTCACGTCGTGGCCCGCCGCGAGGGCGAGCCGCAGCACGTGCGATCCGACCCCTCCGGTGGCGCCGAGCAGCAGGATCTTCACGGTGTCTCCTCGTCGACGGCTGTCGGGACCGTCGTGGGGCTCAGCGAACACGCTCCTCCCGGGAGGCGGCCGAGAAGCAGCCGGACCGCGCGGGCCCGCACCGTACCGGACCGGACCGGACCGGGCGGGGGCGGACCGGGCGGGCGGGCGGGGGCGACGCCGCCGGGTCAGGCGAAGCGCTGCCAGCTCGGCTTGTGGGCGTAGGTGTGGCGGTAGTAGTCGATGAGCTGCAGCTGCGCGGCCGCGGCCTCGTCGACGACGATCGTGGCGCGACGGTGCAGCTGGAGCGCGCTGCCGGGGCACATCGCCGAGAGGGGGCCCTCGACCATGCCGGCGACGGCCGCGGCCTTGCGCTCGCCCTGGGCCACGAGCACGACCTCGCGCGCGTCGAGGATGGTGCCGAGCCCCTGCGTGAGGCAGTGGGTCGGCACCTGGTCGGGGTCGTCGAAGAAGCGGGCGTTGTCGGCCCGGGTCTGCGGCGCGAGGGTCTTGATGCGGGTGCGCGACGCGAACGACGACGTGGGCTCGTTGAAGCCGATGTGCCCGTTGGCCCCGATGCCGAGGATCTGCACGTCGACGCCGCCCGCCGCCGCGATCGCGGCCTCGTAGTCGGCCACGGCGGCCTCGATGTCGGCGGCCCGCCCGTCGGGCACGCGCACGCGCGACGGGTCCATGCCGAGGGGGCCGACGACGTCGCGCGCGATCACCGAGGCGTACGACTCGGGGTGGTCGAGCGGGATGCCCACGTACTCGTCGAGGGCGAAGCCGGAGGCGCGGGAGAAGTCGAGCTCGCCCGCCGCGACCCGGGCGGCCAGCGACGCGTAGATGTCGGTCGGCGACGAGCCTGTCGCCAGGCCGACCACGGCGTCGGGCTTCCGCTCGACGACCTGGGCGATCTTCAGGGCGGCGACGCGGCCGACCTCGGCGGCGTCGGGCAGGACGATGATCTCCACGGGGGCTCCTCTTCGATCGGCGGTGGGCTCCCGACGACGCTAGCGCGCCGAGCCGAGCCGCGGCTCCCCGCCGCGGCCGACCCGGCACCCGCTGCCTCCGGGTCAGCGGCGCCGCACGCGCAGCGTCACGATCTCGAACGGCCGCACCGTGAGCTCGACGGGTGCTCCCGCCTGCCACCGGCCGACCCCGGGCTCGCCCTCCGGCAGCTCGCGCTCGATCAGGTCGGTGCGCCAGGCGTCCGCGAAGCCCGATCCGGCGTCGACCGCCACGGTCGTCGTCGCCCGGGCCCCGCGAGCCTCGTAGAGCCGCACGACGAGGTCGCCGGAGCGGTCCTCCGCGAGCTTGACGGCCTCGACCAGCACGGCCGGCGACGACGACGTGACCAGCGGGGCGACGTCGCCCCCGCCGCGCACGGTGCGCACCGGGAGGTTCAGCCGGTAGCCCGCCGTCGCGGCCTCGATCACGTCGGGCGCGAGCCGCACCGACGAGCGCAGCACGTGGCGGCCCTGGTCGGCGTGCGGGTCGGGGAAGGTCGGGGCCCGCAGCAGCGACTGCCGCACGAGCGTGGTCGTGCCGCCGTCGCCGCCCTCGCCGTCGCGCGTCGAGCGGGTCACGTCGTGGCCGTAGGTCGCGTCGTTCGCGACCGCGACGCCGAAGCCCGGCTCGGCGACGTGCACCCAGCGGTGCGCGACCGTCTCGAAGCGGGCGAAGTCCCACGAGGTGTTCTGGTGCGTGGGCCGCTGCACGTGGCCGAACTGCACCTCCGAGGCCGCCCGGTCGGCGTGCACGTCGAGCGGGAACGCCAGCTTCAGCAGCTTCTGCGCCTCGTGCCAGTCGACCTCGGTCTCGACGTGCAGCTCGGCCTCGCCGTCGTCGAGCCACCAGCGCTGCACGACGGTCGAGCCGCCGAAGCGCCGCGTGGCGACCAGGGTGCCGCCCTCGACGACGACGGAGTCGGCCTCGACGAGGTCGGTGCGCACCTTGGCGTAGGCCGCGTCGATGTCCCAGGCGTCCCACTGGTTGGGGGTGTCGCGGAAGAGCTGCAGCAGCCCGAGGCGCCGACCCGGCGCCACGACGTCGCGACCGCTCGCGGCGTCGACCATCGAGACGACCAGGCCGTCCCGGTCGAACGCGGCCCGCACGAGGCCGTTGTCGAGCAGCCAGCCGTCGTCGGTCGCGACGGGCACGACCGACGCGCCCCGCGCCTCCGGCCCGGAGCGGTCGACGTCGACCACGGCGCCCGACGACGCGGGCACCCCGGCCGCCGTGACCGGCGCGGCGTTGAACGTGACGAGCGACTCGCCCTCGCCGGCGAGAGCACGCTGCGCCTCGCCGACGATCGCCTCGAGCTCGACGGCCACGCGGGCGTAGTGCCGCTCGGCCTCCTGGTGCACCCAGGCGATCGACGACCCGGGGAGGATGTCGTGGAACTGCTGCAGCAGCACCACGTGCCAGATCTGCTCGAGCGCGTCGTAGGGGTAGTCGAGCAGGCCGCGGGAGGCGGCGGTCGCGCTCCACAGCTCGGCCTCGCGCAGCAGGTGCTCGCTGCGCCGGTTGCCCTGCTTCGTGCGCGCCTGCGACGTGTAGGTGCCGCGGTGGAACTCGAGGTACATCTCGCCCGACCACACGGCCGGGTCGGCCAGCTCGGCGCGCGCCTCCGCGAAGAAGGAGGCGGGGGTGCCGAGGGTCACCCGCGGCGAGCCCTCGAGGTCGGCGGCCCGGCGCGCCGCCGACATCATCTCGCGGGTCGGGCCGCCGCCGCCGTCGCCCCAGCCGAACGGCACCAGCGAGACGTTCGACGCGCCCTTCTCGCGGTACTCGCGCTCGGCGTGGGCGAGCTCGGCGGGCGAGAGGTCGGAGTTGTACGTGTCGACGGGCGGGAAGTGCGTGAAGACGCGCGACCCGTCGATGCCCTCCCACAGGAAGGTGTGGTGCGGGAGGCGGTTGGTCTCGTTCCAGGACTCCTTCTGCGTGAAGAACGAGCTCGCGCCCGCTGCCCGGGCGATCTGGGGCATGGCCCCGGTGTAGCCGAACGAGTCGGGCAGCCACACCTCGTCGGCGTCGATGCCGAACTCGCGGAGGAAGAACCCCTTGCCGGCGACGAACTGGCGGGCCAGCGCCTCGCCGCCCGGCATGTTCGTGTCGGACTCGACCCACATGCCGCCGACCGGGGCGAAGCGGCCGGAGGCCACGGCGGCCTTCACCCGCTCGAACAGCTCCGGGTACTTCTCCTTGAGCCACGCGTACTGCTGCGCGCTCGACGCGGCGAAGACGAAGTCGGGGTCGTCGTCCATCAGGGCGACCACGTTCGAGAAGGTGCGGGCGACCTTCCGCTGCGTCTCGCGCACCGGCCAGAGCCAGGCCGAGTCGATGTGGGCGTGGCCGGTCGCGACGACGCGGTGCGCGCTGGCGGCGGCCGGCGACGCCAGCACGGCGGCGAGCTCGGCACGGCCGAGGGCGGCGGTGCCGGCGACGTCGTCGTGGTCGACGACGTCGCACAGCCGCTCGAGGGCCCGGAGGATCTCGTGGCGGCGCGGCGCGCCGAGGTCGAGGGTGCGCATCAGCCCGACGAGGGTCCAGACGTCGCGGTCGAGCTCCGCGACGACGTCGTCGCGCTCGGCCAGGTCGACGAGGCGCAGGGCGTAGATCGGGTCGACGCCCGCCGTCGCCGGGTCGCCGAGCGGCGTCACGCCGTGGAAGTCGTCGCCCCCGATGTCGGGGTTCGACGCGGCCTCGAGGTAGAGGTCGACGACGGTGCCGGGGGCGACCCCCTGGCCGATCGCGGTCAGCGGCACGTAGCCGTTGTACGGCTCGATCGCCTTGACGATCGTGCCGTCGGGGCGCCAGACGAGCCCCTCGGCCTGGAAGCCCGCCTGCCGCAGCGTGAAGCCGAGGTCGACCAGCAGCTCGAGCGACGTGGCGGGGTCGACGCCGAAGCCGGCGGGCACCTCGCCCCGCACGTGGAACCAGGTGGTGCCCCACGGCCTGCTCCACGCCTGGCCCGCCACGAACGGCCGGAACTCCTGGCCGACGGCCTCGGCGAAGGGCACGGGCTCGCCCGGCACCTCCCACGCCTCGAGGGCGAGCGGCACGCGGCGCCGGTGGACGGCCGGCGCGATGCGGTCACGGACGAAGCGGTCGATGCGGGCCTCGACGAGGGCGATGTTGTCGTGCATGGGATCAGTCTCCTGACGGGCGCGCCGGGGCGCGCGGCGGTTCGGTCTCCCCGGGGGACGGGGCGGTGGGGCGGCGGGCTGGGGAGGAGTCGCGGATCACCCCTTCACGGCGCCCGCGAGGGCGTTCGAGCCGCCGAGCGTGCGCGAGACGAGCACGTACAGCGCGATGACGGGCACCGAGTAGACGAGCGAGAACGCGGCGAGCTGGCCGTAGGCGACCGAGCCGTACTGCCCGAAGAAGTTGAAGATGCTCACCGCCGCGGGCTGCTTGTCGGGGCTCAGCAGGAGCACGAAGGGCACGAAGAAGTTCCCCCAGGCCTGGATGAACACGAAGATGAAGACCACCGCGATCCCGGGTCGCATGAGCGGCACGACGATGCGGGTGAGCGTCGAGAACATCGAGGCGCCGTCGGTCCACGCCGCCTCCTCGAGCGAGATCGGCACCGAGTCCATGAAGTTCTTCGCCATCCAGATCGCCATCGGCAGGCTGGTCGCGGCGAGGAAGAACACCGTGCCGCCGACCGAGTCGATCAGGTCCAACGACACGAACAGGCTGTAGACGGGCACCATCATGGCCGTGATCGGCAGGCCGGTGCCGAACAGGATGCCGTAGAGGAACGGCTTGTTGATGCGCATGCGGTAGCGCGACAGCGGGTACGCGGCGAGGATCGCGACGACGACCGTCACGAGGGCGCAGCCGCCCGACACGACCAGGCTGTTGAGCAGCGGCACGAACGAGATCTCGGGCGTCAGCACGGCGGTGAAGTTGTCGAGGGTGAGCTGCGACGGCACCTTGGCCGACAGGGTCGCCGACGGGTCCACCGACGCGAGCAGCAGCCAGACGAGGGGCACGGCGAAGCAGGCCGCGACGACGATCAGCACGGCGTTCGACACGACGCGCATGCTGCGGCCGCTGGGAGAGGTCATGGCCATGGTCAGTCGACCTCCGGCTTGAGGGCCTTGATGTAGATGATCGAGAAGACGGCGCCGACGAGCAGCATGATCGTCGCGATCGCGGTGCCGAAGCCCAGCTGCGAGAACTGGAAGGCCTCCTGGTACGCGAGGATCGGCAGCGTCGTGCTGTTCGTGCCCGGCCCGCCGCCCGTCATCACGTAGATGAGGGTGAAGACCGAGAGGGTCTGCAGCGTCGTGAGCATCAGGTTGGTCGAGATGCTGCGACGGATCACGGGCAGCGTGATGAAGACGAGGCGCTGCCAGCCGGTGGCGCCGTCGACCTCCGCCGACTCCGTGATCTCGGGCGGCACCTCCTGCACGGCCGCCGAGTAGACGAGCATCGAGAAGGCGGCGCCGCGCCAGACGTTGGCGAGGATCACCGACAGCATCGGCAGCTCGTAGAGCCAGTTCGCCCCGGTCACGCCGAACCACGAGAGCACGGTGTTCAGGGTGCCGGCGTCGTTGAAGAAGGCGTACGCGGCGAACGCGGCGACGATCTCGGGCAGCACCCACGCCGCGATGACGAAGGTGCCGACCACCGAGCGGACGACCGCGTGGCCGTTCCGCATCAGCAGCGCCAGTCCGAGCCCGACGACGTTCTGCCCGATCACGGCCGAGAAGAACACGAACGCGAGGGTGAGCAGCACCGACGTCGGGAAGTCCGGGTCGACGACGAGGTCCGTGTAGTTCCGGAACCCGACGAACTGGGCGCCGCCGGCGGCGTAGCCGGTGAGGGAGGCGTCGGTGAACGAGCCGTAGAGGCTCGAGATCACGGGGCCCAGCAGGAACAGCGCCAGCAGCACCATCGCCGGCACGAGCGGCAGCGTGCGCGCGCCGGTGCGGAGGGCGCGGGCCCTGGCGGCGCCCGCCCGGCGGCCGGGCTCCTCGCCGTGCGGCCCGGGGCCGGTCCCGGGGGCCCCCGGCCGACCGCTCTCGCGGCCGACCGGGGCGGGGGCGACGGTCGCCATGCGGCTAGTCCGTCGCCTTCTGCGTGCCGTCCTCGCCGACGATGCCGACGAGCTGCTCGTCGAAGGCCGCCGCGGCCTCCTCCGGGCTCTGCTGCCCGGTCATCACGGCCTCCATGGCGACGGTGATCTCGTTCGAGATGCGGCTGTAGTCGGTCGTCGCGGGGCGGAAGTGGGTCACCGGCACGATCGAGGAGAAGAACTCGAACGTGGGGTTGCTCGCCACGTACTCCGGGTCCTCCGCGACGTCGCTCCGCACGGCGATCTGGCTGGCCGCGATGTCGTACGACTGCGAGCCCTCCTTGTCGAGGGCGTCGGCGATGAACTCGAACGCCATGTCGGGGTTCTTCGTCCCGCTCCCGACGGCGAGCGTCCAGCCGCCCGACATGCTCGTCGCGCCGGGCTCCGCGCCGTCCTGGGTCGGCATGGGCGCCTGGCCCATCACGTCGTCCCACTCGGGCCACGGGTTCGTGCCGGTCTCCAGCCACGTGCCGCTCAGCCACGACCCGTCGAGGTCGATGGCGAGCTTGCCCTGCGGCAGCCACTCGCCGGCGACGATCGTGCCGATGTTCGTGTCGAGCGCCTCCTCGGGCTTCGGTCCGACGCCGCCCTGGTAGACGTCCTCGATGAAGCCGAGGGAGTCGACGAAGCCCTGCGAGTCGGTGAGCCACTTGCCGGTCTCGTCGTCGTACAGGGTGCCGGTCGGCGTGCCGTAGAGCAGCATCTCGAAGCCCTGCATCGTGGCGCCCTCGCCCTGCGGCTTGCCCGAGTAGACGTTGATCGGGACGACGTCCGGCAGCTTCGCCTCGATCGTGTCGGCCGCGTCGAGCACGTCCTGCCAGGTCTCCGGCGTCCAGGGCACGGGCAGCCCGGCCTGCGCGAAGAGGTCCTCGTTGTACCAGAGCGCGCGCGTGTCGGTGCCCATCGGGATGCCGTAGGTCTTGCCGTCCTCGCCGACCCCCGCCTCCTTGGCGTTGTCGTAGAAGGAGTCCCAGTCCTCCCACTCCTCGGTGTACTCGTCGAGGGGCAGCAGGTAGCCGGCGGCCGCGTCGCTCTTCACCTTGAACGTGTCCTCGTACATGACGTCGGGGGCGGTCGCGGCGGAGCGGTTCATCAGGGCGAGCTTCGTGAAGTAGTCGTCGTTCTGGGCCGCGATCGGCACGAACTCGACCGTCATGCCGGGGTTGGCGGCCTCGAAGGTCTTCGCGGTCTCCTTCATGTGGGCGTCCATCTGCGTGAAGGTGCCGAACTTCTGGTACGCGACCTTGATGGTCTTGTCGTCGCCTCCCCCGCCTCCGCCTCCCCCGGAGCAGCCGCTGACCACCAGGGCTGTGGCGGCGGCGGCCGCGGCGATCGCCAGCACGCGGCGGCGGGTCGACTTCATCGTGCGGGTCATGGTGCTCCTTTGCTCCAACGACGCTGCCCCGGCGTCGGCGCCGGGTGCGATGCAGTTACTACATCGTATGGAGTTATTCGTGTCAAGAGCTCGTGACCGACTCGTGACCCTGCTCGCGCGGAACGGTCAGGCGGTGATCAGGAGCGCGGAGGGGCGGGGCGAGAACGCGTGGTCGAGCACCAGGCAGGCGGCTCCGACCGCGGCCACGTCGACGCCGATCGTCGACGTGACGAGCCCCACGGGGTGCTTCGCGACCAGCGCCTCCGACGCCCGCACCTCGCCCGGCAGCACCTCGAGCACCCACGGCGCGACGATCTCCCAGAACGGGCCGCCGAAGACGATCTCGGCCAGGTCGAGCAGGTTCACGAGCACCACGACGGCGCGGGCCAGGTGCGAGCCGGCGCGGTGCAGCACGTCGAGGGCCCCGGGGTCGCCCGCCTGCGCCTTGCCGGCCAGGGCGACCAGCGCCTCCTCGACGAGGTGCAGGTCGACGGGGTCGCCGTCGGCCCGGGCGGCGGCCAGCACCTCCGCGGGCACGTCGGCCTCGGTGAGCACGCCGCGCTCGACGGCCTGACGGGTGAGGGCGTGCGGGCTGACCAGCTCGCCGACGCAGCCGATGCGCCCGCAGACGCAGCGCCTCCCCACGCGGTCGACCGTGATGTGCCCGGAGTCGCCCGCGTTGGCGCTCGAGCCCCGCACCACGTCGCGGCCGACGACGAGCCCCGTGCCGAAGCCCGTGCCGTAGTAGACGAAGGCGAAGTCGCGGCGTTCGTCGCCGGAGCTGAACCACAGCTCGGCGACCGCGGCGGCCGTGACGTCCTTCTCGAGCAGCACCGGCAGGCCGGTGGCCTCGCTGAGCGAGCGTCGCAGGGTCACGTGCCGCCAGAGCGGCAGCATCGGCGGGTCGAGCACGACCCCCGTCTCGACGTCGATGGGGCCGGGCGAGGCGATCCCCACCCCGAGGAGGCGCGCGCGGTCGACCCCGGAGCCCGCGACGAGCTCGTCGACGCTCCGGGCGACGAGGTCGACGACGTCGTCGGGGCGGATCGCCGAGGGCGTCGGGGTGCGCGAGTGCGCGACGACCGCTCCCCGCAGGTCGAGCAGCACGTACGTGACCACGGCGGGGTCGACGTGCACGCCGACGGCGTAGCGGCCCTGCGCCTCGAGCTGCAGCATCGTCCGCGGCTTGCCGGGGCCGCTGATGACGGTGCCGCTCTCGCGGATCAGCCCCGCCTCGAGCAGCCGCCGCGACACGTTCGTCACGGCCTGCGGGCTGAGCCCGGTGCGCTCGGCGATCTCGGTGCGGCTGAGGCCGTCCGGCTCGCGACGCACGGCGTCGAGCACGACCGAGCGGTTGTAGCCGCCGATCGCGGGGAGGTTCGCGCCGCGTCTCATCCTCGACATCATCCCCCACCGGCGCGGCGGCGGTGCACGGTGCGCAGCCGGGCCGCCGACGCTGGTGCGGCACCGGGGCCACCAGTACCCTGGGGCCATGACCGGCCTGCGCCTCGAAGAACTGTCCGCCTCCACCGTCGTGGCGGCCAACAACCTGACGCTCAAGCCCGGTCAGGAACAGTACGTCGCCCCCGTCTCGCACTCGATCGCCGAGGCCTACGTCAACCCGACCACCGCCTGGCCGCGCGTCGTCCTCGACGGCGACGAGGTCGTCGGCTTCATCATGGGCAACTTCGACGCCGAGGCCGACGACGAGACCCTGCGCAGCTGCATCTGGCGCATGAACGTCGCCGCCGACCAGCAGGGCCAGGGCATCGGCCGCTTCGCCGTGCACGCCCTCGCCGACGAGGCCCGCAGCCGCGGCTTCGACCGCCTCACCGTCGTCTACGAGCCCGGCGACGACGGCCCGGAGGAGTTCTTCCGCCACATCGGCTTCGAGGTCGTCGGCGAGACGCCGTACGGCGAGCACGTGGCGGCCCTGACGATCGCCCCCTCGCCGCACGGCGGGTGACCGGGCCAGGCTCGTCCGGCGACGGCGACGGCGACGGCGACGGGCCCGAGGCCGGGCCCGAGGCCGGGCCCGAGGCCGGGGCCGCTGACGACGGACTCGCCGACGACTTCGCCTCGCGCGTCGTCGCGGTGGTCGAGACGATCCCCGAGGCCCACGTGATGACCTACGGAGGCGTCGCCGCAGCCGTCGGGTCGCGCTCCTCCCGCGGGGTCGGCCGGGTCATGGCCCACGCGGGGTCGGAGCTGCCGTGGTGGCGGGTGGTCCGCGCCTCGGGCCTCGCGCCGCAGGGGCACGAGCAGCGCGCGCTGGAGCAGTACCGGGCCGAGGGCACGCCGCTGCGGTGGTCGCAGGCCGGCGCCTTCCGCGTCGACCTGACCCGCGCCTCCTGGTGGCCCGACGGCTGAGCCGCCCCTGACGAGGCGCTCAGACCAGCGAGTCGCGCCAGGCCGCGTGCAGCTGGGCGAAGCGCCCCGTGCCGGCGATGAGGTCGGCGGGCGTGCCGTCCTCGACGACGCGGCCGTGCTCCATGACGAGCACGCGGTCGGCGATCGCCACGGTCGACAGCCGGTGCGCGATGATCACCGCGGTGCGGTCGGCCAGCAGCGTCTGCAGCGCCTCCTGCACCATGCGCTCCGACGGGATGTCGAGCGACGCGGTCGCCTCGTCGAGGATGAGCACCGCCGGGTCGGCGATGAACGCCCGCGCGAACGAGAGCAGCTGGCGCTGGCCCGCCGACACCCGGCCGCCGCGCTTGGCGACGTCGGTGTCGTACCCGTCGGGCAGGGCCATCACGAACTCGTGGGCCCCCACGGCCCGCGCCGCCCGCTCGATCTCCGCGCGGGTGGCGTCGGGCTTGCCGAGCGCGATGTTGTCGGCGACGCTGCCCGAGAACAGGTACGCCTCCTGCGTCACCATGACGATCGCCCGGCGGAGGTCCTTCGGGTGCAGGTCGCGGAGGTCGACCCCGTCGAGCGACACCGCGCCGCGGGTCGGGTCGTAGAACCGCGACATCAGCTTGGCGAGCGTCGACTTGCCCGCTCCGGTCGAGCCGACGAGCGCGATCGTCTGCCCGGCCGGCACGTGGAGGTCGAACTGCGGCAGCACCACGGCGTCGGCCGAGTAGGCGAACTCGACGTCGTCGAAGTCGACGGCGCCCTTCGCGTGGAGCAGGTCGACCGGCCGCACCGGGTCGGGCACGCTCGGCTGCTCCTCGAGCACGCCCGAGATCTTCTCGAGCGCCGCGGAGGCCGACTGGTAGCTGTTGTAGAACATCGCCATCTCCTCCGCGGGGTCGAAGAAGCGCTTGGCGTAGAGGGCGACGGCGAGCAGCGCGCCGATCTCGAGCGTGCCGCCGATCACGCGGAACCCGCCGAACAGCACGACGGCCGCGAGGGTCGCGTTGCCGATCAGCACGAGACCGGGGTCGAACGTGCCGAACAGCGTGAAGACCTTCGAGTTGGCGCCGCGGTTGCCCTCGACCTCGCCGGCGTACTCGACCTCGTTGCGCGCTTCCTTGCGGAAGGCCTGCACGGCCCGCATGCCGGTCATGGTCTCGACGAAGTGCACGATCACGCGGGCGCTGGTGACGCGCGTGGCGCGGAACAGCCGCTGCGAGCGCACCTGGAACCACCGCGTCAGGGCGACCAGCGGCACGAGCGCGACGGCGAGCACGAGCCCGCTCGGGGCGTCGAGGCTGACGAGCGCGATCGCGGTGAACACCATGTAGAGCAGCCCCTGCACGAGCTGGTTGATGCCCGAGTCGAGCAGCTCGCGGATCGAGTCGAGGTCGCTCGTCTGGCGCGAGATGATGCGCCCCGACGTGTACGTCTCGTGGAACTCGAGGCTGAGCCGCTGCGTGTGCAGGAAGAGCCGCTTGCGCAGGTCGAACAGGATCGCCTGGCTGATGCGGGCCGACAGCACCGTGTACTGCGCCATCAGCACGGCCCCGACGATGCCGGTCGCGAGGTAGACGCCGACGACGAGCAGCGCCGGCGCCCAGTCCTGCTGGTCCATCAGGGCGGGCAGGGCGCGGTCGATGCCGGCCGCGATCAACGCCGGCCCGGCCACCTGGCAGGCCGTGCTGACGACGACCACGAGCGCCATGACGACGAGTCGCCAGCGCAGCGGCCGCACCAGGGAGCCGAGGAGGCGCAGCGAGCGCCCCCGGAGCCGCTTGCTCTCGGCGGTGGTGAAGTCGTCGCGCTCCTCGCCGCGGACCCCCTCGGTCGAGGAGCCCTGCCCGAGGCGCTTCTGCGCGGGCGTGCGCCCGTCGAGCTCCTCGTGCTCGGCGGGGGCGTCGGGGCGGTCGCCCGGGAGTGCCTGGTCGCTCACGCGAGCACCTCTTCTCGGCTGGGGACGTCGCCGTCGTCGAGCGACGAGATGACGTAGCGGTAGTGCTCGTTGGTGGCGAGCAGGTCGGAGTGGGTGCCGACCGCGGTGACGACGCCGTTCTCGAGCAGCGCGACGCGGTCGGCGAGGGTGACGGTCGACGGGCGGTGCGCGACGATCAGCGAGGTGGTGGAGGCCAGCACGCGCCGGAGGCCGGCCTCGACGCGCGCCTCGGTGTCGACGTCGAGCGCCGACAGGGGGTCGTCGAGCACGAGCACGGCGGGCCGCGCCGCGATGGCGCGCGCGAGGGCGAGGCGCTGCCGCTGGCCGCCCGACAGGCTGAGCCCCTCCTCGCCGACGCGCGTGTCGACTCCCTCGGGCAGCTCGTCGACGAACTGCGCCTGCGCGACGTCGAGGGCCTCGCGGAGCACCCGCTCGCCCTCGACCGGGTCGTCGGCCAGGTCGGGGCGACCGAGCAGCACGTTGTCGCGCACCGAGGCGCTGAACAGCGTGGCGTCCTCGAAGGCCATGCCGATGTGGCGGCGGAGCTCGGCCCGCGTGAGGTCGCGCACGTCGACGCCGTCGAGCAGCACGCGGCCGCCCGTGACGTCGTAGAGCCGCGGCACGAGCGCGAGCAGCGTCGTCTTGCCCGAGCCGGTCAGGCCGACGAGGGCCATCGTCTCGCCGGGCTCGACGACGAGGTCGACCCCGTTCACGAGGTCGTCGAACTGCGCAGGGCTGTCTTGGTAGCGGAAGTGCGTGCCCTCGAACTCGAGGCGGCCCTGCGGCTCGGCGATGGTCTCCGGGTGCTCGGGGTCGGTCACGGTGTTGACGCTGTCCATGACCTCGAAGAAGCGGTCGACCGCGGTGCGCGTGTCGAACGTCATCGACAGCAGGAACCCGATCGACTCGACCGGCCAGCGCAGCACGGTGGCCGTGGCGAAGAAGGCGAAGAGCTGGCCGACGGTCAGCTGCCCGTCGGCGGCGAGCCAGATGCCGCCGAGGAGGCACAGCGCGAAGGCGACGTCGGGCACGAGCAGCAGCCAGAGCCAGAGCTGCGAGATGGCCTTGGCCTTCTCGATCTCGGTGCCGCGCAGGTCGTCGGCGCGCTTGGCGAACTCGCGGAGCGAGTGCTTGCCGCGCCCGAAGGCCTTGAGCACGCGGATGCCGTGCACGCTCTCCTCCACGCTCGTGGCGAGGTCGCCGACCTGGTCCTGGCTGCGCCGGGCCACGACCGAGTAGCGGTTCTCGAAGGCGAGGCTGACGACGAAGACCGGGATCGACGCGACGACGAAGATCAGCGCGAGCACCCAGCTGTAGAAGAAGAGCACGACGAAGCCGACGACGATCGTCACGAGGTTGACGACGAGCAGCACCACGCCGAAGGCCAGCCAGCGGCGGATGAGCGAGAGGTCGCTGACCGAGCGGCTGAGCAGCTGCCCGCTCTGCCAGCGGTCGTGGAACGCCACGGGCAGGTCTTGCAGCTTCGCGTAGAGGCCGTTGCGCATCGTCGCCTCGACGTGCGTGCTCGGCGTGAGCACGAGGCGCCGACGCGCGGCGATCATGCCCGCCTCGACGATGCCGAGCACCAGCACGACGGCGAAGGCCGGCCAGACCTGGGCGGTGTCGCCGCTCGAGAGCGGGCCGTCGACGAGCAGCTGCAGCACCGCGGGGATGACCAGGGCCACGACCGCGGCGAGCAGGGCGGCCACCATGCCGAGCACGATGCGCGGCAGGGCGGGCGCGACGTAGGGGCGGAGGCGCGCGAGCGAGCGGATCGTCGACGGACGACCGGGCTCGGAGCGCGCGGGGGCGGAGGACTGGCGTGACATGGGTGGTCCAAGTGTCGTGATCGAGCGCGGCGTCGTGGTGCGGGAGGCCGCGGAGTGTGGGACGAGGTGCCGCCGGGGCTCCTGGGGAGGAGCGGGGCGGGCGGCCGCCGGGGGTGCCGGGCGGCGCGGTGGAGAGGGGGACGGAGGCGACGGTCGTCGGCTGCGGGCAGCCTCACAGACTATGCGTCTCGTTGCGGGCCGCGCAAGACCGGATCGTTCGGCGGGTCGCACGACGACCGCCCCGCCACGACGGATCGTGGCGGGGCGGTCGGACGACGACGCGACGCGTCGGCACCGCGACGCGACGCGTCAGTGGAAGAAGTGGCGCTCCCCCGTGAAGTACATCGTCACGCCCGCGGCGGCGGCCGCCGCGACGACCTCCTCG
>Ga0265797_10007926_pt1 | contig 14329 bp, 15 predicted proteins | sample P2T30metagenome_FD_192433 | JGI IMG/M metagenome (GOLD analysis project Ga0265797, IMG submission 192433) | Plant litter microbial communities from East Loma Ridge, Irvine, California - P2 T30 | ecosystem: Environmental > Terrestrial > Plant litter > Unclassified | place: USA: California... | reverse complement strand
CAAGTCCATTGGTATGCATAGCCCTAGTCCCAAGAGGCTTTGTATGTACTTGCAACAATAACGTTCAAAACAGCACAACCTGAAAGGTGCGCATACAAAATTTGATTTATGTCGCACGTGCAGTTCGCGAAAAGACATATCTTGCCAACTTTTAAAGTAGGGGATCAGTTTCATATACAACTTGTATAATCACAACCCATCTCTCCGTCATTGTTTGCTCAACTATGATTCCAGGTAGGAAACGAAAAAAAGAGTTGCATGACCACATCATAGAGGTCCAGCATAACGATGATGCCACTCGGCTGAGTTGAACGGCCATACCTAGCAAATCGTCAAGGGTGTCCATTCCTTTGGTCGTCTCTGTTTGGCTTCATCAAGCGCACGCTGACTGGAGTCAAGACATGTGTTTCGGCTCTTCGCATGCAACCTACCTAGTCTTCGGTGAACTGAGCGTGGTATGCCAGCTTGCCTGAAGTTTCAATGTTGTTTACTCTGCTGACCAGGACGGAGAGCCCAACGGACCATACGACGTGCGCGACATTTCGAACACGTGGGGCTATTGAATCAACAGATGCAGCAGCCATGACTCCTCGACCGGATCACGTTAGCATTTGCTTACATCTCGTACCCGGCAAAGTAGGTATGGACGGCTCTTCCCTTTGCATACTGACGAAAGTCTGGGCGACTAGTGAGATTCATGTTTGTCATTACCTTGGCCTGCTGTATATCGTGCCGATAATAGAACTTATAGCCTCATCGACCTACAATCAGACAAAGCACGTAACAGCAAAATTGCATCCGGTACGAATGTATGAGAGGCAAGAGTATCGAACAGGCCAGTAACCGAACCAGAGCGAGGTCAGGGCTGGAGAGTTTGTACGTAATGACCGCCCCTCCGGAAGCCAAGATAAAGTAAGCATCTCATCTTCATTGACCGCCTAATGCTAGCAACAATTTGAACCAGTGGTCAGTCAGCGTGTGCGATCAACCTCGCTGTATCCCATTCCCTAACCACAGCCGCTTCGGGGCGAGGAGTGCCTCTCCTGCAGGCCGAAGTAAGACATAGGATGTACAGAAGAAGGTTTTGCTACCAGTCTGACCGGATCGCATCAATATAGCCATATTAACTGTTGTGTAACCTCAGCAGATCATGTCTACATTGACTATGCCAAGGTTCTTGGGGTCATGAAAACGACGAATCATCACAGCAGACTTTGCCCTTGAGATCCATATGCTAGCTACTACGCCCACAAAGGTATTGTTCGGAACATCGCCTTCGTGTCTCAACGCCTCGAGCCTCCGCCTGCTATGCGATCAGCTTACCCCCACCATCATTGCTGTTCGAGGAAGATCGTATAGGCATCATTAGTGCTATTCAATCAGCGCGGTGAGTGAATGAAGGACGTTGAGTGGGCACGACGACGAACGAAGATGTGGTAGTAGCCTCATGCTAGACCTCGAACCCCGAGACAGTGACCCAAGTTAGGACTTTGTTAACCATACATCCACCTGGAAAGACTGGAAGAGCTTACCGATCAAATAAGGCGGCGACGGAGAAACAGAAACATAGAGAGAGGCGAGGAAGAACAAGTATAAAGGATGTCCAGAATTCGACTTGAAAGGACTCATCAAGCTCCATCATCATAACATCAAACTACTTCACCAGCCTTTCGCTAAACACACCACTCTTACAAATCAATCAACATGCGTTTCTCAACCATCACCGTCTCCGTACTCGCCGCCGGCCTGGCCGTCGCCTCCCCAAACTCCATCGCCAAGCGTGAAAGCCAGGAGATGACCAACGTCATTGCGTTCGCTGCCCAACAAGCCGACTGCAGTCTCTTTGACTGCGCTGCTGTAGTCGCTGCTGGCGCCTGCATTGCTGGGGCGCTCGCAGTTCCAGGTGCCGTTCCCGCAGTTCTGGCTTGTGTTGGTGGTGGTGCTCCTTCGGTACGTGATTTACCGTATTCGCAGATCCTCTTGTACATAAGGAAATCTACTAATCATCTCAGATCTGCCCTTGCGCCGGATGCATCGACGCTCTCAATAACTTCCTGGTCGAAAACAACGTCTGCCCCGAGTAAAAACAGTAGTAGACAATCTAAGGATCATTCTATGATCGAGGAGTACGTAAAAGTAAGGGGCTCAGATGGACAGTGGTCCCTCGACATTAGACCTGCAGTGTTTAATGTAGATTGAGACACAAGGCTTTCACGGGCGTCTTACATGTATCTCGTTGGTGCTTTTTTTATGTACACTCGCTTTTCAATGAAATTGCTGGCCGGCACAACCGATTTCCGCTTGCATTTCTTCATTACAAAACGCTGCCATGACACAATGGGTGATAGCGTACCCTACATGTTAACATTTCGGTCAGCACAAACGCTTTTATGAGACGACGTGATGATCAAGTCGAGAGTTAGTATACCTGGAGTGAATAATCATGGCACACTTCTGAACATAAACTGGCAGTCGATAAAAGTGTCACTGTACGGAACAAAAGAGTGGAAAGGTAATGCGATTGATAGTGAATGATGGGTATTGTGTATCAATGGTTGTCATGATCTATTACGCGATTTGCTACTTCTTTTCGTCGTCCTCAGCCAACCTGCGACATCTGACACAGGAATTGTACGGTAGTAATCAATTCAGCAGAGTACAAAAGAGTAATGTACAAGAATATAGTTGAGAACCATCGTTCCTTTTTTTTCTATATAAACCTCGTCGCGTCGTTCACGGGGCTAGCCCCGTCATGTCTCGATGACGATAGATTAATCGACCCCTGATAGAGAATTCTTGCTTCCAACTAAATGAGGAAACGCAAAAGTGGGGTTGACTTAGTTGCAGGTACCAAAGCCAGATTGGCAGCCAGTACCGCAGTGACCGGTGGTGGTTCCGCACCAACCGTACTGGGAGCAGCAGTTTCCGAAAGAAGATCCAGCACATGTGAAGCCAGAGGTTCCGGCACAAGATCCGTCAGTGGAAGCCTTCTTGGTTGGGGCAGCAGCAGCCTTGGTGGTAGTGGTAGCGGCCGCCTTGGTAGCAGACGCTCCAGTGCCAGAGCACGTACCGAATGCAGAGTTGCAGCCAGTAGAGCAGTGGTCGGTGGTGCTTCCACACCAGCCGTACTGGGAGCAGCAGTTACCGAAGGTTGAGCCGGCGCAGGTGAAGCCAGAAGCACCGCCACATGAGCCATCGGTGGAAACCTTGCCTGCAGCAGAGGCGACAGGGGCCTTGGAACTGGTGGTAGCAGCCTTGGTCGTCGATGTAGCCTTGGTGGTGGTAGGAGCGACGCCATTGCTGCCGCAGTTACCGAAGCCAGACTGGCAACCAGTTCCGCAGTAGGCTGAGGTGGTACCGCAGTAACCGGAAGAACTGCAGCAGTTACCGAACGAAGATCCCAGGCATGTGTATCCCTTGGTTCCACCGCAAGTAGCATCGGTGGTGACTTGCTTGGTTCCAGTGGCAGCGGGGGCAGTAGCAGAAGTGGTAGGGTTGGCAGAGCCAGCACCACCAGCAGTGCGGTACCAGTTTTCCTTGGGGTCACCGAGGCAGTCACCAACGGTAACAGCCTTGTAGCCGAGCTGGGTAAGGGTGGAGAGCATGTACTCAGTAAGGTTCATGGCAGTCTGCTCGTGGATGTCATGTCCAATCTCGAGCCATTGGTTGCTGGCAGCGGGGCCGCTGGTGACGTTGCCCAGGAAAACGTCCTTGGAGTACTGGATCAGAGTGGTGCTGTCGTGTTCATAGTCATCAGTGTCAAGGTTGAAGTATGTGACGTGGTAGCCAAGATCAGCCATGTCCTTCTCGCAGCCTGACTCAGCAGTGCAGCTGGAGTATGGGGGGCGCATGTAGGTGGGGATCTTGCCGACAATGTTGCGGAGAGCCATCTCGTTCTTGATCATCTGGTTGTAACGGTCTTGCTGGGAGATGGCGCTCAAGTCCAAATGAGTCCAGGTGTGGGAAGCAAGCTGGTGACCTTCAGAGTCCATGCGCTTGAGGACATCGCTGAACTCAGGGGTGATGTCAATCTGTCCCTTGTTGATGTTGTTTCCAGTGATGAAGAAAGTAGCCTTTGCGTTGTACGAAGCCATGACATCGAGAATGTGGCTGGTGAAGACCTTTTGTGGGCCATCGTCGTAGGTAATGGCAACCGTACCTGGTGTGGTACAACCGTAGATACCAGCACCACCGTACTGGACGTTACCGAGCTTGGGACGAGCGATAGAAGAGGTGTTGGTACCACCTGGAGTTGCGTTCTCAGGGCAGCCAGGGCCGTGCGCGTAGTCGCATCCGGGAGAGTAACAGTAGTCGTCCTCAGTACCACAGTAGCCAGCCTCTGAGCAGCACTGGCCAGCGGGGCAGTTGCCGACACCTGCACCGCACTGGCGGTCATCCTGACGGGCAACGACGGCAGTCTTGACCTGGGTCTTGGGCTTGAGAAGTTCGTTGACTCCAGTGAAACGTGCTCCGGTGCGAGAAAGCAAATCCCGAGCGCGGAGATCCCTGGGGTTCAGTCCAATGATGTTGGGTAGGGCAGCTCCATGAGCGTTGACCAAAGGAGTAATAGCTGCAACGGCAGCAAGAGCGGTAGAGTAGTGCATGTTGTAAGAATAAGGTCGGTTCGAATTACGGAATTAAGTGTTGATCTGGTAGGTCGGATCAAGAGAGGTGAGCGAGTGGATAGTGGTGGTCAATAACGACGACACACTGGGGAATCTTGGACCGAAAAGAAGGAATGGTCAAGATGAAGGTAAGGTAGAATTAGAACTTCGAACAGAAGGTACCAAGAAAGCTCATCAAGGCGTGCGGGCAGAATCATCTTATGAAGGACGAAGATGATCGACAGCCAGCCAGCAACCCCCGTAAGGCATGGTGCTAATGTTGACTCGCGTTACGGCTAGCGCTCTCGACACTTGCCTGCAGGTGCCGGTCAGCCTGGGAAAAGGAAGCTTGGTGCCGCGGGCCCCTGGGGCTGGCAGATTTCAAGCTGTCGACCCGCGGCGCCGGCTTCGCTTCGGGCGGACATGATGCGCGATTGGGACGTTTCGTCATGGGTGGTAAGTAGCACGGACTCCTTTGCCATGCAGGAACCATCAACTCTATCACGTTGTCGAGCGAAAAATAGATCATAATGGTTGATCCAAGCCGTTTGAAACGTGTTTTGGCATCTGTGCCATCCGAAATGTTATTACCACACGCCTCTGACGTCTGTAGGCCGGCAATCGCTCGAAACAATGAGTGATTCATCGCACACGTTCTCCACCATTGTCCCTCACTTAACGGTTGCTTGGCATACATGGTCGTCGCGCGGTCGCTGTTCAACATGTTGCGATGATGGTATTGTGCCTATACGCTAGAAAATTATCATTTAGCTGTTGTAAGATGCTAAGCGCGTGGCGATGTGACGTCTTCCATGATCGGTCTGATGGTGCAGCACCTAACAGATGGCCCTTCGGGCGTCAGCCATGGCGTTGAGCCATGAAAGCACCGACATACGCTGGCGCGTTGGCAACAGCTGCCGAGGACGCCCAACCGACGGGTGCAGCTCTTGGAGGAGCTTGTTAGGGATAAGAGATCCGCCCCGCATCACCACCAAAGTCTTCGTGTAGGCAGTCGTACGAGTCTTTCAAGCCAAGCCATGCAATTGCATTAAGTTTCTTCCGCGAAAGGTAGCATGTTGCGCGAATCCACTACCTTGAACGTCTCCTCTCCCCCTGTGGTCCAGACGCCTGCAGCTTCCGAGGAAAATTGGAGTCAAGTGGGCTTTCCGATGATACGAGATGAGCCAATCACGTGCCCTGCCAAGCGAGACTCAATACTAATCGCTCCCACCCTCCAACAGGACGGCATACTTGCTTCCGCCAAACGCCTCGCTCTGTCGGTATACCGTCGCGAATCGTCACTCTTTGCCCACGTGGATGGCTCGACGCCAAAGGGCAATGGCGCATTGTAACACGCAACCATGAGAGCAAGCCGCTGAATAATCAATACTTTTTGCATCGAGACAATTGGAATCAAGGGGGACGGGAAGACCTCGTATCCCCTCTCTGTCTCCATGCAGCTAACCACTCGTACATCTGATTCAGGCAGCCTCTCCAAAACCTCCACCACTCCATAGTCTCATAGAACAGCTCTACTGTATGCACTTCGGGAATACCGCAAGGAATAAAGCCCGAGTCTATTTTGAGCATATTGCTTTTCTGTTGCGAGACAAGCTTTTGCTCAAGTGACTAGGTTCTTCAGCCTCGTGCCGGCGGCTTGACTCGCCAAAACAAAATTGCGATAGACAAACTCTTCTCGTGCGCAAGCAACAGCACGACCATTTCTTAGCAACTTTTAGGCTTACGGAGTTCAACGGTGGAGAAGGATCGTTTGCGGCCTGTATCGCGACTGGTAGAATTCCCGATCGCATATCTCAACATCCGCCTCCCGGTGCCGCGTGAGCTGGGATACCAGGCATCACCACTGACCCTTGTGCCACTCACACATCCTACTCATGGGCTAATAATTTACCCTGACACATAAGGCCAGAACCGGATAGGACGGCCCTGGAGCCTCCACATTATCGATATCCAGCTGCGGTCATATATTCTTTTTCTTCCCTTACGCTGGATATAGCGTCTCCAAGGGGCGATTGAGCCAAGGAAATCATGTGGAGAAACAAGGCGTCCCCTACCCGTATCGCTTCTTCTGCTAAGCAAGAACAAGCACTTGCTCTGCCGTTGCATCTCGTGGCACTTGGCGCATGCCGTATACCCGCAAATACTCGTATTGCATGATGAGCACGTCGGCTGCAGCCTGAGAAGTTAATGTACATGAATGCCTCAGGGGTCGTGGTCTGTCTGGGCGTGTTGCACCGTGAGGACGTCTACTTTTTCCTCCACTAACATTTGTTTCCTTGTCCGCCAGACGTACTTTGTTATACAATGAGTGAACTGTAAGGCGATAGGTCGAACCTAACATCGAAGATCAGCATCGGTTACATGCACGAGCGGCACACAACGTTGTCGCACAGAGGATTGACGTCCCGCCGCTGATCAGTCGTAGATCACTGACATCAGGGACCTGCACGGAATTATGAAGAACAACATGACAAATGTAGATCATCGCAACGTCTATCGATATCGAGATGCGATGTGGATGTAGAGTCGGATATGTTCGTCAAGATCTACTATTGGCCCTATGCCTGACATCCGTGTTTGTAAACAAAGATTTCGTGAGGCTTCCTGTCCGGAATGGAGTCAGACCGAAGGAATAAGGAAAGTCTAGCAAGAAGCACTGCAGGCGGATAAACGCGATCCATGAACCACGAATATCTCGCGCCAGTGGCATACTTTCGTGTGCATGTTCTGCGTCATAGATCAACCACAGTCACACTTGACACTCTGCACCGATAGGTCGACTCGATTGGGCAAAAGGATCATCTCCACGGAGAGGTATCGGCCAAAAACTTTAAGATGCTGTGCGGGGTGCTGAATGCCTTGTCTGGCTACAACGTTCCTACAAACATTCACGTATGTTTAATACTTCGCTTCGGATCTTGTGTAGGACTGAGGACGAAGTCTATTCTCGAATTATCAAAAGCAATTCCATATACTTAGCTATTCTAGACGTTAAGTCCCCCTTTTCAGTTGTCTCCCAGTGACAATCCCGTTCTTCCCCGCGATCCCGTTGTTTACTGCAACAGCAAATGCAGCAATATCTGAGTTGGGCTGTAACCCCTGCTTTGGTCTGTCAAACGGGAAAACCACACTCTTATCCCTGACTCCAAGACTATCTACGAACAATACGTTTGGGAAGCTTTGCGGCGTAAAAGCGTTCCAGGCTTCGCTTATTAGATCATCGAAGGCTGACGCGGCCATATTCCTATGTGTCATGTTAGTCCAGGGAAGAAATTGTAGGCAGGGAAGGCGGATTACGAACATGATGGCTTTGTCAAAATTCAGTACGTCTTCAGGTTGTTGCGTCAGCGTCCAGGAGAAGATGTGGAAAGCATCCTTCTTCTCATTTTCTTCCCCCACGATGTTTCGATTCTGCTTTAGTTTGGCTAACTGATCGCTCTTCATGTTGGCAAGGTTGTTGCTATTGCTGTATTCGTCGTAGAACGGAAAATTACGACCGGAGTAAAAACCCTGGCTTGCAAAGTCGCCCAGTGTTATACCTTCAGGTATCTGGGCGACCACGAGGACTGAAGCACGGTCGGTGATGAATTCTCCTAAGCGTTTATCAGAGAGATCAGTGGTGCCTGGGTTTTCGAGAATATAGCGGTCGTTGATGCTCTTTAGTGTGGTGAAGAGATCGTTCCATTGCGTTTGGGTAAGGTCTTTGTACTTGTTGTCTGTGTCGAGCGTGTGGCTTAAATTTATGATGACGAGCTCTTGGTAATCTGCTGTAAAGTCGTTGATCTGACGTATGATCTCTTCAAGCGTCTGCCCATTACCACCAAGCCAGATGTCGCCAACTTGGCCATAGTGACCGGCTACCCATTCCCCTCGAGAGAGCACTGGACGAAGGTCAAAATACCGCGATCCGGCCATTAGTTGTTGATAGAAATCTAGGTATTGTGTCTGGGTGTTCGCAAAGTGCGCACCGATGGTACCAGGTTTGAAGGTACCCATGCCTGCATCGTGAGAGCCCGGCATGCAGATGTGCTTCAAGGTTCTATTCGCCAACGAGCCCAGGCTCTGCTGCATCCAATCCGAATACGTACCGCTGTTCGACCACCAATTACCTGCTTCGTCCACAGACATGATCCAGTTGACTGCAGCGTTGTGCCGAAAGCCCAGGTCGATCTTTGCTCCTTGCGAACTCTGCTTCGTCGACATACCGTCCAAAGATATGGTGAGCTTGTAGTCTGAAGGCTTTCGACTCAATACTGTGAACTTGTCCGATGTTTCATCGATACTGTAGTAGGCCTCACCCGCATCGTCACGGGTGCTTCCTCTGGTCCCGAATTCCACATAGACTCTGGATGCTTGGCCTTTTTTAGTCAGTGGCGGTGTCGTTTCTAGTTCAGAATTGTTCATACCAGCGTTGATTGTTGGCCATATCCATGTGTCCATTTGATATGAGTGTTGGCTGTTTAAAATCCACCTGAACGGCGAACCGTTCACTAGAGTCAAATCTCCGCCTGTTGACACATAATCAGTTTCGTCACCTCTCACCACTCTCTATAGACCATTAGATCATGACTCACCCCAACCCATAATTGATGACCCTTCCAAGTCTTTTTCACTCGTCGACTTGTTGTAAGAGACTGACTGTAGTCTTTGCTGGTGTATGTGCTCTCCAGGCGCAGCGTAACCAGTACGATCGTCCTGAAATCCAGATCCTCGCACAACGCCATGCTGGGGAAGCAGCAGAATTAAAGCCAATCCTCCCCAGAGCCCAGAAAGCAGGCGCATAATGCCCAAAATTCCCAGGTTCTGCATTGTATTCTAGCGGCACCCTACTGGGTCGGCCCTCTCCGTCATTCCCGTGCTCGCGCCGCTGTCAGCCACTCAATCGAAGCTCGTGTTTATCCAGATGCACCCCGAATCCTTGCAGGGCTATCTGAGTTGTTGTAGACGGGTAGTCGCTTTATAGATACAGCCGAGGATTGGTCGTGTTTTGCCGTCACTTTCCTGATTGGGCGAGCTTTGTTGTTTCACCTTTACACCCACTCCGCCAATAAAGACTCCGATAGCCTCAAAGAGTAGATACCAAGGTGTTGATTGCGCTTAGCGGCATCCAATACCTATGCGCAAGAGTATAAAGACAACGTAAAGCGTAGCGCAGCGCAGATCCAGATGGCTAGGGGGTCTTGAGGCTTGGTGCTGTTTGCCGCATCGTTACGCCGGTAATTGCCCCGAGCGTCGCGTCACGTCGCGTCTACAACGTTATTAGGAACAAGAAAATTAAGGAAATATGAGCTTCTCCCTATAAGATCACGCATACACCAGGAAAAAGCCGGAAAATCCTAAGAACTCTTTCTTAAAGATAGAACAGGAAGGAGCATCGGAGATCCACAAATTGACCACATTCTAGGCGGTCAAACATTATTTGCCGTAGATGCATGTTTGAAGTGCATGTTCCATCTATATTCACGAAAGCACGACATGACAGCTCACCTGTCAACAGTAATCATCCAACCATCGCCTAGTACACTACCGTTCATGTCAACACCACCCCACACTACACATGTCGCTCCATCAACCTCTGTACCCTTGGCGATACCGAAATGTCCTCTTGCCCCGAGACCCCTCTTTGGTTTTCCTGGTATCTCCTTCTCTTCTTCGCCCTTTGTGTCTACGTACCGGTATACTACCTCGGCCCACTGCGACTCATGCGTGTCCCTCTTCATACCGGAGCGGATAGTGTCCTTGGTGGCTGCAGCCGTGTAACGCTCAGGTGCAAGTTGCAACGCCCATATATCGTCAAGATAGCTCCCATCCTCAGTTTCTCCGCCGACAGCTAGCAGGTAGTGTCGCCCTTGGCCTGTCGTGACGCCTACAAGTCCTGCGTCCGCCCGCGCCTGTGGTGCTGTAGCAGTACTACCTTGGCTGTCCGTGTGCTTCACTTCTTCCCAGCTCCAGCCACTCGCGACCGGTGTAGTTCCGCGTTCTGCATGCGTCCATACATGTGATGCGTCCACGTACTCAGTCGCACCTGAGGCAAACGTCTCGATGCCCTTGCCACCAAATCGATATAGGCGACTGCCAACGAGTGCTAAGCCTGCGCCTTCTCGGGGCTGCCCTGTTGGAGAAGGTATATTGGTCCATGTTCTCGTCTTGACGTCAAATGCAAGCGCATCATTTGCAAGGTCATTGCTCGAAGTATCGCGACCTCCGACTACGAAGATGGTCCCGTATGAATTAGCTTCCGGCGGCTCAGGAACATTCTTTGCGGGGTCAGCAGGTGCTTGTGGTGCCTTCTCGACATATGTCGTTGTCTTCGGGCCTGGCAGATCTGAACTCGCCGAAGCATGACCAGCTCGCTGGCTGGGATAGAGCGTGCCTTCCGCTGGATCAAGGTAAGACCAGGTGTTCGATACTGTATCATAAACCCAAACCCGCCCCTTCTCGTTTGCTACACTTTCTCCTTCGCCGCCAAACACGTATATGCTATCTCCTATCACCGTAGCCGTATGTCCTTTTCTCGAGTTCAGTACGTCGTCCAGACCGTTTGTCGCGCGAGCGGGATACTTGGTGTAGTCGGCATCGAGAACGCCGCTCGACGGTAGAATGACAATGTGCATGTCATTGTCTGCGAGCTTGCCAGCCTCGGTCTCTCCTCCAAAGATATATGCGCGACCTTTGACTACTGAGACAGTGTGGTGCGAGCGAGCGAGGGGAACCGAAGATATACGCGTAAGATTTGCCTTGATGGGCAGTGTCGGATGAGTAATGCCCTTTACGAGGGCGACGGCACCCTCGAGTAGATTCTCGGCTGCGTAGAGCACACCAGCGGCTCCGGCCTCCATTGTTGCTGGCAAGAGTGTCGTATGTGTTAAGGCAAGAAATGCAGGGTTTCGGTCAAAAGGTTACGAGGCAACTCTATTAATCGTTTAAATGAATTGGGTGTAAGACGTATTGTACATGAGAAGAGTGATGTTGTATGGCATAGCTGCGAAGCTTACCCCAGGCGTGACGTCATGGCACAAGACCCCTGCCGCCTTGACGCGTCCCTCCACGGTAAGCGGGTGTTTAAAACCGTGGAATGACAGTGCAGCGCCTCGGCTTCCAAACGCATAGCAAGACAGATGGCTTGTGATATACATGTTTCTATACGGACGTGACGGTGCCTTTAATGTGTAAAGACTTCCACAAGGTAGTGTTTCTGCCTGTGAGCTGGATGTATGAGACGGCTTGCGTCTTTCAGAGAAACCAATTATGGTCTCTTTCACAATAGCTGAAAGTTTGAATAACACAGAGTATCTCATGCGGTAGTATGCATGAGTCAATTATATATTCGGGGAAAGCTGGTCGGACTTGACACATCGTTCGACCTGAGTGTTTGTTAGTATCGCAGTGCAACACGAGTGTAGTTTGCCATACCGTATCAATCGAGGCTTGCAAGAAGCTGCGTGCCTCAAGACCGACCCAGACCTTGAGCATCGAAAAGTCGCCTCCACGAATCATCGAAGAGCCACTTTGCGTGCCGAGTTGTCGAAGTATTGGCAGAGCACTGACGATGTTAGTAGATGACCCTCTGTACTATGCTGTATGACCTACCCTGCAAAGAGATCCAGGTTTGGGTTCAAACTCCTTCCAATACCCTCTAGGAGGAGGATACTAAGAACAACGTTTACAAAGTCGCCTTCAAGCCGTACATGATGCGTTCGCACCATAGAGAGAACCTCGTTAAGGATATCTCCAATCTTGATGTTGCCAAGAGCAAAAGTACGGCTCTTGACTCCCAAGACCAAATGTTGCATGCGCAAAGCAAAGACTTCTCCGTCGAGTACTGCATCTGGTTGTCTGCATCTCTCTACCATCAGATGTCCTGCCTTGTAACCATCAAACTCGGCAACAGCCTTGAAGAGATCCAGAAAATTGGCGCGATTCTTTCCATTGAGTTCCGTTACCAAACCCGTATCGATGAAGATGAGCTGTGGTCGATATCCTTCGTTATCGATCTCCTGTAGCTTCGCTTTCCACTGCTGGGGATCTTTCTTGTGTGGTCGCAGACGCTCAAGTACCTCTTCGGTAACATCGAGCGACTCTTTGGGGCCGGTCCTTCGATCTTCCTTTCTGGCGAAGATTGAGACGTCTAGCTGCTCGGGCTTGTAAAACCGCACCATTATGTTTCCCGGATGTAGGTCGGCATGGATAAAGTTGTCGATAAGGACCATGGTAAGAAAGGCATCCAAGCCTTCATCTGCAATGTCCTTTTGAAATACTCCACCTCCATTTTGTAGAAAGTCTTCCATAGGAATACCCTGGGCGAATTCCTCGATCAACACGTTGCGCGTAGTGTATTCCGTGTAAGGATAAGGGAACCAGGCTGTGGTTCGGTCTTTGAAGTTTCGTCGGAAGAGGGTGAGGTTCGCGGCTTCGATGCGTAGATCTAATTGCAGTCTCATCATCTCACCAAACTGTTCCACTTCATCGGGAAACGACAACCACTCCATGGTGGGTATGGCGTTGATAACAGCCGCGAAGAAACCCATTATACGCAAGTCTCTCCGGACTATCTTCTCGATGTTGGGATGGAGAACCTTGATGGCAACATGACTAGATGGCACTCTCGAGGGTGAGCTCTTCAGCGTCACGTCGACGTTCTTCTTGATCCGACGCGCTAGATTGGCTTCTTTTCGATCGATCGAGTTGTCCTCTAGCGTGGCAAGGTGTGGCTTCAGCTTTGCCTTGTACACCTGCGCGATGGCGCCCACGCCCAGTGGTTTCTCGTCAAACTCCTCGAAAATATCGTCGAAGCTCTGTCCGTCAAATGCCGCCTCGATTGTTCGCTTCGAGGTTTGCAGTGTGTGCGCCGGGGCGTTGGAGTGGAGGGTTGACATAATGAGACACATCTCGGTCGGAAAGACGTCTGTTCGGGAGGCTGCCCATTGCCCAAGCTGGTAAGAGGATTAGTCTGCAGTCGATGGGCCATGTTCTGGTGTAGCAATACGCACCTTGATGAAGGCAGCACCAGCCCTCTCCATGGATCCGACCAGGAAGCCATACCACCACAGTGTCCCGCTCCGCTCGTTGTCCCTATCCGGCTGCCGTGATCCAAGCCATATCGCAGGTATCGTCACTATGACTGGCACGAAGATGATGATGAGATGGAGAAAGCGGAACCCGGTGGCTATGGGCTCGATGATGTAGTCGTCGATGAGGAAGTATATGCCCCGCCTGTACTTGGAAGAGTTTCTCAGCGCATGGGGCACCTGCTCATTCAGCTCCTTCCGCGACGCCTCCAGCATGGCCTCCTCGTGCGTCTTCTCTCCATGATCCGACTCGTCGTTGGCGACCTGGACAAATGCGAGTGGGCTGAGTATCGCGCCCCCCGCAGCCCCCGTTGCTGCGCCTGACCATAGCAGCGTTCGGCCCTTGAACTTTGGAGTCGCGAATTGTCGGCCGAGGCGAGATGCCTTGCTGGTCCATGGACGCGTGCATGCGCGGGCGGCGAGTTTAGGGAGGCCTGGGCGGAAGCATTGGCGACCAAAAAGGAACGCTGTCCTCATGGTACCGGGTGTTTGGTGGATACAACGCGTCTGACTTCCATGGAGCAATGTAGCGAGCGATGCTCGACCTCAGCCAGGTTGCAAGCGTGGGTCGTGACGTCGGTCGGCGCAAATTCCATGTGACACCGATCGTCATCCGCCCACCACCGCTCCTCCCAC
>Ga0265797_10007925_pt1 | contig 14330 bp, 15 predicted proteins | sample P2T30metagenome_FD_192433 | JGI IMG/M metagenome (GOLD analysis project Ga0265797, IMG submission 192433) | Plant litter microbial communities from East Loma Ridge, Irvine, California - P2 T30 | ecosystem: Environmental > Terrestrial > Plant litter > Unclassified | place: USA: California... | reverse complement strand
TGACTGCATCAGCCGATCCATCACAAAGGCGGCGCGCGCCATGTAGCCGGAGTCTTCCAGGAAAGAGAGGAACAGGAACATCAGGCCAATCTGCGGAATGATCGGCAGCACGGTATTGATACCGGCCCCGATACCCTGCGCCAGGAAAACCGTCAGCCAGTCAGGGAAGTGGCAGACATAGCCCAGCCATTGTGCTCCATGGATGAATATCGCCACTGAACTGCTGTCGAACAGTGGCTGTAGCGCAGCACCGATGTTAATTGAAAGCACGAACATCACATACATCACCGCCAGGAATATCGGAATGCCCATCCAGCGGTTCAGCACAATTTTATCGATCCTGCGGGTCAGACCGGCGGGCATTGCCTGATGAAGGTTACTGACGGCCGCGCAAACTGCGTTGATGGCGCGATAGCGGTAATCGGCAATCTGCACACCGGTCTCTCCTCCGGCCTGCTGCATAATCTCGGGCAAATACGGAACCAGCGCCGGACAAAGTTTCTGACTGTTGATATCCCCTTCCAGTAGCTGCAATGCCAGCCAGTAACGTTTTTGTGGGGCTATGGCGGCGGGCATCTGCTGGCAGAGCAGCTCAATGGCCGTTTCAATTGCGGCCGGATAACGTACCCGTTCCGGTGCGCGGTAAATATGAGGCTGGTCAATCAGCGCTTTGAGCTGGGCAATACCATCACCCCTGGTTGAGGTCAGTGAAACAACCGGACATCCCAGATGAGCTGACAGTGCTTCGACATCAATAGTGATGTTCTGGCTGGCGGCAATATCCTGCATGTTCAGGGCGACAATGCAGGGCACGCCCAGTTCCAGCAGCTGAAAGGTCAGGAACAGATTACTTTCCAGACTGGAGGCATCGACGACGTTAATCACGACATCGGCGTGATCCTGATAGAGATACTGGCAGGCGATGCTCTCATCTATCGAGCTTTCAGCAGATAGCGTCGTCAGTGATCGGGTGCCTGGCAGATCGATGAGCCGGACATCTGACTGCGCGGTAAAAAATTGCCCCTCTTTGCGCTCAACCGTGACGCCAGCCCAGTTCCCTACCCGCTGTCGGGCACCGGTGAGCTGATTAAACAGCGTGGTTTTGCCGGTATTGGGGTTACCAATCAGCCCGATGGTTATCTTTTTCATCAGACGATTTCCTCCAGGAGGATGTCGTCCAGATCACGCTGCCGCACCGCCAGGCTGACACGGCGGGTAGAGATCTGCACCGGGTCGCCCATTGGCGCCACGCGAATGACCTCAATAACTGCGCCGGGAAGCATACCCATTGTCAGTAATTTCTGGCGCCAGGCGAAATTTACCGATGGCTTATAGCCAAGGATTCGGTAGGTACTGCCCATATTCATTGCCATATCACGCCCTGCCTAAGAGTAAGAAGCACTCATTCTATAAATGATAAGCGTTTCGCTTTTTGATCTGGCATCGGGCAGACAGTGAAAAAGCGCTCTGAATGGCTTTCGTTTAGAAAACAGAGAACATCTTCCTGTAACCTGGTTGCTTACGGGAAGGGTTGATACAGGCGATGTCTATAAGATCTCCTATCGTCAGGTTCTGGGCTTTGGAGCGTCAGCATCTATAATCCGTTCCGCGAATGCAGGGGGCGATTCGTCCGTTGAGAATGGCGACAAGCCTTACGGCAATCTGATTGTCGTAAGTTGTCCAAAATCCAAAAGGCTTATATGAAACAAATTACTGTTACTCACCTCCAGCAACTCAGCGAGCAGGCTGCGGATTCTCCTCGCTTGCGAGCCAATCGTAACTTACACCCTGAATTGAGCAATCCGGTGCAGCGGCTGGCCATCGCTATGGAGCCGGGCACCTATGTCCGCCCTCACCGACATCCGCATACCTTTGAGTTGCTGACCTCGCTCAGTGGGCGGTTTCAGGTATTACATTTTGACGAAAATGGGCATGTGACCCAACGGGTGGTTTTAGGTGAAGAGTGTAAGGTGCTGGAGACGGACGCAGGCACCTGGCATGCGGTGTTATCGATGGATAAAGGTGGCGTTATTTTTGAGATTAAACACGGGGGTTACCAGCCTGTGACTGAACAGGACTCAGCCCCCTGGGCACCCGCCGAAAATGAGCCGGGAGCTGAGGAGCTAATGAAATGGTATGCACAGGCACAAGTGGGTGAGGGTTTTAGATAATAGTTGCTTTGCGCTGAGTAAAAGGTATCGCTATCGATGCCGTTCTGCCTGAGCGAAACCCGATGGAAAGCATCTACCGCTGATTTCTGCCAGGCGTTACTGTTCCCCATTTTTAAAATTCCGCAAGAAGTTAACAGTATCGTTTTAGTTACATCATTCTCTCGTGCTGTAAATAACAGTTACGGCCCTTCGGGCCGTGCGGGGCGGCTGGTCAATGAGCACTCGGATTCACAGAACGGCTCCGTTAAGGTTTAATCAAAAAAAGCCAATCTGGCAGGATAGCGCCGGTAACCTTATATACTCTAATAGGGTGTTGTAACTAATTAGCGGTTGAGGTAGTTGCTGTAAGATAAGAACGGCGCCCTGGGAGGATCATTTTCATAATGGCAGTGCCCTGATTTTCAGGCCACCGCCAGATGATGAGCGTCTAAAGCTTACTTCAGAACCCGAACCGTTTTTACATCAATCTCTACGCTGTTCCAGTCTTTATCAACTTCACCTTCGATGCGGACTTTATCACTCGGTGATAACGATTGCCCCATCCAGCGCTTGTCATCAATATCGACATTAATTGTTCCGGTAGCATCTTTGAACTCATAAAGTTCATGCCCGACTTGTCTGATAATGTTACCTTCCAGAACGACCCATGCGTCATCACGCAGTGTCTTAACCTGAGCGACAGAAACTACGCCGGGCGTCGGACCTTTAAATCCGCCCTGAGAATATCCCTGCCCTGCTGGATTCACAAAGCCTTCCTGCGCAGAAACTCCAAAACTCATACCGGCAAACAATGCTGCTAAAAGAATCTTTTTCATATTTTTATCTCCGTTAAATGGTAAGGCTAATTTACGATGCAGATCTTAACGGGATCTTAAGAAGAAGGATTATCTGCGCGTGTTTTAAAAATGTAATGAACATAATGCGAACGATAATTCAATTACAAAATAACAATCAAAGTTAAACATGTGTTGTTAACACAAAAAATAAACTCTTAACTGAGAGGTAAGCTTTAACATCCACTACAATATGGTAATTCTTGCGCTTTCACTTTGCATAATTTCGCACAAATTACATAGCTCACCTGCCTGTTAACGGCTATTGTTTCCTGGCATAGATATATCCCAGTATTAAATCATTCTGTATCTCAGTTTTGCTCATTATATATTTTGTACTTTTTATAACCACTCAATTGAGTGGTTTTTTTTGCCTGACTAACGGTAGTGACGGATCCCTGTAACGTTAAGCAATCCGTTTACGGCAATAGTCCCCATCGATAATGCGGTCTGTTCTGGCGCGAAAAAGGAGGGGAATGCTGTCTGCAAATACATAAACCAGGAAATGAAACGTGGTTAAACACCCGTGTAGTATTGAAACTTTCTTAAAGAGAGTGGTGATAGCCTGATGCCCATCACAACTGAGAAGAGATAAAGACGCATGCAGAATTTACCGAAATTCGGAGATTCACCCGCATGAGCCTCCGATCCGAATAAGTGAAAATTATTTCAGTCTCTGAGCATCATCCTGGGCTTCTTTCAAATCCATTTTTGCAGATTCCAGCTTTAGTTTCTTTTCCTCTACCTTACTGGTTTTCTTCCTGATTCTTTCAGTACGACCTTCTGTTTTCGCTTCAGCAAGTTCCTCCTGGGCTTCCTGGAGCTCGAGCTCCGCTTTTTTTACCTTCATCTCGCGTCTGCTGACATCATGAGATGCGCGCGTTGCCTGACGTTCATCAGTACAATACGTTTCAACCTTATTACGAGCAATATTGAGCCGTGCAATTTCTGCACTATTACCCTGTTTTTTGGCCATTTCAGTTTTGGTTAAAATATCTGACAACTGATCATTACAGGAATCTGTTGCAGCGAACCCTGCCAGGGGTGACGATATCAAAATCAAAGCGATAATTTTACTTTTCATAGCTAAATAAAATCCTTGTTAAAATAAACTAATCAGAATGATAGTTCCGATTGAATATAGCGAAGAAAATCAGAGCCACAAGAGATAAATTGATAAATGAAGTTATATTCCAATTCTGGATTCATTGTTAAAGTTCAGTAATGATTGTTACTTTTTGACAGCTGAGAAAATTTTTCTGAAATAAATCGGGTGCACATCTGGTCGAAACACAATTCAGGCTCGTCCATGTTGCATACTCCTGAGCAAGCCATGGAGTTGATCCAGATCATTTTCTTCCCGATAAAGAGGCAAACTGCCAGATTGTTAGTATGTCGTTTAACAATCACAGCGAATAATGCCGCATCTTCTTAAAAAGTAACGACAGGAAAGTAAAATGACATCTTTTAATTCTGGCAAGAAATTCGCCTTCGCTGTTGCGATGATGGCTTCCGTTATGTCCCTTTCCGCCTGCTCAAGCAATTACGTGATCTCTACCAACGATGGGCACATGATTACGACTCATGGAAAACCCGCAAGAGATAAAGAAACAGGCATGATCTCTTATAAAGACACGGATGGAAACATGCATCAGTTACAACAGCATGATGTTAAAGAGATTGTGCAAAAGTAAATCTGCTTTAATAACGCTCTTAATCGCTATCATGAAAATCTCATCCTGTGGAAAAACTGAGCAATGAAAATTTCTGTAATTGGCTGTGGCTTATTATTGTGTGCATCCTCCTCTGCCATGGCCATTGGCCTGAACGCCGAACAAAGTAAAAACACTTCGGTGCTGGATGCAGAAATCGGCCGTTCATCCGGCGGGCTTTACGTTGATGGTCAATGGATGAAAAATACGGCAGATGGTGTTCAGATTGGTCAGGCGGGTACCGGTTATAACCTGGAAATCGGACCGGTGATGCTGACGGCTGGCGTTAAAGCCGCTTACATCGGCGGCAAAAAAGGAGACAACGGCGTTGCATTTCCTGTTGGCGGCGGTGTGAAAATCAATCTGCCTGCTAATTTTGCGTTGTATGGAGAGGGTTATTCCGCCCCGGAACAGCTGACCAACAGCGTCAAGAATTTCGTTGAGGCCAATGGCGGTGTCAGCTGGTCACCTGTGGGGCCACTGGTTTTAAAAGTGGGCTATCGCTATGCGGGTGTTGATGGCAAAGATGGACGTCCGGGTCATACCCTGATCGATGGTCCCTATATCGGTGGCGGCCTGACATTTTAACGTCGGATGACTCTTCCCTTTTTTTGTGGTGAGGAAACCCTGCAGATTGACCGATCGGTTTCCTTACTCAATTACTCGTCTCAACTCAGGCGGGGAGCACTGAGAAACAGATTATGAAACCTCTTATGCTAATGTTATTTACTCTCTGTCTGACCGGATGTGCGCAGTATAAATGGGTCAAGCCTGATGCATCTGAACAGCAGGAAACAATAGCGGAAACAGCCTGTCGGGCCCAGGCACTGCGGGATTTACCCCCTGACAATGTCGTTAGCGGTAAATACACCTCAAAAGACAGTAAATATAAAACCACTGACACCGATTACTCTACCAGCGATGCCAATGAAAACCAGCGAGAGATCCTGGTGAAAGATTGTATGTTTAAAAAAGGCTGGCAGCAGATTGAGATTCAGCAATAGCCATATCTCCCTCCCCTAGGCCAGGTCAACCCCTGGCCAGCGGTGATCAGCGTCAGAGGTCAGGATTTATTTCTGTATCATCCTCTTGTCGTTCAGCACGCTGCCGTCGGCACCGTTCCGAGCAATACAGTACCTCGTCCCAGCATCGTTCCCACTTTTTTCGCCATGACATCGGTTTGTTACACGTTTTACAGTAGCGAACCGGTAATGACTTTTTATTGCCTTTAAACACCTTAGTCCCTCCTGAGAAACCCTGATAATGCTGACAATAGTGTCCTCGTACAGTTTTTAGCTTAGTGCCGTTTCCAATAAGGGAAGGCGAGATTGTCGCGAAGTTAGCGTCATGCTCCTTTGCCGAAGCAACTCATTAACTGTTTATTCAGTGATTCTGCCATTTGATCTGACATCGCACTTTGAAATCTGAGCTGTCTGGATTCCTTGACACACGGGTAGGCGACTGACCAATTAATTGCGATGGTTAACAAAGCGCATTTCCTTTAAAAGTGCAGGGATATCTGACCAGGTTTTTTGTTTAGCCTCTTATTCTATAGGTTGTGTCACAAACGAGTGATGTAAGTAAGCAATGAACTCAATCAATAACGCTTGTAAGTAAGTATTGAGGGCAATTGAGATCGCACCGCTTTACCGTTTTATCAGCGCATAGGGCAATATGGAACCCGGATGATGTTGCTCAGATTGCCTTGATCAGCAGATAGCCTCCCTGGCCCCATACGGCGGCTAAAAAAGTCATTACGCCCGTAAATAATCAATCGAGGGACATACGGTAAGACGTAATTCTGACTGTTTTATATCCATTTACTGAAGTACGTCTATCCAGGCTTTTAAAACCAGCCCGTAACCCGCCTGGCGATGATAGCCTTAACCGGAACGTTATTTAACGTGATAAATTAACCTGTTATCATGACCTTACAAATAGTCCAATAAATCAGCCCGCTAATGCTGATTTTCCGTAATTTTGCTATGTGTTCTATACAAAACAATTACGGTTAACCTCATGCCCATATCCAGCTTTAGCTGGAAGAAGTATGCAACGATGTTTGACTCTCAGAACAAAGCAGGTATGGGATTAGCGAAGCGATGCCGCTGGTAAAACAGCGTGAAAGCACAGTTTATCCATAACGTAACTAAATTATTCAGCATCATCAGATGGTGCACCATTTTGACATTTTGAGCGAAGAGTGTAAAAAAAAGAGTAACTTTACTTTTGTTTAAGGGTCTTACGTTAATTACAGTTTAAACTCTTTGAGAAAGCGATTAATATGTTGGTGTTGAACTACCGGTTCTGTATTTTGATTCTTCGAAGGCAAGCATCTTAAAAAAGCAGGTCTGACGAAAAGCATCAGCGTGAACCCGCTCTGTATTTTATTATCTGAACATGACTATGGTGACTTTGATGAGTGACACTCTCAACAGCTTGAATAATATCCGTACCCTTCGCGCAAACGCTCGCGAGCTTGACCTTGCTGCCCTGGAAGAAATGCTGGAAAAACTGTCGGTTGTGGTAAGTGAGCGACGTGAAGAAGCGCAGGCTTCTGAAGCAGCTAATCGTGAAAAAGCTGAGAAACTGGCAAAATACCGTGAATTACTGTTGCAGGAAGGTATTGATCCTAACGAACTGTTAAATGGTATGCCGACTGCGCCAGCAGTGAAGAAAAAACGCGCGCCTCGTCCTGCTAAATATCAGTACACCGACGAAAATGGTGAGGTTAAGCAGTGGACTGGCCAGGGCCGTACCCCATCTGCTATTAAATCTGCCATTGATGCAGGTAAATCGCTGGATGATTTCCTGATTTAATTCAGTATGAATTATGAAACACCGCCTGCATCAGGCAGGCGGTTTTTTCGCCATAAATGGTCAGGCTCAAGCATCTCAATTACCGGCCAGCCTGTACCCTTTCCTTTCTCATCTTGTTATTGTCTCCATCCATAATCCTGCTCAGGCGTTCCCTGAACTCAATAACTCAAAAGCCTTACGCAATCACGCAACAGGCAATGGGTCTTATCCTGTTATCTCAACCGCTTTATTTATTCAGCGATTGCGTGTTGCGGGCTGTGATAATTTCCAGTCCGATCTGCTGACCATAAGAGAGCTCAAGCGTATTGCCATCAGGATCGGCAAAAAATGCCCAGTAGCCTACTGGCGCACCAGATTGCTGCGCGTCGCGTCGCAACACACCTTCAAGCCGTGCGAGTGCCACTTTTTCATCTATCTCTTCACGGCTGGCACAGGCCACGCCAATATGACCAAATGGACCCAGCGGCGTATCCTCACTGTTGTCAGATTGCACCAGCACCAGCGCGAAAGGTCGGGTTAAATCCGACAGCCACGCCACTTTCTGTGCTTCAGGAATGCCAGGTTCGCGCTGGTGTATCACCTGCATCCCGGCATAACGCTGATAAAAATCCACGCTCTTCTCTAAATCCCGTACCTGCAAAGCAAGATGAGTGAAACCGGTATCGTTTGACATGGCCGCTCCCTGTTTAAGTTGAGCAGTCACCATGCCACAGGCAGGATTCAGAATTTGATCACGGATGCTCAGCCGCTTCGTTCTTCACACATGGCCTGGTTACGCCCTGCCCGTTTCGCGTGATACAACGCCTCATCCGCGCGCGCTATCAGCGATTCTTTTTCCTGTTGTGAGTCTGAAGCAAGATAGACGGCGCAGCCTGCACTCAGGGTGACGTGCTTCTGCGGCAGTTCCGTGGTGAGATGCGGAATATCGAGCCTGTTAACGGCGTCGATGATTGATTGAGCAAGGTGCAACGCGGCTGATAACGGTTCTCCAGGCAGAATAATGGCAAACTCTTCGCCGCCATATCGGGCTGTGAGGTCGTTTTTGCGGCGGGCAGCGTTCTTCAGGACAGTAGCCACTTTTTTCAGGCAATCGTCACCCGCCACATGGCCGTAGGTATCGTTGAAACGTTTAAAGTAATCGATATCGAGCAGGATCAATGACACGGGCTGGCCACTGCGCTCCACGTTCTGCAGGCATTCAGTCAGCATGTGATCAAAATGGCGCCGGTTGGCAACACCCGTCAGCCCGTCACTCTGTGCCAGATTTTCCAGTGTGCGATTAGCCGCGGTCAGCTCATCGCGTAATTGCGTCAGTTCAAGCTGATAACGCAGCGTATGCCGTGCCTGACGCAGTACAAATGCACCCAGTAAAAGAATAACAATCAGCAGCGCCAGGCTCAGAATCAGATCCTGTACCCAGCTCTTAAGCCAGTGGTTAAACAGTGCGCGCTTGTCATATCCCGCGGCCACTACCAATGGATATCGCTGTGAGCGGACAAAGCCAAAGATGCGTTTTTTACCATCAAGCGCAGCGGTCCACTGACCGCTCCCTTTATCCGCATGGGCCAGCATCCTGAGGAAAAGCGGACTCACTGAGAGATTTTTACCGATGTAGCTATCCGGCATTGGACGGGCGTAAAGCACGGTACTGTCTGCCAGCATCAGGACCAGTACATCTCCATCGCTCAGTTCATAATAGCTATAGAAACGGCGGAAATAGTCCACTTTAATGGTGGCGAGCAGGACACCCCGAAAGCCGTTAAAGGCATCGTTCACGCGAAGCGTAACCGGGATCACCAACTCGTGAGTAGTGCGACTGCGAATCACCGGGCCGACATGGAGGGTATCGCGAGCGCTGGCGCGGTGATAATCAAAATATTCACGATCGGAATTATTGATGTCAGGCGGTATCCGGCTCATAGAAGTGGCTATCCATTTCCCCTTCGCATCATAGTAGAACAAGCCGTGTAGCTGCGGCAGGCGGCTCTGCAACAGGCGCATCGTCTGGCTCAGCGCATCGCCATCTACACCGGTTGTGGCAATCTGCTTTTCGAGCTCGCGTTGCACTTCGCGTAAAGAGAGCTCGGTCTGCAAAAACGTATCGTCCGCCTGGCGCGCCTGTGATAGCGACAGATTAACCGCCGTATCTTCAGCTTTATCGACGGTTTCGTTCCAGTCTTCCCGCAGCGTCCACATATTTAAGCCAATCACCGCCACGCTGAGCAATACGCCTGAAAGGATAATACTTCTTAGCAGCGGCGAGATTTTTGGCGCTGGCCCCTCATTTTTCCGGCGAAACGTCATGCCTGTCCTTAATAAACCCTGTTGACTGATTTAAGCACAGTAAATCAAAAGCAAAAATGCAAATCCCACAATCCTGTTTCAACAATGATGATCTGCAATAAACCAGCAGATTTCGCTTAAAATTTCTTCTTTATTGGTTTAACCAGCGCTATTAATAGTGGATTAATAGCGAATATGGCTACACTAGCGCTTCAAATATCACGTCGGTAAATGTTACCCTTGCCAGCTGAATAATTTGCACTTTATTGATTAAGTTGAGTATTTGAGGATTTGTTATGAGTAAAAACCTGAGCAGCCTGAACAATATCCGCACGCTTCGTGCAGAGGCGCGCAATATGGCTTTAGATATGCTGGAAGAGTTACACCAGAAATTGGAGACCGTGGTAAATGAACGTCGTGAAGAGGAAAACGCGCGGGCAGCGGAAGCCCGTGAGAAAGCAGAAAAACTGGCGTTCTACCGTGAGCTGTTAATGGAAGAAGGGATTAACCCGGCGGAGCTGGTAAATGGCGCATCTCCCTCGGTAACCAGCAAAAAGAAACGCGCAAAGCGTCCGGCGAAATACCGTTACAATGACGAAAATGGTCAGGTCCGTTACTGGACGGGTCAGGGCCGAACGCCCTCCGTAATTAAGGCGGCCATTGAAAACGGCCAGCCGCTGGATGATTTCCTGCTGTAGTCACATTTATTTCTGCCGGAATAGTGACCGCCATTACGCGGGAATATTCCGGCAGGCAAAGCCACAGGCGCAGAAATTTATCCGGGCATGGTCACTCATCATCCTGTCGTAATGCCTCATCACTCATCGCCGGATGCGGCCCCCGAAACGTCCGGCGCCACTCGCTGGGAGAGACGCCAAACCGGGATTTAAAACGCTGACGAAATGACACGGGCGAATCAAAACCCGCCTTTTCTGCCACACATTCAATGCTGATGCCGGTGGTTTCGAGTAATAGCTGGCTGCGTTGCAGACGCTCTGCTGTCAGCCACTCTCCCAGGGACATGCCTGTCGCCTTATGAAAATGACGAGTCAGCGTTCGCCTGCTCATGCTGAGCGCCCGCGAAAGTGAGTCAAGATCCTGCGGCTGATCCAGATTCTGTCGCAGGGACGCCAGCAACGCGTTGATCTTACTATCACGCGTTGTTTCCGGAACCGGCCGCTCAATGAACTGCGCCTGACCGCCTTCACGGTAAGGCGGCACCACCATGCGTCTGGCTACCCGATTAGCCATGGCGCTGCCATAGTGGTGACGGATGATATCCAGACAGCAGTCGATGCCCGCCGCGGTGCCGGCAGAGGTGATCAGACGATTGTCACGGGTATAAAGAGCATTACTGTCGAGGTGAACCTGCGGAAAGCGCTCGCTGAAGTCACGCTCAAATTCCCAGTGAGTGGCAGCACGATGCTGATCGAGCAAACCTGCATAAGCCAGTACGTAAGTGCCCAGACATAGTCCGACGACCTCTGCGCCGCGCTGCCAGGCTGCCACCAGCTTATCAAGCAGCGCCTGCGCGGGTTTTTCAGCCGGATTGTGCCAGTAGGGCACGATAATAATCTCCGCCTGATCAAGCGGGTCAAGACCCTGTTCCACCGTAATTGACAATCCCATCTCTGAAATGACCGGGCCTGGTTTCAGTGCGCAGATATCGACATGAAACAGATCCGGCTGCGGCAGGGCAGAGCCGAACAGAATACAGGGAACTGAAAAATGAAACGGACTAAAACCGGCCGTTGCCAGTACCGCGACTCTCAGAGCAGCCATCCTCTCCCCTTACTGTGTGACAACGTAGTGTTGAGATCTCCAGCACAATTGTGCAGGTTTAGTGCCACGACGCTCAGAACGTCATTGTTTCACCATCTTCCGGGATCAGCACCTGGTCAGCAATACCCTGTTCGGTAGTCCAGGCACGTAGCTCAGCGCGCGTCAGTAAACAGTGGTTGATCGCCTCCATATGTGAGGCAACCAGCGTTGCGTCAGGCAGGATATTCAGCGTGCGCTGGGTATCCTCTTTTCCCATAATAATCGGGCCATAGAGATCGTTGGTTGCATTGCCGATATTCATTACCACTACCTGCGGCTGAAAACGTTGCAGCGCTCTGACATAGGGCTTAACCCATACGGTATCGCCTGCAATGTAGAGGGTTTTTTCTGCCGGATGGGTAAATACCAGACCACAGGCGTCACCCAGAATATCGCCCATCACTTTGTCTGCATATAAGGCATTGCTGCCGTGCTGACCGTCGGTTTTATAGATTGTCAGGCCATCAACAAACGGATTCTCATCCTGCAGCACGCGAACATTTTCAAAACCCTGCGAACGAATCAGCGCTGCATCTGTTTCGTTCTGGCTGTAGATCATCATCGTCTTCGGCACTAACTGCTGCGCAGCCTCATCCCAGTGATCCATATGCGTGTGAGTTATAATAACCGCATCGACTGCCAGCAGTGCAGCGACCGGGACAGGCAGCTCAACCATCGGATTTCTAAGATGCGGACGAGCATTTCCGGCAAACCCGGGCCAGGCCTCTTTTTCGGCCAGCATCGGATCGATCAGGAATTTTTTGCCTGCATAGTCCAGTAGCAGGGTGGCATTACGAATCTGGGTCAGCTTCATTTTGGCTCCGTGAACAGTCTCAGTGAAATCAGCCAGGCTTACTGGCTACCATGAGGTCACTTTACGGCACTGTTTACCTGCGCGTGACAGGCTCAGAGGACAGTGTTCGATGGAATCGGGCCAAACTGCACTATTTTCTTGTGGCAGGGTATCTATCGGTGCTGGCGTCGCGACGAGACAGCCCGGAATGTTCAGGAATGGAAGGAGTTCCGGAAGTTGCTTTTAACTCTTTACCGACAACGATAACGCTCTCTGACGATGTCTGTTAAAAGCATTGCCGGTTAAAATATTAGTAGCCCTGGCGGGTCCCGGACCTGTGTTCTGATTATTAACCTTTGACAGGAGAGTCTGTGAACGACTTATGGAAATTGCACTGGCTGGAGGCATCGGGTGATGTCGGGCCTTATAAATCCTCAATAGTCAGGGCCGCTGAGCTCGCCTGCGAGCACCTCTCCTCCGTGACGCGTGTCCCTCCTCTGGATATTCTGGTTCAGTGCATGCCGGAGGCAGTCATTCCTGAAACCGGTTTTGCAGGCCGGGCTTACAGTCCCACCCTGTTCGGCCTGGCCATTGACCCGGCAAATCCGAATCTGCCCGGGATGCTGGAAAATGGCACGCTGGTGCGGCAGATCGTGCATGAAGTCCATCATTGTTTGCGAATGCGCGGACCGGGATATGGCTGGACGCTGGGTGAAGCGCTGGTCAGCGAAGGTCTGGCGGGTCAGTTCGTCTGCTGGCTGCTTAAAACGGCAGCAGAGCCGTGGGAACGAGCCATAGAGCTAAGCGAATTACAGGCTAATCCAGTGCCGCTGACCACGCTGCAAAGCCCTCATTATGATCATTCTGCCTGGTTCTTCGGCACGGGTGACTTTCGCCGATGGTATGGCTATACGCTGGGCTACCAGATGGTTGCCGCATGGCGCCGTGATAACGCGGAATGTGCGACAGAGAAATGGTTCAGCGTGACAGCCGATGAGGTGATTGCCACGGGGCTGGCTAATGGATTGCTGACAAATTGAGGTTAAAAAAATGCCGCAGCAGGCTGCGGCATGTTATTTCAGATTCGCATCAGAAATCGGCTTTCAGAACCACACGGTAATTGGCTTTACCGGCGCGGACGTGATCCAGCGCTTTATTGATGTCAGACATCGGGAAGAACTCAACCTGTGGCGCAATATCCGCACGCGAGGCGAGTCGCAGCAGCGAACGCAGCTGGCCTGGTGAGCCGGTTGATGAACCGGTCACCGCTTTGTCGCCCAGGATCAGATCAAAAGCACTCACTTCAATCGGCTTCAGCACGGCACCCACGGTGTGGAATTTACCCTGAGGTGCCAGCGCAGCGAAATAAGGTTTCCAGTCCAGGTCGACCGCCACAGTACTCAGGATAAGGTCAAAACGGCCTGCCTGCTTTTTCAGGGCTTCAGGATCACGGCTGTTAACCACTTCATCCGCGCCCATATCCAGGATTGACTGCTTCTTATCCGGCGTTGAGCTGAATGCCACCACTTCGGCACCCATCGCGTGCAGGATCTTGATTGCGATATGGCCCAGCCCGCCGATACCAATCACACCCACACGGCTGGTCGCCGTGATGTTGCTCATCAGCAGCGGTTTAAACACGGTGATACCGCCACACAGCAGCGGACCGGCACTCGCCACATCCAGTTTTTCCGGCAGCGGAATAACCCATTGCCAGTCAGCACGCAGCTTCTCGGCAAAACCACCTTTGTTCATGATGGTCGGGATGCTACCCTGCTGACAGTTAACCTGCTCGCCGTTAATACAGGCATCGCAGTGCTGACAGCTTTTTGCTGTCCAGCCGATTCCTACACGCTGGCCGACTGAAAGACCTTTGTTCTTAGCCGCTTCGCCCAGG
>Ga0265797_10007924_pt1 | contig 14330 bp, 11 predicted proteins | sample P2T30metagenome_FD_192433 | JGI IMG/M metagenome (GOLD analysis project Ga0265797, IMG submission 192433) | Plant litter microbial communities from East Loma Ridge, Irvine, California - P2 T30 | ecosystem: Environmental > Terrestrial > Plant litter > Unclassified | place: USA: California... | reverse complement strand
GCTCCTCGCCACGAACCAGGGCAGGAGGCGCGGCTAAGCTGGGCCGCGGACCTCGCGTCCCCAGACGAACGACTACTAAGGAGCTCTCCAGTGGCAGCAATCGACGCCGTAGGCGCCCGCGAAATCCTCGACTCGCGGGGCAACCCCACCGTCGAGGTCGAGGTCTTGCTCGAGGACGGCACGGTGTCGCGTGCGGCCGTCCCCTCGGGTGCATCGACCGGGGCCTTCGAGGCCTACGAGCTGCGTGACGGCGACAAGAGCCGTTACCTCGGCAAGGGCGTGCTCAAGGCCGTCGCCGCCGTCATCGACGAGATCGGCCCCGAGGTCGAGGGTCTCGACGCCACCGACCAGCGCCTGATCGACCAGGCCATGATCGAGCTCGACGGCACCGACAACAAGAAGCGCCTCGGCGCGAACGCCATCCTCGGCGTCTCGCTGGCCGTGGCCCGTGCGGCGGCCGACTCGGCCGACCTGCCCCTGTTCCGCTACCTCGGCGGGCCGAACGCGCACACGCTGCCCGTCCCGATGCTCAACGTGATCAACGGCGGTTCGCACGCCGACAGCAACGTCGACATCCAGGAGTTCATGATCCTGCCGGTCGGCGCGTCCTCGTTCGCCGAGGCGCTGCAGTGGGGTGCCGAGACGTACCACGCCCTCAAGAGCGAGCTCAAGGCCAAGGGCCTCTCGACCGGGCTGGGCGACGAGGGTGGCTTCGCGCCGAACCTGGACAGCAACCGCGCCGCGCTCGACCTGCTGGTCGAGGCCATCACCAAGGCCGGCTTCACCCCCGGCAAGGACCTCGCCCTGGGACTCGACGTGGCGTCGAGCGAGTTCTACTCCGACGGCAGCTACACCTTCGAGGGCGAGAAGCGCGACTCGGCCTTCCTCGCGAACTACTACGCCGACCTCGTCGCGTCGTACCCCCTCGTCACCATCGAGGACCCGCTCGACGAGGACGACTGGGAGGGCTGGGCCCACCTGACGAGCGAGATCGGCTCGAAGACGCAGATCGTCGGTGACGACCTCTTCGTCACGAACCCCGAGCGCCTCGCCAAGGGCATCAAGGCCGGCGCCGCCAACTCGATCCTCGTCAAGGTCAACCAGATCGGCACGCTGACCGAATCGCTCGACGCGGTGGCGCTCGCCCAGCGCAGCGGCTACACGACCGTCCTCTCGCACCGTTCGGGTGAGACCGAGGACACCACGATCGCCGACCTCGCCGTCGCGACCGACGCGGGCCAGATCAAGACCGGCGCACCCGCCCGCAGCGAGCGCGTCGCGAAGTACAACCAGCTCCTCCGCATCGAGGAAGAACTCGGCGACGCCGCGGTCTACGCCGGGTACAGCGCTTTCCCGCGCTTCTCCGCCTGACGCGACCCGCGCCTCCTCGGGGCCCGTCCTGCTCGTGCGGGGCGGGCCTCCGTCGTTCCCCAGAGACGTCGTTTAGGCTCGTCGCATGCCCCGTGAGACCGCGAACCGCCGTGTGCCGGTGACCCTGCCGACCGGCGAGACGCCGACGGGCCACTGGCTGCGCTCCATCCGGTTCTCGGGATTCAGCGTGCTCATGCTGGTCATCCTCGTCATGTTCGTCGTCATCCTCGCCCCCTCGCTGCGCACCCTGATCCAGCAGCAGCAGCAGATCGCCGCCCTCCAGGACGACGTCCGGCAGCAAGAGCAGTCCGTCGACGAGTTGAAAGAGGACGTCGCGCGGTGGAGCGACCCGGCGTACATCGAGGCGCAGGCGCGTGATCGCCTGCTCTACGTCTATCCCGGCGAGTACAGCTACCTCGTGATGGGCGACGACGCGGCTCAGACCTCCGGCACGGCTCCGGGCACCGGTACGACGATCAGCGATTCGCTGCAGACGCCCCAGGTCGACTGGGTGGCGGCCATGACGGCCTCGGTGCTCGACGCCGGCCTGAGCGACGAACCCGCGACCGAACTCGTGGCCCCCGACATCAGCGGCAGCCAGGTGCCCGCCCCGACCTCCGAGCAGACAGGCGGCACGCCGTGACCACGCCCCCCTTCGACCCCGTCACCGACCACGACGTCCGCGTCGTGACGGCCCAGCTCGGGCGTCCCGCGCGCGACGTGATCGGCATCGCCGCGCGCTGCGTCTGCGGTGCACCCACCGTCGTGGCGACGAGACCTCGTCTGACCGACGGCACGCCCTTCCCGACGCTCTACTACCTGTGCCACCCCGGTGCCACGGCTGCCGTGTCGACCCTCGAGGCCACCGGGGTGATGGCCGAGTTCACCGACCTCCTCGAGTCCGACCCCGCGCTGCGGAGCCGGTACCAGGCCGCCCACGAGGCCTACCTGGCCGACCGTGAGGGCATCGAGCACGTCGACGAGATCGATCACGTCACGGCGGGCGGCATGCCCGAGCGGATCAAGTGCCTGCACGCCCTCGTCGGCCACTCGTTGGCCGCCGGGCCGGGCGTCAATCCGTTCGGAGACCTCGCCCTCGAGCGCGCGTCGTGGAGTCCCGACGTGTGCCGGTGCCCCGACTTCCTGGCCGACGACCAACCGTCCGTCGCCGCTTCCGCGATCCGCGGGGGAGCCTGACGCGCGTGCGCCGTTCCGGGGGGTTCGTGGTGGCGATCGTGCTGGGGGCCCTGGTCGCGGCCGTCGTGCCGGCGTCGGCCGCGTCGGCCGATCAGGTGCGAGACGCCGAGTACTGGCTCGCCGACTACGGCATCCAGCGGGCGTGGCAGACGACACGTGGTGCGGGGACGACCGTGGCGGTGATCGACACCGGTGTCGATTCGTCGGTGCGTGAACTCCAGGGCGCCGTCGTCGGCGGCACGGACGTCTCGGGGCTCGGCTCGCCCGACGGCCAGACGCCGGTCGGCGAGGACCCCAACCACGGCACGCTGGTCGGATCGATGGTCGCGGGCCGCGGCACCGGGTCGGGCGACGGTGTGATCGGTGTCGCGCCCGAGGCCGACCTGCTCTCGGTGTCGGTGGGCTTCGGCTCGACGGCCGTGGACTCCGACGACCAGATCGCCCGAGCCGTGCGCTGGGCGGTCGATGCCGGGGCGGACGTCATCAACATGTCCCTCACCCGCAACACGCTCGACTGGCCGACCAGTTGGGACGACGCCTTCCTCTACGCCATGCAGCACGACGTCGTCGTCGTCGCGGCGGCCGGCAACCGCGGCAGCGGGACGACCGAGGTGGGTGCACCGGCGACGATGCCGGGCGTCCTGACCGTCGCCGGGGTGGACCGGCAAGGAACCGCGAGCTTCGACGCGTCGAGTCAGGGCATCACGATCGGCGTGGCCGCTCCCAGCGAAGACCTGGTGGGTGTCGGTCCCGGCGACGTCCACTACAGCTGGAGCGGCACGAGCGGGGCCACCCCCCTCGTCGCGGGCATCGTCGCGCTCGTGCGCAGTGCCCACCCCGAGCTCGACGCCGACGACGTCATCAACCGAGTGGTGGCGACGGCCACCCCGAAGGGCACCACGACCCCCGACCCCCTGTACGGCTACGGGCTCGTCGACGCCGCGGCGGCCGTCACCGCCTCGGTGCCGACGGTCGCCGAGAACCCGATGGGCGACCTGGCCGAGTGGATCAGGGTGCACCGGCGAGCGGACGTGCCGGCGCCGTCGGCGCAGGCGTCGAACCCGGCCGTCGAGGCGCCCGTGCCGACGCCGGTGACCGATCCGGGTCAGCCGTTGGCGGTCCTGCTGCCCACCGTCGAGACCATGAGGTCCACGGGCATCCCCTTGATCGTGTTCACGGTCTTCGGCGGAGCGGCCGTGCTCGTCGCCGTCGGCGCGGTCCGCCAGTTCAGGCGTGCGCGGCGGTCGGGGTAAGGTCGTCTGCGACACCCCCACCTCAAGGAGACATTCGCCGTGCCCAAAATCCTGATCGTCGGCGGCGGCTACGCCGGTTTCTACACCGCCTGGAAGCTCGAGAAATGGCTGCGCGCGGGTGAGGCCGAGGTCACGATCGTCGACCCGTTGCCCTACATGACGTACCAGCCGTTCCTGCCCGAGGTGGCCGCCGGCTCGATCGAGCCGCGCCACGCGGTCGTCGCCCTCCGACGCCACCTCAAGAAGACGAACGTCGTCACGGCGAAGGTCACCGGCGTGGACCACGCTTCGCGGACCGCCACCATCACGCCCGAGGTGGGCGACGCCTGGACGATGCAGTACGACCAGATCGTCATGACGGCCGGTGCCGTGTCCCGCACCTTCCCGATCCCGGGCGTGGCCGACGAGGCCATCGGCCTCAAGACCATCGAAGAGGCCGCCGCGATCCGCGACAAGGTGCTCACGAACTTCCAGAAGGCGGCGAACCTGCCGGCCGGTCCCGAGCGAGACCGTCTGCTCACGGTCGTCGTCGTCGGCGGTGGCTTCGCCGGCATCGAGGTCTTCGCCGAACTGCGCAGCTTCGCCAGCGACCTGCTCAAGAACTACCCCGACCTCACCATCGACGACACGCACTTCCACCTCGTCGAGGCGATGGGCCGCATCATGCCCGAGGTCTCGCTCGAGACGAGCCACTGGGTGCTCAAGAACCTCGCCGAACGCGCCGCCACGGTCCACCTCGACACGCAGCTGCAGTCGGCGGTCGGCGGCAAGATCGAACTCTCCACCGGTGAGTCGTTCGAGTCCGACCTCATCGTCTGGACGGCCGGCGTCATGGCCAACCCGATGGTCCGCGGCACCGACTTCCCGCTCGAGCAGCGCGGACGCATCACCGTCAAGGCCGACCTGCGCATCGTCGACGGCGAGACCGTCGTCCCCGACGCCTGGGCCTGTGGCGACGTCGCCGCCACCCCCGACCTCACCGGGAAGGGCGTGGGCGGGTTCTGCGTCCCGAACGCCCAGCACGCCGTCCGCATGGGCAAGCGCCTCGCGAAGAACATCGTCGCGTCGCTCCGCGGTGAGGGGCTCGTCGACTACAAGCACGAGAACCTCGGTGCCGTCGCCGGCCTCGGTCTGAACGTCGGGGTCTTCCAGAGCGGCAAGTTCGCCATGAAGGGTTTCCCGGCCTGGGCCGCCCACCGTGGGTACCACGGCATGGCCATGCCGTCGTTCGAGCGCAAGTTCCGCGTCGTGGGCGGCTGGTGGAACAACTTCTGGTTGGGGCGCGACATCGTGTCGCTCGACAACCGTGAGCGTCCCCGCGCGGCCTTCGAAGAGTTCGCCTCGCGTCCCAAGCCGGCCGTCGAGACGCCCGCCGAGGCGACCGCTCCCGCATCCGTCGGTGCCGGCCAGCCCGCCGGCGAGGCCGGTCCCGCGTACGCGAACCCGGTCGAGGACGACGGCACGGCGAAGAAGGGCACGGCCGAAGGGGTCGAGGCCGCTGCGAAGGCTCCTCGCAAGACCCCTGCCCGCAAGCCCGCCGCCAAGAAGACGGCGACCGGCGAGACCGCGGCAACCGACGGAGCAACCGCCTCCGAGTGACCCTCGAGCACGTTCGAGACGCCCGCCCGCTGCCTGCAGCGTGGCGGGCGTCCGCGTCTCGTAGGCTGGTCGTTCGGGCCCCCGTAGCCCAATCGGCAGAGGCAGGCGACTTAAAATCGCTTCAGTCAGGGTTCGAGTCCCTGCGGGGGCACCTGCCACCCGTGGCTGCACGGGGCACCTGCCCCCGAGGTGGCACGAGGACCTGTGCCCTGAGGCTGGGGGCCCGCCCGCGCCTCCGTCCCCTTGTGGAACGCAGCCTCTCGTCGTCGCCCCCCGTGCGCCCGCAACCCCTTGCGGAAGGCTGCCTCTCGTCGTCGAACCCGCCCGCGCCTCCTGATCTCGGCCTCGCCTGTCGCCCCGCCGCGCCCTGACGCGCCAGCCCTCGCCCCTCCAGCGCCGCGCCTCGCCGGCGCCTCCGCGCGCGTCGGCAACTCAGGAGATCGGCATGCTGGTGCGCGCATAGCGCCCGCCGCGGTGTCGTTCTGCTGAGTTGTCGTCTGCGGTCGGGGCTCTGTCCGCCGGCCGGGACAACCGTCTCGCCCGCTTCGCCGCGCCGCTCCCGCCGCGGCCGCCTCGCCTGGTTTCGCCATGCTCTGCCTGCGGGTCGTCGGCAACTCAGGAGATCGGCACCTTCGCGGGGCCGGCGAGCCTGTTCGTGCGTCGTCCACCTGACGTGCCGACGACGGCGGTCGCAGGAGGCGCGGCGCGACCCGGGACTGCGGTCAGGGGCATCGCAGTCAGGGGGGTGGCAGTCGGCAGGATCACCGTCGGCCGGACCGCAGTCGGCCGTCTGGCGCCCAGCCGGGCCACAGCAAGCGTGACCACCGCCAGGGGCGCGTCGGGTCAGGCGTCGTCGGGAGTGATCTCGACGAACGACGTCCAGAGCCACACGGCGAGGCAGAGCCCTGCCGTGACGGCGGCGGCCACGACCGCCCCTCCGACGGGGAACGACGACGAACCGCCCGTCAGCACGGCGGCCGCCGCAGCCACGCCGACCACGCTGAGTCCGACGTGCAGCGGGCGCGACCAGGCCCAGATCCGCCGACCCGGCAGGGAGCTCACGGGGACGAGTGCCAGCACGAGGGACCCGAGCCCGGTCAGGCAGACCGTCGCGCTCGTCTCGAGGGCCAGCTCGGTGACGAACCCCCCGGTGGCGGGCAAGGCCCCGTGGACGGCCCAGGCCGCGGCCGACACGGCGACCAGGGTGACGACCTGGACGAGCGCCAGCAGCCCTGCCTCGCGATCGTCCACCGTGTCGGTGCGGTCGTGGCGCGCCGGCGACCGGGGTGCTGCGGCAAGGCTGCCGACGAGCACCACGCCGAGCACGAGGGGCGGGTCGAGGCCGAGCAGCCGCGTGACCGCGCACGCGACGACGGCGACGAGAAGGAGGCGCGGTGACATGCGGACGTGCCCCTCGCGTTCTCGGGCACGCCCCATCAGCCGGGTGGGGACGACGACGGCGAGCAGATTGACCAGGGCGACCCCGATGACGATCCCGGCGAACAGCCGCGCGTAGCGGACCTCGTCGTCGAGGCCGGCCGCCAGCGCGACCACGGCGGCTCCGGCGGTGACGGTCAATGCGGCGGCGAGGCGGGGGTCGAGCGTGGCGGTCGAGAACGAGGTGGGGAGCTCGCGGCGACGGTTGCGGCCGGTGAGCCGTGGGCCACGAGGCACCAGTCGGCCTCTGAGTGCCGTGGCCAGCAGTCGTGCCGGGGCGACGACGAGCAGCACGAACGCGGCTGCCAGGCCGAGAGCGAGCAACCACCCCGTGCCGCCCATCGTCTGGCCGAGCGAGGGCAGGTCCCGGCCGAAGGTCGTCGCGACGGCCCAGGAGTCGGTCGTCGGCGTGGCCGCCTCGGGCCGGCCCCCGCCGCCGTCGCCCGGTGTGCCTCCCGAGCCGTCTCCGGGCACCGTCCCCTCGGGCGTCCCGGGAGTCGGCTCGGTCGGGACGGCAGGACCCCCGGACGCGCCGGGCCCCGGTGTCGGTGCCGGTGCGGCCGAGGACGAAGGAGGCGCGGGTTGCGCGGCCGACGACGTCACCGTGATCGAGATGCCCGCGCTGGGCGGCCCGACGTTCACCGACGAGTCGATCTGGGCGGCCTGGACCACGTGCTCTCCGTCGGAGAGAGCGGCGTCGGAGGACGTGCAGCCCCATGCGCCGTCGGCGACGGTGGTCTGGCAGACGGGGGTGCTGTCGACGTAGGCGGTGACGGTCGCGCCGTCTTCTCCCGTCCCCGAGAACGTGAGGGGTTGCGTGGCGAACCGTTCGCCGGCCCGGGGCGAGAGGACGGCCGGCGCGGCGGGTGGGTCGCGGTCGATCGTGACGGTGACGCCGGTGGAGGTCGAGGACCGGGGCACGGCGGGAACGGATCCCGAGGACTGGGACGCGGTGACCGTGTACCGGCCGGTCGGCCAGGTCGTCGACGGGAGCACCGCCGACCAGGCCCCGGATGCGTCGGCCGTCACCGAGACCGGCGCCGCGCCTCCGTCGAGGGTCACGCGGGCACCCGCGAAGGCGGTGCCCGCGACCTTGCCGCCGACGGCGGGTCCGCCCTGGACCGTCGGCGGGCCGAGCACCGAGAACGGAGCGCTGATCGCGTCGCCGACCACGGCCGAGTTCGTGACGTCGCGGACCGTGAGGGTCTGGTCGGCACCGTCCGCGAGTGTCACCGTGCACGACCAGGGGACGCCGGTCGTGCCTCCGGTGGGCAGGGTGACCTCGCAGAGGGCCCGACTGGGGACGCGGGGGTCGAGCACCCTCACGGTGGCTCCGGACGTGCCGGTGCCGCCGACCACGACGGCGTTCACGTCCTGATCGCCGACGTCGCGGATGGTCGGTGTGACCGGAACGGGACCGGGCTGGCCGTTCGACGGGACGGGTGTGGGAGTACCCGAGGGGCTGCCCGCGGCATGGGCGCCGACGCCGACCCACAGGACGAGCGAGAGACCGAGCGCCACCGCCGCGAGGGTCGACACGATGCGTCGCCCGCGTCGCGGCACGACCAGGAGCCGTTCGTCGACCGAGGTCGACGGACGCGTCGGATGCAGGGTCGGCGACTCGAACACTGTCACCCATTCAGCACGTTCTCGGGGTACAAGTCAATCCGTTGCGCGGGGGAGATGCCCGGACGAGCGCCCGTCGGGAGTCTGCTCCGAGATCTCCCGACGGGCAGGGAGCCCACATGCAGCGCATTTATAGTGTCCAACGGGCTCCCGACGACCCGACCCAGGTCGCGGGCGACCATCCGGCGCCCGCCGTCATCGGTCCACCACCTAGGAGTGACACGTCATGCAACCGGCCACGATCGGCATCTTGGTAGCAGCAGGGATCATCGTCCTGCTCGCGGTCATCATCGGCATCTACCTCTGGGCCACCTACAACTCGTTGGTGACCCTGAAGGTGCGCGTCGACGAGGCGTGGAGCGACATCACGATCCAGCTCAAACGCCGGGCCGACCTGATCCCCAACATCATCGAGGCGGTCAAGGGATACGCCTCGCACGAGTCGTCGGTGTTCCAGAACGTGACAGCGGCCCGTGCCGAGACCATCGGGGCCGGCACACCGGCCGAGGCGTCGGCTGCCGAGGGGCACATGCAGACCGCCCTGAAGAGCATCTTCGCCGTGGCCGAGGCCTATCCACAGCTCCAGGCGAGCCAGAACTTCTTGCAGTTGCAGTCCGAGTTGGTCGACACCGAGGACAAGATCCAGGCCGCCCGCCGCTTCTACAACGGCGGCGTTCGCGAGTTCAACACCAAGAACCGCGTCTTCCCCAACTCCCTCTTCGCCAAGCGGCTGGGTTTCAGCGAGCGGGACTTCTTCGAGGTCTCCGAGCCGTCGGCGATCGCCGAACCGCCGCGCGTCCAGTTCTGATCCAGCCCGAGTCGTCCTCGACACCGTGTACTCCGCGATCTCGCGCAACAAGCGCAACACCGTCTTCATCGTCCTGATCTTCCTGGTGATCGTCGGGGCTCTCGGGTTCGCCGCGAGCGCCATCTGGAACAACGGGTCGATCGGTTTCCTGGTGCTCGGCGGTGCCGCGGTGTACGCCGTGATCCAGTACTTCGCGGCCAGCGGGCAGGCACTCTCGATGAGCAACGCCCAGCAGGTCGACGGTGTGACGGCTCCGCGGCTGTACCGCACGGTCGAGAACCTCAGCATCACGATGGGCATGCCGATGCCCAAGGTCTACGTCGTGGTCGATCCGGCCCCCAACGCCTTCGCCACGGGGCGCGATCCGGAACACGCCGTGGTCGCCGCCACGACCGGCCTGCTCGAGATCATGGACGACAGCGAGCTCCAGGGCGTGATGGCTCACGAGCTCGGCCACGTGAAGAACTACGACATCCGTGTGTCGACGATGGTGTTCGGCCTCGTCGTGGCCGTGGGCTTCCTCGCCGACATCCTGTTGCGCATGTCGTTCTTCAGTGCGTTGTCCGGGGGGAATCGCAACTCGAACAACAACGGTGGGGGCGGCGGGAACCCCGTCTTCCTGGTGCTCGGTCTGGTGGCCATGATCATCGCGCCTCTCGCCGCGGCGGGTGTCCAGGCGGCCGTCTCGCGTCAGCGCGAGTACCTCGCCGATGCCACCGGGGCGTTGACGACGCGGTACCCCGAGGGTCTCGCCCGAGCCCTCGAGAAGCTCGGTGCCCAGGGGCGGCCCATGCGGCAGCAGAACACCTCGATGTCGCACCTCTGGATCAGTGATCCGATGAAGCCCGGCATGATGGACCGACTCTTCAGCACGCACCCTCCGCTCGCCGATCGCATCCAGCGTCTGCGACAGAACGCGGGCACCTTCTAGTCGAGGCGGCCGGCCGGGCCGGCCGCGCCCGCCGGGTCGGCTGCGCCCGCCGGGTCGGCTGCGTCGGCCTGGCCGGTCAGCACGGTGCGGAGTCGGCCCGCCAGGTCGCCCCGATCAGCGACCTCGACCGTGCCCAACCCCTGCCAGGCCGCTGCTCGGCGCAGCGTCGTCGCGAGCCGTTCGACGTCGATCGGGAGGTCGCGCTCGCGCCACGCCGACTGCACCCGCAGGACGCCCGCCTGACGATCGCTCTTGAGGTCGACCCGCCCCACGAGCTGGTCGTCTTGCAGGACGGGCAGCACGTAGTAGCCGTGCACTCGCTTCTCGCGGGGGGTGTAGATCTCGATGCGATAGCGGAAGCCGAAGAGGCGCTCCGCCCGGGGCCGGTGCCAGACCACGGGGTCGAACGGCGACAGCACGGCGTCGGCCTCGAGTCGACGGGGTACGCGGGCGTCACGGTGCAGCCACGCGGTCGCACCCCAGCCCGGCACGACCACGGGCTCGACGACTCCTTCGTCGTGCAACTCGCGCAGGGCGGGCACGACGTCGGCGACCTTGAGGCGGAAGTAGTCGGCGAGGTCGGCGGCCGTCGCCACCCCGGAGGCGCGGGCCGCGTGGGCGACGAGGCGCCGGTGGGCCTCGTGCCGGTCGACGTCGACGGCCAGGATCTCGGCCGGCAGCACCTGTTCGGGAAGTGCGTAGACGCGCTCGAATCGACGGCGACCGGCGCTGACCAGGGCGCCGGTGCGGAACAGCGATTCGAGACCGCGCTTCACGTCGCCCCACCCCCACCACGGGCCCGTCCGGTCGGGCTGGGGGAAGAGGGCGGCGTCGGCCTCGACCAGGCTGGCAGGCAGAGGCCCCTTGTCACGGATCTCGTCGAGCAGCCAGCGTTCCATGCGCGGACTCGTGGACAGCCACGACGAGGCGTCCCCCCGCCACTTCACGTCGTAGTCGCGCATGCGCCACCGCAACAGGGGCCAGGTCGACACCGGGACGATGGCCGCCTCGTGGGCCCAGTACTCGACGTACCGCCCGCGGGGAGCGAAGGTGAGACGGTCGAGGGTCGCGCGGTCGTACGCGCCCAGGCGTGCGAACGCGGGCAGGTAGTGGCTGCGCTCGAACACGTTCACCGAGTCGATCTGCAGCAGTCCGAGACGATCGACGAGGCCGTTCAACTGCCGCGTCCCCGGGCGGGCCTGACCGCCGACGGGCCTCCCGAAGCCCTGGGCCGCCAGGGCGACTCGACGGGCCTGGGCGGGGGAGAGCTGCTGACGGGGCACGCGGACGACTGTAGCCACGGCCACCGACAGGCGCCGCGCCTCCTGCCGTCGACTGGTCCCCGTCGACACATGCGCGCAACGGCATGTGGAGGGGTAGGTGACCGGCCCCGCGGGGCCATAAACTGACGCGATGATCTGGCGGAACCGCCCCACACGCGGCGACGAGGTGCTGGGTGACGCGACGAGCGGTCGCGCGGCCGGTGTCGTCGCCGATCCGTCGGTGCCGCGGGGCATGGTCATCGCCGGGGCCTGGTCCTGGCGCATCCTGCTGATCGTGGCCGTGGCCGGAGTGTTCATCTGGCTGGTCACCCAGCTGCGGGTCATCGTCATCCCCTTCCTGGTGGCCCTGCTGATCTCCGCCCTGCTCGTCCCGCTGTCGGGGTGGTTGCAGCGGCACGGCTGGCCCAAGTGGCTGGCGGTCGTGTCGGTCCTGGTCGGGTTCTTCGTCTCGGTCTCCGGCCTCCTGCTGCTCGTCGTGCTCCAGATCGTCGACGGCTGGCCCTCGTTGCGTGATCGGTCGATCGCCTCGTACGGCGACTTCAAGGCTTTCCTGCTCACCTCGCCCTTGCACCTGACCGAGGCGCAGATCAACGGGTACGTGTCCGACGCCGTCGCGGCCGTGCAGCAAGACAGCCAGCCGCTCGTGCGCGGTGCCCTCTCGGTCGGGTCGACGGCGGGGCACGTGGGTGCGGGACTCGTGCTCGGGCTCTTCGCGACGATCTTCCTGCTCATCGGAGGGGCCGAGATCTGGCGATGGGTCGTCAGGCTCTTCCCCCGCGTCTCGCGTCCGGCGATCGACGGGGCGGGCCGTGCCGGGTGGCTCACGCTGACGAACTTCGTCAAGGTGCAGATCTTCGTCGCGTTCGTCGACGCCGTGGGCATCGGGTTGGGGGCGTTCTTCCTCGGCCTGCCCCTGGTGGCGCCGATCGCGATCGCGGTGTTCCTCGGGTCGTTCGTTCCCGTCGTCGGCGCCGTCGCGACCGGGGCCGTCGCCGTCGTCATCGCCCTCGTCTACAACGGCTGGGTCGTGGCCCTGCTCATGCTCGCCGTGGTGATCCTCGTGCAGCAGATCGAGGGGCACCTGCTGCAGCCGTTCGTCATGGGCAGCGCCGTCAAGGTGCACCCGTTGGCCGTCGTCTTCGCCGTCGCGGCCGGCACCCTGGTCGCCGGGATCCCCGGCGCCCTCTTCGCGGTCCCGTTCGTGGCCGTGCTGAACGTCATGATCACCTACGTCGCGAGGGGCACGTGGCGAGAGAAGCCGCGACCCGTCGAGCACGACGTCACGCAGCCCGGAGGCCTCACCGATGTCTGAACGCACCCTGGCCGGTCCCACCCTCGTCGAGATCGAGGAGGCGCGCGACCGCGTCTCGCAGGTCGTCCGCGTCACCCCGATGGAGACCTCGCACTACCTCGCCGAGGTGCTCGGCTCGCGGGTGCACCTCAAGTGCGAGAACCTGCAGCGCACCGGGTCGTACAAGATCCGAGGCGCCTACAACCGCCTGACCCAGTTGAGCGACGACGAGAAGGCGCGCGGGGTCGTCGCCGCCTCGGCCGGCAACCATGCGCAGGGCGTCGCCCTGGCGGCCCGTGAACTCGGCATCGTGGCCACGATCTTCATGCCCGTCGGCGTGGCCCTGCCCAAGCTGCAGGCGACCCGGCACTACGGCGCCGACGTCGTCCTCCGAGGGCACACGGTCGAGCAGTCGCTGCGAGCCGCGCAAGAGTTCGCCGACACGACCGGCGCCGTCTTCATCCCCCCGTTCGACCACGCCGACGTCGTCGCGGGCCAGGGCACGCTGGGGCTCGAGATCCTCGAACAGGTGCCCGACGTCGACACCGTGATCGTGCCCGTCGGCGGGGGCGGGCTGGCAGCCGGTGTGGCCAGTGCCCTGAAGCAGAGCGCGGCACGCATCGGGCGCGACGTCCGCATCATCGGCGTGCAGGCGGCCAACGCCGCCCCCTACGCCGTCTCGATGAAACTCGGCGTGCGGACCGACATCGACGCCCAGCCCACGATCGCCGACGGCATCGCCGTGGCGAAACCCGGCGTGCTCAACTTCGAGATCATCCGCGACACGGTCGACGAGATCGTCACGGTCAGCGACGACGACACGGCCCGGGCGATGCTCGTGCTGCTCGAGCGTGCGAAGCTCGTCGTCGAGGCCGCGGGTGCCGTGGGCATCGCCGCCATCCTCACCGAGCAGGTGCGCGACCTCGGCACGACCGTGGTGATCCTCAGCGGCGGCAACATCGACCCGTTGATGATGGAGCGCGTGATCGGTCGTGGCCTCGCGGCCGCCGCCCGCTACGTCAAGCTGCGCATCGGCATGCCCGACCGCCCCGGCCAGCTGACCCGCGTCAGCGAGGTGCTGTCCGACGCCAACGCGAACGTGGTCGAGGTGCTGCACACCCGCCACGGTCGCGGGCTCCAGATCAGCGAGGTCGAGCTCGAGCTCAGCGTCGAGACGCGCGGCCCCGACCACGTCGAAGAGGTGCTGCAGCGGCTCCGCGACGCCGGGTACGAGCCCAACGTCGACTTCTGAGCCGCCCCTCCCCGATGTGCCGCTGCCCGTACCTGCTGACGCGACGCGCGCCTCCTCACGTGACCTGCGCCTCCTGACCCGGCTCGTACCTCCTGATCTGGCCCGCGCCTCCTGACCCGGCCCGCGCCTCCTGACCCGGCCCGCGCCTCCTGTGGGCTCGTTTCCCGGTCGGCAAGTCGGTAGAACGACGACCCGCAGGGCACGGGACGGGCGTTCCGCACGTCGTCCTCCGGAGTTGCCGACACCCGCGTCGGCAGTCGCCGCCAGCAGGCCCCGGGGACG
>Ga0265797_10007923_pt1 | contig 14331 bp, 12 predicted proteins | sample P2T30metagenome_FD_192433 | JGI IMG/M metagenome (GOLD analysis project Ga0265797, IMG submission 192433) | Plant litter microbial communities from East Loma Ridge, Irvine, California - P2 T30 | ecosystem: Environmental > Terrestrial > Plant litter > Unclassified | place: USA: California... | reverse complement strand
CGTCACATTAAAAAATTCTCCGTCGCACTCTATAGAGCACCTGCGTCGACTCTTTTCAGGTGGCCATTTTCAAGCTGGTCGGCGTCATGCCGAGGTCTGTCAGGTTTTGCCGAACGCGAACTATGCTATTAGCAACGGGGCCAAACGCAAAGAAAGCAGGTGGCCGCGTATGGGAGCTCCCGAACCGGGTCAGGTAGGGAAACCAACTTTTGTGGAACGCCATCTGGAACTGGCCGCCGAGGTGGAGCGATTGAATGGTCGATGCACCCCGCATTCATTTGATAGGGGCGAGCCTTTAAAAGCCCGCCACACTTTCCCCGAGCGGATGAACGGTAGGCCTACATGCGAGTCTCCGCCCCCGACGTCAGCCTTTTCCCATTAATCTGTTTCTTCGGTTCCATAGGATCCTGCTCAGCAGCAGTGTCCGGTTTGTTTCCCGGATCCCTTCGTAGCCTGCCCCAAGCGGCTTCGATAATTCATTTGATCGAGTCGGCGCGTATCAACAGGCATGATTGGGACGCTTATCTGACAACCCGGTAGAGGCCTTTGCCGATGCAGCGGGCGTTTGAAATCGATCAGGTGCCTCCGCATGGACAGGTAGCGCCGCTAGCTACGATTGGACATCGATTCGATAATGCGGCACTGCTCGATCACGCCGCCGTCGCAACAAGCTATCAAGCGCTCCAATTCAGCCTCCAAGCCTTGCAGGTCTCGGATACGCATTCGAACCTGCTCTAACTGCGCTTCGACTTTTGAGTCCACCCTGGCGCAGGAAGCGTCACGTTTATCGGCAAAACCCAACAGCTCTCGAACATCGTCAAGGCTGAAACCTAATGCGCGGCTACGGCGTATGAACTGAAGACGGTCGCGCTCCTCGTTCCTGTAGAAGCGATAGCCCGAGGCTGAACGCCCGGCGGACGGCAGCAGGCCGACCTGCTCGTAATAACGGATAGTCACCGCTTTGGTATCGGTCGCCTTCGCCAAGGCACCGACTGTGTATGTGGTCGAACTCATTTCGCTTGACCTTATAGTTGCTAGAACCTCAATTCTACGCGCCTTAGGCGATAAGCGAATCTGCGCGCGCTCAATGGAAAAGCGGACTGAATCCTATGGAAGCTCCCATAAAACAGCAACAATCCGGGGATTGGACACCCTTGTTCTGTGCCTGGTTGCTTGCCTTGGCATCGACAATCGCCGTGTTATTCGTGGGTGAAATCATGGGGCAATTGCCCTGTTTGCTCTGCTGGTTTCAACGAGCTTTCATGTTTCCGCTCGTTTTTATATTGGGTGTTGCCTGCTACTTGTCGGATATCGGTGTGTGGCGCTATGCACTGCCACTGGCAGTTATGGGCTGGCTTATCGCTCTGTATCACAACCTGCTTTATTTCGGACTGATCCCCGAAAGCATCAAACCTTGCGGGGCTGGCCCATCCTGCTCCGATGCCGGCATGACCATCTTGAGTGGTGTGCCGCTGCCACTGTTATCGCTGGGCGTGTTCACCCTGCTGATCATTCTTCTCGTTCTTGTCCGTCGGAGATTTACCGTATGAGCAGACGCGCCGTCGTTCTCTGCATCAGCCTGTTAGCCATCATCGGTTTTGCCGTCGCTGCCTTTTTCTACAACCGCGCCGCCACCGTGCCTCAGGCTACAGTACCTGTACCGCAAACAAGCGCCCTAATGCGGTTCAACTCACCAAGCTTCGGCCCGGCCAGCGCCCCGGTGACTATCGTAGAGTTTTTCGATCCATCCTGTGAAAGCTGTCGTGCCTTCTACCCCATTGTCAAAAAGATGATGTCTCAGCACCCCGGCGATGTTCGCCTGATACTGCGCTATGTGAAGCTTCACGTAGGATCAGAAGAAGCCATCCGGCTGCTTGAGGCCTCACGTAAGCAGGGTGTTTTTGTGCCCGTACTTGAAGCTGTCCTGGCGGCTCAACCGCAATGGCATGACGACGCAAAAGCATCAGCAGCGTGGGACGCAGCGGCACAAGCGGGCCTGGATGTGACTAAGGCGCGTCAGGACATGATGTCGTCGGAGATCACCGCCACGATAGAAAGAGATGCCGCCGATGCGAAAACCGTTGGGGTGAAGGGAACGCCGACATTTTTCGTTAACGGTAAGCCCCTGACGAACTTCGGCGCCCAACAGCTCTACGATCTGATTTGGAGCGAAATCAACGAGGCTCGTTAATCACCAAAGAGCGCGGAATAAAAAGCTGATCCAGTTCGACAATCCCCTTGACCCTATAGTGGCTATAGGGTGTTCACTCGTCACCATTAATTGTGGGGAGTGCCCTTATGAAAAGCTGCTGCGGTGATAAACCGACACCGATAAGTGATGGCGCCGTTGAAGTATTTGACCCGTCCGCACCGGCCGGCTGCTGCGCACCTGCCTCGACGACGTGTAATACAGTTACGCGCCAGTCGACCAGCAGTTGCTGCTCCGCTAAAACCCTGGACGTTAGCTCATCGTCCTCTACAGCAGAGGGCGGGGGTTGCTGCTCCGCCCGCTCCGACACCGGTGAACCGAGCTGCGCTGTCGTAGCTTCGCCATCTGCCTTGTACACCCTTGCCGAACCGAGCAAGCCTGCCGCCACGGTTGATAACGATCTCTTTACCGATGCTTGTTACCCGCCATCTGTTGCGCATAGCTCAGAAGTCAGAACCGAAAATTTGGCGGCCCTCAGCAGCGACGAAACGACTCGTTTGGACAGTTTCAGGATTGGAGAAATGTGCTGCCCTTCCGAGCAGACCATGATCGAGGGCAAGCTCGCGAAGATGAGCGGCATTCAAAAGCTTGAGTTCAACATGATGAACCGCACGATGGCTGTCTGGCACGATTTGCCCAACACCTTGGTTATCGAGGCAGCAGTATTATCGCTTGGCATGCACGCCGAGCCTTTACAAGCTGATGGTGGTGTAACTGATTCAGACACGTCAGAAGCCCTTCCCCAAGTGGAATACCACAAAAGCACGTGGTGGCCGCTAGCGCTGTCCGGTGTCGCTGCCGTGGGTGCGGAAGTCCTGCACTTCACCAATGCCGCGCCTGAGTGGGTGGTAGCGGTCATCGCCTTGTTGGCCATCGCATTATGCGGGCCGACGACCTACAAGAAGGGTTTGATCTCGATCAGACACCTCAACCTGAACATCAACGCGCTGATGAGCATCGCGGTGACCGGTGCGGTGTTGATCGGGCAGTGGCCAGAAGCCGCGATGGTCATGTTTCTGTTCACTGTTGCAGAAATGGTTGAAGCGAAATCGCTGGATCGTGCACGCAATGCAATCAAAGGGCTGATGGACTTGACCCCGGGGCGCGCCACTGTGCGTCAATCCGACGGTGGTTGGCTCGAGGTCGATGTGAAAACCGTCGACATTGGCGCTTTGGTTCGTGTGCGGCCGGGTGAGCGTATTGGCCTGGACGGCAATGTCTCTTCCGGTAACTCGACCGTTAACCAAGCGCCCATCACGGGCGAGAGCCTGCCCATCGAGAAAGATATCGACGATCCCGTCTATGCCGGCTCAATTAACGAATCCGGCTCCTTTGAGTATCGAGTGACAGCGGAGGCCAACAATACGACGCTTGCCCGAATCATTCACGCGGTTGAAGAAGCTCAAAGTTCGCGAGCGCCTACCCAAAGGTTCGTTGATAAGTTCGCCAACATTTATACGCCAGGGGTGTTCTTTTTCGCCGTCGCAATTGCGGTATTCCCGCCATTGTTTATGGGCGGTTTGTGGACTGACTGGATCTATCGCGCCCTGGTGCTACTGGTGGTTGCTTGCCCATGTGCACTGGTCATTTCAACGCCGGTGTCGATCGTCAGCGGGCTGGCAGCAGCGGCCCGCAAAGGTATTTTGGTCAAGGGCGGCGTCTACCTGGAAATAGGCGCCAAGCTGACTTTCGTCGCGCTCGATAAAACCGGCACTATCACCCATGGGAAACCGGTTCAGACAGACTACGTTCCGGTAGCCGAAGACTCAGAGGTACATCCTCAGATTGTTGCCGCCAGCCTCGGTGCACGCTCGGATCACCCGGTATCACAGGCAATTGCCAAGTACGAAGGCTCGGACGCATCAACGTTCCTGCAAGTGGAGAGTTTCGAGGCCCTTCCCGGTCGCGGGGTTAAGGGGATGATTGAAGGCCAGCTCTTCTACCTGGGTAATCACCGACTGATCCAGGAATTGGGGCTCAGTACGTCGCAGTTGGACGACGCCCTGACTAGCCTGGAGCGCCAAGGCAAAACAGTCGTGGCCTTGACCAGCGTCAGTCAGGTTCTTGCGTTGTTTGCTGTGGCCGATACGGTCAAGGACTCAAGCCAGACAGCGATCAAAGAGCTGCACGCGTTGGGCATCAAAACCATGATGCTGACCGGCGACAACTCACACACTGCTGATGCAATTGCCAAACGAGTCGGAATAGATGAGGCTCGGGGAAACTTGCTGCCCGCTGACAAGTTCTCGGCGATTGGTGAGTTGCAGGATCGTAAGCACGTGGTAGGCATGGTCGGTGACGGGATAAACGATGCGCCTGCATTGGCCAAGTCTCAGATCGGATTCGCCATGGCCGCAGCCGGTACGGGAACCGCCATTGAAACGGCAGATGTTGCGTTAATGGATGATGACTTGCGCAAGATTCCGGCCTTTGTTCGCCTGTCGCGCCAAACTGCTGCGATTCTCAAGCAAAACATTGTCTTCGCCTTGGGCATCAAGGCCGTTTTCCTGGTGTTCACCCTGATGGGTCTAGCCACGATGTGGATGGCTGTGTTTGCAGACGTTGGAGTGAGCTTGCTTGTAGTGCTCAACGGGCTCCGATTGCTGAAGAAGTAGATTGCGAAGCGAGGTATGAGGGATGCTTTGCGTGACGCGATAACCCAAGCTGTTCACGAGGCCAGACAATGGGATATTAGCCTCCAACGGCTGGTTGGAGGCAACCTCATACCTTCCTGAGTCATGCAAAGTGATTTTGGCAGACGATTACCCAGATTCAGTATTTCACAGTGTTAGATCTGGAGACGCCTAGCATTAAGCTCTGCTGCCAACCGCCTTGGGCATATTCATCCCTCCCAGCAGACTGTCATACAGTCAGCTACTGGTTCGAAACCCATCTAACAAGAAGTGTTTTGAGATCGGATCATTCTTTGAAATCCGAATCGCTCTGCTTCAGCGCTGGCTCTAAAAGCCTTGCGCGGGTGAGATGCTCCAGCGCCTCGCTGAATCGCCCTTTGAATTCAAGCGACGCGGCCATGTCAAGATGCCATTGATAGGCGCTACGAATACTTGTGATCTGGCGCTTGCTACGACCATTCATCTATTTGGACTTCACGCTGTTCCTCATCAACCAATTATAAGTAGGCCATTTAAGCCTTTAAATACTCATATAGTTGAGTTAGTCATAAATGCACCATCCGAACGCATTTTGCTTTTCTATCTGCAGAGTTAAACAGATCTGGTTTTTCTATAAAAATCAAGCAGATAACGGCGACCAGTCAATAAACTTTAAAGGTCAACGCTATTGAGACGTCATTCTATCGGTTTATAGTCCTAAAAGCTTAGAAGTCAGGTACAGTTTGGCATTGCTCTGCCTGTGGAGTACCAAGTCAAGCATATGATCAAACTTAACCTTGGCCTCGCTCTGAAGTGGCTAGGCTTCGCCGCGATGTTATTCGTGGCGTCCTGCTCTACACAGCCCGGCTTGTCGCTTGTGGATTACGGATCCGTGACCGCTGCGCCGCCATCGTCAAAGCTCACCGGACTGTGGACTGGCCCTCATGCAGGCGGTAGCCTTTTTATAGAGGTGCTAGCGGATGGCGGACTAAATCTCTGCCTAAGTGCTCCGCCCTATTACCAGCAACTCGATGGGAAATACTTTGATCACGCCTTCTACCTCGAAGACGGCACCCGTATCGAGATAAAAATCGTAGGTCGGGAAAGACTAGCGATTTTCTCGCCACCGGGCCGACTGGCAGCCACGCTTACTGCAAGTGCAGATACCGCTGCCGCTTCCCGGTGTGTTATCTCCAGCCATGACGCAGCAACGAAGGTGGCCGGCCCTAGCCCTACCTGATCGCACCATGGGGACTGCAAGTCCCGTATAGCCCTTCTTATGTGGGACAAAGTGCAAGGGAAAACACGGCTTCAGTCTACCTTGGCAACGTTTTCAGCTGTCGGCAGGCATCCAAGCTAAACCTCGGCGCAAGGGAGAGCGCCTCAAGCATGATCCTCTGGCATTTGGATCGCAGGGGCGAACCTGTAACAGTTACGCCCCCCGCGCTTGGCGTTGTACATGGCTGCATCTGCGCTTGCCAATAGCTGCTCCGGTGTAATCAAAGCATGCGCAGGGCAGACGGCAACCCCAACGCTCGTGCCTATCCTGATCGTATGCCCTCGTAAGTGAAATGGCTGCGCGAGAGCCGTGCATATTTCGCCGGCTATACGGGAGCAAGTGTCATGTTCCTTTGCACCTGAAGCGATCAGGACGAACTCGTCGCCCCCTAGGCGGCACACGGTATCGTGCTGACGCACTTTCCGCCGAAGCCGCTCGGATACTTGGCACAGGAGTTCGTCACCTAAATCGTGACCATGCTCATCATTGACCCGCTTAAACCCATCGAGATCCAGGAAGAAGATCGAAAAGTCAGCGAGCCCGCGCTCGGCCAGCTCGACCGTGTGGGTGAGGTTTTCCATCAAAGCCGCACGGTTAGGCAAGCCCGTCAGATGGTCTAGCAGGGCCTTGTCAGTAAGCGTTTTCTCTTTGCGCTTTTGTTCCGTTACGTCTTGGGACATGACGAAAAACCCAACGACAACACCGTTTCGCACGTCGGGTATGTATGTAGCGCGCCAAATCCGACCATCATGTTCGTCATAGCGGATATCGTCTCGGGTGCTGCGATCCCCTGACAAAGCGCGGTTGAAGTACGGCAGCAGCTCTTCGAAAACCGATGGCTTCAGAACGGTCTGGATAGACTTGCCTGGAAGCGACGATGGATCGACATTAAAAATTTCCTTGTATCTGGCGTTGGTGAAGACATAGCGAAGCTCCGAATCCACTTGGGCGATCAGCATTGGCACGTTGTCTGCGATAGCCTGCAAGGTCTCCTTGCTTCGCATAAGGTCGGCGGTTCGCTCAGCAACCCGCTGCTCAAGTTCATGTTGATGATTCAGTATCAGCGCTTCGCTATGCTTACGCGTGGTGATGTCTAGGATTACTGCAATAAGATGCAAGGGCGCACCCAATGCGTCCCTTAGTATTGCAACGCTCAGGTTGACCCAAACGGGTGATCCATCCTTGCGCAGATAACGCTTTTCCAGCGAGTAAATCTTCCGATGGCCACCGATAAGTTCTGCGACTAGGTCTAGATCCTGTTGGATGTCGTCGGGGTGGGTGATCTCCTGAAACGTCTTGCTCAATAGTTCATCAGAGGAATAGCCCGTTACCTCGCAGAATTTAGGGTTAACCACTGAAAACCGCCCATCCAGGTCTACGATGGCCTTCCCTGTGGGGGTTTCTTGGAACACTGTGGCGAACCTGGTTTCACTCAGTGATCGAGCGCGACGTTCATCCTCATAAATTGTACGAGCTTGGCCAGACATGCTGCGATGAAAGAGTTCCCGCTCGACTCCCCGGGCAAGATCCTTCATGGCCGCAAGGGTGCTTGGATTGACTGACCTCGGACGGGTATCTATCGCGCATAGCGTGCCCACTACAAAGCCTTCGCTGGAACAGAGAGGGATGCCGGCGTAAAACCGGATGAAGGGGGCTCCCTTCACCAAGGGGTTGTCGTGAAACCTGGCGTCTGCAGTCGCGTCCTCGACGATCAAAGCGCCATCGGCATGTAGAGCATGAGCACAGAAAGCAATATCGCGCGACGTCTCGCAAGCATCCAACCCAACTTTGGACTTGAACCACTGCTTATCGGCTTCGACCAGCGATATCAGCGCAATGGGCACCTGCAACAGCTCCGCCAGCACTCGGGTAAACCGGTCGAATGTCTCCTCAGAAGCAGTATCGAGAACATCAAGGCTTCGGAGAAACTCCAGACGTGCCGCCTCGTTAGTCGGGTAAGGGGCAATGAGCATCTCGATAGATCCTTTGAGTCACCCTTTGCGGGCGCGAATCCATAACGTATCGGCTGACCGCCTATATTTCTGAAGCTCCACCCGCGCCTGGCCGATGTCGGCACCAGCGCCATCACGCCCTCAATCATCGCCCTTCAGGCCTTCACATTCTGCGGGCTATCCTGGTTGCACTTAGCTGTTGATATGCCCGGGATTGAATATCAGGCGTACCAAGGGTTGCCTGACCCGCCAGCAACCAGATACCTGAAAGGGTCGGCTTTGACGGCGTTTCCCCTAGCAAGAGCCAATCCGCGAAGGGCCTGATAAACCTTCCCTGACGTACTGCAGAGTCCGCACCGGTTCAGAATCCAGTCGAGGGCCTGACCTTCCTCACATATCCTCCAGTCCGCGAATTAAGCTTCGGATGTCACAACCAGATGCTTGCGCTGATCAGGCGACTGTCCACCAGCGCTAAGCATTACCCGACAGTGTCGTGTGCACCACGATGCAGCTAAAGCTGCAGCTGGCGGGGGAGCTTGCGCACGACACTTTTGCTTGTCCAGCCAGAGGAAAAGCCCTCTGAGAATGGCAGGTCAGGATAAGCAGATCACTTAACGAGCCAATTCTCAACCTCGTCCCCAAACTGCCCTTTCCAAGCTTTCAAGAGCTTGTGGTTGCCACCCTTTGTCTCAACGACTTCGCCTGTCAGAGGATTCTTGTAAACCTTAGTGTCGCGGGCCTTGCGGGGTTTTTTCTCAGCTACAACTACGGGAGCCTTGCGTCCACTGATCGCTTGCGGATCGAGGATGCCAATGATCTCTCTCAAGCTGAAGCCATATTCGCCCAGCAGATTTCGCAGTTTGGTTTCAAACTCGATTTCTTTTTTCAGGCCACTATCATTTTTTAGCGTTTCTAGCTCGGCAAGCTGCGCGGCGAGCTGTTGTTCGAGTTTGCGGAATTCTGCCAAGCGGGACATGTAAATCTCCAAGGGGGACTATTACTCACCGATGTTAGCCGATTGGCAGGGATCGGTCATTCGCCTAGTTTTGGCTTCTTAAACGCTTATCACGATGTACTGAAAGGAATGCCCGAGCCTCAGGAAGGACAATGAGCGGTAGCCGGCTATACTTTCCGTCCTCCGCTACGCTTGAGGTGGTTGGGCGCAACAGCCCCAATAACATGTAGGTACATTCATGGGTATGGACACATGAGTAAACCAGTGAGAACGACCGCCCCGACTGAAGACCTCATCGAGAGCATGGGCGAGGTCGCGGTGACACTCCACAGCTCTTTCACTGCGCTACTGAGCGCAGCGGTGCGACTCGCAGAGGCTGGACAGGACGGAGAAGCTAAGCGCCTCTTAGACTTGGCCAAGGTCATTCGGCAGGCTGAAGAGACGGTACGAAGTCATAACAAAGATGCGCGGGCCGGGAGAATCGTGAAGCTCAACCTGCATTAAGGTGTTGGCATGAGCTCACCAGTATACCTAGCAACACAGCGCCATTAACTCTTTGGCACTTCCCTCATTCGAGTGCATCTCTTTGAGCATGGACAGCTGATGCAGCATACGTAATCTTGGAGCTGATCACTTGCCGGCAGGAATACTGAGATGGATAGCAATCAACGCATGATCACTTGGTCGTCCGCATGGGCGTTGGTCGAAGGGCAAGTCATGTGCACCGGGTGCATGCGCAGCCAGTCAATCCTAGAAAGTGACAAACCCTTTGTTCACGAGTCAGGATGCATACCTGGGGACGAATCCGCATCGATGCCCTGGGTACACCTTCACGAAATCCTGGATTTTGAGCGGGGTTGAGTTAAACGAAATTCAAAACATCCGAGCCTTGCTGAGACAGGGACTTACCCTCGCCGTATACGAAATCCACCGGAAGTTTTTGGTGGATGGGGCCTGTGAGTCTGTTGCTGCTCAGGACTCGCCTCGTAAGAGTGTGCCTACACCTAAAGCTCCGGTGCATACGCTTTAAAAGGATTGCTCGGCCACAGACGGTGGGCACAGTCGCACCAACGCCAAAGCCGCCGCCTGCTACATTTTGCCTAGCAGCGCCGCCATCCGATGGGGCCTCCATCATGCTCTGCTTATTTCCGGAGCGGATCCTCAGCGTGCCAAGCTCGAGTCTCGGTACGCCCACCCGCATAAACTAGGGAAAAGCATCTTTTTGGGCAACTCTCGATCGAATCGAATTTCCGAGCGGCTGAGTTCAGGGCAGCGAATGTATCACCTGAAATCAAAACAGAATTACCCACCATGGAATATGAGCCAAGCGGCCAAAGCACAACTGCCCCTAGCAGCGTTCGTTTATCCGTAGCCCTAACGATAAGAGTCGCTCTATCTTCCCTGTCGTTTCGCGCATGAGGGCGGATAACATCGCCAAGTCGCGCTCATCTTTACGGTACTGCGGAATCGTAGCGGAGATTGATCCCCGTATTCTGCCATCCACGAAAAAAGGAACTGCCAAGCCAAAAGCTCCTAAGACCCTTTCACCTTCGCCAGTTGCCCATCCTCTTTCCTGAATATCTCGAAGCTCCTTTTTAAGCACATCGCGAGATGTAATTGTCGCATCAGTGAATCGCTCAAGCTTGAGCGATTCGACCAGGCGGGGGTCGCAGTAGGCCAATACAGCCTTGCCGGCAGCCCCTGCATATAGGGGGACATCCACCTTGACCTGAAGTTTGTACTGGATCGGCCTCCATCCCTGTATAACTTCTAGAAACTCAGCTCTTTGACTCGTTTCGTCGTACGAAAGCAAGGCTATCGTTTCACCGGTCTCCTGAACTAACGAAGATATAATATTTCGCGTAACGTCTGCCATGTCACGATGCGTCGAGTTAATCCTTGTAGCCCACTGGTAGAGCCTTGGGCCTGGATAAAGCGTTCCACCTACCAACCGAATAAGTCCCGCCTGAACCCCAGACTCTAAGAGCCTCTTGGCCGTGGCCACATTACAGAAAAGAAGATCGTGCGTACCTATAGAATTTTTTACGCCCTGAGGAAAACCGCACGCGAGCCGGAGGAGCCTCTCAAAACGACCAATCGTAGATTTCGCGTCCAATACTGGCAGGCTATCAACTAGCGTCAGCCCATCAACACTCTCTGACGCTATACCATCCTGGATATCTTCGATTACAGACTGGATATCTTTCTCTAGATGACGCGATATTTTCGGCGTCGAACTCCCCACCGAGTGAACAGATACGGAAACAGTAAGCCCGTTCGTTAATTTCTTTACAATGATCCATGACGCGCCAGGAAATTCAGACTCGGACATGAGACCGGACGCATCTCGAACGGGAAAAAGACCGTCTCTATCAGCAGGCAGATTAGGTGCGCTGCCATCTAAACGTTCGGTGCCTATAAACTCAGCAAATTTCCGCCCGATGTCTCCGAACGCCAGGGGATACATTACGCCAAGCTGAGGCCTGAATGTCAGGGTCGCTTCGGCTTCGCTGCAAGCCGCAATGAAATAGCCATTACTGTCCGGACTGTAGACAGAAACAAGTGCAGTGCAATCAGAAGTGTCAGCGAGGCCGCTAAGTGACTTACCGCTGCTGCCAGTAAGCACGCTTGAATGAGTGAGCGCTTTGGCAAGGACATCCATCCTGGGGCCTATGCTGTATTTCCCGACACCTACCTCGCTCGCAAGCCCGACCTCGACCAAGGAGACCAGTATCCGATTAACGGTACTACGGCTCTCCGACAGCTCTGCTGCGAGCTCCCGGACTCCCCAGCACTCCCCAGTGGCTCGTCTGACAAGTGCATCCATTACCTGAATCATCCGGGCATGGCTGGATGCAGGAATAGGGGCTGAAGAGGTTGTTTTAGAGGGGTTTGACTGAGGCATCACGAATCAGATCACGGTGTTGGGTTTCCATTCTGAGGTCTTAAGCACGCCCACGGCAAATCGCGAATGGCGGTTGACAACCCCCCCGACGTTCTAGAAGCTAGATGAAACAAGAGTAGGACACTGTCCCATTTTTTGAATGGAGCAGGTGTCCGAGAACCCGAGGTGCCTATGAACAACAATAACGTTATGGCCGAACCCATTGTGCAGGCTGCCGAAGAGACAGATCAGACGAGAAAAGCCAAGAAGGCCACTAGGGCCGCTGTATTCGGAACCTTTGTCGAGTATTACGATTTCAGCGTTTACGGGTACGTGGCAGCCACCCTCGCGATGGTTTTCTTCCCTTCCGATAATGCGACGACAGGCCTCCTAAATACTTTCTTGGTGTTCGGCTCTGCGTTTCTGGTTCGCCCCCTTGGCGCGATTGCTTTCGGCTGGCTAGGCGACAAGGTCGGCAGACGCTTCAGCCTAATCGCCAGCATCACAATGATGGGGGCTGCGGCCACGCTCATTGGCATGTTGCCCGGTTATGCGCAGATCGGCGTCTGGGCACCGATACTTCTGGTTGTACTGCGGATGCTGCAGGGATTCTCTGCTGGTGGCGAAATTGGTGGCGCCGCGAGCTACATCCGGGAGTGGGCTCCGCCTAAACGCCGCGCCTTGTACATCTCTTTTCTGCCCTCGATTGCTCAGTTTGGTAAAGGCTTGGCAGCGGCGATTGCAGGTCTGGCTGCGGCGAGCCTGACCGATCCAGAGATGCTTTCCTGGGGCTGGCGAATTCCGTTCTTGCTCGCTTTGCCGTTGGGAATCATCGGTCTGTATATGAGACTGAGCATTGAAGACAGTCCCGAATTCGCATCTAAGAAAAACGATGCTGAAGTCAAAAAAAGCCAGCCCTTCGCTGAGCTGATTCGCAACTATCGCAAGCCTTTGGCCAAAGTGATCATGATCGCGATGGTGCAGAACATCGGCACCTACATCGGTACCGTATTCATCGCGGCGTATTTCAGCTCCATCCTGGGGTACTCGAAAGGTGAAGCATCCACCATCGTTCTAATCGCAGTGATCCTCGCGGCATTCTTGATTCCGATGGCTGGGCAGCTTGGCTCTTATCGCGGAGGCAAGTCCATCCTGCGCTACGCCTACGTAGCGTACGCCGTAGTTTCGATACCGTCCTTCATGCTGATGCAGCAGGGCTCGGTGAACCTGGCAATGGCTGGCCTGGCTCTCGGCATGATCCCGTATGCGCTTTGCCAAGCGGGTACTTATTCGGTAATGCCGGAATTCTTTCCGATGCACATTCGCCACACCGGAGTTGCCTTCGGTCACAGCGTAGGAGCGGTAATCGGCGGCGGTTCAGGCCCATTTCTCGCTACTTGGTTGATCGGGGCTACGGGCAATCAATCAACCCCCGCATTTATCTTGTGCGCGTCAGGTCTGCTGGGACTCATCGTCATCTCGACTGTTCGTAGGAATGCGCCGGCGGCTGGCGATGACGCCAACACCCACCAATTCTCATAAGGTGACGACCATGTCTTTGATTTATGTAACTAGCCCGATCCATCCAGACGTACTACAGGAGCTTTCCTCGGTCGGCGAAGTCCGACTCGGCTACGGCGCAAATGCTGTGACCTACTCGGAAATTCAGAACCAGGTAGACGCGGTATTTTTACGCGGCGGCCACATCTCTGCCGAAATGATCGCAGCCTCCCCTAAGCTTCGCATCGTAGCCCGTCATGGTGCGGGGTACGACAACGTCGACTACAAAGCGGCAGCCGAGCTGGGGGTTTGGGTAACCAATACACCGGGTGCAAACAGAAGAAGTGTCGTGGAACACGTATTTGCTCTGCTGCTTGGTGTTGGTCGCAAGGTTCAAATGGCAACTGATCAAACTCGCAACAATATTTGGGCGGAAGATCGACTGTCGCTTACAGGTATCGAGCTCGAAGGCCGCACCTTGGGTCTCGTTGGATTTGGTGACATTGGTCAGCATGTTGCGCCAGTTGCGGAAGCTTTCGGAATGAAGGTTTTGGCTACTGATCCTGCTTATGACGCGACTTTCGATAAGCGCCTGGTAGATCTCGACACCTTGTTGGCTCAAGCGGACGTCGTGAGCCTCCACGTGCCTTTGCAGGCAGGCACCGAAAACCTTATCGGCGCGGCTGAGATCGAAAAAATGAAAAGCGGGGCCATCCTGATTAACACCAGCCGTGGTGGAGTGATTGATGAAGCTGCGGTCGCTATCGCGCTACGCAGCGGCAAGCTGGGCGGCGCTGGTGTCGATGTGCTGGCCGCTGAAAACACCGACATGATCACCCCGTTTAGTTGTAATACCTTTCCGATCTCAGATTTGCCCAATTTGCTTGTCACGCCCCACGTCGCAGGGCAAACAAATGAATCATTGCTGCGCGTCGGCATG
>Ga0265797_10007922_pt1 | contig 14334 bp, 12 predicted proteins | sample P2T30metagenome_FD_192433 | JGI IMG/M metagenome (GOLD analysis project Ga0265797, IMG submission 192433) | Plant litter microbial communities from East Loma Ridge, Irvine, California - P2 T30 | ecosystem: Environmental > Terrestrial > Plant litter > Unclassified | place: USA: California... | reverse complement strand
GCCCAACGCGGCCGGTCAGGCGGCGTGAACCCCGCCCCGCCGCGAGGTGGCGCACCTGCCCACCCCGCTGCGCGCCGCACCGCTCAGCCCAGCGGCATGGCGCGCCGAGTGCTGCCCGGAGCCGAGGTCCGGACAGCTTGCCGTCAGCCGGGCTGCCCTTCCTTGCGGCCCGGTTGACGGGTTGCTGCCTGTGCGGCCTGGGCCGTATGAGATGCGGCCTGGGCCATGTGTTCCGATGCGTCATGGCCGTTGCCCATGGCGGCGCGGGCCTGGCGCGTGGCCGAGTCGACCATGCTGTCCAGCGGGTTGGCCAACTGGCGCATCGTGTCGTGCTGGCGGCGCACGGTTCGCTCGGTTTCCTCGGACGTCACGCGGGTGACTTCGTCGCTCAGTTCGCGGGCGGCCCGCGCCGTTTCCTCCGCATGGTCGCCGGCCACTCTGACCAGCTTCGTCTGGCTGTCCGCCGCGATGCGCGACAGTTGCTGCTGGTAGGCACGGATTCGCTCGGCCGCCGGCTGGGCACGTGACGCGGTAACGCCGAACACTTCAGTCGGTTTGTCGGCCGTGATAATGGCCTGGCTGGTTGCGGCGCTGTCCTCCAGCATGGTCTGTGCCATTTGCAATGTCAGCTCGTTGACCTGCTGGGCCGTCTGGAACAGCGAACGCGACAGATCATTGAAGAATGCGATTTGCGCCTGGACATGGTTCTTCGCCGCAGGCGTGATGCTTTGCGAGAATGGGAACATGGTTGCCTCAATATAGTTAGTTTTGGATGCCGCCCGGCGGGAGCGCCACGCGGAGTGTCAAGGCTACGTGCGAGCGACTGTCCAGACCATGATCTCGATCAAACGTACGACGCGACGGTCCCCTTGCATTTTGCTCAATTGTTTGCACGGGCTTTACCTGCATTTACATCTGCAGGCCTGTAGTTCTTGGGCTGTCGAACCGATAATTTCCATATCGAATACAAGTAATGGGAAGCACTATGGTTTCGGCAGTCGGCACGACGGGAGCGGTAACGAGCGGAAGCAACGCGGCATCGGGCAACAATGCCCAGATCGCCAGCCTGCAAAAGCAGCTGGTGGCCAAACAGAAGGAATATACGGAAGCGCTGGAGGACACCAGCGAGACGGGGCAGAAGGAAGCGCAGCAGATCCAGCAGGTGATCCAGGCGCTGCAGCAGCAGATTGCCCAACTGCAGGCGCAGGCGGCGCAGAAGGCCGCGCAGCAGGGAGAAACTCAGGCTCAGCAAACCGGGCAGCAGGAAGCCGCCCGGCGTAACGCCACCGATACCGTCGGTAGCGTCATCGACACTTATGCCTGAGGCGCTTCAGGCGGACGCGTTCGCCGATCTGCTGGCGCGGCGTGCGGCAAATCCGGCCACGCCCAGTCCGGCGGCGAGCATCGCCCAGGCCGATGGCTCAGGTACCGCGGCCACCGGCGTCATCTGGAACGTGAGGACAACGTCCGTTACGCTCATCGAAGCACTGTAGGATGGCGGATACGGATACTCACGGTAGACTTTGGCGGCCGCATAGAAGTCGAACAAGAGGCCGAACGCGCCTTCGGATCCGACCGTCATGGCGGTATCAAGCGGCTCCGTACCTTGCAGGTTCAGCGCACCGCCCTGAGCCTCATGGAAAAAACTGTCCGAATAGGCCATCAGGTGTACGTCCGCCGAGTTGGCGACGTACAGAGCCTGGCCCACCAGATTGCCTGTCATAAGTCCCGTAGCCGTAACGGTGTCGAGGCGCCAACCCGGCGCGGCCGTAAAAGTGCCCTCGGCACGATAGTGGCCGTAGCTGATCGGGTCATAGGATGTCGCGTGTGCTTGCGCTTCCGGCGTCACGCCGGGCACAGCCACCTTGACAATGCCATTCTCGGCTGAAATCAGGGTCCAGGTATCGTGTTCGCCATCAAACGTGAACGTTGGCGCCGAAAAGGTGGCGGCAACGGCGCTGCCGGAAAACACAAGGGACGCGGTAATCGCTGCGGAAAGTCGTGCAAAACGAATCATGCTGGGGCCTCTGGTTGGATGGACACGTCGGCCTTGCATCGCACTGCAAGGCGCCTGCATCTTCGATTGATGGAAAAACAACTTACCGAGTCTAGGTATTCTCATCCTGTTCGTCAATCAAAGTATCCATAGTGCACGACTGACAAAACACTAGTCTCGCCGCGCAGCGTCAGGGAAACGGGACTCGGCAAGCCAGGCCAATTGACGCCGCCACTGCGCGAGCAGGTCACGGAACTGGGCAACAAGGTGCGCGTCCTGCAACAGGAACGGGCAGAGCAGCGGATGCTCGCACGCGACGACCGGGAAGGGAGTGAGGAAGCCATGCGCCGGCGCGACCGCCGCCGCGACATCATGACGAAACTGGGTGCCGACGTGGCCGCGCACACGGCCAAGGCGCTGGTGGACAAATACCTCGGTCCGGCCCCGCCGCCCGCGGCGACCGGCGACAAGGGCACGCCGGGCCAAGCGGGCCAGCAGGTGCTGGTCAACGTCTATCCGGGCGAGCGGCGTGCCGTGAGTGTGACGCCGCGCGGCAGGAAGCCGGCGCCACCCTGCACGCCGCCGGCCACGGCCGGAGCCACCGCCGCGCTGCGCTGAGACGCTTATTTAGCGGAAGGATAGAACAGCTGCTGCCCGGAAGGCTTGAACGCGGCGATCTTGTCCTGCCCTTCCTTCGACGTGATCCACTCGATCAGCTGCTTCGCGCCCTTGTAGTTGATGCCGGGATGCTTGGCCGGGTTGACGGCGATGATGCCGTACGGGTTGAACATCTTCGGATCGCCCTGCACGGCGATTGCCAGGCCCGTCTTGGCCTGGTAGACGCCGTAGGTGGCGCGGTCCGTCAGCGTATAGGCCTGCAGCTCGGCGGCCATCGTCAGCACCTCGCCCATGCCCAGTCCCGCCGACACGTAGCGTGCGCCGGTCGGCTGCGCGCCGGCCTGTTTCCAGTACTGCTTTTCCATGATGTCGGTGCCGGAATTGTCGCCGCGCGAGATGAACTTCGCCGGACCCGCCGCCATTTTTTTGAATGCGGCGATGACGTCCTTGCCGCCCTTGATGCCGTCCGGGTCGGACTCGGGACCGACAACGATGAAGTCGTTGTACATCACGTCGCGCCGGTCGATGCCCCAGCCTTCGGCCACGAACTTGTCCTCGGCCGCGCGGGCGTGCACCAGCGTCACGTCCACGTCGCCGTTCTTCGCCAGTTCCAGCGCCTTGCCGGTGCCGACGGAGATCACCTGCACCTTCGTGCCCGTCTTCGCCTCGTAGATCGGCAGCAGGTAGGCCAGCAGGCCGGAGTTTTCCGTGCTGGTGGTGGTGGACATGCGCAGGGTCTGCTGCGCCGACGCGCTGCCGCACAGCGCGGCGGCAAGGGTCAGCAGGATCAATGAACGACGTTTCATGGGTACTCCCTTGTAAAAAATCAGCGGTATTCGATATGCCCGTCGCGCAGCTTCAGGCGGCGCACGTCGGGCAGGTTGATCAGGTCGCGGTCGTGGCAGGCCATGACGACAGTGGTGCCGGCGCCCGTCAGCGTGGGGATCAGCGCGATGACCTGTTCGCGCGCTTCGCCATCCAGGTTGGCCGTCGGCTCGTCCAGCAGCAGCACGCGCGGTCGCAGCACGCGTGCCCGCGCCAGCGCCACGCGCTGCTTCTCGCCGCCGGACAGCGTGGTCGGGTCGCTGTCCCGCAGGTGCGTGACACGGGCCCACGCCATCGCTTCTTCCACGCGCTCGCGGATCAATGCTCGCGGCGCACCGCGGGCGGTCAATCCGTACGCGATATTCGCCGGCACGCTGGTGGAAAACATCACCGGGTGCTGGTGCACGTAGACGATGGCGTCGCGCAGCGCGCGCGGGTATGGCCGGAACGCCAGCGGCGCGCCGTCGAAGCGCACGTCCTCCACGTCCGCATGCACGAGCCCCGCCAGGATGCGCAGCAGCGTGCTTTTGCCGGCGCCGTTTACGCCCGTCAGCACGTACGCACTGCCCGACTCCAGCGTGAAGTCGCGCAGGTCGAACAAGCTGTGCGTGCCGTGGCGCTTGTGCAGGCGACCGAAGGACAGCAGCGCCGTCATGACCGCCCCCGCGCCGCATGCGCGTCGCCCTGCAGCAGCATCAGCGCGCCGTTCATCGCCAGCGCGATCGTGACCAGCACGATGCCCAGCGCGATGCCCTGGGCAAAGTCGCCCTTGCTGGTTTCCAGCGCGATGGCCGTGGTGATCGTGCGTGTTTCGCCGGCGATGTTCCCGCCGACCATCATGGCGCAGCCCACCTCGGAGATGACGCGCCCAAAACCGCTGATGACGGCCGCCATGACGCCGAAGCGCACCTCGTACAGCAACGTCGTCATCACGCGCCAGCGTGAAGCGCCGTGGGCGATCGCCGTCTCGGCCAGGCGCGGATCGGCGGCCTGCACGGCCGTCAGCGTAAAGGCCAGCAGCACCGGCAGCGCGATGATGACCTGCCCCGCCACGATGCCCGGCTGCGCGAACAGCCATTGCAGTCCTCCCAGCGGGCCATGGCGCGACAGCAGAAGATACAGCAGAAGGCCGATCAGCACCGTCGGCAGCGACAGCGCGGCCTGCGCCAGCCAGATGACGAAGCGCCGCCCGGTGAACTGATGCATCGCGATGACATAACCCGCGCCGACCGCCAGCGGCGTCGCCAGAACCAGGCCGAACATGCTCGTGCTGACGGAAATCCAGATGATGCGCCACAGGACGGGGTCGCCCGTCAGCAGCAGAACAAACGCATCGTGCACCGCATCGACCAACGCCATCAGCTCACCAATGCTTCCGGCTCGAACACGATGCGCTGCGGCGCGGCCAGCACCATGAAATGCTTGCCGGAGCAGCGCGCCAGCAGCGTCATGCCCGTCTTCGTGGCCACCGCGTGGCCCATCTCCGTCGTACCGGAGCGCGACAGCAGGAACGGAATGCCCATCTGCGCGCCCTTGATGACCATTTCGGACGTCAGCCGGCCCGTCGTGTAGAACACCTTGTCGCCACCCGTCTCGCCGGTCAGCCACATCAGGCCCGCGATCGCATCGACGGCGTTGTGGCGTCCCACGTCCTCGACAAAGTGCAGCAGCGTGCCCGCACTGTCGAACAGGCCGCAGCCATGCACGGAGCCGGCCTGCTTGTAGACGGAAGCCTGCGTGCGGATTGTCTCGACGATGCCGTAGATGACGGACTGGCGCAGGCGCGCCTCGGGCGGCAGCACGATGCTGTCCACTTCGTCCATCACGCTGCCGAACACGGACCCCTGGCCGCAGCCGGTGGTGACGACGCGCCGCGCCGTGCGCTCTTCCAGGTCCGCCACGCCACCACGCGTCGTGACGGCCGCGGTGCCGCTCTGCCCTGCCGCATCCCACGTGACGTCCACCGCTGCGATATCGTCCAATGCCAGCAGCCGCTGGTTCCTCAAGTAGCCCAGCACCAGCGCTTCCGGCGCGGCGCCCAGGGTCATCAGGGTGATCAGCTCGCGCCCGTCCAGGTAGACGGTCAGTGGCCGCTCGGCCGGAATGTTCAATGGCGCGGCGCGTTCCTTCTCGTCGCGCGCCGTGATGGGCCGCGTCAGCGCCAGGCGCGCGTCGGACAAACGGGGAAGTCTTGCGGTCATGCGGTTTCCTCAAGGCGCGCCAGGATCTGCCCGCCGCCATAGCTGCCCTGCAGTTCGACCGTGCCGCCGGGCGTGATGCGGATGGCGCAGTATTTGAACTCGGGGATCTTGCCGTACGGGTCCAGCGCCGCATTGGTGAGACGGTTGATGGCCGCCTCGTAATAGCAGAACGGCACGAACACGGCACCCCTTGGCGAGCTTTCGTCCGCGCGCGCATACAGCGCCACGGTGCCGCGCCGGGACTCCAGCGTGATGACGCCGCCGGGCGCGACGTTCAGCGCGGCCAGGTCGAGCGGATGCACCAGCGCCACCGGATCGGGTTCGAGCGCATCGAGCACCGTGGCCCGGCGCGTCATGCTGCCCGTGTGCCAGTGTTCCAGCTGGCGCCCGGTGATCAGCACCATCGGGTAGTCGGCATCGGGCCGTTCGTCGGCCGGAATGATATCGGCCGGCACAAAGCGCGCGCGGCCCGTCTCGCGCGGGAATTCATCGGTGAACACGACGGGCGTGCCGGGATGCTCTTCGATCGGGCACGGATAGACGACGGCATGCTCCCGTTCCAGCCGCTGCCAAGTGATGCCGGCAATGCTGGGCATCAGCCGGCGCATTTCGTCGAATACCGCCGAGACGTGATCATAGTTCCAGTCGAGCCCCATGCGACGGGCGATCTGTTCGATGATCCACAGGTCCTGGCGCGCATCGCCCGGCGGATCGACGGCCTGGCGGCCCATCTGCACCAGCCGGTCGGTATTGGTAAACGTGCCCGTCTTTTCCGGAAACGCGCTGGCCGGCAGGATCACGTCGGCCAGGTAGGCCGTCTCGGTGAGGAAGATGTCCTGCACCACCAGCAGGTCCAGCGCGGCCAGCGCTTCGCGCGCATGGTTGGCGTCCGGGTCGGACATGGCCGGGTTCTCGCCCATCACGTACATGCCCTTGACGGTGCCGGCCAGGATGGCTTCCATGACTTCGACCACCGTCAGGCCAGGCTGGTCGTCCAGCGCGGCGGCCGGCACGTTCCACGCGGCGGCAAAGCGCTCGCGCACGGCCGGTTCCGTCACGCGCTGGTAGTCGGGATACATCATCGGGATCAGGCCCGCGTCGGACGCGCCCTGCACGTTGTTCTGCCCGCGCAGCGGATGCAGGCCGGTGCCGGGGCGGCCGATCTGGCCCGTCAGCAGCGCCAGCGCGATCAGGCAGCGCGCGTTGTCCGTGCCGTGCACGTGCTGCGAAATGCCCATGCCCCACAGGATCATCGAGCCTTTCGAGGTGGCGTACAACCGCGCCACGTAGCGGATGTCTTCCGCGTCGATGCCGCACAGCGGCGCCATCGCCTCGGGGCTGTACTGCGCCACGTTCTGCACCAGCGCCTCGTAGCCGCTGGTGCGGCTTTCGATAAAATTGCGGTCCGCCAGGCCTTCGGCCACGATCGTGTGCATCATCGCGTTCAGCAGCGCCACGTCGGTATCGGGCTTGAACTGCAGCGTGCGGTGGGCGTGGCGCGCCAGATCGGACCGGCGCGGATCGCACAGGATCAGTTTCATGCCATTGCGCACCGCGTTCTTGATCCACGTGGCGGCAACCGGATGGTTGACGGTGGGGTTGGCGCCGATGACGATGACTACTTCCGCCTTCAACACGTCCATCACGGGATTCGACACGGCACCCGAGCCGATCCCCTCCAGCAGCGCGGCCACGGAGGACGCATGGCACAGCCGCGTGCAGTGGTCGACGTTGTTGCTGCCGAAGCCCGTGCGCACCAGCTTCTGGAACAGGTAGGCCTCTTCGTTGCTGCCCTTGGCCGAACCGAAGCCTGCCAGCGCCTTGCGTCCGCTGGTATCGCGGATGCGCGCCAGGCCGCCGCCCGCCAGCGCCAGCGCTTCCTCCCAGCTGGCCTCGCGGAACACGTCCATCACGCGGTCCGGGTCCATCGGCGCACCAGGGGACTTCGCCACGCCGGCGCGCCGGACCAGCGGTTTTGTCAGCCGCTGCGGATGATGCGCATAATCGAAGCCATAGCGGCCCTTGACGCACAGGCGGCCATGGTTGGCGGGACCGTCGCGTCCAGCGACGGAAACGATGCGGTTGGCGCGCACGTTGTACGTCAGCTGGCAGCCGACGCCGCAGTACGGGCACACGGACGCCACCTGCTTGTCCGGCACCTGCAATGCAGCCTCCCGCGCCGGCGCCAGCGCCCCCGTCGGGCAGGCCTGCACGCACTCGCCGCAGGCCACGCAGGTGGACGCGCCCATCGCATCATCCATGTCGAACACGATCTTCGCGCTGTCGCCGCGCAGCGCCAGGCCGATGACATCGTTGGCCTGCTCGTCGCGGCAGGCCCGCACGCAGCGGGTGCACTGGATGCAGGCGTCCAGGTTGACCGCGATGGCCGCGTGACTGATGTCGCGCGGCGGCTGCGCGCGCGGCGCGAAGCGGGGCTTGCCGACAGCGAGCTTCGCCGCCCACTCATCCACTTCGTTATGCCGCGTGTACGCCGTTTCCGGCAGGTCGGACTGCAGCAGTTCCAGCACCATCTTCTGCGCCGCCACGGCGCGCGCGCTGGCGCTGTCGACCTTCATGCCCACCGTGGGCATGCGGCAGCACGACGGCGCCAGCACCCGCTCGCCCTCGATCTCGACGACGCATGCGCGGCAGTTTCCCGCCGCCGCCAGGCCATCCTTCCAGCACAGGTGCGGCACCTCGATGCCTTCGCGCCGGGCCACGTCCAGCAGCGTTTCGCCGGCGCGGGCCTGCACATCGCAGCCGTTCAACTGGAAGTCGATCATGCCGTCACCTCATGCGGAAAATAGCGGATCACGCAGTCCACGGGATTGGGCGCCGCCTGGCCCAGGCCGCAGATCGACGCGTCGCGCATCACCTGCGACAGCTCGCCCAGCAGCGCGGTATCCCAGCGCGGCGCGGCGATCAGCCCCACCGCTTTCGCTGTGCCGACGCGGCATGGCGTGCACTGGCCGCACGACTCGTCGCGGAAAAAGGCCATCATGTTACGGGCGGCCGCGGCGGCGCTGTCCTGTTGCGACAGCACGATGACGGCGGCCGAGCCGATGAAGCAGCCGTGCGGCTGCAAGGTATCGAAGTCGAGCGGGATGTCGCCCAGCGCGGCCGGCAGGATGCCGCCGGAGGCGCCGCCGGGCAGGTAGGCGTACAGGGCATGCCCGTCCGCCATGCCGCCGCAGTACTCGTCGATCAGCTCGCGCACGGAAATGCCGGCCGGCGCCAGCTTGACGCCCGGCGATTTCACCCGCCCGGAGACGGAGAACGAGCGCAGGCCCTTGCGACCATTGCGCCCCTGCCCCGCGAACCAGTCCGGCCCGCGCTCGACGATGTCGCGCACCCAGTACAGCGTTTCGAAGTTGTGCTCCAGCGTGGGCCGGCCGAACAGCCCCACCTGCGCCACGTACGGCGGGCGCAGGCGCGGCATGCCCCGCTTGCCCTCGATCGACTCGATCATCGCCGACTCCTCGCCGCAGATATAGGCGCCGGCGCCGCGGCGCAGGTGGATGCGCGGCAGGCCAGCCATCGGCAGCCGGGCCAGTTCCGCGCTGAGCAGCGCGCGGGCGTCGTGGTACTCGTCGCGCACATAAATATAGATGTCGTCGATGCCGACCACGCTGGCCGCCAGCAGCATGCCTTCGATAAAGCGGTGCGGGTCGCGTTCCAGGTAGACGCGGTCCTTGAACGTGCCGGGTTCGCCCTCGTCGATGTTCACGGCCATCAGGCGCGGACCGCCTTCGGCCTTGACGATGCGCCATTTGCGGCCGGTGGGGAAACCCGCGCCGCCCAGGCCGCGCAGGCCCGCGTGCTCCAATGTCTCGATCAGCGACTCGGCGCTGCGCTCGCCCGCGGCCAGGGCGCGCAGCAGCGCGTAGCCGCCATTGGCCACGTATTCGTCGTAGCCGATGTGGGCGGGCGCGGACGGCGCGGCGCCCGCGATCGCCGTACCGATGTTGTCAGCCGTGGCGCACGGCACCGCGACCTTGCCCACCAGCGCGGCGGGCGCCTGTTCGCAGCGGCCGATGCAGGGCGCGGCCAGCACGCGTACCTGGGTGCCCAGCAGCGCCGGCAGCTTTTCCAGCAACGCGCGCGCGCCCGCCATTTCACAGGACAGGCCGGCGCAGACGCGCACCGTCAGCGCGGCCGGCGCCTCCTGCCCTTCGCGCACGATGTCGAAGTGATGATAGAACGATGCCACTTCATACACTTCCGCCTGCGCCATGCGCAGTTCCTGCGCCAGCGCCGCCAGGTGCTGCGTTGCGAGGCAGCCGTAGCGGTCCTGGATCAGATGGAGGAATTCGATCAGCAGGTCGCGGCGGCGCGGCGCATCGCCCAGCAGCGCCGTGACTTCGGCCAGGGCGGCAGGGTCGACACGGCGCCCGCGCGGTGCCTGGCGCTTGCGTTCGCGGCTCGACGGGGCAGCTGCCGCAGCTGCAGGTGCGATGGGGATGATCGGTTGGCTCACAGCTGCCTGTCTCCGTTGTTGACGTTCCTATATGCTGCCGTCAGCATATGGAGCGGCGCGTGCCGCCTCTCAGGCGGAGCGTAGCACGCGCGCTGGCGCGGCGGAATATGCTATTTTGAGCATATGTTCAAAGTAAAGATCCAGCCGCACTGGGAGATCAGCGTGCGCGCCGATATGCCACTCGACACGGCCGCGCTGCTGGCGCTGCTGAAGGAAATCCAGGATACCGGGTCGATCGCCCAGGCCGCGAAAGCCGTGCGCCTGTCGTACCGCTATGCCTGGGGCCTGCTGCGCGACGCGGAAGGCCAGTTTGCCCAACCGCTGCTGACGACGGGCCGCGGCCGGGGTACGACCTTGACGGCGCTGGCGGAAAAACTCGTCTGGGCGGACCGGCGTATCGCGGCGCGGCTGTCGCCCACGCTGGAAAGCCTGGCGTCGGAACTGGAGGGGGAGCTGGGCAAGATGGTGGCCGGCGAGCCGCGCACCGTGCGCATGGACGCCAGCCATGGCTTCGCCGTGGCCGCGCTGACGCAGCACCTGCACGCGCTGCACCTGCCCGTCGAACTACGCTACCGCAACAGCGCGGATGCGCTGGCGGCGCTGGCGCGCGGCGAATGCGACCTGGCGGGCTTTCACGTCCCCATCGGCGCGTTCGAGCAGCCGCTGGTCGCCAACAGCCTGCGCTGGCTCGACCCCGCGCGCCACTGCCTGCTGCATCTCGCCGTGCGCGAGCAGGGGCTGTTCGTCGCCGCCGGCAATCCGCTGGGGCTGACGGGGATCGGCGACCTGGCGGCACCCGGCATCCGCTTCGTCAACCGCCAGACGGGATCGGGTACGCGGCTGCTGCTGGAGATGCTGCTGGCCGAGGCGCATATCGAGCCCGCCGCCATCAACGGCTTCGGCAGCGCCGAGTTCACGCACAGTGCCGTGGCGGCCTATATCGCCAGCGGCATGGCGGACGTGGGCCTGGGCGTGCGCACGGCCGCCGAGCGCTTCGGCCTGGACTTCATTCCGCTGCTGCGCGAGCGCTATTTCCTGGCATTGAGCCGTACGGCGGCGGACGAACCGCTGCTGCGCGACGTCATCGACGTGCTCCGCTCACCCGCCTGCCATGCACTGATCGACGCGCTGCCCGGCTACGACGCGGCCGCCACGGGCACCATCCTGTCGCTGGCCGAGGCATTCGGCACCTGCACCGGCACCACGGGCTGAGGAACGGCATGGAGAGCCCTGGTCTGTTTTATCAGCTTGCCGGCGTGCTGAAAGGCGGCGTGCTGCTGGCATTGCTGCTGCATGCGCTGGCGCTGGTGCCGCAGTGGCGCGCGCGTTACTTCAATCCGCGCTTTCTGAACCTGACCTTGACGGGGCTGCTGCTGGGCGTCGCGCACGGCTGCGTCATCGCGCTCGCGCAGCGCGAGCTGGCCAACGACGGGGGCCGGGACGTCGTGATCGCCTGGGCGCTGACCGTGGGCGGCGTGCTCAATCTCGCACTGGCCGCGCAAAACCTGCTGGCGGTGCACGCGCTGGTGCACCTGCATCGGCCCAGCGCCGTCGCCGCCCAGCGGCTGCGCGCCGCGGTCACGCCGATGATCTGGGGCAGTGCGGGATTGGCGGTTTTCGCGTACTTCGCTTTGTGACGGGCCCGGACCGGGATTGATGAAAGGTCGGGGACAGGCGCCTCGCGGGCCCTTCGGCCCGAGACGAGCCAGCCCCCAGCGAGCTCACACTGCGGCGGCCGGGCAGCCGGGGACTTCCGACGCGCGTTGGCTTACGGACTAACGCGTCGCAACACATTCACTTGCCCAAAAACCGCTTCAGATAAGGCGCCGTGCGGCTGTCGGCACTCTTCGCCACCTCGCGCGGCGGCCCGGCCGCCACCACCGTCCCGCCCTCCTCGCCGGCACCGGGCCCGATATCGATGACCCAGTCGCACGCGGCCACCACGCGCATATCGTGTTCGACGGCGACCACCGTGTTGCCCGCGTCGACCAGCTTCTGCAACTGCACGATCAGCCGCTCCACGTCGGCCGGATGCAGGCCGGTGGTCGGCTCGTCCAGCACGTACAGCGTGTCGCCGCGCGAGGCGCGTTGCAGTTCCGTCGCCAGCTTGATACGCTGCGCCTCGCCGCCGGAGAGCTCGGTGGCCGGCTGGCCCAGGCGCAGGTAGCCCAGCCCCACTTCGCGCAGCACGTCCAGCGCGCGGTGCAGCGGCGGCTCGTCGGCGAAGAACTCCCATGCCGCATCCACCGTCATGCCCAGCACCTCGGCGACGTTGCGGTCGCGGTACGTGACCTCCAGGGTTTTCGCGTTGTAGCGGGCCCCGGCGCAGACGGGGCACGGCGCGTAGACGCTCGGCAGGAACAGCAGCTCCACCATGACGAAGCCTTCGCCCTCGCAGTTGTCGCAGCGGCCCTTGGCCACGTTGAACGAGAAGCGGCCGGCGTCGTATTTGCGCGCTTTCGCCGTTTTGGTTGCTGCAAACAGCTTGCGCACGTGATCGAACAGCCCCGTGTACGTGGCCAGGTTCGAGCGGGGCGTGCGGCCGATGGGCTTCTGGTCCACCCGCACCATGCGGCGCACGTGCTCCAGGCCCGATGCGATGCGCCCCTCCAGCGGCGTTTCGACGGTGCGTTCCAGTTCCTCGCCCTCTTCCGGCTCGGCCGCCACCTCCTGCCCCAGCCCGCGTGCGACCAGCTCCACCAGCACCTGGCTGACGAGGCTCGACTTGCCGGAGCCGGAAACGCCCGTCACGGCCGTGAAGACGCCAAGCGGGAAGTCGGCATCGAGCTTGTCAAGGTTATTCCGGGTGACGCCGCGCAGGCGCAGCCACTGTGCCGGTTCGCGCACCGTGCGCGCCGGCGGTGCCGCATCCGGGAACAGGTAGCGCCGCGTTTGCGAGCGCGCCACCTTCTTCAGCCCTTCCGGGGCGCCGCTGTACAGCAGCTGGCCACCCTGCTCGCCCGCCGCCGGTCCCACGTCCACGATCCAGTCGGCATGGCGGATGACATCCAGCGCATGCTCGACCACGAACAGCGAATTGCCCGCCTCCTTCAGCCGCGCCATTGCGCGCAGCAGCGCCACCGTGTCGGCCGGATGCAGGCCGGCGGACGGCTCGTCCAGCACGTAGACGACGCCGAACAGGTTCGAGCGCACCTGCGTGGCCAGCCGCAGGCGCTGCAGCTCGCCCGGCGACAGCGTCGGCGTGCTGCGATCGAGCGTCAGGTAGCCCAGGCCCAGGTCCAGCAGCACGTCGAGCCGCGCCAGCACGTCCTCGGCGATGCGCTGCGTGACGATCAGCTTTTCCGGATGCTCGGCACGCTGCTTCGCACTGACCTTGACGGTGCCGTCCGCATACGGGCGCATCGTCTCGGCCAGGCGCGCCAGCGGCAGCCGCGAGATGTCCGTGATGTCCATGCCGGCAAACGTGATCGACAGCGACTCCGCGCGCAGCCGCTTGCCGCGGCACACGGGACACTCGTTGCTGACCATATAGCGCGCGACGCGCTTCTTCATCGACGCGCTTTCCGTGTTGGCAAATGTCTGCAGCACGTATTTGCGCACGCCCGTGAACGTGCCCTGGTAGCTGGGCGTCTCCTTGCGTTTCAGCGCGCGGCGGGTCTCCTCCGGCGTAAGGCCGGCGTAGACGGGCACCGTCGGCGTCTCGTCCGTGAACAGGATCCAGTCGCGGTCCTTCTTCGGCAGGTCGCGCCATGGCGTGTCGACGTCATAACCCAGCGTGACGAGGATGTCGCGCAGGTTCTGGCCGTGCCAGGCGGGCGGCCACGCGGCGACGGCGCGGTCGCGGATCGTCAGCGTATCGTCCGGCACCATCGACTGTTCCGTCACTTCGTACACCCGGCCCAGGCCATGGCATTCCGTGCAGGCGCCTTCCGGCGTATTCGGCGAGAACGACTCCGCGTACAGCAGCTCCTGCCCGGCGGGATAGTCGCCGGCGCGCGAGTACAGCATGCGCAAGGAATTCGACAGCGTCGTGACGCTGCCGACAGAGGAACGCGTCGTCGGCGAGCCGCGCTGCTGCTGCAGGGCGACGGCGGGCGGCAGGCCGTCGATCTCGTCGACCTGCGGCACCGGCATCTGGTGGAACAGCCGGCGCGCATACGGCGACACCGATTCCAGGTAGCGCCGCTGCGCCTCGGCATACAGCGTGCCGAAGGCCAGCGACGATTTGCCGGAGCCGGAGACCCCGGTAAAGACGA